>Ga0126381_100008296_pt1 | contig 11611 bp, 11 predicted proteins | sample PanSoiMetPlot_28_FD_96465 | JGI IMG/M metagenome (GOLD analysis project Ga0126381, IMG submission 96465) | Tropical forest soil microbial communities from Panama - MetaG Plot_28 | ecosystem: Environmental > Terrestrial > Soil > Tropical forest > Bulk soil | place: Panama | collected 2016-02-17 | reverse complement strand
CGGGATTACCGTCTTTGCTCCGGCCCCGGTGAAGCCACCAGGCATGCCGTGAACCTCGAGCGTGGGGCGAGCCCAGGTCCGTTCGAGAACCGAATAGCCGGGCTCGCCAGCGAGCCGCGATGAGCCTACTTCAGTGTGGCGGTAGTGCTCCTCGTCGAAGGGGAGCTGTTGCCAGGCATGGAGTTCAGCGTCGCTCGGGCGCTTAATGGCGTCGTAAAAGCCGGGGATGAGAATGCGTCCGGCGGAGTCCTTGAGTTGGGCGATGATCTGGGAAAGGGCGACGAAGGGATTGGGGGCTGCGCCCCCATACATGCCTGAATGAAGATCGGTTTTCGGGCCGCGCGCCTCGATTTCCGTGTAGATCATGCCGCGAAGCCCGACGCACAGGGTGGGCAGTTCCGGAGCAAACATTTCGGTATCAGAGACAAGAGCGAAGTCGGCCTTGAGGCGATTGGGATGCTCGCGGATGAAGGCAGCGATCTGCTCGCCACCGACTTCTTCTTCTCCTTCAAGAATGATCCGTATGTTGATGGGCAGATTGCCTTTATTCGAATGAAACAACGCCTCGAACGCCTTGAGGTGCATGTACATCTGACCTTTGTCGTCGACGGCGCCGCGGGCGTAGAGATTGCCATTCCGCTCAGTCGGGTCAAAGGGCGGAGTGTGCCACTCGTCGAGAGGATCGGGCGGCTGGACGTCGTAGTGTCCGTAGCAGAGGCAGGTAGGTTTGCCGAGAGCGTGAAGCCAGTCGGCGTAGACGAGCGGATGCCCCGGGGTAGTGATGACCTCGACGTGCGCCATGCCTATGCGAGTGAGCTCCTTAGCTAGCCATTGGGCGGCGGCGAGGACGTCGGATTTGTGTTCGGGAAGGGTGGAGACAGAGGGGATGCGGATGAGAGTCTTGAGCTCGTCGAGGAAGCGGGGATAGTTGGCGCGGGCGTAGTCTATGGCGGCGGAGGACATGCTGGCTCCTGCGGTGATGACTTTGCAGTATAAGGCAGAAGGCACAGGAGAAGGTGCCGCGCAGCTCACCGACGGCTAAAGGCAGTGCGCGCTCACCGACGGCTAAAGGCAGTGCGCGCTCACCGACGGCTAAAGGCAGTGCGCGCTCACCGACGGCTAAGGGCAGTGCGCTTAGTATCGGGGCACGGCTGGGTCGATTTCGGCGGACCAGGCGTCGATGCCGCCGCGCAGTGACTGGGCGTTTTCGAAGCCCTGGTTGCGCAGCCAAACGGCCACGTTCATGGAACGGACTCCATGATGGCAGACGGTTATGATACGGGCTTCGGGATCGAGTTCCTGAAAGGCGCGGGAAGGGATATCTCCCATAGGCATCAGGGTGCTACCCTCGATGCGGGCAGCACTATACTCCCATGGCTCACGCACGTCGAGGACAACCGGTCTTTCGGGGTTAGCCAGAGCGAGCAATTGCTTCAATTCCTGCGTCGTTATTTCATAATCAATCATAAAGATCAGGATACAGTGGCTGACGTGCGGAATGGGCCTTTTGGACCGTTCGCCTGAGTTTCGCTGGATCCCTATCCCCCGTGATAAAAGGAAGATGGCCACATTACAAGAGGTTATGGGTAGTCAAGAAAAGGTATTGATTGTCGAGGACGAGATGCATGCGCTGACAGGGCTGGCAGAACTCGTTTCGGGATGGGGTTATCGCACGGAAACGGCGCGCGACGGTGTGGAGGCTCTGGAGCGTGTGCAGGCATGGCAACCCGGCATTGTCGTGACGGATTTGAAGATGCCACGCATGGACGGCCTCCAGTTGCTGGAGCGGCTGAACGATCTGAATCAAGATCAGGCCGTTGTGGTGCTTACCGCGCAAGGCTCGATCGAACTGGCAGTCGAAGCGATGAAGATGGGCGCATACGATTTCATCCAGAAACCGGTAGACGCAACGCGGTTGCGCACGATTCTGATGAACGCCGCCCGCCAGCGTGAAACGGATCGCGAGCTGGAAGTTACGCGTCGCAAGCTGCGCGATACTGGTGTGCTCGGCTCGCTCGTGGGCTCATCGAGGAAGATGCAGGAGCTGTTCGCCCTTATCGAGCGGGTGGCGTCGTCGAATGTTTCGGTGCTGATCACGGGCGAGAGCGGCACGGGCAAGGAGATGGTGGCGCGCACGCTGCATGACCTGAGTCCGCGCAGGGCGAAGCCGTTTGTGGCGGTGAATTGCGCAGCGATACCGGAGACGCTGATTGAGAGTGAGATCTTCGGCCATGAGAAAGGCGCGTTTACCGGGGCTCTTGAACGGCGCGCGGGGTGTTTTGAGCTTGCGGAGGAAGGCACGCTGCTGCTGGATGAAATCGGCGAGATGCCAGTGGGCACTCAGGCCAAGTTGCTGCGAGTGCTTGAAGAACGCAAATTACGGCGGCTGGGAAGCAAGGTCGAGTCGCCTGTGGATGTACGTGTGCTGTCGGCGACCAATCAGGATCCAGACGAGGCAGTCGCCAAGGGGCAGCTGCGCGGAGATTTGTTCTATCGGCTGAACGTCTTCAACATTCATATGCCGCCGTTGCGGGAGCGCAAGGAAGATATTCCGGCGATCGTGGATTCTATGCTGGTAGAGATGAACCGCAAACACAGCCGGGAGGTTACCGGTGTTGATCCCGAGATGATGGCGCGTATGATGGCCTATGATTGGCCGGGCAATGTGCGCGAGCTTCGCAATACAATAGAGCGCGCCGTTGTCTTGTGTGGGGGAAATGCAATTGAGCCACGGCATCTGCCTCCGGGGTTCGGGACCAGGACCGTAAAGGTCCTGAACGACTCAGGGGTTGCACCGAATGCAATCCAGGTGGAGGTAGGGGCCACTGTGGATGAAGGCGAACGACGGCTGATTCTGAAAACACTAGAGTCGACGAATAACAACAAGACTCGCGCGGCAGAGATTTTGGGCATCAGCCTCAAAACTCTGCACAACAAACTGAAGGATTACGGCAGGCTTAGAGATGACGCCGGTTCAGAAGATTAAGCTGGTTCTCGGCAATTCGTAAGGATTCGCAAAAGCATGCGACTGAAGACCAAACTCGTAGTGGCTATTGCCAGCCTGGTCTTCGTGGTTGCCACAATTCTTTCCGGTATATATCTGACCAGGCTGCTGGACCAGAATATCGACCAGTCTTACAAGTCGACAGAGATAATTGCTAATCAGCTGCTGTTTGCGACGCGGAAGGCCCTCGAGAGCGGATTGCGCAGCAGCGCGGTAAACCCCAATGACCCGGTTGCGCTGCGAAAAGCAGTCGCGGCGTCCCTGCGCAACGATGAGGGGCTGACTGCGTTAATCAACTCGATCAATAATTACTCGCTCCAGGTTTACGATATTGCGATCGTCGACAAGGATGGGACTGGCTTAGTGACAGCGCCAGTTTCCACGCTTGAGGACAAACCTCTGCCGGACCGGCCGGATTACGCACTTCTTAAGGATGCGTCTTGGACACAGAAGCTGCAGGCAGTCTTTGGAGGGACACCACGCGTCTACAATTACACGCTGGGATTGGAGCGGGACAGACAAGCATTCATTACCATCCGGATCGGCATTCGGACAACATTGCTGAGGGAGGTGTTCTATCCGGGCCTGCGAGATGCGCTGACTAATATTGGAATGGCAATTCTGATATCGCTGATTGCCGCCGCCTTTGTATCAAACTTGGCCCTGCAGCCACTTGAAAAGATCAGTGCCCGGCTGGATGCGCTTACGCAGGCTGAAACGGGAACGGCGGGGGAACTGGAATCAGGACAGTCGTCGGATGCCGTGGTTCAGGTTTCCCACAAGATCGAACGGCTGGGCCGACGGATGAAAAACGTCGAGGAAGTGTTCTCTGCTTTGAAGGAGAACCTCGATCAGATCCTGTCGAACCTGCAGGACGGCATCATGCTGTTCACGCGGGATTCGAGGGCGGTGCTGGTTTCGCGATCTATGGAGAGATTTCTGGATGTGAGCAGGGATCAACTGCTGGGTGCAGAAGTGCACGATATTTTCGACCGCACCACGCTTCTCGGCCGGACGGTACGTCAAGCATTCGACGCAGGAATGTCCATCGTGCAGGAAGAAATCACGACCGAGGCGGGCCGCAGATTGGAACTATCGCTGGACTTTATCCATGACGACCGTGACGAGCACGTGGCGGATGGGCGATCTCTCGGCGCGCTCCTAACTCTCCATGATGTCGAGTCGGTAAGCGAGATTGAAAGCGAACTGGAGCTTTCGCGGCGTATGGCAGCGATCGGGCGACTGACTTCAGGGGTGGGTCACGAGGTAAAAAACCCCATCAATGCGATCGTCGTTCACCTGGAGCTTCTACGCAGCAAGGTCGGTGGCGAAGCGACGGCAGCGAGACACCTGGAAATCATTCAGAGCGAAATCCAGCGGCTGGACCGTGTGGTGCAGACGCTGGTGGATTTCTCACGGCCGGTCGAATTGAAGTTGATGGACCATGACATGCGCCAGATTGTGTCAAGCGTGCTGATGCTGGCCTCGGCTGGTCTCGAATCTTATAACGTAACCGTTGTAAGCAATTTGCCTGATCATCCCGTCACTGTGAAGGTAGATGCCGATTTGCTGAAGCAGGCCTTGCTAAATGTTGTTCTGAACGGAGCGCAAGCGATGTCCGACGGCGGCGAACTTTCGGTACGTCTGACCGAAGACGGGCGCAATGCATTTATCAAGGTTCAGGATCACGGTGAGGGCATACCAGATGAAATTCGCTCGAAGATTTTTGACTTGTATTTCACGACGAAGCGAGACGGAAGCGGTATCGGACTGGCGATGACGTACAGAATTCTGCAGCTTCATCATGGACAGCTTGACGTAGAATCGAAGGTTGGTGAAGGGTCTACCTTTACCTTATCCTTGCCGGTTTCCGGGTATTCGGACCCGAGGCTGCGCGGAGCACTGGAAGCAAACTCATTGGTTGTCGAGGAACAAAGGGGATGAACACCGCCAGCCAGATTGCGGTCCTTCTTCCGCTCTGCCTTATAGCGGGTTGCAGGCACAAGACACAAGCCACAACTCCGCCTCCGCCACAGACGACCATTTATCCTCCGAGTGCAGTTGCAAAGGACGCTCCAGCCCCGCAATTGCCACCTCCCAATCCTATAGACGTGAAACAGGGTGGGGCAGTCGTGGCTCAACAGCAGGCTCCTCCGAAACCTAAGAAACCGACGCGTCACAAGTCGAAGACAACGGATACTACGCAAGCCCAAACCGCGAAAGACCCTGCGACTCAAGCTACAACCCAGCAAGCATCGGCGGGTGAGCCATCGGAGATGTCACCCATCGGGCAGCTGTCCAGCGCGGGCGAACATACCGGAGTTCCCAGCAGGAATGTGATTCAGGATCTGATCAAAGCGACGGATAGTGGCCTGAAAGGCATCGAGCGATCGCTCAGTTCGGATGAGCAAAAACTAACAGCGACGCAAATCCGGACATTTCTTACCAAAGCCCAGCAGGCGCTTGATCAGGGCGACCTAGACGGCGCTAATACCTTAGCGACCAAGGCCAAAGTGCTGCTTGGTGAGCTGACGAAAAGCTAGAGGGCAGTCACTAACGATCAGGCTTGATTCGGGACCTGACGAGATCAAGCGCAAAAGTGAATGGCGGATTCAGTATTGCTCATGGCTATGTGCTCGCTTTAGCGCTCGCCCCACTTGAGTTTTGAGCGCAGCACATCGAAAAAGCCTGAGGCCCGAAGTCTTACGAGCTTCACCGTGTGCTTGGAGCGGTGACAGCGTAATTCGTCGCCAACCTTCATCAGAACGGCTTCCTGCCCATCGACCGTGAGAAACGTCTGGTCGGGGACCCCGACAATGCTCACAACGATGTTGGCGTCCCCGCGCACCACTATGGGACGGAGGGTCAACAGGTGTGGACAGACAGGAGAGATTACGAGGGCATCGACGTCCGGTAGGAGGATGGGCCCGTTGGCGGCGAGTGAATACGCAGTGGAGCCGGTCGGTGTTGCGATGATGATTCCGTCGGCGCGGAAGGTGGCCGCCAGCTGGCCATCCAGCTGGATGCGGAAGTCGCCCATGCGCGCGATGGCTCCCTTGGCCACAACTACGTCGTTCAGCGCCTCGTGTTCGACGAAGAGCTCGCCCTCACGCCACAGTTCGCTGTGCAGCATGGAGCGGGAATCTGTGGTGAAGCAGTTTTTGCACCAGCCTTCCAGCGTTGAGTAGAGGTCGGTTAAACGAACCTCAGTGAGAAAGCCCAGTGAGCCCAGGTTCACGCTGAGGATGGGCGTCTCGGTCTTGGCGAAGACGCGGGCAGCCGAAAGCAGCGTGCCGTCGCCTCCCAGCACGATGACCAGGTCGGGCTTCTCCGCGGGCATCTCGTGACGGGGCACAACGCGGGCCTGTTGCATGTAAGTGCCGCTCACCGGGTCGAAGACCGGATCGAGGTCGTGCGCTTTCATCCAAAGCGCCAGATTAGGCAGAAGCTCGAATAGCTCTTCTTTTTGCGGCTTTGCGATGATGGCAACAGTACGCATGAATCAACAGTGTACTCAAGATGGATGTTTTGAGACCTACGACTTCCTACTGGAAATGATTAAGAGCTGTTAACAGTTGTGTTCTGGTTTCACTGCGGTTCCTTCGGATCCAAATAGGCATGCAGAAGAAATTCACGGTTGCCCTCGGTTCCAAGGATCGGCGAATCGATGATGTCGATGGCTGTGCCTCTGATCTCGGAAACGCAGGCACGGACGCGGTCGATCGCAAGTTGCTGCGCAGCGGGGTTGCGTACGATGCCCCCTTTCCCTACATGCTCGCGGCCCGCCTCGAATTGTGGCTTGACAAGGACGACGATTTCGTGCAGAAGGGCGGGCGAGCTCATTGCATTGATGACCGGCGGCAGAACAAGGGTGGCAGAAATGAACGACACATCCATGGCAAGGAAGCTGATGCCGGGTGGAAGGTCGCCGGGATTGAGGTTACGGGCGTTGGTGCGTTCCATGAGGCTGACCCGAGGATCGCGGCGAAGACTGTCGGCAATCTGTCCGTATCCCGTATCGACCGCAAGGACTTGAGCAGCTCCGTGCTGGAGCATGCAGTCGGTGAAGCCGCCCGTGGATGAGCCGATGTCGAGACAGAAGCGGCCGGAAAGATCGATGTGCCAGTAGTGGAGAGCTGCTTCGAGTTTGAGGCCGCCGCGGCTGACATAGGGGAGGTCGCTGCCGAGCAGGCGCAGGGCAGACGTTTCCGCAACGCTGTGACCGGGTTTGTCAATCTTTTGCTCATCGACAAGAACGCGCCCGGCGAGGATGATCGCCTGGGCACGCTCGCGGGTGGGAGCGAGTCCACGCTCGACGAGCAACTTGTCCAGGCGCAGTTTCATTTTCAAGACGCTTACCAGGTACAAATGAAATTTCTGCCAGTGGCTTGTCGGCATCATAGAATACCGTTGGACCTGAGAGCATGCCCCACGACCTGCCCAATCCAAACGTCGAGGCGTCCCGTTCTTCTCACAGACCTACGGAGAATATGAACGAGGCCGACGATATGGGCCTGCTGACACGCATTCAATCCGGTGACCAGGAGGCGATGGCTGCACTCTTCGATCGCTACGGAACGATGGTGTATTCCGTCGCCTTTCGAGTGCTGAGGGATGCGGGTGAAGCAGAGGACGTGATGCAGGAGATATTCGTGCAGGTATGGAAGAACCCCGGCGCTTTCGTGTCGGGGAGAGGGTCGCTGGGCGGCTGGCTCGTGGTGGTGGCACGGAATCGATCCATCGATATGATCCGACGGCGGCGTCCGACAGAGCCAGTGGAATTGTTCGCGCTGCCTTCGTCGACCAATCTGGCGCGAGAGGCGGAGCGGAATGCGCTGCTCGAGAAGGTTCGCGGAGTGATGGGATCGCTACCTGATGAGCAGCGAAGGTCCGTGGAGCTTGCTTTCTTTGAAGGTCTGAGCCATTCGGAGATTGCCGAAAAGACAGGCGACCCGCTGGGAACGGTCAAGACCCGAATTCGTCTGGCGTTGACCACGATTAGAAAGGCATTGACGGTTTGAGTACGAGGCCCCACATCTCGCAGGAAGACCTGGCGCTCTACGCCATGCAAGCGCTGACTCCCGCGGAGCAGCAAGCAGCGCAGTCGCACCTAGATGTGTGCGCATATTGTCGCGCGGCGGTTCTCGAAACGCTGACAGATGTGGCTACGGTGGGTTTGAGCGCAGAACAGCAGACTCCTCCCGAGGGGGCCCGGCAACGACTGCTGGCGCGGATTGCGAACACTCCGCAAACTCCGACCCAAGCGACCAGACCGGTTGTGGCACCGGTGCGTGAGGAGGAGCGAAAGACTGGATTCGGACTGGGCTGGCTGAGCTGGGCTGTAGCCATGGCAATGCTTGCGGTCGCGGCTTATCTCGGATACGGCAATCACAAGCTGCAGCTCCAACTGGCTGAAGATCGCGGACAGATGGCCCGGCTTGCGGCCGGAGCAGATCGAGCGGAGGAACTTACGGAGGCGTTGACTTCTCCCGCAGCCAAACAGGTGACGTTGACTGAAACCAAGCGACCGGCACAACCGGTTGGGCATGCGACGTACCTGCCGGCGCGCGGCGCGCTGATCTTCGTAGCGAGCAACCTGAAGCCGCTTCCGGAGAACAAGTCTTATGAGCTGTGGCTGATCCCGGCGAATGGCAAAGCTCCAATGCCGGCGGGGCTGTTCAGGCCGGATGCCACAGGGAGCGCTTCGGTGGTACTTCCGACCCTGCCGCAAGGGGTGGAGGCCAAGGCGTTCGGTGTGACCATCGAAGATGCACAAGGATCGGCGACACCGACTCTGCCAATCGTGATGGCCGGACAGTAAGACGCGGCTAATCGGACATTGCAATAGCGCCCAATTCCCTGCTCTTTTCGACTACACTTGTTCCGGTATATGGCAAACACATCTTCGCGCTTTCCGCACCCTATTACTCTGGCCGTCGATATCGGCGGCACAGGCATGAAAGTAATGGCCCTTGATGCCCGGGGCAATCCTCTGACCGAACGACTGCGCATGGCTACCCCTAATCCAGCCACGCCGGCAAAGATGCTGGCTGGGCTCGACGATCTGCGCAAGCAAATACCGAAATGCGACCGGGTTTCGGTTGGCTTTCCAGGCGTGATCAAACAGGGCAAGACGCTGACTGCCGCGAATCTACATCCGAGTTGGGTGAGCTTCCCGCTTCGCAATACGCTGGAGAAGCGATGGAAGCTGCCGGTTCACCTGGCGAATGATGCCGCAGTTCAGGGCTATGGAGCAATCAGCGGACGCGGTGTAGAACTGGTGCTGACGCTGGGCACAGGGCTGGGCTCGGCGCTCTTTACCGATGGGCATCTTTGTCCGGGACTAGAGCTCGGGCACCATCCGTGGCAGAAGGGCAAGACCTATGAGGATTACCTGGGCCGCAGAGGATTGAAGAAGCACGGCAAAAAACGTTGGAATCGATTTCTGCAGGCGGCGATTGAGCAGACAGCAAAGACCTTCAATTGGGACCGTCTATACCTCGGCGGCGGCAATGCGAAGGAGATTAACTTCACACTGCCGACTTATGTATCGACCGTCTCGAATGAGGACGGGTTGTTTGGCGGCGTCGCTCTGTGGCGGTATCAGGGTTAGTTGAGGGTTATTCGTGGGTCGGTAGCGGATAAATACTAAGAGCGCCGTCATCGAGCACTGCAACAGATTTCCCGTCCGGGGAGAGTTCGAAATGGCTGAAGAAGGGGCTGCCGTACTTCTCGAAGAGGAATCTCTTCGAATCAACTTCTTCAACCACGAAACGCCTCTCGGCAATGCAGTTTTCGCACAGCGCGGCGGCCGTGTATTCAAGTCCAAAGCGCGAGCCGTCAGCAGTAATGCCCGCGATATCGTGGACGTAGAATGCCGGTCCCGGATTAGGAAGCATTGTTTTGGATCCATCGGACCGGATGAGGAAGACCTGAGGACTATGAAGAAAGCCCTTTTCGAGGCGGGATATGAGCAAATGGCTTGGATCGAGGAAGCCTACCGGCTGGAGGGCGACGGGCTTTGCCTTTTCCTCATAAGACCAGGGCTCGCCGTCAGGGCGTAGATAGTTGGCGTCGGGCGTGAGGACGAGAATCTTAGTACAGGAATAGTCGGATTTGTCCTGGCAGTGAACACCGGCGACTCGCTCGTCACCGGGCGTCCAGCCTTCAACGGCGTTGGCCTCTGTCGATTGGTCGATGGCGATGCTGGTTAGCAGCTTGAGCGGACCGACACCGTAGAACTCAAAGTTGCGGCCATCGGCCGAGAGGAGCGGGATGGTGCGCCGGGCAGGTGTAACGTACAAGCCTTTCGGCTTCTGATCCAGTTCTCCGGACTCCACGGTTTGGAGATGGTCGTCGAGAAATTCTAGCTTACTTCCCTTCCACAACACGATCAGGTGATTCGGCCCAGCGAAGAGCGTGAAGTCTTCCTCCAGGGCCCAGTCGCGAGTAGCAATCTTCGCACCGGTCTTCTCGAAGATTATGGCGCGAACGCTTGCAGTATCGGAACCCGTCTTAAAGGTACATGGGGAATTCGTGGTGAAGGCCACGAAGATATGGCTGGAATCGAGCCAAAATAGTCTGGTTCCTGCTTTGTGAACGTGAAAACAGGTGAGCGAGCGGCCTCCGCTAAAAAAGCCCTTAGGGAGTCCGAAGGGTTGAAGCGGGATCACGAGTGGCTTCGGCTTGTCTTCAGCAGAAATCGGAAGCGCAATGCACGCCAGGATAGAAATGAAAGTGAACAGAAGTGCCAGGCGCCGCGCCGCGTGCATCATGCTGTCTCCCGTGGTCTGCATCGTGACGATCGTCCGCCAACAGACGGTTTAACCCATTGTCCAGTACCTTTCAAGGATGTAGCCAATCTCGTAAATGACGGCGAAAACTGCGAACGCGGCGTGGAACCATGGTCTCTTGATCCTGATGGCGAGAAGACTGAGCACCAGATAGGTCGCAGTGCGAACCGCGAACGCGAGTCCCAGGCGACTGAAGTAATCGCGTCCCTTAATCAAACTGTCGGCGATGTCAGCGACGAACAGAAGAAACATGACAGCGAAGATCCATGAATGGCGCGAGTAGTAATAGCCCTTGAATCCGTCATACTCGCCAATCTGGTCAGGAAAGAACAGCGTGCACAGGAGGTACAGAAGGATTGCGTAGATGGCGACGAAGAAATAGATAGGAAAAGTCCACTCACGCACTTTGACGAGGTTGAATTCCCACCACCAGAAATGAATCAGATAGAGAAAGAGAAATAGTACCCAGACGAGGTGAACCCAGTAGACCCGGTATCGCTTTGGGTGCTGGACGATGAGGGCGATGCCTTTGAGGAGGTGGGCTACGCTTAGGCCCACGATCATTCCAAAGAGCACTCGGACGTGAAGATAAAAATCCATCGTCGTCACACCACTCGATAGTCCGAGGCGATTCTAATGGCACGTCCCGATGATTGCCCAGACGGATGAAGCTGGACCGCGACGGCATCAAGGCATGATGGTTCGGAGGTACTGATAGCTCGATCGGATGCTGTCGAACGGGTTGCCAGGCGTCTGGTCCTGCTCGACGAAGTAGTACTCGATGCCCATGCTGTGGGCTGTGTCGAGAACTGCT
>Ga0126381_100008295_pt1 | contig 11611 bp, 9 predicted proteins | sample PanSoiMetPlot_28_FD_96465 | JGI IMG/M metagenome (GOLD analysis project Ga0126381, IMG submission 96465) | Tropical forest soil microbial communities from Panama - MetaG Plot_28 | ecosystem: Environmental > Terrestrial > Soil > Tropical forest > Bulk soil | place: Panama | collected 2016-02-17 | reverse complement strand
TGCCTGGGCGGCGGCGTGTGCGTATGCCGCGGGCCTGGCGTGTGAGTGTGCCGCGGTGTCGGGCTTGGACTCGGACTCGGACTCGGACTCGGACTGGGCGTCGGACTCGGCGTCGGGGTGTGGCTGGGTGTCGGCCGCGGGGTTGTTGACGGCGAGTGCGTGGGCGTGCTCGAGGGCCGGTGGCTATGGCTGGCGGGCGCAAGGACCGGCGCGGGGAGCACGACATCTGCGCTCCAGGAGCAGCTCGAAGTGATCAGCAGCTCGTGGTAGCCCGGATCTGGGCTGCCACGCCACAGTCCCTGCCCTTGATTGCCCGAAGCGTGAATGCCCTTTGTCTTGCTGCTGGTATCTACCATCGCGAAGGTTCCCTGCCGCCCTGCCGGACAGCTGAAGCTCCAGCGGATTCCCCACGCGCCGGAAACCTTGATCGGGATCTTTCTCGGCCGCGACGCGCCCGACCCGGCATAGTTGTGGATCGTCTTGCCGGCGGTCAGGCCGCCGCTCAGTGACCCCGGGCCGTGGCTGCTCAGCGACTGGATGTTGGGGAGTACTCCGCCGCTGCCCGCGGCCGAGAACGGGTCTGTAAGTTCGCCCTCGCCGAGCGCCACCATGGCAGCGACCATGCCGAGAACTGTGGCCAGCGCGGCGAAGCCGCCGCCGATCACCAGGATCACACGTAGCGCGCGGCGATGTTTCGACCGCGGCGAACCGTCTGCGGTGCGAGCCCGAACGGCGCGCACATACCCGTCCAACCGCCCGCTCCTGCGCGGGCGCCGATGCCGGGAATGCCGCACGACGCTCTCCGCTCATCACCTGTAGGCGTCGGAGGAAATGTTGCTGGACCAGAGCGTTGTACCACGAGATGTGACCTGGCTGTGGGACTACCGGAGTTCTGAGCCGATTATTGATGGCCAAGAATGCAAGCCTGCGCGGCAATACATCAACGGCGCATGGTCGCCATCGGCTGATCCGGGAGGCATCGACGTCGTCAATCCCGCCGACCAGTCGGTCATCGACCGGTACCGGACGGAGGACGAAGCGGTAGCGAGTGAGTGTCCGCCGGCCAGCTGTCAGAACATCACCGGGGACCAGGGTGCGGGCTCGGAGTACATTGCCGCCGACAGCTGGGCAACAGCCCCCGGCCGCAACTCGGTGATCTGGCCGGCGGCGGCAAGGCCGCCTAGCCTGCAGCCGCCAAGATAGGCGGCGCCGAGCGCGGACACCGGCAGCGCGACGTCCGGCTCGGCGGCTGTCCGCTCGCACGCGGCCTTGACGTCATCTCGCTGACCGCCTGCGGTCAGCCGCCAGCGACCGTGGTTAGCCGGCAGCACTTCGTCGGTGACCTCAAGCACAATGTCGATCTCGCCCGCGTACGTCCGTCGCGCAAGCGCGGCCGGCAAATCGATCAGCCTGACCCACAGGCCGTCGGTCACGTGCGCGCGGGTCCGGCGAGAGTCGACGAGCATGTGCCGAAGCGGGTCGTCCGCTGGCCGCAGCCGCGCCCTGACCTGTGACACCAGGTCCCTGGAGAGCAGATCGGACCAGAGCGCCGCACACGCGACGGGATCGGTCCAGAAGAGCTCGCGCAGGGCGAGTGACCCGGCCGGCATCCCGTCTGAACCCCAGTCCGGCTTGGCCGAGTACATCGCGTACCCGCGGGCACCGGACTCGTCTTCGGCTACAACGCACCGCATCGGGCTACTGCCCTCACGCATGAACTCTGGGTCACTGAGGTGAAGTTCCCAGAAGCCGTCGCTGCGGGTCAACATGCCAGGCCGGGTCGGACGGACGGCCTCGTAGACCGCTTTGAGCTCGGTCACGGCGTCCTTGGGATCGGCCAGTCGCAGCGTCGGCCAGGCCGCGTCGGCGCCGGGAAGCGGTCGCAGCGACCCCTCACCGCGGTGGACAGTGAAGCTGTACTGCTCGACCGCCGCGCCGTAACCGTACCTGCCGTAGATCGCCGATTCTGACGCGAACAGCGCGGCCAGCGGCTCGCCGCCCGCGGCGATATCAGCGAGCTGGCGGTGCACCAGAGCGGTCAGGATGCCACGCCGCCTGTGAGTAGGCAGCACGCTCACTCCGCTGATTCCGGCGGTCGGCACGACATCGCCGCCTGGGACGGTCATGCCGAACGAGTAGGCCAGCGTGGTGCCGGCGACACGATCCTGGTCGAAGGCCGCGAGGGTGCGCTCGGCCTCGATCACCAGCCGTTCTAGGCGGATTATCTCCTCTAGGGGCCAGGTGGAGTTAAATGCCTGGTCCATGACGGCCCCGAACGCGAGGAACTCGGAGTCGTCGACAGGCCGGATCGGGTAGCTGACATCCATCACGCCTTCGTACCCCAATGCCCGTCCATCCCGCCACACCTTTTGTGCGGTCTGGTGACCCGGCAACCGCCAGCGGCGGCAGGTTCGTCGCGGAACACCGCGGGTGCTCAGACGCCGGGTACCTGTACAGTTTCGCCATCATGGTTTGGAGTTCCGCCCGTCGGCCTTGGTCGGCGATATCCGCCGCCGCGCTTTCGTTGCGTGGTCTGGTGAGGCGCCAGTTCATCACGCGGAACCGCCGGATGGCCGCAGTGCTCGCGATCGCGGTCGTAGGCATCGGGATCGCTGCAGTGAGGGTCTCTGCTTCCTGGTTCTCGCCTGGCTTGATGATCCTGCCGATCCTGGCGGGCGGGCTGCTGCTCTGGCCGCGTGCGCTGCTCATTCTCTTCGGGATCGTCGCCTCGATGCTCGGCTACGACGTGGAACAGAACGACGCGCGAACCGGCTTCGGAATCGTCGCCACCGTCGTGATCACAGCGGTCTTCGCGTTCCTGCTCGCGAGAGCGCGGGCCAAGCTTGGCCTGCTCGGCTTGCGCGGTGACCAGATGCTTGTCGAGCTGCGTGACCGGATCAGGGCGCAGAGCGCGCTGCCGGTCCTGCCCGAAGGATGGGGCCGGGAGTCGATACTGCGTCCCGCGGGCGGGGCCTCTTTCGGCGGCGACTTCGTGGTCTCGGTATGCGACGGCAAGACGCTCGAGGTCGCTGTCGTCGACGTAGCTGGTAAAGGCATCGATGCGGGGACCAGGGCGCTGCTCTTGTCAGGAGCGTTCGGCGGCCTGCTCGGCTCGGTCCCGGCGTCGGAGTTCCTGACCGCGTGCAATGCCTATCTTCGCAGGTCAGAGCGCACCGAGGGTTTCGTTACCGCGGTGCACCTCGCGCTCGACCTGACCACGGGAAGCTATGTCGTCGGGTCGGCAGGCCATCCGCCCGCCGCGCACTTCGAGAGCGGCAGCGGGCGTTGGACGCTGACGCAGGCGCGCGGCATCGTCCTCGGGGTTGTGCCCGACCTGCGCGAGGGCACCGAGCACGGGACGCTTCGGCCGGGTGATGCGCTGATGCTGTACACCGACGGGCTGGTCGAGGTGCCAGGGCGGGATATCGACGTCGGGATCGACCGGCTGCTCGGCGAGGCGGACCAGCTGGTCGCCGCGGGGTTCGCAGGTGGCGCGGCGCGCCTGCTCCAGGCGATGCAAGATAGCGCGGGCGCGACCGACGACCGCGGACTCGTGCTCATCTGGCGGGCGTGACGGTCTGGTCGTTGCTGAGCCTGGCTACGGCGTGCTCGACCAGCGCGACAAGCACGTCGCGGCTCGACGACCGTTGCCTGGCGTCGCACAGCAAAAGCGGGACGTCGTCGGTAAGGTTGAGCGCGGACCGCATCGTCTCCGACGGGTAACGGCGCGCTTCGTCAAAGCAGTTCACTGCGACGACGAAGGGCATGCCGTTGCGCTCGAAATAGTCGATCGACGGGAAGCAGTCAGCCAGGCGCCTGGTGTCGGCCATCACGACGGCGCCGAGCGCGCCGTAGGCGAGCTCGTCCCACATGAACCAGAACCGCTTCTGACCGGGCGTCCCGAACAGGTACACGACCAGGTCGTCGCTGATCGAGATCCGGCCGAAGTCCATCGCGACCGTCGTGGTCGTCTTGCGCTCCACGCCGTCAAGCTGATCGACGAGCGACCCCGGCTCGCTCATTTCCTCCTCGGTCCGCAGCGGCCGGACCTCGCTCACCGAGCTGACCAGCGTCGTCTTGCCAACGCCGAACCCTCCCGCGACCAGGATCTTGATCGCGACGGGCACGGGGGAGCGGCCGCCGGACGGCTCAGAGTCTGCGTAGGGCATCGGCGACCTCCTTAAGAACCCGCACGTCGTTGTGCCCGGTCACCACGGGCTGGCTGATGCTCACGAGCCCGCGTTCCCGCAGGTCGGCGAGGAGTATGCGGACCACCCCGAGCGGAAGATCGAGTTCGGCCGCGAGATCAGCGACCGAGGCGCGCGAGCGGCAGAACCGTAGCAGGTTGAGGTGCTCGGGTCCAAGCTCAGCAACGTCATCGATTCCGAAATCCCGCCCTGCCCTGGTCCGTACCGCCGATACCAGCGCGACCAGGTCGATTCTGCCGCCAGCCGGCCGGGTCCGGCCCGCCGTCAGCGCGTAGGGCCTGACGACGCGTTCGTGGTTGTCGGGCCAGAATCGGCCCGGTGGCCAGAAGGTCACGTGGTTCACGCCTCGCCTAAGAAATGACCTGCGCTGGACGGGGTCGCACACCGAGGTGCTGACCGACTCGTTTGACGAGCAGAGCCATCTCGTAGGCAATCAGTCCGGCGTCCGCGCCGGCCGTGGCGAGAACCGCCAGGCAGCTTCCCTCCCCGGCCGCGGTCACGAATAGGAAGGCGGACTCGAGCTCGACGATGGTCTGCAGCGGGCTGCCGCAGTTGAAGTGCTGGCCGAACCCCCTGGCCAGACTCTGAAAGCCGGCCGCCACAGCTGCGAGGTGCTCGGCGTCCTCCCTGCTGAGGTCCGCCGATGCCCCGATCGCGAGGCCGTCCCTCGACAGGATGACCGCCTTGTCGATCTGAGCGACCCTCTGGACGAGGTCGTCTAGCAGCCAGTCCAGGTTGCCGCTTGTGTTCATGGAGATCCTCCTTCGTCTGCCGGGTCGCCGGGTGGCTCCGGGCGTGGCCCGGCTGATGCTTCGTCGGTAGCAGGCTCGGCGACCGAGCGGCCGCGTTGCCAGCCAAGTTGCAGCGCCGTCATCGTGCTTCTGGCGGCCTCAGGCGATGGCCCGGCCGGTGGCTCGCCGTCGTCCACGGAACCGGCGGCCGGCTGCGTACGCAACTGGGGCGCGAGGTTGGCCTGCCGTACCCTTACCGGAAGCCCGTCGAGCTCGACCGCTTCCGCCTCGACCGCTTCCGCCTCGACCGGTTCCGCGATATCCGCTTCCTCGTCGGAGAGCCCGCCGCGCTCTGTACTCTGCGCACCACCAGCCGGGCGGATGGTCGGCTGGACGCCGATCGTGTCGCTGCCGCCCGGCTGCGCGCCGTTCCGCCCGACATCAGCGGCCGCGTCGACCACGTCCGCGGTGCTTTCTTCGCGCAGCAGCGGACCAGTCCAGCCGCGACTCGCGCTATCCCTCCAGCTCAGGCCCGTCGTCCCCGGCTGCCGCCTGGGCAGCTCAGACGCCGTGGAGTCGTCGCTGAGGTAAGCCGAGACCGGCCACGGCTCTGGCTCGCCTGCGGCATCGGGAGCCTGGTCGGCTTCCTGACCGGCGGCACCGGGGCTCAGCGCGTCGATACCGCTGAGGTATCCGGCGCTCGGGACGGCCGACGCGCCGGCCCGGCCAGGATCAGACACTGCGCTTGGCAGCTCGGGCAGCGGTCGGCCGCCAAGCTCGCGGATCCCGGCGATGGGCAGCGGCTCCTCGGGCTCGCCGGTGTCCACGATCAGGGCGTCCGGGATCAGCACCACCGCTGTGATGCCTCCGTATGCGGAGCCGCGGAGTGTGAGCATGACGTCGTGCCGCCTGGCCAGCTGGCCCGCGATGAACAGGCCAAGCTGATCGCTGCCCGACAGGTCGAACAGAGGAGGGTCCGCCAGGGTCGCATTGATCTCGGTGAGTTGCTCATCGCTCATGCCGAGCCCGCGGTCCTCGATCTCAACCGCCACGCCTCGGGCCACCTTCTCCCCATCGACGCGCACGGGTGTGTTGGCAGGTGAGAAAGTAGCCGCGTTCTCCACCAGCTCGGCCAGGAGGTGGATGATGTCAGCGACGGCGTGCCCAGCCAGTGCGGCCCCGGTGCGCGACGTCACTCTGATCCTCGGGTAGTCCTCGACCTCCGCAGCGGCAGCACGCATGACATCGACGATGGGCACGGGCTCGCGCCAGGTCCGCCCCGACGACCCCCCGGCCACGATGAGCAGGCCCTCTGCGTGCCGGCGCATTCTGGTCGTCATGTGGTCCACGCGGAAGAGATCGGCGAGTTCCTCCGGATCGTGAACTCGCCTTTCCATCGAGTCGAGCAGCTGAAGCTGCCTCGTGAGCAGCGACTGGTTGCGCCGTGCCAGGCTGCGGAAGGTGTCGTTGACACCGCGCCGGATCTTGACCTCGTCGGCGGCTGCCGCGATCGCGGTCCTGGCTGCCATATTGAAGGCTTGTTTAACCTGCCCGATCTCGTCTTTGCCTGGATCCAGGCGCGGAACTTCTGCTTCGACGTCGACGTCCTCGCCGCCGCGCAGTCGGCCGATAGTTTCCGGTAGCTGCTCGGTCGACAGCTTCACCGCGGACTGCCGCAGGTCGGTTAGCTGGCGGACCAGGCCACGGCCGATCGTGATGCCCGCGATGACCGCGATCAGGATCGCGATCAGCCCGATTCCAGCGATCAGCGCGAGCCTGACGACCAGCCCCTTCGCCTGCTTCGCGGCCTGTCTGGACAAGGCCGCTGAGCACTTGAGCAAGGCCTTCAGGTATCCGGCTTGATAGGCGTTTTCCGTGGTCGTCCACGTCGGCAGAGGCACCTTAGATGCCCCGGAGGGGCCGCTGGCGATGTCCGTCTCCATGCCCGATAGCCGGCTGGCGGCCATCGGCGGAACCATCGTCCGGAAGTAGCTCTGCAGGAGGGGGTTGAGGTTAGGCAGGGTCTGGGACCACTCTTCCTGATGCAGCACGACAAGCTGGTTGATCAGCATCACGTCGGCCGACGGGAACGAGTGGGCGATCAAGTCGGCCCTGAGCAGATCGCTCTCCTCGCCCAAGTTCTGCGCGGCCTTGGCCATCGTCAGCACGTCGGTCGCCTGCACGCCGAGCGACCCGGTCAGCACGGGGGTGATGGCTTGGCTAAGTACGTTGTCGCCCTCGTTGAGCACGGTGCTGTAGGCATCTACGGCCGCGATTGTCGTGAGTCCGAGGCTGTGCACACTGGTGCGGACGCTACCTATCTTGGCGAGGTGGGCCTGCCAGGAAGCAAACGCGTCTCGCTCTCGCGGCACAGGGCCGCTGCGCAGCGCGGCCCTGACCGCGGTGCGGAACCGGTCGATGGACGAATTGGTCTTGCGTTCCTGTCCTTCGAGCAGGCTCAGGTTGCCGCCGCTCGGGCTGGCCAGGTACTGGAGCGCGAGCGTTCTCTCCTTGGCAAGCTGATTCTGGACGTTCGTGACGGGCAGGGAGACGAGTTGCCTGATGGATGCCTGCTGCCTGAGCGTCAGCAGATGGCCCACAGTGAGGTTGAGAAGTTCGGCATACAGCCCAAGAAGCGCGACCATTGGAACTACCGCGAGCACGATGATCCGCAAGCGGATGGACCGGCGACGCAGCATGGATATGGTCCTCAGGATCGTGTCGGAGCGCCAGGCCGACGTTGTAGCCCCGTCATACAGCAGAGATATGTGAGCTTACTCGGCTATTAACGGCCTTACAGCGGCATCGAGCATGCCTGCAGTTAGTTTTCCCTATCCATTCTCTTGGTGTAAGTGCGGGCGTCGGCGATGGACGCGTCGGCGCCGGCACTTAGCCGTAGCGACCTGGCCGGTCGCCGGATCGCGCCTGAGTGGCATAATCGCGTTCCGCCGTGGCTACGATTGGGGACGCTGGCTTGCCGTGACCGTGGTATGCGAGCCTGGCGATCATGGCTGACCTGAGGATAGGGACGTAGATGACATCACCCCGCGGCTCATCGGCCGTAGGAAGGCCCGCAGGCGACGACGAGGTCGCGACCGCGCCGTCCCCCGACGGCGCCAACCGCGCCGAGGCCGCGGCCGTGACCGCGCTCGGGCAGCCTTTTGCCGAGGTAGCCGCACCGGAAGCGGCACCGAAGCCCTATGACGCTGGCCCGGCCTGGGCTCGCTGGCTGCCGCCGGCAGTCGCGCTGGTGATCTCGTTGTGGCATATAACAAGGCCGTCGTTCTGGCGCGATGAGGCGGCGACGATCTCAGCGGTCCGCCGGCCGCTCGGCGACCTGATCAGGATGCTCGGCAACGTGGACGCCGTGCATGGCGCCTACTACCTCATGATGTGGCCAGTAGAGCACATATTCGGGCCCGGCGCACTCATGATGCGGCTGCCGTCGGCGATCGCGGCAGCCGTGACCGCGGCGGCGATCGCGGCCGTCGGCCGGAGGTTGATCTCGCCATGGGCCGGGCTTGCCGCCGGTCTCGTCCTCGCTGTGTTCCCGGTGACCAGCAGGTACGGCCAGGAGGCCAGGTCGTACCAGTTGGTGGTAGCGGCTGCCACGATCGCGACCTACCTGCTCATCCGCGTGCTCGCGGCTGAGCCATCGGCACGACGTCGCTGGCTATTCGGCTACGCCGTCAGCATGGCGGCGCTCGGAGTGCTCAATATTTTCGGGCTGCTCATGATCCCGGTGCACGCCTTCACGGTCGCGCTGGCGTGCCGCGGTGACCTGCGCGACCCCGCTGCCAGGCGGCTCGCACTCGGCTGGCTCGCGGCCGCGGGTGCGGGGGTGGTCGTGTCGAGCCCGCTGCTCGTGCTTGGCTGGCTGCAGCGCGGGCAGATCGCGTGGCTCGCGGTCAACACCTCCTCATCCGGCCTCCACACGCTGTATTCCCTGAGCGGCTCGTTCCTCGTGACTACCTCGGCGCTGATCGTCATCGTGGTCGCACTGGTGCTCAGCATGGAGCTGAGCAGCAAGAGTCGCAGGGCGGCCTGGCCGGGACGGCTCTGGGAGATCAGCCTGCCCTGGCTGATCGTGCCGCCGCTGATCCTTCTGGTTGCCTCGCATGTGCAGCCCGTCTATACGTCGCGCTACATCCTGATCTGCGTGCCCGCGCTCGCTCTGCTCTGCGGCGCGGCCGTGGCTTCGTATGGCGGCCGGATCGCTGGGGCGATCGCGCTTGCCGTGGTGCTGATCGCCGGGGCGCCCACGCAGCTTGGCCAGCGCACGTACGCCGGGCACTACGACAACATCCGGGCTCTCGACCACATCGTGGCCGCGAACCACCGCCCCGGTGACTACGTCCTGTACACCAATCCCAACGCGGAAAGCTTCGGCGCGGCTTACTCGTTTGGGCTCGGCAAGCTGCCCAACATCGCGCTCAAGCGGGGGCCGATCGCCTCAGCCACGCTGGCGGGCACGGTCGCCCCGCTCGCTCAGATCAAGGCCAGGCTGGCACATGCGAAGCGGGTATGGGTGGTTGAGATCAACCACCTGGTTACCGATCCGCTACTGCTCGGGCTGAATGGCCTGCCGGTGTCGCAAACGTCGATCATGGCCGGCGTGCCGCTTGCTTTCCACGCTTACTGGCACGAGCGCGGCGACTACCTGATCTTGTTCACGCACGTCTAGCAGACTCAACAACTTCGCCGCGGTACTCGGCGTGAGCGGCGTTTGAGTGCGCCGCGCACCGGTGAACCCTTGGTGCTGTAATGGCGACACCTAGGGTTCACCGGTGTCGGGCGCTGGCGGGTGGGCACGCCTTCGCCGAGCTAACGCGGGCGCGAATGATACGCGGATCGCGTCCTTCAGGGGCGCGACGAGCCGCTTATCTGGTCCAGCAGGGCCCGGACCTCGGCCTCAGGGTATCGCCGGTGGCCGCCGAGCGTCCTGACTGACGTCAGCTTGCCGTCTTTGGCCCAGCGGGTGACGGTCTTTGGGTCGACCCGGAACATGGCGGCGACCTCCGCGGGGGTCAGCAGCCTAGTGAACTCCGGAGCCTGTCGACTAGTGCTCATATTGACGATTCCTCCCCACGATCGCTCACGGACTAGGCTAGAGCCAGCGAACGATCATAATCGTGGCTATTAAAGCATAAACTGGGCACCGCTGAGAAGGGGTTATGAGCACGTGTCGTTTTCTAGTACCCAAATACACGACACGTCCGGCGTGGTCGCATCCGGCTCGGCCGGACCAGCTAAGCGGGGCTGAGCGCCTGGTCGTGATCGAGGTGCGGCCGGGCATTCTCGCCGGTATTGGCGGGCACTGCGGGGTGCGCCGTCGGCACGGCAAGCTCGCACCAAACCACCTTGCCCGAACCGGTCCTTCTGGTTCCCCATCGCTGCGCGATCTGGCTGACTACCTGCAACCCCCGGCCACGCTCGTCAAACTCGGCCGCTTGGCGCAGCCTCGGCAGCGCCGCGGAATCGTCGATGACCTCACAGAACAGCCCGCCCTCCAGGACGAGGCGCAGGCTGATCTTGCTCTGCGCATAACGCACGGCATTGGTCACCAACTCAGATACGACCAGTTCGGCGAGCGGGGTCAGCTCGGTCAGGCCCCACTCCCGCAGCGGGCGCCTGATCAATGAACGGGCGCGCCTCGCGGCGGTTAGTTTCGGAGCGAGGTTCCACGATGCGTGCCGGTCAGCTCCGATCCGCCGCAGCCTGGCGATAAGAATCGCGATGTCGTCCCGCTGGTGATCGTCGTAAACGCCAGCCAGGGTGCGGCGGCACAGGTCCTCGAGCGGTTCGGCAGGTGATGAAGGCCCGAAGATCTTCTTGAGCCCGGCCAGGCCCTCGTCGATGTCCTCGGTGCGCCTTTCGACCAGCCCGTCGGTGTACATCACAAGCAGGCTGCCGTCGTCGATCTTCAGCGTGCGGCTGGCGATCGGGCTGGCGCCGATGCCCAGCGGCGGCGCCGGTGAGACGTCGAGGAATTCGCTGGTTCCGTCCGGCCGCACGAGAAGTGGCGGAAGGTGCCCGGCGGAGGCCAGCTCGCAGGTCCCTTCGACCGAATCGAAGATGGCGTAGACGCAGGTCGCGAAGTGGGGCTCGAGTTCGCCCAGTTCGTGCATGAGGTCATCGAGCCGTTGCAGCGTCTCCGCGGGGGTCAGTTCGAGCATAGTGAGCGTCTTGATCGCGGTACGGAGCCTGCCCATCGTCACCGCCGCGCGCACGCCATGCCCCGCGACGTCGCCGACGACCAGCGCTACTCGGCCGCCAGGCAGTGCGATCGACTCGTACCAGTCGCCGCCAACCTCGATCAGCTTGCTGCCAGGCAGGTACCTGTGGCGGACCTCCACGGAGGCGGGATGGGACAGCCCTGTGGGCAGCATGCTTCGCTGGAGAGTCAGCGCAGTGGCGCGCTCCCTGCTATAACGGCGGGCGCTGTCCATAAACAGTGCCGCACGTCTGGCGAACTCCATTCCGATTTCGGTGTCGTAAGCGTCGAAGCGGTGGAACCCGATCCGCCTCACACAGACGAAGAAGCCGAGCATCACGTCCCCGGCGAGCAGCGGCAGCAGCAGCATCGACGCCCCCGCCACTAGCCGAGCGACCGGAGTGCGGAACCAAGCCTTGGCCAGCTTCGCGGCCGCCTCTTCCGTCATCACCTCGCAC
>Ga0126381_100008292_pt1 | contig 11611 bp, 8 predicted proteins | sample PanSoiMetPlot_28_FD_96465 | JGI IMG/M metagenome (GOLD analysis project Ga0126381, IMG submission 96465) | Tropical forest soil microbial communities from Panama - MetaG Plot_28 | ecosystem: Environmental > Terrestrial > Soil > Tropical forest > Bulk soil | place: Panama | collected 2016-02-17 | reverse complement strand
CTCCGGTCCCGCGCCCAGCAAGCCCAGCACCGAGACCGCCACAGAGAGCGGCAAGAACACCACGCAGCTGAGCGCCACTTACAGGACGATCCGCGATCTCGATCCCAAGAAAGCAGGTTTGACGTGGGTCGACGCGGACGGGCAGACGCTCATGCAGGATACGCTGAATGATATCATGACCAGGCAGAGCAACGCTGGCCTCCTGGGCCAATTCAATGCCGTTGTCAGAGTGTGTCCGTTTAATGCAGATGGTTCGCAGAACCAGGATGGTTGCGGTTGCGGCTGCAATTCCTAATTGTGGGCTCGGGGAAGCGCTGCAACTCCCTGAGTGGCGCGATGTCGGACAGCGACGCCCAAAACCCGCGGATATTCCGGCAAGGCTAGAGGCGAAGAAATCACCGAGCCTTGCCGGCGATTCCGGAGGAAAAGATGCCGAGGGCAGCGCCGCGTCAGGGTTCCTGGGGGGGCGTCGCGCTCGCGGTCGCAATAATTGGCCTCGCCTCTCCACCCCTCGCGCCGGCCCGTGCGCAGACCCTCCCAGCGGATGCCAAGCGCACCTGCACGGTGCCGAAGGCGACCTTCGCGCGCTGGTTCGCGTCGGGGGTGCCGAAGCCCGGTGGAGCGGTCAATCCCGCTGATAGTATCCGTCTCAACAGCGTGGGCTTTCCCGAGCAGCCGAATTGCAACTTCTACCGATGGGCGGAGCAGATGTTTCTTTGGTTGACCTCGCCGGCATCTGCGCACGGCGGCGGCAGCATCACCCTCGATTCCCAAACCTTCTTCGACGTGTCGCCCCTCGACAAGGGAACGAGGACTCTGCAGCCGCATACGCCAGGGTTCCTGCATACCTTCGGCGTGCGGACCACAAAGCCTGGGCCGCACGGCCTGCCGGTGATCTTCAACGGGACAGGGCAAATGCTGGAGATCGAGCGTCCGCAGGGTGGGATCAACGCTGACCTGCGGATACGGGACGCCCAAGGCGACTTGGTGGATGTGGCCCACGCCGAGCGCAGCCAGAGCGGGACCCTCGTTCTGCGCGACCCCACCGGCGCCGTCATCGCGGCGGGCCGCGCTCCGTTGGGGAGCCGGATCCTCGGGGCCCCGCCGGCAGACAGCATCCTGGTGCGGCAGTTTGTTGTGGACGGCGTGCCGATCTTCATCGATCCGTTCGACAATGTGGTCGAGCTCCCGCCAGGACAGGCCGATGGGGGCGTGCTCCGGGCGCGGAACGGCTCGTTGGTTTATTACGGCATCTCGGTCAACGACGTGTATGTCTGCTTCCGCGCCCGTTTGAAAAAGGTCGAGCCGAACAAGCTGGACCCGACCTTCCCCTACACGGACGAAGATCTCGCGGCGATCACCTCTTTTGCCACTGAGAACGGGAGGATGCTTTCCGACGCCACCGCACTCGCCGTCGAGGTCAAGACGTCCTGGGTAGAGGCGGCCCGCCTTCCCAACGGCGCGCGCGGCTACATCAAGGCGGACGCGCTGGTGCCGGACTACAACATGTCGGGGTCGGACGACTGGCCGCCCTCCGGCCGCCCCCCAAGGAAGACGACACTTGCGCTCGTCGGCATGCACGTGGTCGGCAGCGCCGCCGGCCATCCCGAGATGATCTGGGCCACCTTTGAGCATTTCGGCAACACGCCCGATGCCGCCTACGATTACATCAACGTTGCCGGCGCGCGCGCCACAGCGCCGCCGAGCATGAACGAGAGCTGGCTGTTCAGCCGGCATAGCCCGGCCCGGCCGGGCCCGGACGGGTTCAACAAGAAACACATGAAGATGTCGGAGGGCGCCCACATAAAGGCGATCGCCCCATACCCCATCAGCCCGAGCGACACGATCCGCTGGAAACCCTGGGGCGCCGCGAGCGACCTCGTACCGAACCCGAACGTCGACACTGTCGCAGAGTCCAACACCGAGCTCATCGCAATCAACAAGAGCGTGCACCGAAAGATGCGGGGCGATGTGCGCAGCAACTACTTCCTGGTGGGCGCCACCTGGACGGAGCCGGGTATCGATGGGGGGCAGGCGCCCGTTCAGCCCACCCCGCAGATGCCGCGGGGAAACCAGGTCGGCACCAGCCTCCTGGCCAACTCGACAATGGAGACCTATCAGCAGGGAAAGGACCGCACCGCCTCCGGCACCTTCAACTGCTTCAGCTGTCATGTGAGCAGCCACCAGTCGGTCGCCACGACCAACCTTAGCCACATCTTCGACGCGATTGCGACGGAACCAAACCGCTGCGCTGGCCAATAGAGAATCTCGTCGGTGCCCCGGCAGGAAGCCCTCCGGACTTGCTGGAGGCAAGCGAGTTGGGTGACGCGTGCGCTTGCTGCAGATCGCAAGCTATCGCGGGCGGACGTCGTCCAGCAGTTTCTGCAATTCAAACAGTGCCGGCGAAGGGAAGAAGGGCCGCGGCTTTTTGGGGTCGCGATAGGCATTCATCAGAAGGGACCACACGAAATCGATATGGTCCTTTCGAGTCTTGCTATGGCAGTTCATGCACCCGTGGTCGATGTTCGTCTGGATCCAGGTCTCCAGTGTGGTGTTGCTGAAGGCCGAATGGTCAAAGCCGGAACCGGGGATTGTCGTTGCAGGATCGCCGCACAGGACATATTGCCCGCCTCCGATGTCGCAGTTCACGGGGTCGTTTTCGCCGCCGGTATTGACCGGCCATTGCGTCATCACGAGCTGGTAATATTGCCAGACGCTATCCCTGCGTTTGAGTTCACTTCGCCAGATCACGTTCGTTCTCTGTGTACTCCGATCAACTGTATCATGATTGTCCCCGTTGATCGGATGGAGCCGCTCGATATTGACCGGCATTGGGGGGCAGCTGGCTGACACGACCGAATTGGCTTGGTATTCGCCCGGTAGGCCCTGCATCGGCGTCTGTTTGCCGTCGTTGAAAGCATAGTAACGGCTCATGTTTGCCGGCGTGGGACACGGCAATCCGATGCCGGGTGAAGGGGCCGGCGGATATGGCGCAACCCGGTCCGGCGCGTTGTCCACATGCTCGAAAGTCGCCCAGACCCATTGTGGGCGCTGGCGGGTCTTCTGCACGATGTGAAGGCCGACCAGGCCCACGACATGTCTTTCGCATTGCCCGTGCGGATCATTTCGCTTGTACGGATCGTAAAGCCACGCCACACGTCGATGGTACCGTTCAGGATGGGCGACGGTATAAGGCCCAACTTCTCCCTTCCTGTTGATTCTTGCCATGTCGACCCAGGTCGATTTCACGCTCAGAGCTCCTTCCAGGAACTCTACTCTCTCTTCCTTTTCCCTGATTTTATCGAACGGCCCTTTGGCCGTGTCGGGCAGCCGATCCGCCAGGTACCACTCCTTCGCAAGAATCTGATTGAACTCGATTTGATTATAGGCGGAGAGATAGCGGACGAAGGTGCCGTTCTGCGCGATCAGCGTGCTTGCGGGCCGGCCGAATTGCAGCACATTGTCGAAATAGCTGAAATGTTCAGGCACGTCTGGCAGGTCTCTCCCGTGGGCGTGCGCGCTCGGAACCAGGAAGAAATCTTGCTGCTGCGGCCTCAGCTGCCCTTGGTGGCAGCTCCACTGGGCGTCGTTCCATTCGGCGCTGTAATCGTTCCATGGAGTGGGCTTGGCGCCCAATGGCTGGAACGTCTCCCAGTCGGCCTTGTAGGTCTCGAATACCGACGCTGGCCCGCGGGGCACCGCGATAGCTTCTGGAATCGGCTCCAGTTGCTGTTCCGGGTCAGGGACGCCGCGCTCGGGAAAGCCGCGATCGTCAATTAAGGCCGGCCACACCAAAGCAATGAATGTGCGCCAGGAGTAGTCGTCGAAGTAAGGGAGCTCCTTCTGCGGGTCTACTCCCCTCTTTGTGCAGACATCGTCCGGCACCCGCGTGGCGGCGGGTGGCTCGAGAGCGAACCGAACCGTATCTTCCGTCACATACGACGGCGTTGCCGGGCATGGACGCTGCGCCAGCGCGGCTCCGGGGAGGAATGCGAACGCGGCGAGCGAGGTGAGCAACCATGCCGAGGAAATGAGCCGGCTTCGCTCTGCTCCCGACAAAATATGAACATGTCGCATCGGCATCTCCATCATCTGGCCGCAGCTGGAGAAGCTCCGCGACAATCAAACTCAAGGTGCATTGGCCGCCGAGCACCCACAGCCGCAATTGTTGTCGTCCTGACCGCCGCCGGATCCTCTCGGAGCAACTCTGATTGTGTGCATTATTGCACCTGGGTCCCACCCTTGATTCTTAATTAGTACTTTGAGGTGTGCTTGCATTCTCTGCTTGAGCAGCTGGGCATCGGATCGGACATAATCCTGACCCGGTTTTTTTATCTTATGAACTTTACTCGCGTCCTGATAACCTTGACTTTTGTGCGCGTCTTTATTGTTGGTCAGAGGAACGATTCTAATGACGCCTATCCAGTCAGTCCGGGTCAATGTACTGCTCAAATCAAAAAGTGCGTCGCGATATCCCCTCATCTGGTCCTTGATCGCCTTAGTTTTGGCATCGACCAGGTCGGGCGCCTGATTTGTGAATTTATCCGTCTCAGGATAAGTAGCTTTCAAAGTTGAATCAAAGTCGTCAGGTTTTGCCATGGCGTGCCTCCACAGGTGATATCTGTACAATCATAGGATCAATTAACAACTGTGTCCACCGGACCGCTCGCGATCTCGCTGCGCGGGGCGAACAATGATTTCGCGATATTCGATTTGATCCGAACCCTCCAAAAGTCCTGGGCGACGCGCGTCTGAGCTGGGCGAGTCGCGCCGCTTGGGCAGGTGCGGCTCTCTTATGCCTCGGCCAGCCAGAGCAGGCCGGCTGCAAACATTTCCTCGATCACCTGCAGCGGTGCTTGTCCTTCCGCACGCGGCTTTTGTGTTTCGATTTCTTCAGCGATCTTCCGTGCGCTGCGCGTTCCATCGCTGAGCTCCAGGATTCGGGCGCCGATTTCGCTGAGCAGGAGGCGGTCTCGCACCTCTCCATTCATCCGCGCGAAGGTTACCATATTGCGAGTGCGCTGCGTGCGCCCAGCGGAATGCCTTACTGTTTTTCGCGGCGGTGCCAATTCCGAAGTGTCGAAATGCAGCAGACGCAGCTGCGGATCGCGTATCGGAACGAGAGCCCCAAGCTCGCCATCGGCCAGCCCCCATCGCCTGATACGGAGCCGGAACAATGGGTCCGCGGCCTCAGCTGTTTCCGAGCCCGGCTGCTCCGCCTCCCCGAGGGCAATCTCGATCTGAACGGCCAGGAAAGCTTCCCGCAGGCTCGCATCGCCGCGCCGAATCGCCCGTTCGGCGGCTCGCAGCGCCTCCCGCGCCTGTGTGAGATCGAAGTCGCCGACGTCGGAAGCCAACTTGAGGCTGGCCGCTACCGCCGCGGCGACCGGGAAGCGCGGGTGGGGCGGGCTGTTTGCGGCGGTCGAACGCTTTCTCGTACGCGACGGCTTTCTTGCGGCAGCCTTCAGGACAGTCTCCAGTGAGCCGGACGCCTTGGCCGCTTCCTGCATTGCGGCCGCAAATGCGCGTCCCCGCGCGGCGACGGATACGGCCGGAGCGGGATCACGCACCATGGCTGCCAGTCGCGCGCTCAACGCATCGACATCCTGTACGTCTGGGATGGCCACGCAGCCGTAGCCATCGGGTAGTTGCAGGTGATCGGGCAGCTTGCGGATGAGCTCGGTTGAGGCGACCAGGCACGCGCCGCAAGTGAGCACCTCGCGTGCGACCAGCGGTGTGTGGAAAGCGATTGGAAAATCCTGTTCCAGGCAGCACACCGCCAGGCAGGAGCGGAGGAATTCGGGCACCCGCCAATGCGGCAGAAAGGGAATCTGCAGGATCCGGTCGGCAATCCCGAGCTCTTCGGCGCGCGCCCGGAATTTTTGCTCAAGCGCCGGCCAGCCGTGCGCCATGGCGACAATCCCGACCGCCAGCCCCTCCTGCTTGAGCCTGGCCATTGCGGCAAGAAGAGCGAACGATCCTTTGGTCTCGCCAAGCTTGCCGTACACGCCGAAGAATGGAAGCTCGCCCGTAAATCCACCCCAGAACGCGTCCAGGAGTTCGGGGTCGTCCCGTTCAACCTCGTGCCGAAGCCTGGCGAGATCGAGCTTCGGCCCATCCGGACGGAACAGGTCCTCGGGCAGAACGAAGCGGTCACCCGGTTCGATCCGCGCCGGATCAACGCCGTGCTTGATCGCGCGGCCGGCGACCGTGCCGCTCGCAATTGCGGTCCTGGCCGAGCGCAGCACGTGATCGTAGAGCGCTTCGAACTGCGGATGCAGCCATAACCGCCCTGCGTCACTTCCGGCCATCCGTACCACATGGGGCACTTTCGCGATGTCGGCCACGAGGTGGCCGGCGATCCCGTAGGGCTCAAGGTAATGCGAATAGATCAGGTCGAACGGCCGCTCGGCATGCACGCGGGCGGCGGTGCCGGCGAGCTTGGAAACAAACGGACTCGCGAGCGGGATGTAGTGCTGCGAACGGTCCAGCGGGTTGGTCCAGTGCAGCGTGACCGAGCCCGCGGGGGCGGAACCCACGGCCGGGTAGCTCGCCTCGCAACGCTTCCAGTCCTGACGCCGCATGTGGATGCGGAACGGCGGCGAGGCCTCCTTCGCGTTGGTGACGACATGGACCTCGTGGCCGCGAGCCGCGAGATTGTGCGCCGCCCAGTAGGTGCGCACCGCGACCCCGCCCTGGATCGGCGGAAACTTGCCGACGATGCAAATCCTCATGGACGCACCTCGATCAGCCCGCCGGCTGTGAAGTCTTCAATCATGGCGTCTGCGTGCGGCATGTCGGCAAAGGTTTCGCGCGGCGTAAAATCGTCGAGCAGATCGAGCAAAGCAAAAAGCTCGGGCAGGAGCGCCTGCACGACTGGCTCCTTGGCGCCTGCCGGGATGGTCAGCGCGAGGCAGACTTCGCCAGGTTGCGGCGCCGCTTCGGTGCTCTCCTGTTCCAAGATCGGCCGGATGTCGTAATCGGTGCGCAGGAGCACCACGGCCGGGTGGCGGCGGACAGCGCCCGGCAGGGCATCCGGCACGACTTGGGGACTTTCGCTCGCGCTCCTCTGCACCGCCGCATAGGCGATCTCGAAGGCGGCAAGATCTGGCAGGTGGGGCGGCTGCGGTGCCTCCTGCTGCCAGCGAGCGAGCAGGAAATCGTAAAATTGCCGCGCGTTTTCCAGCCTCCCAATGCCGGTTGACGGGCACACGGCGGCGAAATCGCGCACGATCGCTTCGTGGGCGCTTCCCAGATGATCGAGGGTACGCGGAAGGATCGCCTTGATCTTCGCCATACGCTTTTCATGGGAGAACCGCGCTTCGAGATGCAGCAGGCTACGATCCATGCCGAGCCAGGGGCGCGAGAGATCGTCCTCGCCGAAGATGGCGCGACTGCTCGTGAGGTGCTCGAGCAGGGTGGCCTGTCGCTGCAACAGAGCGTCGGACATCGGGGACCGCCATGTGCGCCGCGCGGCTCTCGCGGACGTTAAAGGGGCCTTGCAGCGCCGTGGCCAGGCTTCCCCGGGCCATCCAGGTTTTGTTTGCTGAAGGACTGTGAGAGGAGCGTGGATGCCCCGTGACCGACGCGTGCGCGGATCGCTGCGACGTCCGCGAGGATCTCGTCGCGCGCGTCGAGTCGGTCGTCACGCTCCAGGATAATGCTGAAAGGAGTTTGACGCGCCAGCGTGCGGTCGAGCAATGTCAGAGCCTCTTCCGGCACCGGATAGGAGTGAGTATCGACCAGCAGCGGCCGGCTCAGGAACGGCTCGCTGATCGTCTTTCCTCCGGCGAGATGGATTTCCCGCACCAAGCCTGCCGGGAGGGCATCGAGAAAGGCGCGTGTGTCGAATCCGTGGTTTGAGGCATTGAGGTAAAGGTTCTCCAAATCGAGCAGCAGGCCCGCGTCGGTCTCACGGCAAATGAGGGTGAGGAACTCCGCATCGGTCAATTCATTGTCCGGCCAGTCGAAAACGTAGGTGATGTTCTCGAGCAGAAAAGGAACCGAGATGCGCGATTGTACCGCCTTGATCTTGGCGATGACCGATTCGGCGACAGCGTGTGTCCTCGGTAGCGGCAAAAGGTTCCCGAGATCGCGCCCCGGCACGCGCGTGAATGCGAGATGCTCGCTATAGGCGGGTGCCCCCAAGCAGTCGAGGAGAGAGGCGATCGCATCCACGTAGGCGAGGTCGAGCGGCACCTCCGTGCCGATCGACAGGCCGATACCGTGGGCCGTCAGTGGGATTTGCCCGACCAAGTCGAAGATGGCGTCTCGCGCCAAACTGTTTGCAGCCAAGCAATGGTCGAGCGTGATTTCGAGCACGTCGAACCGGGAAAGATTGGCGCGAATCCAGCCGTCGATGCCGTAACGATAGCCGATGCCGATCGACGGGCTGGGCGAAGCTGCGCTGGAAATTGCGCCTGCTACCATCGCCGGGACTGCTTCTGCGTTGTAGAGCGGGGCTGGATTTCTGGACCAGACCGGCTGGTTCCGGTGGAATTCCTTGCTCGACTCTTAGGTCATGTGACTGGGATCAAGAGCATCCGCAGCCACAGCCAGTCAGCTCCTGGGCGCCAACCCCGCTTGTCTTCGCAATGCTGATTGTGGTCCCCCAGGCCATGGTTGGCATTTCGTCGCGGAGCAATGTCCGGTAGCCCGACATGGCCCGCTTGATCGCCCGGGCCTGATCGTCGATCCGGACCCTAGTGGGACGAATAGAAAATGTACTCGAAGATGCGTGGTTGGTCAGGTCAAGCGTTGCCATGGGTCAGCCCTCCTTGAGACGAAATCATCTCATTCTAGCTTCAATCAAAGATTCCGTCTACTGGCCTACTCGATCACCTCGTCGGCGCGTGCCAGCACGGTGAGCGGCACAGATATCCCGAGAGCGCGGGCCGTTTTGAGGTTTATGAACAGCTCCACTGCCGTAGGCTGCTGAATGGGAAGATCGGCGGGCTTCGCACCTTTGAGAATTCGACCCGCATAGAGCCCGACCAGGCGATAGCTTTCCGTCCGGCTGCCCCCATAGCTGATCAGGCCGCCGGCGGCGGTAAATTCACGATACTGAAACATCGCCGGGATCTTGCGGTCGAGGAGCTGGCCTCCAAGCCGAGCGCTCTGCTGGATAAAGAACCCATCGGGGCTGATCAAGACTCCTTCTGCGGGCAGGCCGGTGACGGCTGCGACTGCCGCGTCCAGATCGCGAACCGTGCCTGCCCGCAGAACAGGCAGGGAGAGCCCGAGCGTCTGGGCCGCGGCCTGCATGTCCTTGGTCAGAACCTCCGCGTTGGGATTGCCTGGATTGACGAGGAGGGCGATCGTCGTCGCCGCCGGAATTAGCTCATGCAGCAACTGAAGGCGCTTGGGTTCGAGTTCGGCGTTTAATCTGGCCGCGCCAGTGAGATTTCCGCCTGGGCGGTTGATGCTGTTCACCAGCCCGGATTCAACCGGATCCGCCCCAATTCCGAACACGATCGGAATCGTCGCGGTCGCCGCCTTTGCGGCCTGCGCCGTAATGATGCTGTCAGGAGCCACAATCAGGCTCACCCGCCGGCGCACCAGATCGGCGGCCAACGCTGGCAGCCGATCGTAGTGCCCTTCCGCCGAGCGATATTCGATCGATACGTTTCGGCCAACGACGTAGCCTGACTCGGCCAAGCCTCGCAGAAAGACGCTCGTGCGCTCCCTGACAACGCCTGGTACGCCGCTGGTGAGGTACCCAATTACCGGTAAGGGCGGTTGCTGTGCCCGAGCCGCGAGTGACCAGGCGGCTGTTGCGCTCCCGACGAAGGTGATAAAGGCACGCCGCTCCATGGTGCCTCCAGAGGGGGGGGTAGAGTCTAGCAGATCAAATCTGTCATGTCGTGCGACCAAAAGGTGTGATCTGGATCACACCCGAAAATGGTTAGACGACGTTGCCTTCGGCGTCCGCCTCAAAGGACGCAAGCCTCTGTGGCGCCTCCCGCCAGGAGGCGTCTTGCACATCAGCCTCTTGGAACCATCAGATAACCTTGGTCACCAGTAGCGGCTCGCTCCGCCCGACGTTGGCGGCGGCGATGGCCTGCTCCGATCCCAGCACTGCCACATGTGCCCGGCGGGCGAGCCCGGCGAGGGCATCCCCGATGTTGCGGAAATCTGCGGGGCTGGCGCTCAGCACCCCCTCGCGCCGGCGCTGATCTAACTCGCCGGATCAGCGTCCCGGTCCTGCTCGCTGCGCGCGCCATTGCTAATTTGCTGTCACGGGCAGGCTCTGCAATTGCGGCCGAATGCAATCTCATCTTGAGCTACAGGATCTCCTCCAGGGCCGGCAAATACTGTTGGTAGTTCCGCCACTTCCCGATCGAGCTTCTGTAGAGTGGCAGGCGGACATTCCATGCGTTTGAATTATCGACGACCCTCTCATTGCGATAGAAGGCAAGCGCTTCAGAACGCCATTCGAGCCCAATAAAGCTGAACAGGTCTTTTGCAGCTCTCTCAAAATCAGTGACAAGATCCTCATACCAGATCTCATGGAATGCAATGGGTAGATTTGTTCTCCAGTGCGCCATGATCCGGGAATATTCTCGAATTACATGGGCAATGGCGTCAATATCGAAAGAGTACTCAAGAGGCGGCCTCCTCTTGTCGGGTCCATTCCACATGAACTGGAAATCTGCAAAATATAGAGAAAGGGCTACATCACGATGATTTCTCTTTACGTGGATTATTTTAGCATTGGGAAACATGGTCGCAATCAAGCCGAGGTAGAGGTAGTTGCTATTCGTCTTATCGATTACGAACTTGGCTTCTGGCGCAAGGAGCCGCAGCCGCGACAGATAGTCTGTCGCGGCCGCACGAACCGCCGCCGGATCGAAGATTGATTCCGTTCCCCTGCTCCCTGCGAGCTCTCGAAAGCGGCCGCAGATCAGCCGCATATCCCGCAGCTCGCCCACGCCCTCCACCGCGGGATGAGATGCAAGCACCTGCTCCGTTAACGTGGTCCCCGATCGAGGCAAGCCACAAACGAAGATCGGTTGCATCGTAGCGGCTTCGGCCCGCGGCAGACGGTCGAAAGCCTGCACTGAGAAGTGCGCTACTGCTCGCTCAACTTGGAACGCATGTTGCGCATGGGCAGACGGCAGCATTTTCGCTACAGCTCGATTCGCGCTCTCGAGGTGCCGATACGCAAGATTGAATTCACCGCGCGAGTCGTGCAGCCTCGCCAGGGCAAAGTTCAGCCGAGTTCGGGCCACAATGGAAAGAAGCGGATTCTGGCTAAGCACATTCATGCGTTCGTGGGAATCGAGCACCTTGGTGACGGCTTGGAAACCGACGAGCGTGGCCCACGCATCAGCGCTAAAGCAAGCCGCGCGCGAGAGAAGCGCCGCGGCTTCCTCCAGCTTCCCAACAGCCAGCAACGCTTTACCGAGCGGCTCGTAAAGTTCGGCCGGCTGAAAATGTGTCTGCATTCCCATCTCATAGACCGCGATCGCGCCATTATAGTCTTTGGCTAATGCCAAATGCCGTCCTACAGCAATACATGTAATCAATGCGTGTGGGGCTTGCTGGCGTAACAGATCAATCGCACGCTCATGGTTCGCTCGCGTCGCTCGCGTCGCTCGCGTCGCTCGCG
>Ga0126381_100008291_pt1 | contig 11612 bp, 8 predicted proteins | sample PanSoiMetPlot_28_FD_96465 | JGI IMG/M metagenome (GOLD analysis project Ga0126381, IMG submission 96465) | Tropical forest soil microbial communities from Panama - MetaG Plot_28 | ecosystem: Environmental > Terrestrial > Soil > Tropical forest > Bulk soil | place: Panama | collected 2016-02-17 | reverse complement strand
GGTGATCTCGCCTCTAGCGTCATAGCTGAACCATTCGTCGGTAACGACGTTCGTGCGGCCCTTGCAGTCGTTGTTTGTATAAACATTAACCAAGCGGCCTGCCGTATTTGCCACCGTTACACCAGGAGGAGGAGTAGCCGAATCGTAACCAAAGCCGCTGCAACTGCTGCTTGGGACGTGGCCAAACCCCTGAAGCCGGTGAAGCGCATCATAGCCGTTGCAGGTATAAACTCCAGCATTGTCCATCTTCGCCCCCAGGTCGCCAGTCGTAGACCAGCCGCCGAAGCCGCAGGCAGCCGGGGCGGCATCCCAGAAGTACTGCGTCGTGCCGCTCTCGGGATTCGTTTCCGAGGTGAGGCGGCCCAACATATCGTAGACGTAGGTCCGTGTCTGCGAGGTGCCACCCTGTGCGCTCTGCGTCACCGTAAGGGAGCTGTAGCCGGAAGAATTCGTGCTGTAGGCGTAAGTGGTCAAATATCCGGTCTGGCTGGAGGACTGGTTACAAGCGGCACCGGGATAGGTCGACGTACCCGCCGTGACTTCACACACCGACGTGAGCCTTCCCAATCCGTCATATTGAAGCTGCTTGCGCTTGTCTTTCTCCCCCGCTGGGGCTACAACATCGCCGTACACGTCGTTCTCGGTGTAAGACGTAGTCTTGACGGTCGTAGTGCTTCCGTCCGCGAACGAGGTCTGTCGACCCATACCGTCATAGTACGTGCTGGTCTGTGGTGTGCCCGAACAACCAACTCCAAGCGTGCTTACGCACGGCATAGTGATGTGGAAGGACCTGCCATCCGAATCGTAGGACTGCTGTACCGTATCGAAACTGGAGGAGCCGGGAGCTTGCCGTGTCTGGGTAAGGGACGGTCGGCCAAGCGTGTCCAGAGTCTTGACAACGTCCGCATTGGCGACTCCGGCAAGGACCGGGAGCACCGATTCCGTTTGGGTCAATCCTGTGTAGGTGAAGGACGTTACGTTCAACATCTGGTCCTTTGCGCTCTCCGGTCGCCAGAAGTATTTGTCAGTGGTGTAATTGGTATAGGTGTTCTGACTATTCGGGTCCGTCACCTGAATGACCACGCCGCCCGTGCAGTTCCACTGATAGGACGTGGACAACCCCAACGGCATCGCCGTTTGGCTCAACAGGCTGTGATTGCAGGCTCCGTAGGTATTGGTGCTGACGGCTGCATTCACATCGGTTGCCTGGTAGACCTGGCCGGTGTCGTAATGGGTGAACTTCTTTGTGAGAAAGGTGGAAGAAGTGACGTAGTTCTCGACTGTCGTCACATTCCCGCGACAGGGACTGGTATTGCAGGTCACCGAAACAAGACTGCTGGCACCTGAGGGCTGTAGCGAACCAGCGTCCTCGTCGTAGGTGTACTTGGTTTGGGAGATCGGGTTCCCGCTGCCGTCCTGGACCGTGATCTGAGACGGGCGATCGATGATGCCATTGCCCAAGCTCGCATAAGAAATGGTGGTTGTTCGAGCGGGCGTGGTTACACCGAAATCGTATTCGACCTTCTTCGTTACCAAAGGTCCGCTATAGAGAGTATCGACCTCGGACTGAGGGCCGCCATTGAGGGAGCGATACACCGTGACTTCGGTGGGCGTCGTGATCCTGCTCGCAGTAGCTGCAGCACAATTGGTCGTATTCCCGTTGTAGCACGTGATCAGCGTCTCCAATGGCGTACCACCTGCCGTACCGGTATAAATCTGGCGCTGGGTCTCATAGTTTCCGCCGAAGTCTACGACTGTCTGATTACCCAGGGGATCGGTGACAGTGTTCGTGGAAGTAGACGGCTGGCCGTTGGAATCCAGCGTCAGCGTCCTCAAATACTTCCACGTTCCGTCAGGAGTCTGTCGGTTCATCCCTGCGACACTCCCATCAGCGCAAAAGATGCCCGTGTTATTGAATCCGCCCGTGTACGTGTAAGAGATCGTTCCCCCAGTAGGCAGGTGAACCGATGCGATTCGACCGGTGACATTGGAGCTGCTGGATGAGGTCTTTTCGTACGTGAAGCTGTAGTAGGAACCATCTGGCAACGTTATCCGATCCAGCAGCTGAAAACTTGTCGCAGGATACTCGGCGATACCCGGGCACCCGAACGCCGTTTGTACCGTATGCGACACGAAAGACCGGGTTACGTTAACCGCCGCTCCGGAAGGTGCAGTATATGTATACTTGATCGGATTGGGCCAAGTGCCCGACACCGAAAGAGCAATTGTGTCAAGCGTATCGGTGATGCTCGCAAGAACCCCACCTGGCGCGGCGGCCGTGATTTGATTGCCGTTAGAGTCAGTGACGGTGTAAGGTCCGGCCGAGACAGTCCAGTTGCCGTTCGTTGCTGTGACTAGAGGCGGTTTGGCTACAGTGCCGTTAGGGAAGGTGACGCTTGCGGATGGCGCATCGGTGGCACCAACCGAGATGCCGGAACCGTCAGTCGCTCCCCCCACACCTGAAGAACCTGGGACATACTTGCAAGTACCATCAGTGTAAATGTTATCTGTCACCTTCACATATATGGGATGCGTAGTGCCACTCGCATCCAGAAAACTGTTAAAAATCCACTCGTTGTAAGACTCTTTTGTCCCTGTCCCGTCCGTGCAAGTACCTGTTGTCTTGGACCAGAAGACTGCACCTGCCGCGCCAAACCCACCACCAGTAAACGGGAAGAACGGCATCCATTGAAGCTGATTGCTGCCATTGAGCCCCTGGCTCATCACGACATTGTCGAAATTCAGATTGAACGAAAAAGGCAGACCGTGTCCCGGCCGACTGAAAACAGGGACAGTGTAATGAATACTGAGGTTGGAGAGATTAATCGAGTCGGGACCACCCGTAACGCTGCTGAATGGAGGTGTGCCCAGCTGTGGGACAGTTTGCGTCCATGCTCCTCTCGGAATAGTCGCCGATACCGCGACCAGCAGACCTGCGATCAGGAGCATACGCCCAGAGCTTTTCATGATGATTTCTCTTCGTAAACTCGAGTCCTTGCAAAACAAGGAACGGCACGGTTCAATCGGCGCGCGAACTAACTCGCGCCACTTGTACACGCGAGGCAAGCAGCGAGGCTCGCTACAGAGACCTATCCGTCGCGCAGGACATGCAGCGGGACACTACGCTGTCGGGCGGCATAAGCAACCGCTGGTGAGTCACTGGGAAGTTGATTCTGTGGGTGAGAGACAAGAGAAAAGGATAGAACTACGGGAACACCTAACGGCCAGCGAGCCATAGGTCCTCCGAGTGCATCGGTTTCGCCCCCTCAACGAAGCCGTGCGCCATGTAAGTAGTGCAAGTTCTTCGCTAAGTCAAGAACAAAACGTAACTTAATTGTGAAAAGTGAATGACGGATGCTACCAACGTTGTCTAGATTTCAGACACGGACAAAGCAGAAGCTCTGTCAACTGGTCGCCGACGGTCATTGACACCTTAAGGAAGTGTCCGAATCCCCGACCAGTCTTGCCAGCGTCCGCCAGTGTCTGGCATGCGGGCGGTAGCCCTGGCGAATCTTGCTCGCATACCACTTCGACACGCCGATAGAGGATCGAATAACGGACGTTGGAACGCTGGCCAGGAGCGGCTGAATTCTTTTCGTGAACAGCTCCCCGGTGAGCCATGCGGGCTGGTCCGATTCCTTCCAAGAATGCTGAGCCAAAGCATTCGCGCGCGCCTTGATAGCTCGTTTGTTTTGAGCAGCTGGCCCGTTCGCAGTCAGGCGACCAATCCGCGCGGCATCGAGCATATTCTTGGTAGCATCATCAACCGCACAGTGAGCACAGTTCACGCGCCCCGACTCGATCGTCTTCCCGCAACCACGACAGAGGTTCTCTCCACGCAATGGCCGCAGCGGCTGAGGTAATGGTGGTGCGCCTTTGGCCTCGCGCTTGTGACGTTGTGTGAGTCGCGTTGGAAGCCTCAGGCCATCGCCCCTTGCTGTCGGTGACAAGAAGGTTTGAACAGCGTACTCGGCGTAGGGAGCAACGGCACGACCCCACATTGCGGCGGTTTCGGAAAGGCGAGTGGCCAACGATGCCATCAGCCGACAATTTCCATTCCTCTCCTCGAAGAACCACTCCCGCCTAAGGGGCTCGCGCGTTACCCAGTCGATCAGGAACGCGTCCACATCGGCCCTGGAGGGCTCCATCAGGTCGCAAGCAAGGCTGTCACGGGCCTTAGTATCGACGTGGAGCACCCCTAGGCCAGGATCGAGACCAAGAGCGACCGCTGCTAAGCGGGCCTCAGATTCGAGAACGGCGTACAGGTAATTGAGAATCGCGTTAGGCGGATTGACCGCCACCCGTGGAGATCCGGTCAACGGGGAAACCCTGGTCCCAAAATTCCGCCAGTGATGCGGTACACGTGATTGGTCTTTTCGTGGAAAGTTAATCGGCAATGTTCGCCAGGCTGACCAGTAGGCGAACGCTGCAACCGATTCAATCGACCGGACTCTTTCAATGGTGTCGGCCTCTGCCAGCTCTGATCGAGAGCAATGAATCGCATCAGCGGCGTCAACAGCTAGCAATTTGTAACGGGCGACCTGCTCTTGCCCCTCGAGTTTCTTGTCAATGAGTTCGCGGGCAATTCGTATGGCAGCGCCAGACGAATGTGCCAGGGCTTGTGCTCTGCGTAATCGTACATCGCTGGGCGAAGATGGTCCCGTCACGAAGAGGACCTTACCGTCGCGATTCAGCATTACGAACGAAGCGCCTACGTCGGAGAGCCACTTCAACGCGCCGAAGGTGGCGAAACCATCCTCAGAGATGCAGACTAAGCGTTTTAAACCGTGGCCCACGCGGGCGAGTCTGATCTTGCGGCGTTCGATGCCCACGCCATCCTCAATTTCGAGATGGCCAGACTGCATCCGCACCTTGATCCCAAAGCCGGTGAGTATCAGAACGCCACTCTTGTTAACGGGAGATTTGCGAGACAGGTTCTCTTGCGATAGCGTGCTGGAAGCTGCCATTGGAGCTGATACCTCCGGTGGTTGTTAGGGCTTGTCGGCTGCTCCTAACAGTCGGCGGGCCCGTCTTAATCACACTCTATCAATAGTTTACGGGCGGTCACATAGTTGCGTCGAGAGTTAAATGGAAGCGGCGGGGTGCATCCGGTAAACTTCGCTCGAAATGTCCAACGCCGATTCCGCCGCAGGCAATACCCTCATCGCCGCCGTTATCGCGGTTTGCGATCTTCTAGAAGCGGGGCTCGTTGAGTTCGAAGACAGTGCATCGAGGATAGGCTTACAGGCGCATTCGGAGATAGAGTCCTCCCCGATCGCAAGGAAGGCCACAGTCTTCTATCGCCATTTGGTTCCGTTGAGGGAACATCTCGTCGGACTTCTCGCCGACGGTTATCGACAATTTTTTAGACTTGCCGTGGCTCATCCGAGTAAGACGAGCACCGATCCCCACGAATGGGCAGCGATTCAGCTTCAACCTGCTATCGACCACGCAGTACAGTGGCTCTTTGAGTGGTACGCCTTGGCATGCGACGGCGAAAACCAGAGTGTTCGGCACCTGGAGTCAGTCGAGTTTGTTCCTGGGGGTCAAGCGTCTGTCCAAATTCCACTTACGCTTCCATCGCCTCCACCTCCCACGGCCTGGCGCGCGCCTTCATGGCTCGTTCTCGTCTCAGGGGTCTTGGTCGGAATTTGGTTTTTGAAGGAACACCACGTCCCGAATGAGAACTCAGAGGAGAAGTTGGGAAAGGCGCATACCCGCCTGCTACTCAAAGGGGCACGGCGAGTGTTCTTAGGGCGGCTCGGGGCAGTACTAGAAACAGTCCGCAACCAGGAAACCGCAGCCGCTGGGGCAGTTCGAGAAGAAACTGTCGGCAGTCAAAAGCGGAAAACGATCAAGCGAGAGGGGTGGGAGCGGAGACTCAAACTTTACAAGGTCATTCAGGCAATCCTGAATGCGACCCCCGGTCTGGAGGGGATTGAATTCTGTGCTGAATTAGACAAGCGGCACGCACAGCCGCTCTTGGATTGGGTGAAAAAGGGAGAATGGCGATCAGGGCTCACTTGGAAAGAAGCCTGGGCAGATCCCAACCTCCGCCGAAAAATCCGCAGGGTGCGCCAAGAAGCACGAAAGGCAATACTCGATTGACTACTTGGATTTCCTGAACGACCCGAGGTGTGGTGTCCTCCGAACTTGCTACTGACCCTACTCGCAAGTTAAAACGTGCACGCCTTCGCAAATTTAAGGAAAGACACGACTTGCCTACTGCTGCTACTCGCAAATACTTGCAAGTAGGGGCGGAATGATAGCGAATTCCAGCTCATAGAGCCTGCTCGCAAGTAATGGCGAGTACTACAAGAGCCCCAAACATCTACCTATCCTTGCGACCATGGCAAAGCGCCATCGACGTCGCGATGCTCGTGCCGTTCGGACACCACCGTTGTCCGAGCGGAGTAGGGCTACATATAGCAAGGCATTGCACGTTCTTGCAGACCTGCGTCGTGATCCTAGCCTCACTCTCAAGAAAGCCGCGAGGAACCGCGAGATTAGTGCACGTTCCCTGTGGAAACACATTGGGGCACAACTGAGACAGGATCGTCCCCGTGGGAGAATTCGGGTTACCAAGTCCGACCGTCTCCGAGCGACGCTACTCGTCCCAAGCAATAAGCCCGACGTCTGGATTCCAATTCCTACCAAAAGCTCACGAGAGCGCCACAAGGTGGGTGAATGGATCGCGGCGCTCAACGAGGCTGCGCGCGGCGATTTCGATCGTATCAACAGGTTCCCGAAGCGAACGGTCATCGCTGGTGTTCGGCTACCCACAAAACCCCAGAAAGTGCAACAGATCTTGGAGGCGATGGAGAGCGCCGAAAACCCCTTTGAGCAGTTGTACGCGATGGCAGGTGCTGCATGAAGCTGACCGGGTCAACGGTGAAGCGATGCGTGCTGTGTGGGAGCGCTCGAAATGTGCACCGCAATCACCCAGGAGGGCGGCACCATGTCGGGTGGTTCACCATGCCATTTTGCGATCCTTGCCATCGTTTGTTCCACCAAATGGTCGACAGGGCTGGAATCGATCTCAGCTATACGCATGACCCCGTAGAACGGACAATGCGGGCGCTCGAGGCCATCAAGATTGCGGAGTGGATGTTGCTGGAGCAATTGAAAAATACGCTGTCTACATTACGACAGGAGAACCAAAATGAAAAAGCCAAAAAACACGATAGTTCTTCCACCTCCAACCGCTAGCATCAAAGACCAACTCGCGCCGTTTCTCAAAGCAAAGGATATTGCAGAGAACGGCATTACACAAATAACCGTACTCGGTGCTATGCGCGAGTCCACCAGCCAGTTTGGTAAGGGCATCGATGCAGCCTGCAAGTTAGGCGTTCAGCAGTTCACCTGGACCATCAAGTACGACTCCGGCAACTATTCTCGGCTCTTCAACCGCTTTGGAGGTGACGCCGAGAATTGGAAGGGTGTCGTGAAAGTCGAACGCAAGGAGTACATGGGTAAGCAGTATGTAGCCGTTGTGGGGTAGATCCAGGGGCTGTTACATGGGCGAATACCGCGACATATACCTTAGAACTCACACCACCAAGCACTGTAACAAGATTCACGAGAAGCGTAACAGAGGTGACCCTTCTGTTCCGAAGTGGCCCGAGCACGCCCTGATCTTCGACACAGAAACGCGCACGGACGTGCATGAGGAGCTGACGTTCGGCTTCTACCGCATTTGCAGATTGGTCGGTAATGCCTACCTTTGCGAGTCTGAAGGGATCGTCTACTCGGAAGCGATTACGAAGGAGGATCTGAATCAGATAGGGATCTTCGTCTCGGATACGCTGCCAGCTGTGGAAGTGAAGCAATTTCCGCCTCAAACAAGGCTTCACGCCCACAAGTCCTTCCCCGAATTCATGCAAAAGGTTTTCTGGCCGGCAGTTCGCAAGGGTTGGATGATCGTCGGCTTCAACCTCGCGTTTGACCTCAGTCGGCTCGCGCGCGCCTGGCGCCGGTCACGAAGAGGAGGATTCCGGCTCAGTCTGTCGCTGCAACTGGATTACAACAGTCGCATCTGGAGGCCGCACCCCTACCGGCCCGAGATCAACCTGGATGCCAAGGACGCCCGCACCACGTTCATTTCGCGTGGCATCCCGCGTTTTCGGAAAGATGAATGGCAGAATCCCGGGAGGTTCCTGGACGTGGGCACACTGCTGTTTTCGCTTTTTGACAAGCACACCAGCCTGGATCAATGGTGCGCCGAATTTCAGAAAAAAGGGTATGCGATCGATCGGAAACTAGCCCACGAGCCTAGCGGGAGGGTGACACAGGAAGAGCTTCGCTATTGCAGGCAAGACGTGAAGATCACCCAGCAATTGCTGAACGCGGCGAAGCAGGAGTTTGACGTTCACCCGCTGCCCAAGCTGCTCCCGGACCAAGCCTACAGCCCGGCATCCTTAGCCAAGGGCTACATGCACGAAATGAACATCGTCGAGCCCCTCGAGAAATTCGGGGTACCGGACGAAATCCTTGGCATCACGATGCAGCCGTACTTCGGGGGCAGGGCGGAGGCCCACATCAGGCGCACGTGGGTGCCGGTCATGCGCCTTGATTTTGTGTCCCAGTACTGCACCGTGAATACCCTGCTTCGCAATTGGGAGATTCTTACCGCTGCCTCGGTGGAGTTCCCGGATGCGACGAAACATGTTCGTGAGCTCCTGGACCTCGTCGCACGCAGGCCGGACCTATGCTTCAACCCGGAGCTGTGGCCGCAGTTCCGATTCTTCGCCCTGGTTCGTCCCGACCATGACATCTTTCCCGTACGAGCTGCGTACAACGATAAAGAACGCGACAAGCTCAACATTGGGCTCAACTACCTGACTTCAGAGGAGCCGATTTGGTTTGCCGGTCCGGACGTTATTTCTTCCATCTTGTTGAACAACGGGAACGTTCCTCACATTCTGAAGGCCATTGGCATAGTGCCTGTGGGAAAGCAGGCTGGACTTCGACCGGTTCACTTGCTGGGCAAGATTCGCATTGATCCTAACGTGGATGATTTCTACAAACATGTTGTCGAGCAAAAAGAAGCGAACCGAGCGAACCCGACCTTAAGAAAGGGGTTGAAGTGCATTGGGAATGCTGGCGCTTACGGACCGCTGGTGGAGCTGAACGAGCAGCGGGAAGGCGCGGACGTGAAGCTCAATGTGTACTCGGGCGAGCACTACCACCAGCAGACCATACGTGAGCGAGAAGTCCCAGGCCTGTTTTACTTCCCGCCAGTCGCGAGCCTGATCACCGCAGGCGGGCGGCTCCTTCTGGCCCTCGCCGAGAAGTGCGTCACGGATGCTGGCGGCACGTATCTCTTCTGCGACACGGATTCCCTATCTGTGGTTGCGGACGAGAAAGGCGGTTTCTCACGCGGAGGGGCACGCGCGGACTTGGGCTACATAGAGGGTGCGGACCCCCGCGAATTCGCCCCCATCCCGTGCCTGTCACGCGATCGGGTAATTGAGATCTCGAGGCGTTTCGCCTCCCTGAACCCGTACAGCTTCGGGGGAACGATCCTCAAGGTCGAGGACGTCAACTACATCCACGGCGACCCGAGCAAGGGGTTTCGCGATTTGTACGGCTACGCTATCAGCGCCAAGCGGTATTGCCTTTTCGAGGGCAAACAGGTGCGGAAAGTTGTGGATGCCAAGGCCCATGGTATCGGTTATTTGATGAATCCTATCCGCCGCAAGGGAGATTCACAGGGGGACCAATTTGCCGCCGCCTTCTGGAGAAAGGTTTTGCAGAACGAAGGCATCGCCCTTAGGGGCGAAGAGCCCGACTGGCTAGATCGACCGGCGATGATGAGAATTCCAGTCAGTTCCCCGGCGGTGCTCGGAAGGCTCAAGGAGTTTTGTAAGCCCTACGATTTCGTCCTCGCGCCGGTCATCCGCGAGGGCGACCTCGATCTTGACGAGAAACCCATTCTCGTGACCCGGTTCAGCAAGAAGAGCGAAGAGTGGAGCGCCGCCACGTACTACAATGTTCGGACGGGCGGTCCCTATTCCATCACCACCGGTGAATCCAACAGCGAGAACGAAATCCCGGTGCGCTCCTACCGCTCGGTGGTCAACGCATACGTCAACAATGCCGAATCGAAATTCAACGGTCCGGACGGCAACCAATGTCGCTCCTGGACTCGGGGCATACTCCAGAGAATGCACCTTATCGCCATGGAGCATCGGTATTGCGGGAAAGAGTTCAAGCGAAAATTGGAACAGGGGCCAGTCGACCACGACGCTGAGTTCAAGTGTAAGGTATACGAGAACGGCCATGTTGCGGCGGGTCCCGAGACCCTCCGCCAATTGGCCGGATTTTCCGAGCGCCAGATAAGAGAGGGAACTGGACTGCGTCGCGACACCATCCGGCTGATCCGTCATGGCGGTCGTGTAAAGCGGTCTACCTACGAGAGGGTTATTGGGTTTTTGGACAGAAAACGCCCCCTGACCGAGAGTGCACTCCGGGGTCCAGGCTTCTTCGAATGTACGAGTTAACTCAGGTCATTCCCGATGAAGATGTGCTCCTCTCCCTTGAACCCGAGGAGTTAGGGGCAAAACTACTATTCCTTTTACGGAAGCGAACGTTTCAGCGAGACATGTTCTTACCTTCCAGTCTCACGGCCGAACTGTGGCCGTTTGCGATGCTACCCGGGCAGCAGCCGGCTTATCCTCCCCATCGACGTGCCGAAATCGATGCTGCATTGGCAGAAGCCTGGGCTTGGTTAGAAGCACAAGGGCTGATCGTTCCCGCTGCAGACACGAATGGGCGGACCGGCTGGCGGATTTTGAGCCGTAGGGCAAAGCGCTTCGCCAGCGAGGCTGAATTCACACAGTTCGCAGTGGCACGAATGTTTCCGAGAGAAGCACTGCATGCGAAGATCGCAGACAAAGTCTGGATGGCACTGATGCGAGGCGAATTTGATGTTGCCGCCTTCCAGGCGATGAAGGCAGTTGAGGTATCGGTGCGAGATGCGGCTGGGTTCGGTAACAATCTCATCGGAGTGCCCCTGATGCGCGAGGCGTTCTCTCCAGGGAAGGGGCCACTGACCGACCCAAATGCCGAAGGGGGTGAGCAAGTTGCACGAATGGAACTCTTCGCGGGAGCCATTGGCTCGTATAAGAATCCGCATTCACACCGAGACGTGAATCTGAACGATCCCGCTGAAGCGATCGAAATCATTCTGCTCGCTAACCATCTGTTACGAATCGTTGATGCACGTAGCAAAGGCAAGAGCCGTCCGTGAGGCGCACTTTTCTAGCAAGAGCCCTCAAGTAAATTCCCGCGCCCGCGCCACTCACACGCTCTCGCCTCCCCTTCCGCCCACCCCCCGCCGCCCGCCGCACGACGCTCGTCCGTGTACCCCCGCCGATCGCCACACGTCTGCACCGAGATTCGTCCGCTCTGCGTGTTCGTCACTCGTCAGTTAAGGGCGTTAACTCATAAGCAACGGGGTGGACCCGTTTTTCCCGGCTCCTACACTACCCCCGTCCTCGTTTGACCGCATTTTCCACCCGCCTGTAAGATCAAGAATTCGGCAATCACCACTCGGGCTTCAGTATTCCGCCATTCGAGATGGGCGCAACAAGCGGTGAAAACCCGTGGCC
>Ga0126381_100008290_pt1 | contig 11612 bp, 14 predicted proteins | sample PanSoiMetPlot_28_FD_96465 | JGI IMG/M metagenome (GOLD analysis project Ga0126381, IMG submission 96465) | Tropical forest soil microbial communities from Panama - MetaG Plot_28 | ecosystem: Environmental > Terrestrial > Soil > Tropical forest > Bulk soil | place: Panama | collected 2016-02-17 | reverse complement strand
CAGGATGGCGCCAAGCCGCACCGCACCGCATTGACCTGGGTCAAGCTGTGCCCGGTAAGGGGCTATATCATTCGAAAATGGCCGGCTTGATTCAGATCAAAGGTAATGCGGGACAGCATCGATACCCTTATCGCCCGCAGTGCGGGAGATGAAAGATGAGCAGCAACCATCAGAACGACGGCCCGGCCGGCCAGCACCCACGTATGGGAACCGATGGTGCGTTTCGGGCATTGGACGCTGGTCGCGGCTTTCGCTGCGGCCGATTTGAGTGCCGAAGAAGAAGCCGGCGGCCCGGATGCCCTTGCATGTGTATGGGGTGGCTACCTCGTCAGCGCGATTGTCGTGTTGCGGGTGGTGTGGGGCTTCGTCGGCCCACGCCATACGCGCTTCAGCGATTTCGTGCGCAGCCGCGCAGTGATGCCGCACACTAGCCTTTGATCTAAGTCAAAGCGGCGAGGTGCAGTTTGCTTATGCTTCACGGTGCGGAATGTAGACCGTCGACGGTCTCATCGCTGCCCATGTCTCAAAGGAGCAATCCACGTCACTGTCGGTCAAAGTGCTGGTTCCGGTAGTCATGGGTTTATTAACCGCGACCGCCCAGGCGCAGTTGCTTCCGACCTGGGAAACGCACATCACGCTTACGCAGCAAGACCTCGACATGATCCGCAATGCCGTGACCAACCAGGTCCACGGCAAGCCGGTCGGAACTACCGCAACCTGGAGCAACCCGGCTTCGGGAAACTCGGGGTCGATAAAGCTGGTCAGGAAACTCGCACGCAAGGATCAGCAGTGCGAGGACATCGCATATACAGCGCGCTCGAGCGGTAGGCCGGTCTACACCGAGCATTATCATTTCACCAGCTGTCTGCAGTCGGACGGCACGTGGAAAATTGCGTGAGGGCCGCGCATGGACCCGGCACTGAAGTACGAAATCAGCTCCATCCTCGACGCCGCCGAGGATATGACGGTCGCGACCGTCCGCGAAGACGGCTATCCACAAGCTGCAACCGTCAGCTATGTCAATGACGGTCTGAAGATCTACTTCGGCTGCGCGGCCGAATCCCAAAAAGCCAAAAATATCGCCCGTTGCCCAAAGGTTTCGCTCACCGTCAACCTTCCCTATACCAGCTGGAATGATATCCGGGGTCTATCGGCTGGCGGCAAGGCGGAGCCCGTCATTAATCCAGAGGAGATAGACCACGTTGCGCAACTAATGTTTCAGAAATTTCCCCAAATCGCGCGCTACGCGCCAACTGAGGTCGAGGGAATAGTGCTGTTTCGAATTAGCCTGGAAATCATTTCCGTTCTCGACTACCGAAGAGGGTTCGGCCACACGGACCTTGTCAAGTAGGGGGAATTAGCCCCAAGACTGGCTGGTCAAAGATGTCGGATGAGCAGGCGCAAAGTCGAAATTCGGGCATCAGGCTGAGTACCACACCGCAGCAGCTGCCAGCTGGTCTCCCGGCCGTCGCCGAGCAACCGCCGCCAGTTCTGGTTGGCAGTTGTTCCGTGACGTCTGATCGCAGACAGACCAGCCCGGCGCACCCAAAGGACAGTTAAAGCTGCGTCATCCGGTGGTGAGCGAGGATATCCTGCGCATGCACCGAGTCCGCTTAGGGACGGCACTGCTGAGCAATCATACGGTATCCCGCGGTGCAGGCGCGCTTTGTCGCGACGTGCGCTGGGAGTGGGATAAAGAACTGAAGAGGTCAAATCACTGGAAACAAGGGGCCGGGACACAGCGGTCCCGATATCGTATGGTCCTCGACACCTTGAACGCCGCGAGTGTTTTCGGCGGCAATGCGCAGCGCCTTGCGCTCGCGCTCCGAACCAACGACGCCCCAAAGATGGACCACGCCGTCCGAGACGACGATATCCGCTTCGTTCAAAACTTCCGCCCATTTCTGCTGGCGCAACTCGGTAAGCAGCCGGCTCCGGATCGCCTGGTCCCGGTCCTCGTTCGACACATTGGCTGCGCCGCTCGCCAATACTCTTATAAGATCGGCTCGGCTGACAATCCCGACCAGCTTGCCGTCATGGACCACTGGTATGCGCTTTATCCGGTGTCTTTCCATCAGATCGGCGATCTCGCCCAGGGTTGCCAACTCGTCGACTGTGACGACGTCGGGGGGGTCATAATGTCGGCCACTCGCCGCGCGTGTGATCTGACATAATCGGCGGCCAGCCGCGAATTAGGCAAGAACCACTCGCTCCAGCGCGAGCGCTGCCGCTCGGTGCCGGTTTCAACGCGGCGCAGCAGGTCGCCCTCAGTGATGATACCGATCAGCTGCCGATCCCCTTCGACGATGGGGACGGCGCTGATGCGATGGTTGATCATGATCCGCGCCGCGTGATGGACCGCGGTTTGCGGCCCAGTCGTTATGACACGGGTGGACATCACATCGGCAGCTCTCATGCGCGTCTCCTTTTTTCCAAGAGACTCAGACTAGCCCGAAAAGCCGCATTCGCTTTGACGTGGATCAACGATTCCTTCGGAGTGAATCATTGCAGCCGGGCTGGATTGATCTGGCTCAATGCGGAGCGTCGTGATCCGCGCTTGAGTGGTCGTGTAACTAGGCAGGAGGCGCTGCAATGCGCGCGGTAGACGTGATGACGAGTAAGGTGATTACGGTCGACGAGACTGCGTCCGTGCAGGAGGTGGCAAAACTGCTGGGCGAGCACCGCATCAGCGCTGTCCCGGTCGTTGATAAGGACAGGCGGGTGATCGGCATGGTCAGTGAGGGGGATCTTTTGCATCGGGCGGAAACCGGAACAGATCGGCGCCGCTCTTGGTGGCTCGAAATGATGACCGCGACCAACCAGCTTGCCGTAGAGTATGTCAAGTCGCATAGCGCCAATATGAAAGACATCATGACGCGCAATGTCGTATCGGTCACTGAGGCAACCCGGGTCGCCGATATTGCGGTTCTGCTTGAAACCCATCGGATCAAGCGAGTGCCGGTTCTGCGGGACGGAAAGCTCGTGGGTATTGTCAGCCGGGCGAACCTGGTGCGGGCTCTCGCGATGACGATCAGCGAGCCGGCGAGCGGAGCCGAAGCCGACGACCGCAGGATCCGCGACCAGCTGTTGGCCGAACTGAAGGCGCAGAAATGGGCCGAAGTCTCGCCCGCCAACATCACCGTTAAAGACGGCGTCGTCCACTTGTGGTCCTCCTACCTGTCCGAGCAGGAAAAGCGGGCGCTCGTTGTTGCCGCCGAGAACATACCGGGCGTCCGGCGCGTCGAGGACCATATGAGGCCCGCTCCGGCCTATTTGCTGGGTTAGGGAGCTGAGGGATGTCGCTGCATCCGATTATCGATAAAGCCGAGGTTTCGGTTGATTTTCCCGACAAAGCCTACCTAGGCAGTTTTGGCCGGCATTCGCAATTCGACGCCTATGCCGATAGGGACAGCGTTGCCATCCGACTGGTGCGACCCGGCGAAGATCGGCGTGAGGCCATGGTGCATCTGCACTACGGTTTATTGGCGGAAATTCTCGCCGAACTGGCAAGATCGCTCGGCTCGCGCGATCCGCTCGACGAACCGCATCGCCTCGACCTCAGCGAGGCGGCAAAGCAGCTCGCCGCTGCACTTGAGCCGCGAGTACAGGACTGAGGGCCTGCGCGGTACATCTACGTTACCAGCAACGGCCGGCAATAACGTAACCAGCGAGTAGCAACAAAGTGTTTCACCGGTCTTCATATATTGTACTGGCGCTGTTCGTGCTTGCCGCCGTTGCCGCGCCTGCCGCCTCTGCCGACCTGGCGCGAGGCACGCAGCTCGCGCGGCAATGGTGCGCTAATTGCCATGTGATCGGCAACAATCCCACCGGCGCCATCCCCCAAGGTCCGCCAAGCTTTCCAGCAATCGCCCACAGCGGCATGACCGCCGACGATTTGCGCGCCTTTCTGTCGCATCCGCACGGCGCAATGCCGGATCTCGCGTTGACGCGCACTGAGATCGACGACCTAATCGGTTATATCGAAACACAACGCTAAGCTCCAACACATCATGAACAGCGCTGCAGCCCTGTCTCGGTTATGGCTGCGGGGCTTGCAGCGCCTGCCTATTACGCATCACCATCGCGACCCACAGCGGTTGATCGATGCGGCTGCCCTGGAGCCCGAGGAGTTGCTGAAACAGCTCGATACCACATCCGAAGGTTTGACCACTGAGGCGGCAACGCAGAGACTTAGCAGTTTCGGGTCCAACCGGGTCGCGCATGAACGCCAGCAGAGTTTGCTTGAGGAGCTGATTGTACGGGCCAAGAACCCGCTTAATTTCCTACTATTGTTCCTGGCGGCGCTTTCGTACTTTCTTGGCGACAAGCGTGCCGCCGTAGTCATCGCTGTCATGGTGCTGCTGAGCGTCTCTCTGGCCTTCTTCCAAGAGCACCGCTCCGACAATGCAGCTGCACGGTTGCGCGCGATGGTGCAGACGACGGCGACGGTTCTGCGGCGCCGCTCCGGCGCCCCAGACGGCGATGAACCTCTCGAAATCCCGATCGAGGAGCTCGTTCCGGGAGATGTTGTGAGGCTATCGGCGGGTGATATGATCCCAGCAGATCTTCGGTTGCTCGCCGCGAAAGATCTGTTTCTCAACGAGGCAGCGCTTACCGGAGAGGCGATGCCGGTGGAGAAATCGCCAGCGCCGGTCCACGTCCGGCCGGCCGCGGCGACCGACCTGCCCAATATCTGCTTCATGGGAAGCAATGTGCTGAGCGGCGCCGGCACCGCCGTCGTTGTCCAAGCCGGCGGCGCAACTTATTTCGGCGAGCTTGCCGGGATGGTGATCCGACAGCGCGCACCGACCAGCTTCGACCGGGGCGTCACCCGCTTCACCTGGCTGATGATCCGCTTTATGGTCGTGATGGTTCCGAGCGTGTTTGTCATCAACGGTATGACAAAGGGCGATTGGCTAGAAGCGCTGATGTTCGCGCTCGCCGTCGCGGTCGGATTGACGCCCGAAATGTTGCCGATGATCGTGACGGTCAATCTGGCTAAGGGCGCCATCGCGATGTCGCGCAAGCGGGTCATCGTCAAGCGCCTCAATGCGATCCAGAACTTCGGCGCGATGGATGTCCTGTGCACCGACAAGACCGGGACCCTCACGCGGGACAAGATCATACTCAAGCATCATTTCGATCTGCACGGACGGGAATCCGCCCGCGTTCTCGAATACGCCTATCTCAACAGCCATTTTCAGTCGGGCCTGAAGAATCTGCTCGATGTCGCGGTGCTCGAGCATGTCGAGCTGAGGGAACATCTCCAGCTCGATCACCGCTTTGAGAAAATTGACGAGCTTCCATTTGATTTTTCGCGGCGGCGCATGTCGGTCGTTCTCGCGAAGCACTTGTTAATCTGCAAGGGCGCAGTAGAGGAGGTGTTTGCCGCCTGCACAAACTACGCTATGGACGGTGACGTCGCACCGCTCGACGCCAGCCATCTCGTTCAGATGCAGCAGCAGACCGCCCGCCTCAACGCCGACGGGTTTCGCGTTATCGCCGTCGCCTATAAGGAATTCATGCGACCGCAACCGAAGTATCAGACGAGCGATGAAAGCGGTCTGACCTTACTGGGGTTCGTCGCTTTCCTCGATCCGCCAAAGGAGAGCGCCGGTGCTGCGATCGCCGCGCTGACGCGCTCGGGGGTTCGAGTGAAGATCCTGACCGGCGACAACGAGATCATTGCGCGGAAGATCTGTCGCGAGGTTGGGGTGGCGGCCGAGGATGTCCTGCTTGGGGGTGACCTCGATAAAATGACTGACGAGCAACTGGCGCAGCGCCTGGAGGCTGTCACTGTCTGCGCCAAAGCGTCACCGGCGCAGAAGGCCCGCATCATCGAAGCGCTGCATTTGACAGGGCATGTCGTCGGTTTTCTCGGCGACGGTATCAATGACGGCCCCGCGCTAAAGAGCGCCGATGTCGGGATCTCGGTCGATACCGCTGTCGATATCGCGAAAGAATCCGCCGACATCATTCTCCTCGAGAAAAGTCTGACAGTGCTGTCCGAAGGCGTACTCGAAGGGCGCAAGATCTTCGGCAACATCGTAAAATACATCAAGATGGGAGCAAGCTCTAATTTTGGGAACATGTTCAGCGTGCTCGGTGCAAGCATCTTTCTGCCTTTCCTGCCGATGGCACCGATCCAGGTGCTGACGAACAATCTTCTGTACGATTTTTCGCAGACCACAATCCCAACCGACAATGTCGATGATGATTACATCGCTGCGCCACGGCGCTGGGACATCGGCAACATTACGAAATTTATGTTGTTCCTTGGACCGATCAGCTCAATTTTCGATTATGTAACCTACGCGACGCTGCTCGTCGCGTTCGACGCCTGGAGCAATCCCGCAGTGTTCCAGACGGGCTAGTTTGTCGAATCGCTGCTGACGCAGACATTGATCATCCACATAATCCGCACGGCAAAAATCCCGTTTCTGCAGAGCCGCGCGAGCAACTCGCTGGTCCTGACAACCATCCTGGTGGCCGGAGCTGGCGCGCTGCTTCCCTATTCTCCTTTCGGTCCGCCTCTCGGCTTCGTGCATTTGCCGACCACCTACTGGCTTGCCGTGTTTGCGATCATCCTGGGCTATTGCGTGCTCGCAAACCTCGTCAAGACATGGTTCGTGGCGACCGAAGGTAAGTAGTTCTACTTACGTAGTTTTCCTAAGGGACATTCCGGATTTCGGCGGCCGCTGCGAGCGGTGATGATCTCTCCATCGGAAGAGCAGGAGGGGCATCATGTACAGGCAATTTGGGAACTCCGACCATCGCAATCGAGTTGCGGAACTCGGCGATGATCGGGGCTTTGCGCAGTCGGGCCGGCTCGATGCCCTGGTGGCGCTGGAGTGCATCGGCGTGCGCGTCAGGTTCTCGCGCAACGCCGAGATCTACGCCGAGGGCGACGAAGCGGACTGCTGGTACAAGGTCGTCTCCGGGACCGTCCGGGTCTGCAAGTTGCTCGCCGACGGGCGGCGCCACATTGCTGAGTTCTGTTTCAGCGGCGATTGCTTTGGTCTCGACAGCACCAGCGCGCGCCCGTGCTCGGCCGAGGCAGTTGACGATGTCATTGTAATGCGCTTTCAACGGAGGACTGCCGAACGGCTGATCGACCAGAATCCCGCTGTGGCGCGGCTGTTGCGTGAATCAGTGCTGCGTGATCTCGCGACAGCGCACGGTCGTACCTTGCTCCTCGGCCGTATGACCGCACCCGAGCGCGTCGCAGCTTTCCTCGTTGAAATGTTCGAACGACGCGATAGGACCAAGGCTTTGGACTTGCCGATGCCGCGCAACGATGTCGCGGATTATCTGGGATTGACGATTGAGACGGTGTGCCGAACGCTGTCGGCGTTCAAGCGCGAGGGTGTCATTGCCATTCCCAACCCACATCGCATCGAGCTGCTCGATCGCGATGCGCTGGAGGCCATCGCGGAAACCTGATCAGACTGATCATAGCTTGATCCAGGTCAGTGCGCGCCAATCCGAATCCGAGCCGGATGGGAACTCCTCAAGAGGAGGTCAGCATGCCCGTCGCCTGGATCCGCCAGTCGCCCAAACCGACCTCCGAGCTCATCTGCATCGTCGATAACGACGAATGGGTCGCGGATTCACTGAAATTGCTGCTCGAGACCTTCGGCTTCGATGTGCGCTCATACAGTTCGGGGAGCGAGTTTCTTGCCGATGACCGCGGCCGCATGGCTGGCTGTCTCGTCATAGATCATCACATGCCCGGCATGGACGGCCTCGACGTCGTCGATCATGTGCAAAAAGGGGGCATTCGGGTGCCGACAATCCTGATTTCGGGTCGGCTCGACGTAAGCGCCAGAGTCCGCGCATTGCGCCTCGGCGTTACGAGGGTCGTGGAGAAGCCCTTTGCTGCCGCCAGTCTGGTGGATCTCATTCGCGCGTCCTTAATGGAGCGCAACTGATGCGGCTTGCCGCTTACCAGTTGCCGAGCGGCCTTTTCCGCTATGTCTTCGCCGTGAGTTGGCAGCACCAGATCGCGCTGGTGATCCTTACGGTTGTCACGTTCCTGCTCGAAATCGTACCACTGGAGATTCAGCGTCGGGTCGTGAATGACCTCGTAAAAGCAAGAGCCTTTCAGGTGGTCGTAGTGTTGGGCGTCGCTTACGTCGGCGCTGTTCTCGTTCAGGGCGCGACGAAGCTCGGTCTCAACGTCTATCGCAGCTGGGTCGGGGAGAATGCCATTCGGGATCTGCGGCGGCACGTCTTTGCCTATTTGAGGCGCGCGCGGACCTTTGCACCCGGCGCTGAGACGCGCGGCGTTGGGACAGCGATGATCGTATCAGAGGTCGAGCCGATCGGCGGCTTTGTCGGGAGCAGCATCTCCGAGCCCTTGCTACAGGCTGGGATATTACTCTCAATGCTCGCCTACATCGTCCACCTGGACAGATGGATGGCGCTAGCTGCATGCGCCATCTTCGTGCCGCAGCTGGTATTCGTGCCTCTGATGCAAGGTGCGATAAACCGGCGCGCGGGCGCGCGCGTCTGGATCTTGCGGCAGTTGGGCGTCAGTACTGTCGAAACGCATGCAATGTCAGCCGAACAAGACAGATCGGACGGGAGGCGGATCGACCGCGTCCTGCAACTCAATATGGGCATCTTCAAATTCAAGTTTACGATGAATTTCCTGATGAACTTCTGCAATCACCTCCAGGTCGTGGCGGCGCTGCTGATCGGTGGCTGGATGGTGCATACCGACCAGCTCCAGGTGGGCGGTGTCGTCGCGTTCATCTCCGCCGTCGGCCGGCTGAACGATCCCTGGGGCGATCTGGTTAATTATTTCAGAGAGTTAAGCCTTACCCGGGTGAAGTTTGGGCTGGTCGTTGACAGGGTGAACCAGCTCCCGGAGCGCTGGTGTGCCTCTCCGCTCGACGAAAGCCAGATTTGTCGCGGGGAGCTCGAGGAGTCGATCAGGGCCGATGTCCGTTCGTAACCTTGACAAGCTGTTCAAGCCGGGCTCGATAGCGCTGATCGGCGCAACGGCGCGGCCTGGTTCAGTCGGCGCAGTTGTCCTGCGCAATCTGAGGCGGGCGGGATTTGCTGGCGAGCTGATGCTGGTCAACCCGCATCACGGCACGATAGACGGACTGCCCGTTTATCGGGATGTCGCAAGCCTGCCACGAGCGCCGGATCTCGCCGTCATCGTCACGCCGGCCGAGACATTGCCCTGTTTGATTGGCGAGCTGGGAGCGTGCGGTACGCAGGCGGCCGTCGTTATTACCGCCGGTTTCGGCGAACTCGGCGAGCAGGGCCGGGCCCTGCAGCAGGCCATGCTCGACGCGGCAAAGCCGCATCTGCTGCGCATCGTCGGTCCAAACGGCATCGGTATCATGGTGTCGCGGCTCGGGCTCGATGCCACCTTTTCTCACCTGGCAGCACCGGCCGGGGATATAGCGTTTCTCAGCCAATCGGGCGCAATGATCACGGCGATGCTCGATTGGGCAGTGCCGCGCCGCATTGGCTTTTCACATATCGTCTCACTGGGGGACATGGCCGATGTCGATTTCGGCGACGTGCTCGACTATCTCGCCGCCGATCCCCATAGCCGCGCCATCCTGCTTTATGTCGAAGGCATCACGCACGGCCGCAAATTCATGTCCGCGGCGCGCGCAGCCGCGCGCGTCAAGCCCGTCCTGGTATTGAAGGCAGGCCGCTCGCAGGCGGGTGCGCGTGCCGCCACCTCGCATACCGGTATCCTCGCCGGCGCCGATGCCGTCTATGACGCCGCGTTTCGGCGCGCCGGTATGCTGAGGGTCGCAGCGATGGCCGAGCTGTTTGATGCCGCGGAGACCTTGGCGCTGACACGCGAGCAGGTCGGCGATCGTCTCGTGATCCTGACCAACGGCGGCGGAGCAGGCGTCCTCGCCACAGACGCCCTGGTCGCAGCCGGCGGCCGGCTGGCCGAATTGTCTCAAGAGACCATCGCCGAGTTGAACCGCCTCCTGCCGGCGACCTGGAGCCATGGCAACCCGGTCGACATCATCGGCGACGCGGCGGGCAAGCGCTATGCCGATGCGCTCGAGGCGTTGATCCGCGATCGTGAAGTCGATGCCATCCTGGTGCTTAACTGTCCCACCGCGCTGGCGCAGCCCGAAGAGGCTGCCCGCGCCACAATCGATGCGGTAGCAGCTGCAGAACCTGCGGCGCTCCAGGGGCGGAACATCATTACCGCTTGGCTGGGCGAGCACTCCGCGAGGGCCGCGCGGCAGCTCTTTGCCGGAGCTCGTATCGCCACCTACGAGACGCCCGACAGCGCGATCAGTGGCTTCCTGCACCGGGTACATTATCGGGTCAACCAAGAGCTGCTGATGGAGACCCCGCCGGCGCGCTCGGATGCATTCGAGCCCGATGGCGGAGCGGCGCGGCGCGTGGTCGCAACTGCGCTGGCCGCCGGCAAATCCTGGCTCGATCCGGACGAGACGGCTGCTGTGCTAACGGCGTATGGCGTCCCACTCCTCGCCGCTCGCCGGGCCAGCAATCCCGATGACGCCGCTTCGGTTGCAGCGGGGATCGGCTTTCCAGTCGCGCTGAAAATTCGCTCGCCTGAGATCGCCCACAAGAGCGATGTCGGTGGTGTTGCGCTCAATCTCGGCAATGCGGATCGGGTCCGTCAGGAGGCGATTGCGATGCTCGAGCGCGTCGGGAGGGTGCATCCCGAGGCTCGTTTGGACGGATTTCTGATTCAGCCGATGGCCTCGCGCCCCGGTACTGTGGAACTGCTCACTGGTCTTGTTGAAGACCCGGTGTTCGGTCCGCTCATTGCGTTCGGCCAAGGCGGCACCGCCGTCGATATTGTGCGCGATACTTCGCTCGAGCTGCCGCCGCTCAATGCGCTCTTAGCGCGCCGGCTCCTGGCGCGCACCCGGGTCTGGCAGCTCCTGCAAGGCTATCGTGGCAAACCGCCCGCGAACGTCGAGGCTATCCTCGAGGTACTGGGGCGCTTGGGCCAGCTCGCGGCCGATCATCCTGAGATCCGTGAGCTTGATATCAATCCGTTACTCGCGGACGCCGTCGGTGTTGTCGCCCTCGATGCGCGGTTGCGCGTCGCACCGGCGGAAAGCGCCGGGGCGGCACGCCTCGCGATAGCCCCCTATCCGCAACATCTCGCGACCGCGGAGCGGCTGCGCGATGGGACGCTACTGCGCATACGGCCGGTGCGTCCGGAAGACGAGCCGTTGCTGCATGAGCTTGCTGCCCATATGACCCCAGAGGATCTGCGGCTACGGTTTTTCACGACGATGCGTGGGCTCAGCCATCCCGTTGCTGCCCGGCTCTCGCAGCTCGACTACGACCGGGAACTAGCGCTGCTGGCCGAGCTCGACGGAATGGCGCTCGGCGTGGCGCGTTTCGCCGCCGATCCCGACAGGTTGCGCGCCGAGTACGCCATCGCGGTGCGCAGCGACTGGAAGGGGCGCGGTCTCGGCTACCTGTTGATAACGCGCCTGATCCGCGTCGCGCGGCAGCAAGGCATCGGCGAACTCTTCGGCGAAGTTTTGCGCGAGAACGAGCCGAGGCTTGCAATGGAAGAACCGGCGGTGAGTGACCAGGGATGAAAGCACGCGACGTGATGACCTCGGCGGTGAACT
>Ga0126381_100008289_pt1 | contig 11613 bp, 16 predicted proteins | sample PanSoiMetPlot_28_FD_96465 | JGI IMG/M metagenome (GOLD analysis project Ga0126381, IMG submission 96465) | Tropical forest soil microbial communities from Panama - MetaG Plot_28 | ecosystem: Environmental > Terrestrial > Soil > Tropical forest > Bulk soil | place: Panama | collected 2016-02-17 | reverse complement strand
TATGGAATCCATGCCGTCGGGAGCGGCAGCGATGCTCTCCAGGTCGAACTCACCAAGGACGCCGGAAAAAAGATCACACCAAACGTAAGCACATATAGCGGAAGCGCAATCCTCATCTTTAGCCACGCAGGAACTAGGAGTTCCACTATGACAACTAAACTCACAACCAGGAGCCATTGCAGCGTTGCCGCAGTTACCGCTGCGACCCAACCAATACGTCCAGGACTCAGCGTTAATGCGAGATAGCCGAATGCCAGAAGTGAATAAAACCACACCCATAAAGACGATTTCAGAAAACGCCGCCATTCGTACTCGAAGAATTGCACGTCGGTAGCGGGCGCATGCATGAAGAAAGCCAGGTCTCCAGATCGGTAGAGTGCATCAGAGAGGGCATTGGCGCGCCCAAGGACGCTGGCGGCGCAATACAGCGCAAGCAACAACAGCGGGGCCTTGCGGCCACTGTGCCGGACGAAAACGCCCAAAATCGCTGCTAAATAGATTAGGCCAATCAACCCGAGGTGTTGCCGAATTCGACGTAGGCCGGATCGACGTATGCGCTTATATTCGTTCCAGAGCGTCTTCGACACGCGTAGCCGCTCGCGCGAAAGTGTCCTGATTTTTCGAGCGAGAGATTTGGAGGAGTTCACCGTTCCTCCTCTCGCAGTTGGCGAAAAACGTCCTCAAGGACACCGTCTTCTCCGCCTGGGCGGACGTGGAGGTTTGCCACAGCATCGAATACCCGCAACCTACCTCGGTGGATGAGACAGACGCGATCCGATAATTTCTCCGCAACATCCAAGATCTGCGTGGAATAAAGAACCGTCCGGCCACGTTGGGCGGCCATCCGAGCTTGACGTTTGAAATATGCAATTCCAACCGGGTCCATTCCCGATGCGAATGGTTCGTCTAAGAGCCAAAGCTCCGGATCAACGCTGAGAAGAGTGACGAGGGCCGCCTTGCAAATCTGACCACGAGAAAGTTGCCCGATTGGTGTATCAATCGCAGGAAGCAGGTCGAGCTCACCCAAGTGTTGTGTGACCGTCGCCGCGATGCTGTCTCCATCTTTGTTATAAAGGCCTAGGACCATCGCAATGTGTCTTGACACGCTCAACTGAGGAAAGATGACGGGGAATTCCGGTAGAAACCCGAGCTTCTGGCGCAAGTCAATACGACCACGGTTAAATTGCTCACCATCATAGAGAATCCGCCCCTTGTCTGGCGTCGCAATAGCCGAAAGACATCGAAGCAACGTTGTTTTGCCGGCGCCGTTGGGGCCCAAGATTGCCACGATCTGGCCAGGCTGGATCGTCAGTGTAATGTCATCTAGAGCGCGCAGCGACCCGAAACGTTTCGTGAGGGACTCAACAGATATCTGCATTGGTTAAGGAATATCCGACCACGATTGCAAACGCAATCGAGAAAATGATCTGCTATGTCTTCACGGACTCCCTTGGCTCGAATGACAAAACGCGTCACATCTTCTTCAGAAGAAACGCGGTCAGCTTGAACGCATTGTGCCCACCATACTGCGCCTCTAGTGTTCCAGGCCGAGCGGAAGCCCAGGAGATGCGCTATTTTCATGCAAGGAATTCGCAGCCGATGAGACTACCTATATGGAAGCGAAAATCAATGATGACCCAAGCAGTGGCGGAAACCGTCATGGTCGCCGGCGAGTCAGACCGGCATGATATCTTCGCGCGAATGATCGAGCAGTTCGGGCCAGCCCTAGGGCGCCTGGCGGCCGCTTACGTGGATCGCCAAGGTGACCGCGAGGACTTGTTCCAAGAAATCGCTCTTGCGCTTTGGCAAGCCATCCCGAGTTTTCGCAAGGAGTCGAGCGAGCGTACTTGGCTGTATCGCATCGCCCACAACATCGCGATTTCCTTTTCAGTCAGGACCCATCGACGAGGACGAAGAGAAGGTTCTCTCCCTGAAGAATTCGATCATCCGTCTCCCACTGTCAGCGCCGAGGAAGGATTGTTGCGCGAAGAGAAGCGGCGAGCCCTAGTCGATGCAATCCGCCGTCTCCCGGCAACCGACCGGCAAATCATCTTGCTGCATTTCGAGGGATTGAGTTACGGGGAGATTGAAGACGTGAGTGGGCTTTCCGAAAGTGCCATCGCCACGCGGCTCACGCGAATTCGCGCTAAGTTGAAAGAGGAAATTCGAAGAAGGGAGGTGAACAAGCCATGAACGAACACAATGAATTGCGTGAACTATGGTGCAGTGAGCCCTCCTCGAATACGACGGAGGCAAAAGATGTGTTGGATTTCGTTCAGAGAAAGGCAAATCGCTTTGACCGAATAATCGTGGGGCGTAACTGGATCGAGTGCATCGCGGCCGGCGTGCTCATGGTCGTGGTCGGTTCCTATGCTTTCCGGTCGGATAACGCGTTGGTGAAGGCAGGGTGGTTGGTCATGGCTGCGAGTATGGCCTGGATCATCTTTTACTTGGTTTGCTTTGGCAAAGGGCCATCAACCGTGGATCCTAGCCACGACCTTATGGGATACGCGAACGCACTGGCGAATCAATATGACCATCAGATCAAGCTGCTCAAGTCTGTCAAATACTGGTATCTGCTCCCACCGTACCTCGGGTTACTCCTTGGAACCCTGGGAGCTCTGCAGGAAAGGGCAAGGGGAGGTTTGCGTTGGATTGATTTGATTTGGCCAGCCGTCTACACGGCGGTTTTCGCGGCAGTTTGGTGGTTGAACGAGGTTTATTCGGTCGGACGCCTCCGAAAGGAGCGCGCTAAGCTGCTTTTTATGACAAGGGACAGCGACAACTCTACTGATTCAATCGCGGAGAGCCAGTGAAGGAGGCGGGAGACATGAAGAAGGCACTGCTGCTAATCGTGTTCTTAGTTTCGATGGGATTCCTCTCGCGCGTAATCGCCTGCGTCGAATTCGAATGTCACGACCTAGTGACCGTCACCAGTCTTGTGGGCGAGGTGGGCTGGAAACTATGGGACGCATTGCTCTAGTCTTCTATGATGTTCTGGCGGCGTTGAGCCCTGCGGCAATGCCGAAGACGGTACCCACAAACGGCTGTCAGCTCCTCAGGTTTGGGCTTGCTCCAATCTCAATAGCGGCCAGCGGCCAGCGGTTTTGCTTATTGCTCCAAACCCTCATGCGGCAAGGTAGTGTCCGACAGCCGCTTCAGCAAAATTTCCAGCGCACGCCGACCTTCTGGCATCGAATCGTCTACGTTGGTGTGAACTTGAAGATAGGCCGTCTGGCCGGCTAACAGGCTGGCCAACAGTTCGCCAGGTGGTGGGCCGAAAACTAGGAGTACCGGTGAACCTAGGTCTTTCATAGTCTTGAGATAGCTAGCTGTCGCCACTTCCTGAGCGCTTTCACTCATTGCAGCTCGCCTCCAGAATCCAGACTGCCGAACATCAGCACGTTACGTGGAGAACCGCATTGGTTTCGACGGCATCGCGTTCCAAAACCTTGATGGCCTGAATTGTAGGCAGGATCAGTAATTCAATGTTGCGCCGTTTGGCTTCGCGCTTTAAGTCTTCCATCACCGGTAGTGCACCTGTGCCCGTGCCCACGACGAGGCGGCGGCATTTCCACGGTATCTTTTCTGCGAGAGACAGCGGCGTGTGTCCAAATTGGTCGCGGAATTTCTTGGACGGTTTCTTCTTGCGTTTGCTGACCTCGCCGCGGTCGATCACCACGTCGTGGTCGTAGATGACGCCATCAATGCGAATAGACCCGAATCTAAAGGCCTCAAAACGCACAACCCATCTCTTCGGCAATTATACTCCGCCACCCTGCGTCCACCACAGCGCGTCAGAGGCAGGAAAAGTCTCATTGGCGCGAGCAGTGTCGTTGGAAAAATAGGCATCGGCGAGAATGTAGAGGCTGGCGAGGTTTTACCACGCCAACTCGTGCGGCAGGGATTCTAGGAGCCGGTTAGGATTCCCTTAGTTCGTCCTTATCCGCTGCGACCTCATCTCGTCTCCAGATGAGTTCGGAACTGATCGAGCTAGCAGAGCGTGCTATTCCTCGTAGGCGCCGACGTCGATGTTCGTTCCAATTAAGCGAGGATTGCCGGCAAAGTCCAAGGCACCTACGACCGCCAAGCCCAGGTTAATTCCTGCGTTTACTGCCGGCGAAGTCGGCTGGATTTGCAGGTTAGGCGCCGTCAGGCTCAGGAACTGCGGATCTGCATACTGAGAATGGCTGTCCTTCCCGGTAGCAGACTGATAGGACGAGAAACCAACATAGTTCGTTCCATTCCAGAGAAAGTTTGCCGTTGAGGAACTCAACGAGGAGTAATAGAGGTTGTAATCCACGTCCGCCGGGTCGGGCTCGCTGCTCGTGTAGTTGTTGATGAACGGTCCCTGGGGCGAGGCGTAAACAATATTGTTCTTGAAAACGTTGTTGGTGGCATAGTACTGGATCTGAAATTCACCGCTGCCCGTCTTCTTTGTATCGTTCTGGAGCAGCGTGTTATTAACAATTGTGCAGTGGTCGGTGCCGCCCACGTTGCTGGCGTATCCTCCAATGGTTATGCCGACCGAATTGGCTGAATATACCAGGTTGTTTCGCGCTGTCACAAAGCTGGTTACGCGGCCCTGGTGCTCGCTGGCCATCTCGATGCCGATGTCTACGTCATGGATCAGGTTGCGCTCAATGACAACCTGAGAGCCGCCGTCCACGTAAATGCCGTTGGCATCGTACTGGTTACCCTCACCAGGATTGTTGATGGCCGAAATATTGTAGATGGTATTGCCCGCGACCGTACCGTTGCGGGCGTAGTCGTACGCTGGGTCGGGCGAAACGCCTTCAAAGCCAATTATGTCGATTCCAATGTTGTCGTTATCGTGGACGACGTTGTTGGCGATGACGAAGTTGGTGACATTTCCGTCGACGTTTACCGATTCGCTGGTGCCGGTCCTGAGGTTATAAACCTGGTTACCGCTGATCGTGACAGCATCGAGCGAAGCAGGCGCAGCCGTGCCGTACACGGCAATGCCGAAGGCGCTGCCAGTGGTTTCTGAGGTCGTCACGATGTTATGAATCAGGTTATTCAGTATCTGAATGTTGCTGCCTGAGCCTGATACCCAGATCCCGGCTGGAGTGCCCGAGGCACTCGAGGTCTGGTAGTTGCGGATCTCGAGCCCTTGGATGGAAATGTAACTTTGATTCACGATATTGATCAGCCCTTGGGTGCCGGAAGTCGGGGGTAGCAGGCCCGTGCCGTCTACAATCGCTTGCTCACCGGAGTAGGTTTGGAACGTAATCGGGCCTGCTATCGCCGACCCCGAGACCGAAATGTTCACCGATTCGTTGTAGACGCCACCACGCACGTAAACACTGTCACCCGCCTGTACGGAATTGGACGCATGCTGAATCGTTCTCCACGGAGACGAAAGCGTACCCGGATTCGAGTCGCTGCCTGTGGTCGAAACGTAGAAAGCTAAGCCGGTGGTCGCCGAGACCGTTACCTGAGCCGAGGCCGACTTTGTGGTGTCAGCCTGAGATACGGCTGTAACCGTCACTGCGGCTGGACTCGGGACTGCCGCAGGCGCCGTATACAGACCCGAACTGGAAATCGTCCCTACCGTTGCATTGCCTCCCGCCATTCCGTTAACTTGCCAGGTCACTGCCGTGTTGCTGGTGTTCTGGACCGTCGCGGTAAACTGCTGTGTCCCACCGACCGCTACCGTCGCTGACGCCGGCGAAATGGTGACGCTCGCCGGAACAGCCGCCGTGATCGTTACCTGCGCCGAGGCCGACTTTGTGGCGTCAGCCTGAGATACGGCTGTAACCGTCACCGCGGCTGGACTCGGGACTGCCGCAGGCGCCGTATACAGACCCGAACTGGAAATCGTCCCTACCGTTGCATTGCCTCCCGCCATCCCGTTCACTTGCCAGGTTACTGCCGTGTTGCCGGTGTTCTGGACCGTCGCGGTAAACTGCTGTGTCCCTCCGACCGCTACCGTCACCGACGCCGGCGAAATCATGACGCTCACCGCAACAGGGGTTGGCGTCGTCGAGAGGCCTCCTCCACAGCCGAAGATTTCCAATGCACTGAACCCCGCCACGGCAAGCCACACGCAAGACGCAAATAGGCCTATCGCCTTTTGCTTGCAGTCACAGTTAGAAGTTTTCATGTTTTCATTGAATTGCGATGCGTAGCGGCACAAGTTGATCCAGTTCCATATTTACTAGTACTGTACTAGAATCTGCCACTGACTCGACCGAAGGACAATTGACCAGACGGGCAAAAATCTGGCTGTCCTCCGGGACAGCAATGCTTGTTTCCCTGGCTCCCCGCCTACACACTCGGTTCGCGCGATTATTCGGGTTGGGTCCACTGGAGCTCTCGTGGGAGCGCATGGCGGTTCGATCAGGAAATGAGGAAAGCCCCTCCCCGTCAACTGTCAGCTGTCCTGCTGTCGGCGATGCTTATGCAACTTGCAGTACCAGAGTTGCTCTTACCGTATTCGGCCCGCGATGGACTCGCCGCACTGAGGCGCAGATCGTAAGCCACTTCGTCAACGATATCTGGGGGCACGTTGGTCAGTTGTCTTGCGAAGGCGGCGATCAAGGCGTTCTCGCAAACTGTCTTGACGAGTCGTGCGACGCCGCGAGTATGATGAAACACTCTTTCGATCGTTTCGTTGGCAAACAGGTCACGCGCTTCCGAAGGGGCACCCGCACACCGCAGCCGGTGTCGTATATAACTCCTTGTCTCTTCTGAGTTGAATGGTTCAAGGTGAGAGCGCAGGGCTATCCTTTGCTTCAGTTGCCTCAGCTCAAAGGAATCCAGTTTTTCATCCAGTTCGTGCTGCCCCACAAGCAATATCTGGAGTACCTTCTCTGTTTCCGTCTCCAGATTGCTCAGAAGCCGGATTTCTTCGAGGACCTCAATCGAGAGTCCTTGAGCATCGTCCACCACAATCACGGTTGTCAGTTTTCTCTGGTGGCGAAAAAAAAGATACTTGCCGAGGTCCTGCAGAAGCTGGCCCTTGGTCTTGCGCGATGCGGCAAGCCCGAATGCCGTGGCAACGTAGTCGAGGAACTCGAGCGACGACAAGCGGCAATTGAAGACATGAGCCAAGACGATGTTGCTATTCTTGAGCATGCGCAAAAGACAACGGATCAGCAAAGTCTTGCCGGTTCCCACGTCCCCTGTCAGTGCCACGAATCCCTTGCGTCGCTGAACACCATAGTAAAGGGCAGCCAGCGCCTCTTGATGTCTCCTGGCGCCCCCAAAAAGCAGAACAACCGTAACCGCACCGAGCACTCTCACACTGCTCAAGAGAAAAACTAGGATCGTCACACACAGCACAGTACGGGCCCAGTTGCTAGCAATGCGAATAACCCTGGGAGAATCCGGCCTGCCCGAAAAGAGATACGTTGGAAGCCACAGAAACGTGGTAAGGAAGATGCCGAGGATCCAAAAAGCCCTTAGTGCGTCCAGTCGAGGCATCGGCAAAGCTCACGAAATGGAATAATGATAATCAGGGTGGCCGAGGACACGTCTAACCGCCGCGTTCGATATCCAGAGAACGACCGCGGAGCCGACGAGCAGCCCGACAGCGGCGTATTGCACTCCCCACAAATGGCTGAGCACGTACCCAGTTGGCAGGTTTACTGCGACGCCGGAAGTTCGTGGCGTCGATAGCACCTCCTGTCAGTTTTGTCAGTTTCCGAGTGGTGTGGGCGCGGCATATCAACATGACACCAAAAAGCGGGTGCGACAATGACGGAGTCGCTTTGCGTTTGTGTCTCGTGCGGGTCGAAGAACGTAACGATGTTTGACGCAACGCTGAAACTTCATTCTCCTCCGTGCAATGGCTTAGAAAGGTCCTCCGTCTCCACGTTCTTAAGGTTTGTAGTTTGCGTGGACTGCGGGATTGCACACTCCAATCTCTCGGCCACCGAGGTAGAGTTGCTAAGAGAAGCGTTTGCAAAGCGTAAGCGTCACCAAGCGTGATGCCGTCCATGGATGCTTCAACAGGAGAATTCATGTCCACGCGCACACGCCGAGCCCTGATTAGGAATGCCGCAGTTCTGGGGGTTGGAGGGCTTTCGGCTAACGATCCGCTCCTCTCTGCGATAGAGGCTACAAAGCTGGCAGGACAAGATCGCACCAGTGCGGATTTCTTCCTTGGTTTCAAGAAAGACAAAAAGGCCGTTTCAGGCGCAGAGATCAACTTTGTTGTTGGTGGGACTGGACCAGGACTGTTGCTCCTTCATGGATATCCCCAGACGCACGTCATGTGGCGAAAAATCGCGCCTCAACTCTCCAAGAAATTCACGGTAGTAATTCCCGATCTGCGTGGTTACGGCGACAGCAGCAAGCCCCCTGATGGACAAAACCATTTCGGATACTCGAAACGGACGATGGCACAGGATCAAGTGGAAGTAATGGAAAGTCTGGGCTTCAAAAGGTTTGCCGTGGTCGGTCATGACCGTGGTGGAAGGGTCGCTCATAGGATGGTTCTAGATCATGCAAAGGCAGTCGAAAAGCTGGCGGTTCTGGACATCGTACCCACTTACAAGCTGTATCACACCGTGACAAAGGAATTTGCCACGGCGTACTGGCATTGGTTCTTTCTGATCCAGCCAGCACCCTTCCCAGAAACCCTGATCGGCAATAATGTCGAGTTCTATCTAAAATCCCGATTCTTTGGAAGAATTTCTCCCAGTGCCCTCGAGGACCAAGCATTTGCCGAGTACCTGAGATGCTTTCGCGATCCCGCCACGATTCATGCAAGTTGCGAGGATTATCGAGCTGCTGCATCAGTGGACCTGGATCACGACGCTGCCGACCTGAATCAGAAAATCTCCTGCCCGGTGCTTGCCCTGTGGGCGGAACAGGGCGCGATGCAACAGCTATTCAATGTGCTTGATACGTGGAGAGAGCGGGCTTCCAATGTAAATGGGAGATCACTTCCTGGAGGGCACTTCCTGCCGGAACAATCACCACAAGTGTTACTCGAAGAGCTCGCCAGCTTCCTAGCTTGATGAGCGCTCCGCTGATCGGGGTTGGGCTGGCCAGCAATTCGGTTCTGCGCCATATCGTTCAAACCACGCCTCTGTGGGTTGCCGTGGTCTTGGCTTTATCAGGGGAAAAACCTGGGCGGGTCGAAAACTCGTCACTGCCAAACGCCCTATAGCAAAGCCTAATCGCCTACAGAGAAAAGTAATCTCGGACGCCGGAAGGAAACTTCGCTGTTCGGCTCACTACCCGAGAGTTTGTTTCAGAGCTTCTCAACAGAATCTTCGGTTCCACCTATTTTTCGTTCAAAATCGTCAACCCTGAATCCGCGTAGGACTTCGTTCGTGAGTTGCCAAAGCCTCTAATCTCGTCCTCCGAAAACCTGGCAACAAAGAAATCAGGGCTAAGCCGTTTAGGCTTGCAACCTTCATCTCAGGGCAAAGGGATAGCCGAATGACGATGCGCGACGGCTCCGCGCAGACTAGCGTAGTGATCCGCGACCTAAAAACGACTGTGGGGAACAGGTTAAAGCAAGACGCGGAAATGGTGGAACCGACCGATTTAGCAAAGTGGGACACAATAATTTAGTACAAAAAGGCACCGATAAAACAGAGAGCGGCCAAACCGAATGACGCCAAAGAGGCGGGGAGACGCGCAGGGCCATTTCCTACCAGCGACAGCACCAGGGCGACTATCGACGCTTGAAATCCGCGTTCTGCCGACGACGCTGCGGAATCTGCAGCCAGGTCGATTGCGTGGCCGACTACAAACAGCACAAACAATCCGAGGCAGGAAGCGAGGATCAATCCGCCAAACGCGCTAATCCGCCTCCATCTATCGGGAGAGAAGCGCGGTTTTGTATTCCACCATCGTACCCAGGCCCAAATCAGTGAAGGAGCGGGCAGGATGTATCCCGCAAGGCCGATTAGAGAGATGAGAACACCACCCATTTTTCTCGTGCCGATTATAACTTCAGGGACAGCCAGCGTTATGGAATCGATCAGCAAAGAACCAAAAAAACAACCAACATCGAAGCCGCGACTTCGAGTCCCGATACAAGCAGAGATTGCCGCGTTGAAGGCCGGGAATATTGAATGAGCTATTCCAAGAAGCCGCCAAACGGATTGGTGACGGAACGAACAGTGCGATCACTGATTCGAGGGATTGCCAAAGTGCTGCGTGATCCGCGAGGCCTTTACGGAGCTACCGAAATGAACAAAACGTCTTTTAGGCGGCGAGATCCTGCTATAGGCGAGCAACCACGGCCGGGCGGAGCAGATAGGAACGCTCCGTCGAGTAGCATTTACTGATCGTCTTTATTCCGTGTGATAAACGCCGTGAACGTCATGCACGTCGTGGATTCAATCAGTTACGGCGGCCCAACAACACTGGTTTTCGGAACATGCGGGGCGCCCTTGCCAAGCAAACGCAATTCATCTTCCGGAACCGCAAACCGCACGGCACCACAATCCAAGCAGACAGCAAGCTCGGCAGATACATAGACACGGGGCCTATCGAGGTTTTTCAGCCCGGGGAAGCGAATGACAATCTCTCCTTCGAACTTGTGCAGGTTCTTTGTGCCGCATGACTTACAAGACATAGCTGTCCGGAGGGTAGTAACCTGGTTTCGCGCTTCGGTGGAGTCCGCACAGTTTGGAGGCAACATCGATCTACTTTGTACCGCAAGCGCAATCATGGGTGTAATTTCTTTGTAATTTCCATGTAAGGGGCTGGCCCTGGCGCGCCCTGCCGTTCCCTGGCACACTGGACCCCTTTCCTAGGGTTGGCAACAGCTTTTGTTTTTAGCGGCTTCTAGTGGCTTCTAATACCATGTATACTCCATCTCTACCGCATGAAGCTAGCAGAATGGGCGAGACAACAGGGCCTAGATTACAAGACGGCGTATCGCTGGTTCCGGGCGGGGATTCTGCCTGTGCCCTCGAAGCAGTTGCCCACCGGGACCATCCTCGTCGAGCCGGTGCCGCTGGCCGAGAAGCGCGGTGCGGCAGTCTACGCGAGAGTAGCGAGCGGAGACCAGAAGCAAGACCTCGACCGACAGTTGGCAAGGCTGGTGGAGCATGCCACAGCGAAGGGTCTCTCTATTGTGAAGTCCGTCTCAGAGATCGGCCCGGGACTGAATGGACATCGTCGGAAGCTTATCGGTCTGCTGCGCGATGCGACGATCGGGGCGATCGTCGTGGAGCATCGGGAGCGGCTTGCCCGTTTCGGCTCGGAGTACATCGAGGCGGCCCTTCAATCGACGGGCCGGAAGGTTGTCGTCGTGGACGAGAAGGAGATGAAGGAGGGTCTCGTTCAGGACATGATCGAGGTGCTGACGAGCTTCTGTGCGCGGCGGTACGGGCGACGCTCTGCCAAGAACAAGGCGAAGAAGGCGATGGAGGCCATCGAGGATGAATGAGATGCGCACGCATCAGACGCGGCTTGCTGTGAGCAGCGAGCAGGCGGCTCTGCTCGATGCGTTTGCCGCGCTGTACGGCAAGGCGGAGCGAACGCTGTTCGCCCGGCTCTCGGCTGGCGAATCGCTCAGCGTGCTCAAGCGGGAGTTCCTCGGCGGATTGGGCATCACGGCGCGGCAGTTCAACGCGCTCGCGGCCGGAGTGCGCGGGAAGATCGCGTCGGTCAAAAAAG
>Ga0126381_100008288_pt1 | contig 11613 bp, 9 predicted proteins | sample PanSoiMetPlot_28_FD_96465 | JGI IMG/M metagenome (GOLD analysis project Ga0126381, IMG submission 96465) | Tropical forest soil microbial communities from Panama - MetaG Plot_28 | ecosystem: Environmental > Terrestrial > Soil > Tropical forest > Bulk soil | place: Panama | collected 2016-02-17 | reverse complement strand
TATAGGAGGCCCACAACTGGGGCTTGGCTACTTGCACCGGCCTGATTTGACCTACAAAGCCTTCGTGCCCAATCCATTTGGCGAAGGCCAGCTCTACAAGACCGGTGATCTGGCCTGCTTCCGGAAAGATGGAGCCGTCGAATTTCACGGACGGCTAGACCATCAAGTTAAGTTGCATGGGCTGCGAATCGAGTTGGGCGAAATCGAGGTGGTCTTGCGAAGACATCCGGCGGTCCGCAACTGCGTCGTAGTGGTAGATGAGGATCGTCTGCTGGCTTACGTCGTTGCTGCCGGCGTTAGCTCAGATGACCTGCGCGAGCACGCGCAACAGACGCTACCAACCTACATGGTTCCTTTCGTGGTGGTCTTCCTTGATAAACTCCCCCTCACGTCGCATGGCAAGATCAATCGGCGAGCTCTCCCAAAACCGGCGATTCTCGGTCGCAAGAATGGACCAGTCGCACCGCGGAATACACTCGAGACTCAACTCATCGGTATTTGGGAAAGAGTGCTCAGGCTTCAGGCGATTGGGATCACCGACAACTTCTTCTCCGAGCTCGGCGGCAACTCTTTGCAGGCGGTACTAATATTTGCGGAGATAGATAAGGCGCTCGGGAAACGCCTCCCACTGGCATCGCTCTTTGAGGCGCCGACCATCGAGAAGCTAGCACAGAAGATCGCCCGCGGGCCTTCTGAGCGGGACTGGAGGCCGCTTGTTGCTATTCAATTGCAAGGAAAGAATCCGCCGTTCTTCGCGATTCACGGCGGGGACGGTAACGTACTTTTCTATCGGCAACTCTCCGAGTTTCTCGGCAAAGAACAACCTTTCTACGGTTTCCAAGCACAGGGACTAGACGGTCGCCCTTGCACTGAGACTTCGGTCGAAGCAATCGCGTCCTCTTACCTTCAGGAAATCCGCAATGTCCAGCCCCGTGGTCCGTATTTGTTAGGCGGCTATTCGTTTGGCGGGTTGCTGAGCTACGAGATCGCCTGCGACCTACGCGCCGCCGGCGAAGAGATAGCCTTGTTAGCACTCTTTGACACTCCTAATCCCGCCAATCGCCCTCGAGCGCGATCCTGGATGGAAGTGGCTCGCTATAGAATTCCGCGTCTGTTGTCCAGGGGAGTCACAATCCGGGATATCTTTCAATTCTCCGCAGGGTACATCGGGGGCACGTTTGGCGCCCAGCTTCTGAAGTGGAATGAACGGTACTATTCGCTGGCCACACGTCGCCAGAATGCTCCTGAAAAGCTTCAGGCTCTGCAAATCCAGATGACTCACTGCCGTGCTTCTCTTGTTTATAAGCCTCGTCCGTACGCCGGCAAGATCACTTTGTTCCGCTCGTTGAATCAACCTATCGACTTCGAGGTGCAGGCCGATTTGGGCTGGAGCTCAGTCGCTCAGGGCGCTGTGGAGGTTCATGACGTGCCCGGCACTCACACCACACTCTTTTCGGACGATAAGACCGTCCGAATCCTCGCCAAGAAAGTCGCGGAGTGCATCAAATCAAACCTGTCCGATAACTAACACACCTTTATAATCGTAATGCACACAAGAGCCGTCTCGTCACAATTCGATAATTCAGACTCCGCCCGGTCATTCGGCTTCGGTTACTTTTTTGAACTGTTCCGATCGAAAGCATGGCCGATCGTCCTTTTTTCCGTGTTCTGTCTGTTAGCGGCAGTCATCTATTTGCGAGTAACCCCGAGATTCTATGAATCCCGCACCGTCCTCCAGGTTGAGAGCAAAAGCGGCCAGGCCAAGCTGATGCGCCTGCAGTCCACCCTGGAGGCAGATTTGTTGGAACGCCAAGCTACCTTGACCAAAGCGCAAGCCGATCGCGATAGCGCAATGGCGGAGTTGCAAGCAGACGAACGATTGGCCCAACGAGGGTTAATCTCTGCCCTCGACTTCCAGAAAGCCCAGATCGCCGCTAACGAGCGCTCAGCAACTTATGAGTTTGAAAAAAAGCGTTACGAGACCACACGAATTACCCGCGCGCAGGACTTTGACACTGCCGATAGCGGTAGCGAGCAAGACGTCAACCTGGACGAAAATATTAAGACGGTCGAGCAAGCCATATTGAACGACACGCTGCTGTTAAGCGTTTTAAAATCTAACGGGCTGGACAAGGATCCTTCATTTGCTCCACCGAAGAAAGATGGCTCGGCTTACTTGGACAGCGAACTTGTCGCTAAATTTCGATCGAGAGTCAAAGCCATCGTCCGCCATGGCACCAGGCTCATCGATGTAAGTGTTAAGGATACCGATCCGAAGCGAGCAGCGCAGCTGGTCGCGGCAATCGCCCAAGCTTTCATAGATCAGAACTCTCAAGGACTTCACGCAATCAATGGCCTCGGTCAAGAAGCCGACCAACTTAAAGCGAAGCTCCAAGACGCCGAACAGGCAAGCCAGAAGCCTCCGGAAGATCAAGCATCAGTCTCGCCGGAAAACCATCAGAACGTAAACAGCGATAAGATCAGAGAATTAAATCTCAAACTCACTCAAGCCAGGAGTGAGCGCATGAAACTGGACGCCGACGTGGCAGCCATTAAGGAGTCAAAGAACCCGGCAGAGTTGTTAGCCTTGTCCAGTATTGCCTCCACTCCGCAAGTCGAAAATCTGCGTCAACAACTCAGTGAAACACAAGCAAAGCGTCACGCGAGGGGTCAGGTCATAGGACTCAAACAAGCGTTAAACAAAGCAATACTCGAAGCGGCAAATACAGTGACTCAAGATTACGATCACAGGAAAGCCGCAGAAGCCGAGCTCGTGAACGCACTGCAGCAGGAGCAAAGGACAGTCCAGCCCACCCCGACCCCCGCCGCTAACGCTCAGGTTAGTGACCTTGCGATAGCCCGCGGACCCGCTCAACCCGACGTGAAGCGGACTGACAGCGCCAGTAGAGCAAACCGAATTCCGAACGAAGCTATCCGCGTTGTGTCAGCTCCGCTGGTGGGACAAGCGGCTGAACCAGATCCGTTGAAAACTCTGCTGCTCGCGCTCTTAATTGGCATCACCGGCGGATGCGGCTTGGTGATTATTATCGACTTGGCTGACAATTCTGTCCGGACGATCGATCAGGCGGAAGGAATGTTGGGGCTTACCGCTTTAGCGGCGGTTCCAGAATCCAAGCGAAAAAGTCGTAAGAAAGAACCAGTCTTAACCAGCCAGCCGGCTTCGTACGAAGCGGAAGCATTCCGGTCGCTGCGAACAGCGATCTCTTTACTCGGGCGCGACAGGGCACATAAGACGATCCTTTTTACGAGTGCCAATCCAAAGGAAGGCAAAAGCTTTTGCTGTCTGAATTATTCAGTAGCGCTTGCACAGACCGGTCAGCGGACGCTCTTGATTGATGCCGACATCCGGCGACCAAGACTAACTAATATTGCACTACCTGACACGAAAGCACAGGGACTAACCGATTGTCTCACTGGCCGAGCAAAGGCTATAAATTGCTGTAACCCGACCGGCATCGAGAATCTTTTTCTGCTCCCTGCAGGCCGCTGGACCTCAAACCCATCGGAACTATTCGCTTCATGCGATTTGGTTAGCTTATTAGATGAACTAGGGACGCACTTCGCTCAGATTGTGTTGGATAGCCCTCCGGTCAACGCCGTCAGCGATACTCAACTCATATCCAAACACGTTCAATCGGTTTGCTTAGTCGTCCGTGCTATCAAGACCCCGACCGCCGCCGTCGCGAGGGCCTGCAATCTACTCGCGCAGGCGGGTAGTACCCTTGATGGCTTCGTCTTTAACCGAATGCCGCTCCGTTCGGGCAAGCACCATTACTTTTCCGGGTACGCCCGCTGCTACGCCGATCGCCGCAAAAAGCAAAAGCTGAAGCCAAACGCGAAGCTCTGGAGAGCCACAACTGGCTCCCCCCCGCGGATCACCGAAACCGCGCCCGCCGATAAAGTCTAAAACCCGTGCGGAAGTTCTTCCAGTTTTTTTCCCTGACGATGCTGACTCAAGGAGTGTTGCTCCTGAATCAGGTTGTGCTGCTTCCCATCCAGATCCGGATTTGGGGGCATATCGTCACCGCTCATTGGTACACTATGTTGGCTATCGCCACCATTGTCAGTGTCTCGGATTGCGGATTGCGTACCGCCGGTCATGCGGAATTGATCCGTTACGCGCACAATCCTGCCGATGAGCAGGCGAAGATCGACTTCCAACATCTGTGGGCCTGGATCAGAATCCTCATTGGCGTAGTCACTGTAACTTTGATCGGTCTAGACCTGTTCTACAACTGTCTTTACGCGAAGACGCCTTACTACCTGTGGCGCGCTGCCTTGGTTGCTGGAGTCGCCTTCGAAACCATCGTCTACGTCCGAGTGATGTACTTGGATTCGCTTGAGCTGTACCGTCAAGCCGAAGCTGGTTACCTTTTGCTGGCGGCCGCGCGGTTATGCCTGGCCATAGTCGCCCTAACCTTCTTTCATGCCCCCCCGGAGATCCTAGCCTGGATCTGGTGTTTGAGCGGGTTGTTCGCCATCGCGCACCAAAGCCGGCTCTGCCGCCGGCTCGGGCTCTTGCGCCTCTTCGAGCCAATCCCGCCAGGGCTGTCCTTTAGAACGTTGAGAATTGCGCGCTACACCATGGCCGACCCTGCATCTAGTTGGATGCGTGCATACGTGCCTGTTTTGGTGCTGTCCGTCATCGCCCAGCCTGTAGCCGTCACCATTTATGTCGCGTTGCGGGCGCTGTTCGGGACCGCGCGCCAGATGATTCTGCAACTATCGCGTTACGCCTCGGTACAATACGTATGGCTCAAACAAACCCGCCAGGCAGCCCTGGCGGAAACTCAGTTCACACTATGTGTACTGTTTGCGGCGTTCTTCGCTTCTCTAATTACCGGGATAGTCGTCGCCGATAATTTCCGTTTAGCATCCTTGTGGCTAGTCGGATCAGACCCAACTCTCTACGGACAAATCGCCATCACCTTCGGTCTGGCGAGTCCGCTTTATGCCTACCAAATTATGCAGGCTTTGATGTTGCGGCATGGAAATGTACACGAGATCGCCAAACGACAATACCTTTACATCATCAGTTTGCTAATTTTTGCGGCCGTCGCTCTGCTAATAAAGTCCGTACTGCTTTGGCTGATATTGATTCTAATCGCTGAGGTCACGATTTCACTTTTGTTCATGCTGCGGGTTCCAAAAACTACTACCTCGGCCGGGGTCCGAGGCTCCGTGGCCGCACTGGTGAGCGCCTTATTGGGCGTAAGCTTGTGGCTTTTCGTGCGCTATGAGCCCTTCGATTTCTTGCGGCAATCTAGCACCGTGGCCTACGCCAGCACGCTCGCCCTTTCCTCTCTCTGGACCCTCGCGATCGCCGCTCTCTACTTCTATATTGGTCACGATCTTTTGTCCGAGGCGAGAACCTGGGCCGTTTCCGCGCTCGGCGCGTTTTTTACCGGCCGCCCGGAGGAACCTGCGAAATGACTAATCGTTGGCTAAACGAAATCGTCGTCGCGATATGGGCCTCTGCTTCCTTTTACATTATGCACTTCACGAGCGCAGAAAGTGCCGCTCCACTTTTCTTCCCATTGGCCGCTGGAGCCATCGCATTGGTTTTCCTCACTTATAAGAAACCCGTCATAGCAACTGTATCCCCGTTACTTTCATTCGGTGTTTTAATGCTGAATCTCAGCATCTTGGCAAGTTACCTTTTTAATGCGCAACGATACGATTGGGTCTTTATCGTAGGTAACATCGCGAGCTCACTGTTGCTCTTTTTCTCATTATATCTTATCACGATGAGACTCGATCTCGATCTCCGCAAGACGCTGATCTTGATTTCTATTTTTATTAATGTCCTGTTGCCGATTGTTCTCGTTACGGCGCCGATCACTTGGGGACGCGTTATTCCGCTGGAGAATCCAAACTATGTTGCCATGATGGCTTTGGTTGCCTTCATCGGCGCTCTGAGTGTTAGATCGATAATTTTCGCCACGGCGCTATCCCTTGTACCCCTGTATTCGATGGTCGTGCTCGAATCGCGAGATTCTCTGCTGGCCGCCACCGTCGCGCTGCTAATCGCGATTGTCTCCCGGGCATGGAGCCACCGATCAAAAAAGTTCTTTATTTATTTGCTGTTGGCCTTTTTCGGAAGCGTGGCCCTTTGGGCCGTCATGACTCTAACCGGATTCCATGTATTGGATTCGATTGGCCAAAGCTTCGCCCACCTGTTCATGATCAACGATAAATATCGTGGCATCAGTAGCGGCGGATCTGGACGCGACTACTTATGGGCTGCCGCTATGCAACTCTGGGAGGCAGAACCCATCTTCGGTGTCGGTTTCAAAGGCCACACCCTATTGATGCCCGACCAATTGCCCGCTCATAACGCCTATATCGCGATGCTCGCAGACATGGGGCTCGTTGGACTGGCAAGTTATTTCCTCATGATGAGTCCGGCCATCTATTTTGTCTTTAAACCTATTCTGCGTTTCGTCGAGAATCCGCTACCGCTGATCGTCATCGCGACCTACATCCTATACGGAGCGTTTGAGGTTCGCGCATTCAGCTTCGGGAACACGTACTCGGTCGTATTCCTGCTGATCGTATTTAACTGTTCCAAATGCCGTCTCCCCGAAGTACGGCCTGTTAAACTAGACGTGCGCGCGCTGTCTTCCATTCGGTCTTAGATCCAAAACAAGAAACCTACTAAACCTATGGCACAAAACTTCAAAAGCGTATTGGCAATCAACTTCTTCACAGGCAGTACTTCAGAGCTTTTAAAGCTGTGTGCCGAAGGCCATTTCATTGTCGCGCCTGCTGCACCGGCCTTAGCCGCACTGCCCACCGACTCGGTCTACCGACAATCCGTCGAGAAAAGCGATTTTGCCGTCACAGACAGCTCTTTCATGGTCATCCTCTGGAAAGTTTTTACTGGCGAAAACTTACCTCGCATCTCTGGGCCACGGCTCCTTCGCCTTTTATTGGCCAGCGATCAACTGCGGACTGCGGGAAGCTCCGTATGGATTATGCCCTCAAAAGGGGAAACCGAAATTAATCGTGCTTGGCTGAATAGAAATGGCATTCCGGTTACGGCCCAAGAATGCTATGTGGCTCCGCATTACCCTAAAGGCAAAGCGGTTTGTGATCTCGAGCTACTGGCCTGGATCGAGGCGCACAGACCCAGATATGTTATTATTAACATCGGTGGCGGAATCCAAGAGCCGCTGGGCCTTTACCTAAAAGAAAATCTCTCTTATTCCCCCTCGATTATCTGCGTGGGGTCAGCGATCGCATTCTTCTCCGGAATACAAGCTAGTGTTCCGCCCTGGGCCGATAAATTCATGTTGGGATGGCTCTGTCGTTGCCTACATGCACCTAGCAAATTCGTGCCGCGCTACTGGGGTGCACTGCGCCTGCTGCCCATTATTGCCAAGTATCGAAGACGAAGTGTGGTGGCCTAGACTTCCGATGGAGAGACTTTCGCTTCATGGACGTTATTTAAAGAAAGTGTAGTGAACAAAACCGCCATAGTCCTGATTGCTGTGTTTCTAACATCGGCGCCCTGCGTCGGTACTGTTAGTTTTGCCATTAGTCCTCCGGCGCAAGCCCTTAGCGCCGGTTTCCGGAACCTCGGGTTTGATGAGGAATTCAAAGGGCCATTGGATATCGGATACGGCACAACGGGCCACAAATGGAATGCGGGCCTTTGGTGGGAACCAATTCAGTCAGCGAGCAGTTTCTCGGTCCGGGACGGCATTCTCACGATAACCGCTAATTCGAAAGGCGCAGAGCTCTGCACGCAATACCATGATGCCTCCGGCGGAAGATATTTCCAAAGCGGCTATTTCGAAGCGCGCATGCTCTGCACGGACTGGTCGGCCTTCTGGCTCTTCTGCGCGAATCGTCCCCGTGTCTGGGGAAACCTGGTGCGAGCGTCGAACCCGCTGACTTGGACTAACGAGATCGATATCATTGAGACTGATCCCGGCTCCCCTAACGCCGTTTTTTGCACGCTCCACGCAAATAGTTCAGGAGATGGCGGCGTGTTCGATGAGCTGAATAATCCACATCGCTTTTCTATTGATCGCCCGATCGTCGGAGCCTGGCATACCTACGGGCTCCTGTGGACTCAGGACCAGATCACGTGGTACGTCGACGACGTGGAGGTTGCCAGTGCACGGCCTTTTCCATCCACCTGGCAGCCAACGCAGTTGATACTGAGTGCGGCTCCGGGCGGCGCCAACGGCTCAGCCTCCACAGTGCAGCCACCTATCACCCAGGTCCAGTGGGTGCGCGTTTGGGAGAAGTGAAATCTGAAGAAAGGAAACTTTTCTGGCCAAGGAACATCAATTTTCTTTTGAATCCACTTGGGTCGCTGACCAGCGAGCACCGGCCGGGTACATTCCTCTGTGCGATTCTTCCGCAACGGAACGACCGCGATCAGCTGCGGTAAAAATCCTTGTCCTTGCACAAGACTTGGCCGACGCCAATATCCAGCGGCGGATCGCAATGTTGTGCGCTGGAGGCGCCCTAGTAACGGTTGCCGGATTCCGGCGCGTACCGCAGTCTGTCGAAAACGTTGCCGGATGCCGGACACTCGATTTCGGCCAGACCTTAAATGCCAGATTTTTCCAGCGCATTATCGCTGTAGTGCAAAAACTCATCAGCCTACGCCGCTACAAGGCTTTGTTCGCCGACGCGGACGTTATCATCGCACGGAATCTCGATATGCTGCTGATCGCCACGTGTGGGCGCAGTCTTTGCAAGCCGCTGCCCGTGCTAGTCTACGAAGTTCTCGATATTCACCCACTCATGCTTAATAAAGGGCCGGTTGGCTTAGTTTTACGCTGGCTCGAGCGGCAATTGTCACTGCGGGCAGCAGCGATCGTCACGAGTTCACCGGGATTTGTGAGCCACTACTTCCAGCCTATCGCGCGTTTAAAGATCCCCATTCGCTTAGTCGAAAACAAGGTGCTCCACATCAATGAAGAAGTGGCGCCATGCGAAGTCCCGCCGCCACGCACGCCGGGGCCGCCATGGGTGATCGGATGGTTCGGCAAGTTACGTTGCACGCGCAGCCTGCGCCTGCTTATCGAGCTCACCAAACAAAGCGAAGGCGCCGTCCAAGTGGTCATCCGGGGTAAACCGCTCAGACATTTGTTCGGCGATTTCGAAAAATCAGTTCGCGACCTTCCCGGCGTAAAATTTCTGGGTCCCTATCGAAACCCGCAGGATTTGCAAAACATCTATCGCGATGTGCATTTCACCTGGGCAATCGATATGTGTGAAGAAGGGCTTAATTCGTCGTGGCTCATGCCCAACCGCGTTTACGAAGGTGGATTGTACGCGGCCGTGCCGATGGCCCTAGGTTCCGTCGAAACCGGCCGATTTCTCAAACAGCTCGGCGTTGGCGTCCTCTTTACTGACCCGCTCGCCTGCTCCCTGCGGGATTTTTTCGCGACGCTGACGCCGCAAAAATACCACGACCTCGAAACCGCCGTCTTGTCATTGCCGCGTTCGACGTGGTTCTGTGGCCGCAACGAATCCGCCGCACTGGTTAACTGGCTTGGTAGTGTAGGAAAACCCCAGGCGTCTTTCGATTAAACAGACATCCCTTATTGATAACATCGACAACGATAGGAGGCCAACCAAGTATGCTTAAAGAATCCATTCTTCGCCTCAGGAGTGAGCTGCGTTATAACGCGATGGGCATATTCCATCCAGCCCTTCCCAACCGTGCACTAACCTACCATAAGCGCCTCCGCCGGCCCGTATTCTTCTTTTCCATTATGACGCGCATCAAAAACGAAGCGAGATTTCTACCGGAATTTATCGCCCACCATAAGCTGCTCGGGGCAGAACATTTCTATTTCTACGATAATAACAGCGACGACGCTCCCGAGGCTGTCCTTAGGCCGTTTATTGATCGTTGCATGGTAACCATAATACCATGGAAAACCGTCCCGGCATCGCCAAGCTGTTACAGCCATTTTTTTGACAGGTTCGCCTCAGACAGTACCTGGGTCGCTTTTATCGATGCGGATGAGTTTATCATAGAAAGACAGAAGGGCATTCTACTAAATGTGCTGTCGACACTAGATACAGCGCCCGCTTTGGCAATAAATTGCCGATATTTTGGGAGTTCATTTCACGAAAGACTGCCCGCGGGTCTTTTAACTAATAACTTTGTTCGTTCCGACCCGTCAACAAACTACCACGTAAAAGTCATCGCAACGCCCGAACGCGTGAAAGCGTATTATAATTCACATAACTTTATTTTTGATGGACTGACTAGTGCTGTCAATTATCTGGGGAGACCAGTTCGCGGTACCTATGCTGTAAACGCCGATCAATATGACATTGAAATCAGTCACTACGTTTATCGATCGAAAGATGATTATTTATCCAAGCTGGGGTTAGGATTTGTTGATGCGGACGGGTACAGATATCGAGCAAGACGTAAAGATAGAGTGGAAGCGGAATTCCTTGCTCATAATGCTTATTATAATGATTGGGGACGCAACACTTACGGAGCGGATATTCGCAACTATATGGCCGGTATAGGATACAAGGAGCCGTATCTATAGTTTAATCGATTTTTGTATGAAACCCGCTATCAAATCGGCAATTAAACCCGCACTTGGTGACGAGCACGTACCCGTGCGCTATAAGTTGGGCCAGAGGTCCTTATTCTCACCGCGGCGGCACGCCCGGACGGCAACAGATCGTCTTTAAATATTAACCGCCTTGGCCGGCCCACAATGACTATCACATCTCTCAACGGAAAATCGCGTCGTGTGAAGTACGCGATCAAGGCCGCAATTAAATCGGGACTTGACGCGCTTGGAATCGAGATTCGTCGCAATCGTGGCGGAGCAATCGGTACAATAGCCGACTTTCTCGAAAACATTCGCACTCGCGGTTTTGTGCCACGTGGCATTATCGACATCGGCGCCAATCGGGGTGACTGGACCCGCCTTGCACTTTCGATCTTTCCGGACGCATCCGTGATCATGATTGAGCCGCAAAATGAGATGCAGCCATATCTATCCAAACTTTGCAGCAGCGTGTCCAATTGTCACTACGTAAACGCCGGGGCTGGCCGCGTGACCGGTGAACTAGTTCAGACCATCTGGCCAGACCTCAACGGCTCCTCCTTCCTTCCCGAAGCAGACAGTAGCCAACTCAAATCCGGCAAGCAACGCAGGACGCCGGTCGTTACGATCGATTCACTGCTGTGTGAAACTTATCCGAAATTCGTGCCTGACCTGATAAAGCTCGACATCCAAGGGTTCGAATTGGAAGCTCTTTCGGGGGCGAACACAACCTTTGGCCGCACGGAGGTGTTCGTTGTGGAAACCTCCTTATTTGGCTTCCTGCCAGGTCAACCCATCGCGCGTGAAGTCATCTCCTTCATGTTCGAGCGAGGATACGAACTTTATGACATTACCGGGTATCAGAGAAGACCATTTGACGGCGCTTTGGGACAAGTGGACCTGGCATTCGTAAAAGGTGATGGCACATTTCGCTCCGAGGCAAGGTGGTGACACGGGCGGCAGCCTGGTTGGCCAGACGGGCTGAACTCGCCTCGAATGGCGACCGTAGACGTCTTCGCGCGAAACAACTGGATTGTTCCTGGCG
>Ga0126381_100008287_pt1 | contig 11613 bp, 9 predicted proteins | sample PanSoiMetPlot_28_FD_96465 | JGI IMG/M metagenome (GOLD analysis project Ga0126381, IMG submission 96465) | Tropical forest soil microbial communities from Panama - MetaG Plot_28 | ecosystem: Environmental > Terrestrial > Soil > Tropical forest > Bulk soil | place: Panama | collected 2016-02-17 | reverse complement strand
CGTCGGCAGCCCCAAGGAGACCGCTGCCAGCATCGTCGGGACCGACGCATAGCCGCCAAAGCCGATCACGCAGCCAGGGTTGAGGCGGCGCAGCAAGCGACGCGCCTGCAGCATTCCCAGCGCCAGCTCACCGAGGGCGTGAGCGCTGTTTGCCGGGCCGCCCCCAAACCGGCCGGCGCGGATATGGTGGATCCCGACCCCGGGAAAATCCATGGCAAAGGTGTCGGCGCGCGCGTCGCTCAGCAGATGGACCTCGTTGCCGCGGCCGAGCAATTCCGCAGCCAACGCCTCGGCCGCGAATAGATGCCCGCCGGTGCCCCCCGCCGCCAATACAAAAACTGCGCTCACAGGAGATTTCCTCCGAGCCGGCGTCGTGTCAGCGCGAGCGTCATCCCCATCCCCAAGCCGAGCGCCAGCAGCGAGGATCCGCCATAGGACAGAAACGGCAAGGTCATGCCTTTGGTGGGGATCAAATGCAGGCTGGATGCCATGTTGATCGCCGCCTGCAGCCCAAACTGGACCAGCAATCCGGTCGCCGCGAGGAGAACGAACAGATTGCCTTCATGCGACATTCGCGAAAACCCGCGCAGCACGATAAACGCGAACAGACCAACGATCAGGAGGCACACGACCACCCCGAACTCCTCCCCGGCCACCGCAAACACAAAATCGGCGTGCGCGTCGGGGAGCACATCCTTGACGGTGCCTTCGCCGGGACCGCGGCCCCACAGCCCGCCATTCGCGAAGGCCTCGATCGAGCGGTTCACCTGATAGCTGTCACCGGCCGAAGGATCGAGAAAATGGTCAACCCGCACTTTGACATGCGGCAAGTAAGTGTAGGCACCCACCAACCCCGCCACCCCGACAACCACACACGCCACCACCCAGTAGATGCGCAGGCCGGCCATAAAGAACTGGCAAAACCAGACGGCGGCGACGACCGCCGCCATGCCGATGTCCGGCTGCTTTATCAACATCGCGACAATGAGCAGGAACAGCGCCGTGCAAATCAAATTGCCAGGAAAACGGGGATGCAGCTTTTGCTCTGAAAAGAGCCAAGCGGCTATCACGGCAAAAGCTGGTTTGACGAATTCGGAAGGCTGTAGGGACAAACCAGGCAGATTGACCCAACGGTGTGCCCCCTTGATCTCGACCCCGATCACGAAAGTCAGAGCCAGCAACGCCAACGAGATAGCGAACGCAATCACGGCGATGCGGCGGATCGTCAGTGGCGACTGCAACGAAACGATAAACATGATGCCGATCGCCAATGGCAACATCGCGAGATGGCGCCGCACGAAATGGAGCCCGTCATAGCCGATTCGCTCGGCCACCGGCGGGCTTGCGGCGAGGCTCATCACGATGCCAAAGCCGATCAGCATCGTGAGCGCCGCGAGGCTCCAACGGTCGACTGTCCACCACCACCGCGCAACCGGGCTCTGATCGATTCGGGCGAATCTCATCCGTGACCCTTGCGGTGAGGCCAACAAAGCTCAACACCGTAGATATAGCGTAATTGTCTGATACGATCTACTACTCGTGGTTTGATGCGCACGGTCGTGCGCACTCAACGCAATTTGAGCGTGGCGAGCCCGGCGATCGCCAGAATCCAGGCGATGATCCAGAAGCGGATCACGATCGTCGGTTCCTCCCATCCTTTCTGCTCGAAATGATGGTGCAGCGGCGCCATGCGAAAAACGCGCCGGCCGGTCATCTTGAAGCTGGCGACTTGGACGATCACCGACACCGCTTCGAGCACGAAGAGGCCGCCGATGATGCCCAGCACCAGCTCGTGCTTGGTGATGACGCTGATCGTTCCGAGCGCGGCGCCAATCGACAGCGACCCGGTGTCGCCCATGAAGACCATCGCGGGCGGCGCGTTGAACCAGAGAAAACCGAGGCTCGCCCCAACCATCGCGCCGCAAAACACCGCAAGCTCGCCCGCCCCCACGACGTGATGGATCTGCAGGTAATTGGCGAAGATCAGATTGCCGGCGAGATAGGCGATGACGGCGAAGCAGCCGGCAGCGATCATTGAGGGGACAATGGCCAGACCGTCAAGCCCGTCGGTCAGGTTTACCGCGTTGGAGGCGCCGACGATCACGAACGCGCCGAACGGCACAAAGAACCAGCCGAGCTCGAACAGCACATTCTTGAAAAACGGCACTGCGAGCGCGGTGGCGAGACCCGGCGGCGTCACATAGGCGATCGCGATACAAGCGATGGCGCCGAGCGCGGCTTCGAGGGCCAGCCTGGCTCGGCCGGAAAGTCCGCGGTGGGAGTTCTTGGTAAGCTTGCGGTAGTCGTCAAAAAATCCGATCAGACCGAACCCGACGGTAACCAGCAGCACGATCCACACATAGGGGTTGGTCAAATCGGCCCAGAGCAGGGTGGAAATTGTCAGCGCCAGCAGGATCAGGGAACCGCCCATCGTCGGGGTTCCCTTTTTGCGCGCCAGGTGCCCATTGGGGCCATCGGGACGAATCGGCTGGCCGTTGGTCTGCTTGCGCCGCAGCCACAGAATCAGGTACGGGCCGAGAATAAAGCTGATGAGCAGCGCAGTGACGACCGCTCCTCCCGAACGAAACGTAATGTAACGGAACAGATTGAAAGCCTGGAACTGGTCCGCGAAAGGATAAAGGAGCGGGTAAAGCATGGGATCAGTTCTCGCTACGGGCGGACTGCGCGCGCAGCGCCTCGACAATATGGCCGACGCGGACGGCACGTGAACCTTTGACTGTTACGACATCGCCTGGTTCAAGAAACTGAATCAGCGCAGGAACGACCGCTTCGGCGCAGGGCCATAGCCCACCCCGAATGCCCTCGGGTAGAACCGCGTGGAGGGCCGACACCGCCTCGCCGACGAGAAAGACGCGATCGACCCAGGCGGCGGCCACCTCGCCGGCGAGCTCCCTGTGCAATTGCTCGGATTCGTCCCCGAGCTCGAGCATATCGCCGAGCACCGCCACGCGTCTCGCGCCGGAGCCGGGTTGGGCGGAAGCAAGCACAGAAAGAGCAGCCCGCATTGCCGCAGGGTTCGCATTGTAGCTTTCGTCGATCATAGTGAGGGTCCCGCCGCGCCAAGCAAGCTCGTAGCGGCGGCCGCGCCCGGGCAGCGCCTCGAAGCCAATGAGTGCTTCCGCGGCGCGCTGGACATCCGCGCCGGCTGTGGCCGTCGCCGCGAGCACAGCGAGCGAATTCATCACCCAATGCCGCCCGGGGACCGGCAGCCGGAAACGCAAAGTAGCGCCCGGGAGCGCCGCCTCGACCGTGCTGCCGCGCGAGTCGAGCACGCAATCGACGAGCCGAACCTTCGCTTCAGGATGGGTTCCGAACCCGATCACCTCTCCAGCTCCCGCCCGTTCCGCGGCTGAGACCAAGCGTGCGTAATGTGGATTGTCGCGGTTGAGGATGGCTGTGCCGCCGGGCTCTAAGCCGAGGAAAATTTCCGCCTTGGCGTCGGCGATCGCCTCGACCGAGGGGAAGAAGCCGAGATGAACCCCCTCCACCGTCGTGATTACCGCGATGTGCGGCCGCACCAGTCGGGTCAGAGCGGCGATCTCCCCGGGATGGTTCATGCCAAGCTCGAAGACGCCAAAAGCGACCTCAGGCGGCATGCGCGCGAGCGCCAGCGGCGCACCCCAGTGGTTGTTGAGGCCTCCCGCCGAGCCATAGGTGGCACTGGAGACTGCGAGCGCCAGGCGCAGCGCCTCTTTGGTCCCGGTCTTGCCGACACTGCCCGTCACCGCGACGATCCGGGCACGGCTGCGGTTGCGCGCGGCTGCGCCGAGGGTTTGCAGCGCGGTCAGCGTGTCGGGCACCCGCAGCAGCGGCGCCGTCGCCGGAAGACCCGGCATTTCGCGATCAATCATCGCTGCAGCGGCCCCGCGCTGCAACGCCGCTGCGACAAAGTCATGGCCGTCGTGGTTGGGGCCGCGCAGCGCGACGAACAAGTCGCCCTCAGCGAGGCCGCGGCTATCGATCGATATGCCGATCGCAGACCAATCCGTCGTGCTCGACCCGCCGGTCGCGGCCGCAGCATCGGCGGCATTCCATAGCGGTGTCATTCGCCGCCCCATCTGATGACCGGCTGTCCGTGTCGACCAGCGAATTCACGGGCGATCTTAGCGTCGTCAAACGGGTACGTCGCGGTTCCGACGATCTGGCCCTCCTCGTGGCCCTTCCCTGCGATGACCAGGAGGTCATTCGGGGCAAGTTCCGCAATCGCCGTCGCGATCGCCTCGCGGCGGTCGCCGATCTCGATCGCATCGGGGGCCGTTTCAAGGATCGCCCGGCGAATCTTGGCAGCCGGCTCGCTGCGCGGATTGTCATCTGTGACATAGACACGGTCCGCCAGCTCGGTCGCCACCCTGCCCATCAGCGGCCGCTTGCCCGGATCGCGATCACCGCCGCAGCCAAACAGCGCCACGAGCCGTCCGCGCGTGTGTGGGCGCAATGCTTTGAGCACGGTCGCGAGCGCGTCCGGCGTATGGGCATAGTCGACGACGATTGCGCTGCCGTCCGCACACTCGGCAACAAATTGCATCCTGCCTGGCACGCCCGTCAGCTTCGTGAGGGCTTCGACGGCAGTATCCGTCGCGCTGCCCGTCGCGACGACCAAGCCGAGAGCGGCCAATGCGTTCATCACCTGGAACTCACCGGCAAGCGGAAGTAGTAGCTCGTGCCGCCGGCCGAACACATCTGCCACCAGCACTTGGCTGCCGATCCTCGGCTCACGGCAGACCAGATGCAGATCGGCCGCCGGATCCGCCCCGTAGGCGATCACCGGATGACCACCGCCATGGCAAAGCGCCTCCAGCCTTGCAAACTCGTCGCTGTCTCTGTTGAGGACAGCGGTTCCGCCGGGCATCAGAAGAGTGGTGAAGAGCCGTTCCTTGGCGGCCCGGTAATGCGCCATGTCGCCATGATAGTCGAGATGGTCGCGCGTCAGGTTGGTAAACGCCGCCGCGGTGACCGAGACTCCGTCGAGCCGGAATTGATGGAGCCCGTGACTTGACGCCTCGATCGCCACATGCTGGATCCCTTGCTCCGCGAGCTCTGCGAGATCGCGGTGCAGCGCCACGGGTTCCGGGGTCGTCAGCGCGCCGGGCCGCCGCCCCGCGCGCGTCACTAATCCCAGCGTGCCGAGGCTTGCCGCCGGTCGGCCCGCTGCCGCCCAGATCTCGCGCGTGAAATGGACGACCGACGTTTTACCGTTCGTGCCGGTGACTGCGGCGATCGTCCGTGGCTGCCGGCCCTGAAAACGCGCCGCCAACAACGCCAGGCGGCGAGGCGGGTTTGCGTCGGTTATGATGGCAATGCGGTCCCGCTGTTCCGTAGCGAGTGCAAGCACGGCGGGGTCATCGGTAAGAATCGCTACGGCGCCGCGCGCTATTGCGTCGGCGGCGAAATTGCGCCCGTCTTGTCGGGTCCCGGGCAACGCAACGAACAAAAAGCCCGGCTGTACAGCCCGGGAATCAGCAGTGAGGCCTACGATCTCAGGGTCGTTTTGTGATGCGAATGCCGGCGTCGAGGCGATAAGCTCAGTAAGCTTCAATCTTTTTACCTTGCAGGCTTTCGACCATCAGTGCCCGCTGAACCTCGGGAGAAGCTTCGTCGACCGGCTCCACACCGAGAAGCGGCGCGATACGCTGGATCACGCGACTGGTCGCCGGCGCGGCGGTCCATCCCCCGGTTGCATAGCCGTGGCTCTGTTTATTCGGGTGCGGCTCGTCGACCATGATCAAAGTAAGATATTTGGGATCGGTGATCGGAAAGACCCCGACAAAACTGGAGAGCAACCTCGTCTCGGCATAGTGTCTGCCCGAAACCTTGTCTGCCGTGCCGGTCTTACCGCCGACGACGTAACCGGGAGCGGCGGCCATCGTGCCGGTCCCATGCTCAACCACCAATCGCATCAGCTTCCGCATTTGTTCCGACGTCTTGGCCGAAATAACCTGCTGACCCTGCGGCGCATAGCCGGGCGGTTGCTTAACGAGTGTCGCTGGTCGGAGTATCCCGCCATTGACGAGCGCCGCAGCGCCTCTGGCAAAACTCAGCGGCGTCACCGAAATTCCATGGCCGAAGGCAATCGTCATCACATTGACGTCGCGCCATTTTCCAGGGAAATGCGGGGACCCTACCTCGGACACTTCGATCTTTGGAGCGTTCAACAGGCCGAGCCGGCTGAGGAACTCCCGCTGTCTTTGGCCGCCGGCGGCCATCGCCATCTTGGCCGCGCCGATATTCGACGAATACATCAGGATTTCAGGGACGCTCAGCACCCGATGCTTGCCGTGATAGTCCCCGATCGAGAACCGTCCGATATGGATCGGGTGACTTGCGTCATAAGTGCTGGTGAGCGTGGACGTGCCGTAGTCGACCGCCATTGCCACAGTGAAGATCTTGAAGATCGAACCGAGTTCGTACACGCCGAGGGTATCACGGTTGAACATCCGGTCCGCGAACGACAGGCCCGGGTGGTCGGGATCCAGAGCTCCCGGATGGTTCGGGTCGAAATCCGGCAGCGACACCATCGCCAGGACTTCGCCGGTGTTGACGTCCATGATCAGTCCGGCAGCGCCTTTCGCGGTGAAATCGTCGATCACCCGCTGCAACTCCTCGCGCAGCACGTATTGGATGCGAAGATCGAGGGACAGCTGCAAGGGATCCCGGCGTTCCTTCAACGCGTCGTCGAGCCCCCGCTCGACCCCGGCAAAACCTGAATTATCGATGCCGGTATAGCCGACGACATGCGCCGTCAGCTTCCCGTCCGGATAGACACGGCGCTCCTCGTGCTGAAACTGCACCCCCGCTATTCCGAGCTGATTGACTTCGTACTGCTCGCGGGGCGTCAAATGGCGCTTGATGTATACAAAGCTCTTCCCTGAGGTCAGTTTGGCATAGATTTCATCGCTGTTGAGGCTCGGGAAAGCCTTGACCAGTTTGCGCGTCGCATCGGCGGGGTCGAGGATTTGCTTGGGGTTGGCATAGACCGAGGGACTGTCGAGTGTGGTCGCGAGTAGCTTGCCGTTACGGTCGACGATATCGGCGCGGGCCGGTACGGGAGGCGCCGGTATCCGGAAACGAGGCATGTGCGACTGCGCGCTGCCGCCTTCGAACACGACAATTTCGACGATCCGCAGCCCCACCACCGCAAAGACGCAGGCGAACAAGACACTCGTAAGGAAAAGCCGGGCACGGCAGCCCTCGAGGGCTTTCCGCGCCGGCCCGTCGGGCACAACCGGCGCACAGGGCGGCGGTTTGAAGTGCCGCGGCCGGCATGGATTGTCGTGAAAGGGCTGTGCAGCGACCATCACCGGCTCGCCATGATCTGAGCAATCAAGTCGTCGAGAGATTTCGCCCGGCGCGGCGCGGCAGCCTTCACGGGCGCCTTTACCGGTGCCGTCCCGGCAAATTGCTGCGCTCCTGCCGGTTTTTCCAGCAACGCCGGCATTACGCGCAGCGCGCTTTGGGTCCGAGGCGGCTCGAAGACGGCAGCCGCCGGAGGCGGCGTTGGCGCATTGGTTGGAACCCCCTCCGATTCACTCGGCACGGCGGACGGCGGCGCCTGCTCGGCCGCCGCAACCACAACGGCCTCTTCCGGCGGAGCGGGCGGCGGTCGCATCGGGATATCGGTGACGCTCGTGCGAAGCTGTTTTGTGGAGATCGGCGACAGCGACAAGAACCGGCGGTTCATCGCCTCCAGCATCTCGGGCCGCGTCAGATAGGCCCACTCGGCACCGAGCACACGGATCTCGTGCTCTTCCGCCGCGGTGGCTCGTTTCGTTCGCGCAAGCTCGTCTTCGAGACCCTGGACTTGGTATTTGACGCCGAACATCGCGAAGCCCGTCGCCGACACGAGGACGAGCCAGAATAGGGTGCCGACCCTGATCATGCCTGCAGCCCTCTCCGCTCGGTGTCCGCTGGCCAAGCCGGCGCCGCAGTTCGCTCCGCCGCTCGCAGGCGCGCAGCCCGGGCGCGCGGGTTATGGGCGATCTCCGCCGCGCTCGGCCTGATGGCGCGACGCGTAAGCAGTTCGAAGCTGGGTGGCCGCGCCTCGACGCGAGCGGGCCGGTGGCGCGATGCGCCCGGGGCCGAGCCGCTGCGTCGGCGCAGAAACTCCTTGACCCGCCGGTCCTCGAGCGAATGGAACGAGACCACAGCCAGCCGTCCGCCAGGCGCCAGCAGCCGTTCAGCCGCGGCAAGGCCGTGATCCAGCTCGCCTAGCTCGTCATTGACAGCGATCCGCAGTGCCTGGAACGTGCGGGTCGCAGGGTCTTGTCCGGCTTCGGATTTGGGTATCGCGGCGCGCACGATCTCGGCGAGTTCGGTGGTGCGCCGGATGGGCTGACGGTGCCGCGCCGAAACGATCGCGCGCGCGACCCGGCGCGCAAAGCGCTCTTCGCCGAAATCTTTGATCAGCCGCGCGAGATCGGGCTCGGATAAGGCCTCGACGAGATCCGCGGCGGTCGGCCCGGCGCTGCTCATCCGCATATCGAGGGGCCCGTCAAAACGAAACGAGAAGCCGCGCTCGGGCGTGTCGAGCTGCGCCGAGGAGACGCCCAGATCGAGGGCAATGCCGGCAATGGGATCGGTGTTCACCGGGGCGAGCAATCGCTCCATGTCCCCGAACCGGCCTTCGAAAATTTGAAGGCGCCCGGGGTGGCGCTTGGCGAGCTCGCGGCCGCGCTGCGCGGCGTCGGGATCGCGGTCGATGCCGAAAACACGACATCGCACCGCGGCGAGCAATGCCCCGCTGTAACCGCCGCCGCCAAATGTGCCGTCAACATAAACGGCATCGTCGCGCGGCGCCAGCGCGTCAACCACCGCGCCGAGAAGAACCGGAATATGCGCAGCAGGCTCTACCGCGGACCTGCCGGCCGATGTTGCCTGTGAAAGGAGATCCGGGCGCCGGGCGCTCATCCTCGCCGTCGCTCCACAGGGCCGCCGAGTGACGGTAGCCTGGTTCCCTGCTGACGCGCACGCTCGCGCAGCATCGACTGGTGATCGCCGAAACGGGTGGGTTCCCAAATCTGAAAGCTCTTCCCCAACCCGACGAAGGCGGCACTGTCGGTAATATGGGCATAAGCGGCGAGATTTTCGGGCAGGACGATTCGCCCCTCGCTGTCGAACGGGAGAGCTTGCGAGGCCGCGAACAACACTCCCAAGTTCTCGTGCTCCTCCGAGAATTCGTCGAGAGTATTCAACCGCTCGCTCATCTCTTCCATACGCTTGATCCCGCTGCCGTCGAGCGCCTCATATTTGAACGAGGGGAAGACAACGATGCCGGGAAAGCTCTGGTCTGCGACTGCAGCGCGAAAGGTCGCCGGCACTGAAACTCGCCCCTTGCGGTCGACCTTGTTCACGAAAGTGGATAAGAACAGTTCCACTTTTTCCCCCAACGCTCGCCCGTGGACGCTCGGCAAGGGGCGGCCCGAAAGGTGCTGCCGAGTTCCCCCCAACGGCAGCGCCCGTCCATGGGTGTATATGGGATATCATGGTATCATATGGGCGTCAATGGGTTTTAGAAATAAAACCGTGAATTTCTTAAGTGCATCATGGGAGATGGGTCGGACCACATCATGTAGTCGCCACCGTGGTTCCGCTCACAAGAATAAGGATCGCCGTCGCCGGAATTGCCGCGGTTAGCACAAAGTTCTTCAAACGTTCCCATTTGGCAATAGCGCCAGACGGCGTGTAAGCCGGGTTCTGTCCCGCCGCCGACGAGAAGTCTTGAGCGGCGGTGATGGCCATTCCTCTGGGGCGCTCGTCGCCGAGCGCCTCATGCGACCCACCCGAGCGGCGGCGCGGAGGCCCGCCCGGCACCGCGAATTCGCGATGCCTGCCGCTCCTATTCGGTCTTGCTCCCGGTGGGGTTTTCCCTGCCGCCGCCGTTGCCGGCGGCGCGGTGCGCTCTTACCGCACCGTTTCACCCTTGCCGCCCGCCCGGATATTCCCGAGAGGGGAGGCGGTGTACTTTCTGTGGCACTTTCCCTGGGGTCGCCCCCGCCAGGCGTTACCTGGCACCGCACCTCCGTGGAGCCCGGACTTTCCTCTCCCCGCCAGGGCGGAGAGCGGCCATCCGGCCGTCTGGCAACGGAAGATTTGGGTGCCCGCGAGGGGGCTGTCAAACAATCGGGGGGAGGACTGCAACGTTGAGCAGGATTGTCCCGCAAGGACGGTTTTCTATAATCTTCAAAACTCATCCCAAGACCCTTCGGAGAAGAAGTGGAACCCATGTCGGCAATACTCGGAACGGACAGCTTTCGTTACCAGGTCGTCGACGACTGGGCCAAACTGCCGGATGGCTGGGCCCTCAATGCCGATGTCGCGGCGGTCGGGGTCGACAAAAACGACAACGTCTACTGCTTCAACCGCGGCGAGCACCCGATGATCGTGTTCGATCGCAACGGCAATTTTCTGCGGTCTTGGGGCGAAGGGATCTTCAAGCGCGCGCACGGCATCCACATGGCGCCGGACGACACGATCTTCTTGACTGATGACGGCGACCATACGGTCCGCAATTGCACTCTGGACGGCAAGGTGCTGCTGATTTTCGGTATCCCCAGCAAGCCGGCGCCCTATATGAGCGGCGAGCCGTTCCATCGCTGCACGCATACCGCGCTGTCACCGAAGCAGGAGATCTACATCTCCGACGGCTACGGCAATTCCCGGGTCCACAAATACTCGCCCGAAGGCAAGCTCTTGATGTCCTGGGGCGAGCCCGGCACAGATCCGGGACAGTTCAATATTCCACACAACATTTGTTGCGATCCGGACGGCTGGGTCTATGTCGCCGATCGTGAGAACCACCGCATCCAGGTGTTCGATGGAAACGGCAAATACGAGACGCAATGGAACAACATGCACCGTCCGTCGGGCCTCTTCATGGAGAGCGGCCGCAACCCGCGCTTCTATATCGGAGAGATCGGCGGCGGCATGGGGGTCAATTACGACATGCCGAATATCGGGCCGCGGGTCAGCATCTACACTTCCAAAGGGGAATTGCTGGCGCGGCTTGGAAATCGCCCAGCCGGTCTGGAGCCCGGCCAATTCGTCTCGCCGCATGGCCTCGCCGTCGATGCCCGCGGCGACATCTATGTCGGCGAAGTATCCTTCACCAATTGGGGCAATCGCTACAAAGGGCAGCCCTTCCCGCCCGGACTCCGCAGCCTGCAGAAGCTCGTCAGAGTGGACTAAGGCTTTACTACGGCCTTCCGTGATGCTGAGGAGCGCCCAAAGGGCGCTTCTCTAAGCACGCACGGCAGTGCAGCGAGCCTGTGGGGCCTATCTCGCCCACCAACCCGATTGCGGCAGTCTGGCACCGAGTCGCCTTAGCCCATCGTCGAATTGAAAGCGCCGCCATCGAGCAGAATGTTCTGCCCGGTGATGAAGCCGGCCTTGGCGCCGCACAGGAATGCGCAGGCGAGGCCAAATTCTTCCGGATCGCCAAAACGGCCGGCGGGATTGAGTTTCGCGCGTTCAGCCAGCATCGCATCCACCGTGATGCCGCGCTTTTCGGCCTCCGCCTTCGCGACCGCGCTGCGCAGCCGATCGGTGTTGAACGGCCCCGGCAGCAGCGCATTGATGGTGACGTTGTTGATGACGGTT
>Ga0126381_100008286_pt1 | contig 11613 bp, 5 predicted proteins | sample PanSoiMetPlot_28_FD_96465 | JGI IMG/M metagenome (GOLD analysis project Ga0126381, IMG submission 96465) | Tropical forest soil microbial communities from Panama - MetaG Plot_28 | ecosystem: Environmental > Terrestrial > Soil > Tropical forest > Bulk soil | place: Panama | collected 2016-02-17 | reverse complement strand
GGGCTTCGCCCCGAACAGCGCGCTGATGATCCGGATGCGCAACCTATCGATGGGGATGATGACCCGGTGGCCGATGCGCGCGCTCATAGCCAAGCAGTTCCAGAAGGCCGATGCGATCACGCTGAAGGACTACTGACGGTGATTGAGGCCGACTCGTAGCGCCGGCTCGCGCGGCCCGGGGTTGGAATTAGGCAAGGCGACCCGGGCCGCGCTTGACCATCTGGTCGGCGATGATCGCGCGCTGGACCTCGCTCGTGCCTTCCCAGATCCGCTCGACCCGCAGCTCGCGGTAGAACCGCTCGGCCGCGTACTCACGCATGTAGCCACGGCCGCCGAACACCTGGACTGCCCGGTCCGCCACCCGGCCGGCCATTTCCGCCGCGTAGAGCTTGGCCATCGAGCACTGCGCGTGCTGCACCTTCACGTCGGCCCCGGCGTCGACGGCCCGCGCGGTCTCGTAGGTCAGCGACCGAGCGGCGAACAGTTCGGTCAGGCTGTCGGCGAGCATCGCCTGCACGGCGCCCAACTCGTTGATCGGCCTACCATCGACCACCCGTTGCCGAGCAAACTCTGTCATCTCAGCGACCAGCCGCTCGGCCGCGCCAAGGCACCGAGCGGCGACCATCAGCCGCTCGAACCTGAACCACTCGTAGGCGAAGCTCATCCCGTCGCCCTCGGCGCCGACAAGCTGGGCCGCTGGCACCCGCACGTCATCGAACGCCACGATCGGGTGCTGATGCGCCCGGCCGAGCGTGTGCATGTAGGCGGGTGTCCGGACCACCCGCACGCCGGGACTCGGGAGGTCGACAAGGAACATCGCGTGCTCGCCCGCGTGCTCCCCGCCGACAAGCTTGCCTTGGAAGAACGCGTAGTCGGCGCAGTTGTAAGAGGTCACGTGCCACTTGACGCCATTCAGAAGGTAGTCACCGCCGACCCGCTGCGCCGTTGCCACGATCGCGTCGACGTCTGAGCCGGCGCCCTCCTCCGTAATCGCGTAGCACTCGTCGCGCTCGCCCCTTGCCGCAGGCCTGACGTACCGCTCGAGCTGGTACTCAGTCGCTATATCTGGCAGCCAGGACGGCGGCGTGGCGGCCACCCAGGCGAGCGCGTTCGTCACCCGCCCGACCTGCTCCTGGATGAGCACCTGCTGCAGCGAAGTGCAGCCGCCGCCGCCGACCTCGCGCGGCATGTTCGCGGCGTACAGGCCAAGGTCGATCGCGCGCTTCTTGTGCTCGGCCTCGGCGCCGGATGGCAGCTCGCCGCCCGCCAGCTCGACCTCGACCTCGAGCGGGATCAGCTCGTCGGCGAACGTGCGAGCACGCGCCTGGATATCGAGATCCTGCTCTGACAGGCTGTACATCTGTTCCTCCTGAGGCAGGGAGAGCGGTGCCAGACAGGCCTTGACTGAACGTTCAGTTTATGCCAGCATCGGCGGCATGCCAATGGTTTCTTCGGCCGACGCTGTCGTGGTCGGCGGCGGAACGATTGGCGCGTGGTGCGCCTACTTTCTCCGCCAGGCCGGTCTTGACCGGGTGGTGCTGCTAGAGAAGGACACACTCGGCCAGGGCGCGAGCAGCCGGGCCGCTGGCGTGGTGCGTACCCAGGGCGGCACCCCGTGGGCGGTAAGGCTCGGCGAGTGGTCGCGCCAGTTCTACCTCAGCCAGCGAGACCGGTTGCCCGTCGACTCGGGGTTCACGCCCCAGGGCTACGTGCTCCCGTGCTTCTCGCAAGCCGAGGTCACCGCCGCGCACGAGCGGATGGCCATGCAGAAAGCGCTCGGGATCGACGTCCGCTGGCTCACGCCGAGCGAGGTCGACGAGCTGAACCCGACGCTGGCGCCCGGCCTGACGCTCGGCGGGACGTACTGCCCGCACGACGGCTACCTTCATCCGCCGCGCAACGTGATCGCCTACGCGGTGGCGCTGGCGACCAGCGGCGTTCTCGTGCACGAGCGAACCAGCTTCACCGGGCTGAGTACCGCCGACGACGGCGCGGTGACCGGCGTGCGCACGACCGCGGGCCCGATCAGCACTCCGCTTGTGGTGCTGACCGGCGGGCCGCAACTCGCGGCCGTCGGGGCTCTTGCCGGGCTGCGCATCCCCGCGGGCGGGGTCATGCACCAGGTGGCCGTCACCCAGCCGCATCCCGACCTGGCGCCCGAGCGGCTGCCGATGGTGTTCGACCTGCCGGCCGGGCTGTACTGGCGGCCAGAGGAAGGCGGCATGCTGTTCGGGATGTCGAACCCGGACGAGCCGCCGGGCGAAGCACGCAGCATCGACGTCGGCTATCTGGACCTGATGCGAAAACGCCTCGCCGAGCTTGTCCCGGTCACCGCCGGACTCGGGCTGCGCCGAATCTGGGCGGCCACGATCGACTACACCCCTGACCATCTGCCCATCATCGGTCCCGCTACGGCCTCGGGTCAGTTGGTGAAAGGGGTGACCGTAGCCGGTGCCGGAGGCGCGGGGATGATGTGGGGCCCGGGAGTCGCCAAGGCCGCCGCCGACGTGGCGCTGACCGGCAGTTCTGACGTAGTGGATACGACCCAGCTTGGGCTCGACCGGTTCGATGAAGCCGGGAACAGCAGGCTGGCTACCGATCCGATCGCGCTACCTTTCCCGACCAGCGCGGCACTTCCCACCGCAGCTCCGACCGAAGGGAATTCCCGATGACCGACATCGCGACTGTCACCCCCTACCTGGCCGAAGCGGCTGCCGCCGAGCTTGAGGACTGGGGGCCGCTCGAAGAGGCCACCGGCGAGGAGATGACAACCAGCGGGCTGACCTTGTGGCAGGACGGGGATCAGGAGGTCGGCGTCTGGGAGTGCACGCCAGGTCCGTCTCACTGGACGCTCGAGACCCACGAGTTCGTGCAGATACTGGCGGGCCGTATGACCGTCACCCCGGATGGCGGGTCCCCGACTGAGATCTCGGCCGGGGACACCGCCGTGTTCCCGCGCGGGTGGACGGGCACCTGGCAGATCCACGAGACCGTGCGCAAGGTCTACGTGATCTTCGACTAGCCGCTACTTCCGCAACGTCGCGTCGATTCCGGTGATCGTCGCGAATTTCACCGTGATTACCTTGGCCGACTTAGCCGAGCCTGCGTTGTCCCACCACTGGGTAGCGAATCCTGAGGCGCCGCACCCGGAGCTGAACTCGATCTTGTACCGGCCAGGCATGAGCGCCGTCAGCGTGTAGCCGCCGGTGCGGCTCGTGACTGCGACCTCCTGCTGCGTGGGAAGACCGGTAGCCGGGTCCGTTCCCGCGCGGAATGGCACCGCGGTCACGCACTCGCCGGGCACAGGCGCGTGCCCGGAAGTGTCAACTGTGCCGGTCACCGAGCCGAACGAGGCGAGCACGGCGTCGATCCTGGCCGTCGTGACGCCCGGCGAGACGTGCAGGGTCTTGGCTGTGGCCTGCGTTGGCTGACCGTCGTACCACTGCGGAGCGACCGGTGGCACTGCGTCAGGGAACCCGTCGCACCTGGGATCGGCGATATACGCTCGGTAGCTGCCCGCCTCGAGACGCGAGGCAACGTAGCGTCCATGGCGGTCGGTGACGGCGAAGCCGAGACTTCCGCTCGCCTTGACCGGGAGCAGCAGCACGCAGACAAATCCAAGCGGCCTGCCGGTGACCTGGCTGGTGACGAGCCCCGAGACGGATCCGCCGACCTGCAGCTTGATGTTCACTCCGGTGACCGTGTGTGGCGCGGTGACGCGAACTGTGCCTGGCCGTGTCACCACCGCCAGGTCGGACTTCCGCGCGCAGGGAGTGAAGCTCAGCGACCAGCGCCCGGTGGACAGACCAGTTAGCCGGTAGCGCCCTGCCCTGCCAGTCTCGTCGAATTGCGCGGCCTGAGCCCGCTGGCTGATCGCGGTCACGCAGATGGACTTCGCCGGCCTGCCAGTCGGCCCGGTGACAGTTCCGGTAATGATCCCGCCCGTTTCCAGGACGGCGTTGATTCCTGCGTCGGTCTGCCCGGGGCGGACGCTGACCGGGGTGGCGGCAGCCTCGGTTGGCACCCGGCGGTACCACTGCGGTGCGAGGTTCCTTTGCACCGCGCATTCGACGAACTGCACCAGATAGCGCGCTGGCGCCAGCCCACCGATCCGGTAGTGCCCGTTGCTAGCAGTGAACGCGAATCCGACAGGGACGAACGTGTTCCCGCTATCGGCGGGAGTGGCCTGAACGCAGGCGGTCACCGGCTTTCCGGCCTTAGTGGTGACCGTGCCGGCGATCGCCCCGGCGCGGCTCAGCCGGGTAACAGGCACCCTCGTCGCGGGGCCGGGATCGACCGAGAGCAGACCTGCGGCCGTCTCGCTGATCTGGGAGGGGAAGAACTCCTGCCCGTACCCGGCGCAGCCGAATGTGAGGCCGTACGCTCCCGGTGCCAGATTCGATATCTGGTACTTCCCGTTCCTGGTGAACGCGAGCCCCGTGTTGAGTGACGTTGCCAGCCCATATTCGGAACTGTTAGTGCTCACGCAGATCCGTGATAGCCGGTGGCCCGCAGTGTCGGTGACGAGACCTGCTACGGTGCCGCCGGGCTGCATCGTCGCGTCGATGTTCGGCGTGATCGTGTTCGGCTTGAATCTGACCAGCTTCGCGAGCAGGCTGGTTGGCGAGTTCGGGTAGAACTGTGGCGCCTCGCTCCCGCCGTTCCCGCAGCCGCCGAAGAACAGCACCTGGAACGACCCGTTCTGGATCCCGCTGAGGGAGTAGTGACCATTCGGACGTGTACTGGTGATTTCGCCGACCTCATCATTAACCTCAACGCATATCCCGCCGAGTGGCCGGCCATGGGCGTCGGTCACCACGCCGGAGATGCCGCCACCCCGCGGCAGATAGGCGTTGAAGCCAGAGACCGCCTGGCCGACGGTGAGCGTGATGGATCGCTGGATGGTCAGGAAGCTCGAATAGTCGGAATTGCAGGTGGGATCGAACTGGATCTTGAGCTTGCCGGCTGAAAGGCGGCTGATGCGATAACTGCCGTCGCGGCGCGTTTGAGTGAACGCGAGGAAACCGCCGGCTGGGTCGGTCGCGGTCTCGCAGACGCCCGCCAGCGGCTTGCCGTTCGCGTTCACCGCCTTCACGACCCCGGAAACGCTTGCGCCAGGCAGCAAGGTGGCGTTGATGTTGGCGACGTGCCGTATGCCACTAATGCGAATGGTGGTCGCGTGTGCAGGCGACCGTGCGTTGTGCCACCACTGGGCGGCGTAGTTGGCGTTGTTGCCGCAGCCAGCTGAGAATCGCACCTGGTAGCCATGCGGGAACAGGCCGTGCGCGGCGTAGTGGCCAGCCTTATCCGTGGCCAGGTTGTAATCGACTATGGCCACAAATGAGCCGCCTTCGAAGATGGTGCTGACGTCGGCGCAGATGCCCCGCAGCGGCTTGCCTGGCTTGCCGCGCACTGTTCCCGAGATCTCCCCGCCCTTCTTCAGGTGGCCGTCGATCCCACCGGTGTCTTTGCCGGCCCGCACTCTGACCGTCTTCACCGTGCGAGTCGGGAAGAGCGAGTTCACGCGCGGATACCACTGGTCGAGCCAGTTGCCTTGATTGGTACAGGGTGCGAAGCCGGCGATAAACACCACGTCGTATCGACCAGGCCGGAGCCGAGCGAGCCGGTACTTGCCGGTCTTGAAGGTGACTGCCATCCGCTCGGTCGCGCCCGTGCGCGGCGAAATCGCCGCGGCGCAGACGCCGCGCAGCGCATGTCCCTTGCCCGTCACCAGGCCGGAGATGCTGCCCCTCTTCGCGCGCACCGCATCGGCGGGCTGCGCCTGGCGGGCTGACGCGGTGAGCGAGCTCAGGTTGAGCTGCCAGATCGAGGTCGGCGACGGGTTGCTGATCTTCCCGGCGCGGACGAGGACGCTGGCTGGTCCCGAGGTCAAGTACGCGCTGATCGCGGGGTGGCGGGAGGGACTGGACGCGCAGGGGCCGACGCGGATCCGATACTTGCCAGGCCGCAGGCCACCGATCAGGTAACGTCCGTCCGATCCGGTCTTGGTTCCAGCGTCGGCACCGTGGCCCAGCGCAGCGACGCAGGCTCCGCCGACCGGAGAGCCGCCGAGGGACCGGACCGCGCCGGAGATGACGCCGGTATGCCCGATCGTGCGCCCGGCCGACGAGGCTCGCATGTGTGCCATCGCCGCTGCATTCACCAGAGCTGGATCGATCCGGGCAGGCATATGACGGCCGCGGACCGTAACGGCATGGGCGGCGGCAGCCTGGGTGGCTGGCGCCATGCTCGCCAGCAGGCCAGCGGCTAGCAGGCCGATGCCGAGCCGACGTGTCACAGAAGGCAACCATTTCTGTCCCACGGGTGCGAACCTTTCTGTCGTGCCGACGCGCGAAAAGCTGGGTAGATCAGTGCCGCAGGGTCGCGTCGATCCCGGTAATCGTCGTGAATCTCACCGTGATCACCTTGGCCGATCTGGCCGATCCCGCGTTGTCCCACCACTGGGTGGTGAAACCGTGGTCGCCGCAGCCGGTGTGGAACTCGATCTTGTACTGGCCGGGCGATAGCTGGGTCAGGGTGTAGCGCCCGGTTCGGCCGGTGATCGCGACCTCCGGCGGCGCAAACGTGCCACCCAGTGGGTGGACTGGGACCGCGGTTACGCATTCTCCGGCGACCGCGGCATGGCCCCGGGTCTCGACGGTCCCGGTCACCGCTCCGAACACGCTCAGCGCGTCGTCGATCCCGGTAACGGTCCCGCCGGCGGAGACGCGAACGGTTCGCGCGGCGGCCTCGCTCGGCTCATCCCGATACCACTGCGGGGCGAACGGCACATTGGCGTTGTCTGGGTCACCGCAGGCCGGGTCGGAGAAGTAGACGTGATACTTGCCGGCCGAGAGTTGCGTAATGGTGTAGCGGCCGTGGCCATCGGTGACCCCGAGGTCAAAGAGGCCACTGGTACTGGGATGGACGGGTTCAGCCAGTACGCAAGTACCGCTGAGCGGCACGCTGCCGGCGCGGCTCACGACGGTGCCCGATATCGATCCGCCGGCTGGCATCTTCACGTTGACGCCGGTCACAGTTCGCGGCGCGGTCACATGGATCCCCGTCAATGTCAGCGAGCCAACGTCGACATTCGGATTGAAGCAAGCAGTGACCGTAACTGACCAGCGTCCCGTGCTCAGGCCGTTGAGCCGGTAGCGACCCAGCCGCCCGGTCTGGCTAAGCACGGCTGACTGCGCGCTGATGCTGAAGGCGATGACGCAGATGGCTCTGGCTGGCTTGCCCGAAGGTCCGGTGATGCGGCCGGTAATGCTGCCGCCGACCGTGAGCACCGCGTTGATGCCACGATCGGTCCGTCCCGCGACGACCTTGACCGAAGAGGCGGCCGACTCGGCGCGTTGCCTGCGGTACCACTGGCTGGCAAATCGGCCCCCTGGCGTGCAGTCACTGAATTGAACCAGGTAGCGTCCAGGCGCCAGGCCGCCAAGCTGGTAGCGTCCGTTCGGGCCGGCGAACGCGATGCCCGCGACGAAGGCGGCGGCCCGGTTGCCCGCAGTGACCGCTTCGACGCAGGCGAACTGTTCAGGTTTTCCTCCGCGGCGAGTGACTGTGCCGGCGATGGCGCCCGCACGGCTGAGGCGCGCGCCGACCCTGGTCGTGACGCCGGCATTGACGGAGACCGGGCTTGCGGTCGCCTGGGTCGGCTGGGAAGGGTAAAACTGGGTCCCATACCCGGCACAGCCGAAGGAGATCTGGTAGGGGCCTGGCGGCAGGTTCTGGATCAGGTACTTTCCGCCATGGGTCGTCGCGAACGACTGCTCCACGCCTTCTAGTGACTCAGCGGTGACGCAGATCCGGGAAAGCCGGTGGCCGGCGGTGTTGGTGACGACGCCGGCTAGCGTGCCGCCTGGCAGCATCCGCACGTTGATGTTGGGCGTGATCGTGTTGGGCCTGAACCTGATCGGTGTCCCGAACAGGCTGCTCAGCGGCTTGTGGTACAACTGCGGCGCCAGGCTCCCCTTGCTGCCGCAATAGGGCAAGAACTGCACAAGAAACGATCCGGTTTGCACGCCGGAGAGGGAGTACGTGCCGTTCGGGCGCGTCTGAGTGTCCACGAAATTTGCGCCGTTGACGAGCACGCACACGCCACCAGCCGGACGACCGTGCGGGCCGGTCACCAGGCCGGAGATGCCGCCGCCTACCTGCAGGTAGGCGTTGAACCCGGCGACCGTCTGTCCCGTGGCGACGGTCACGTTCCGCCTGGCGAACAGGAACTTGCTGTCGCCCGCGCCGATGCACGTCGGATCGAACTGAATCTCATATCGGCCGGCCGCCAGGCCACGCAGGCTGTACCCGCCGTCTTCGGCTGTCGTGGCGAAGGCGTCCTCATTCTTGTCGCTGCCGATCGCGTTCACGCAGACCCCGGCAAGCGGCTTTCCCTTTGCGGTCAGCGCCTTGACGACCCCGGTGACCGTAACTCCTGGCTGCAGTGTGGCGTTTGCGTCGGTGATTTTCTTGGCACCGGTGATCCGGATTGTGCTCGCACGCTTGGCCGACGACACGTCGCGCCACCACTGATAGGCGTAATTGCCCCTTGAGCCGCAGCCGATGAAGAACTCAGCCCGGTACTGTCCGGCGAATGCGCCATGCAAGGCGTAGCGACCTGCCTTGTCCGTAACCAGGTTGTAGGAAACCTCAACCAGGCCTCGATCTATCTGGGCGAGAACGCTGACGCAGATTCCGGAGATTGGCTTGCGTGACGTGGCGCGAACCGTCCCGGCGATTTCGCCGCCGGCCTTCAGCCGGGCGTCGATGCCCTTTGTGGTCCTAGCTGCCCGCACCCGGACGAGCTTGACGCGACTGGTCGGGTACGGTGAGTTCACTTGCGGGTACCACTGCTGAAGCCAGTTGCCCGGGTTGCGGCAGTGTTGTGCCCCCGCGACGAATTGCACCGCGTACCGGCCAGGCGGCAGCTTGCCGATGCGGTACGCGCCGGACTTGCTGGTGACGGCGACGGCAGGGGCGCGGTTACCCAGGGAGATGGCCACCGCGCATATCCCGCGCTGCGGGTGGCCCCGGCCGGTCACCAAGCCGGAGATGCTGCCAGTCCTTCGTCGCGCGGCTGTGCCGACAAGCGGTTTCTGAGGTTTCTGGGTTGCCAGCCAGCTTTTGCTGAAGTTCCACGATGAGATCGGAGCCGCGCCGGCGACCTCACTGGCCCGCACGGTCACCGCAGCCGGGCCTGCCGTCCACGAAGCGCTGATTAGCACGCGGCTGGGGCGTGATGCCGCGCTAGGGCAGGCGCCTGCGGTGACCCGGTACCGACCGGGACGAAGACCGCCGAGCACGTACCTTCCGTCACGCCCGGTCCTGGCGATCACGCGGGAGTACTTACCGGCCGCGATGACGCAGTTGGCGGCCTGGCTGCCTATCGGAGCCCGCACGACGCCGGAGATGATGCCGGTTCCCGTCGTCGGCATCGGATACGCTCCCGCCGCCTGTGCTCGCGCCGCCACCTGCGCGGCCAGGATGCTGCTCATCGCCAGGCCGCCGGCGGGGCGGCTGCGCTCGACGGCTGGCCTGTGCGCGGTAGCTGAAGGGGCGGTCATGGCTTGGCTCGCCGGAGCGAGGCTCGCCATCAGCGCCACGGCCAGCAGGCTCGCGCTGGCCAGGCGCACAGTCACAGGCAGCCAGACTCTTCCCACAGGTTGGGCCTTTCTGTCGGGGGTGGACGAGCCGTTGTCCGGTCAGCGCCGTAGCGTCGCGTCGACTCCGGTGATCGTCGCGAATCCTACTGAGATCACCTTGGCCGACTTGGCCGAGCCGGCGTTGTCCCACCACTGGGTGGCGAACCGTTTCCCGCCGCAGCCGGCGCTGAACTCGACCTTGTACCGTCCTGGCATGAGAGTCCGGAGCGTGTAACCGCCGGTGCGATCCGTGACCGCCACCTCCGACTGCGCCGGGGTGCCGATGGCGGGGTCGGGCCCTTCACGGAACGGCACGGCGGTCACGCACTCGCCCGACGCCGGCGCGTGCGCCGGCGTCAGCACCGTCCCGGTGACAGCCCCGAACGGGACGAGCGCGGCGTTGATCGCCGTCCTGACGGCGCCGGCGGAGACGTGCACGACGCTGGCCGTGCCTGGCCTCGGCTGACCGTTGTACCACTGGGGTGCGACCGGTGGCACGTCGTCAAAGAAGTTGTTACAACTCGGGTCGCCGATGTACGCGCGGTAGTTCCCCGCTTGGACTTGTGTGGCCACGTAGCGCCCGTCGCCGTTGGTGGTGGCGAACCCGAACCCGCCGTTGGCCTTGACCGGGAGCAGCAGCACGCAGACGCCGCCAAGCGGCCTGCCGCCCGCCTGGCTGGTAATCTGCCCCGACGCCGATCCGCCGAGCGGCAGCCTGATGTTCACGCCGGTCACGGTGTGCGGCGCCGTGACGCGGACCGTGCCGGGCCGGTTCACAAACGCCAGATCGGATTTCGGTGAGCACGGACCGAACGTCAGCGACCAGCGCCCGGTGGACAGGCCGGCCAGGTGGTAACGGCCCAACCGGCCGGCGCGGCCGTACACCTCGGCCTGTGCCTGTGAGCTGAACGCGTCCACGCAGATGCCGCGAGCCGGCTTTCCTGTCGGCCCGGCGACGCGCCCGGTGATGGCCCCGCCGACGGTCAACCGGGCGTCGATTCCGGCCGCGGTCCGGCCTGGGCGTACGTTGACCGTCGTGGCGTGCGCTTCGGCTGGTACGCGGCGGTACCACTGCGGCGCGAGCTTCGATGCGGACAGGCAACCGGTGAACTGAACCAGGTAACGCGCTGGTGCCAGGCCACCGATCCGGTAGTGGCCGTGGTCCACGCCGGCGATTGCGAAGCCGTAGCCGACGGGGAAGAACGCGTTCCTGTCGTCGGCAGGTGCCACCTGCACGCATACGGGCACCCGCTGTCCAGCCTTGGTGCTGACCTTGCCGGCAATCGCCCCGGCGCGGCTCAGCCTGGCGACGGGGACCCTGGTGGTGGTGCCGGCATTGACCGAGAGGAGGCCGGCACTCGTCGGGTTGACCTGGTTGGGGAAGAACTCCTGCCCGTACCCGCCGCAGCCAAAGGAAAGACCGTAAGCGCCCGGTGTGAGGTTCGGTATCAGGTACTTCCCGCCCTCGGCGGTCGCGCCTCCCGCGGTAATGGATGTCTCGGTGAACCCTTGAGTGAAGGTGCTGACGCAAATCCTTGACAGACGGTGCCCGGCAGTGTCGGTGACCGTGCCCGCGAGTGTGCCGCCAGGCTGCATCGTCGCATTGATGTTGCGCGTGATCGTGTTCGGCCTGAATTTGATCGGTTTCGCAAAGAGACTGGTCGGCGAGTTCGGGTAGAACTGCGGCGCCAGGCTGCCTGCATTGCCGCAGCCGCCGAAGAACACGACGCCGAACGAGCCGTTCTCCACGCCGATCAGGGAGTAGTGGCCGTTCGGCCGTGTCCGCGTGGCTTCGCCGAAGTCGTCATTGACCTGCACGCAGACACCCCCGGCCGGCCGGCCATGGGCGTCCGTCACCAGGCCCGAGATGCCGCCGCCCTTCGGCAGGTAGGCGTTGAACCCGGTGACCTTCTGGCCAGTTTTGAGCGTGATGGATCGCTGGACGATCTCATAGACCGAAAAGCCG
>Ga0126381_100008284_pt1 | contig 11614 bp, 11 predicted proteins | sample PanSoiMetPlot_28_FD_96465 | JGI IMG/M metagenome (GOLD analysis project Ga0126381, IMG submission 96465) | Tropical forest soil microbial communities from Panama - MetaG Plot_28 | ecosystem: Environmental > Terrestrial > Soil > Tropical forest > Bulk soil | place: Panama | collected 2016-02-17 | reverse complement strand
GCTGCCCTCGACGCGCCCTCCGTTCCTTATCGAGCGACCTTGTTCGACAAATCTCCAGATGCAAACTGGCTGGTCGTCTGGCACCAGGACACAGCGTTGCCACGGCGTGAGAAGCGGGAGGCGCCGGGTTGGGGTCCATGGTCAGTAAAAGAGGGAATTGTCTACGCGCACGCGCCAGCAGAAGCGCTGCGAAAAGTGGTGGCCTTGCGCATTCACCTTGACGATTCCAGTTCCGACAACGGACCTCTAAGAATCCTGCCCGGTACACATCGGCAAGGGGTTCTGACCGATGACGAGATTCAGGACTTCACACAACGAATCTGCCAGTCGATTGTGTCGCCGCGCGCGGCGGCGTGGTTGCAATGCGTCCACTCGCGATCCACGCTTCCTCGAAATCTGCAAACAGGCACTCGCGACGCGTGCTGCACATCGAGTACACATCCTCAGAGACATTTGAAGATCTTCAACTCACGGTTGCTTGAACGCGACAGTGAACGCTGCGCTTGGCAGCATTCGAAGCCAGAATCACCTACATAGGCAAGGACATTGTCAAAGTCGAAGTGAAGTGACGCTGTTGTTGACATAACATGATCATTCTCGCGACGTTCATCGAAAATGATAAATAGTCAAGAAAGTGAGAATTAGCCATGACAAGGCTCGTGTTGGCGTTCATAATTCTGGTCCCCTCAAGCGCAGCCAATCAGGGTGTAGAGCACGCCCCCACAGTCGCACGATGCCATGCAGAGCAGAGATTGTGGCATGCCGAGATAGAAGAAAGCGTTCAAGACCACAGTGCTCATCTTCCCGGCATTCATGGGATCCGAGAGTGGGAACAGGAGATGAGTGACTGCGAAAGCGTTGACCCCGAGAACCGTCTTCGGTACCACACCACAGAAAGTGAACTGAGGGTAGAAGAAAAGATGCGGATGGAGGATTTTCTCCACCATCATCAACTCTGGGACACATTCATCACGGCAGATGCCGATGGAGAACGTTAGAAACGTTGGGGCAGGTGGCCCACACAATTCCTGGGTCCGTATTCACGTCCCAAATTGCGCTACTTGTAGTTGACGAAAAATCCCTCTTACACTCATTGACCGCGCTTCAGTGAAAACACCTACTCGTCACGTGCCTTTGGCTACGCCGCTGGCCTGATCTCGGTCGGTGAGGCACTTTTCTTGCCGATCACTTTTATCGCCAGTGGAATCGTAGTAAGCCCTCCAAATAATGCGAGAGCCAGTCCGGCAGCGTTTCGTTGATCCTTGCTCAGCCTGTTGGCAAGCAAGAGGCCGAGGCCTGCACCCAGCGCGACGCGGGTACCGGCGATAAGGATGAGGTCCGCGATGCTAAGCTTCCGCTCTATCATGGTTTCACCAACCTCGTTTGCCCGCGACTTCATCCCAAGCGGGCATTGTCACTTTCTTTTGATGCCCTTTGAGCCCCCACGGGATCGCAACATTTGTCTTTCAAAAGGCTAGACCCTTTGGTTGGAACGTATAGCACGGTAGATTCTTGCACGACTGGCGAAATCAAGCGCCAGATTGTCGCCGACCATTTTCGAGGGCATGGACCGTGAAGCCGTCGATCTTGTTGAGTTCCATTTCCTTCTCCGGGCTACGCATCGTTGCGATGACATTCCATCCTCGCGCCGCAAACAGCTTCGCCGCTCGTCCGATACCGGAAGAACTGCCAGTAATGAGGAACGTCTTCTTATGGTCCGTCATGATTTACCTCCTTGCGTGACAGCCGTTGATAACAACTTGTGCGCTCGAGGTTGAGTCTGAGATCTCGTGACAACCATTTCCAAGGTCTTTCGTCGATAGTCACCTGCGCGCGCAGCAGGCTTGTGAACACCTAAACCAATATCACCGGTGACAACGGCAACTTGCCTCGAACTTGTTGTGCGTTCATAGGGCCTCTTCTCTCACGATCACGTCAAACACCCTTGAAGACGTCGCCGATGAAATCTTTCGGGCTCCTAAAGCCGTTTCCCCACTTTGCGTCGGTGGCAGCGGTGGGCTTTGTGGCGACAATTTCGTCGAGCGATTTGCCTTGTTTCTTAAGAGCCGCCACCTTCTCGCGAGTGTTCACCAGCAGGTCGCGATAAAAGGCGAGTTGGGACTTGTCGCCCACAGCGCCGTGGCCTGGAACGACAATCATCTTTTCTGTAACTTTCACCACGTTCGCTTGGGTAGCGCGGATCATGCCGTCGATGCTTCCGCCGGTCGAATAATCAATGAACGGATAGAAGCCGTTCCAGAAGGTGTCGCCGACGTGGAGAATATCGGCATCCACGAAGTGAACGGAGATATCGCTGTCGGTGTGGGCGGGGGCGTAGTACTTGAGGGCGATCGTCGTCCCGTTGAGTTCCACAGTCCGTTCATCATCGAAGACTTCGGCTGGAATTGCTCCGGGTGGAGAAGGCGGAAAGGTAAAGTTCCAGCCCTCCACCCGAGTGGTGCTGGAAAGGTGCTTTCGTGTGTTCGTGTGAGCGAGAATGGCTGCGCCCTCAGAATGCAGCCATTCGTTGCCATCCGTGTGGTCAAAGTGCCAATGCGTGTTGATCAAGTGCTTGATGGGGTCTGAGCTGATAGATGCAAGCGTGGATGTGATCTTTGGACGCGCACCCGCAAAACCGGCATCGATAAGCAGCTTGCCATCCCGACCTGGAAGGACGGCGATATTTCCGCCAGCACCGAGCAGGATGCTTATGTTGCCGCGCAGCCGATCAACTGTGATCGTGGCGCTGGCTGCGCCGGTCCGGGCCTTCTCGACGAGACCGGGCCCAGAGACAGATTCCGTCCCGGCGAAGAGGGCGTGGGGAGCGAGCAGTCCGATGGCACTAGCAAAACTAGTGGATGCGAGAAACTGGCGGCGAGAGATACCGTAATCGACCCGGTTGATCATGAGAACCTCCCACTTGCGCGGGCGTTGGCCTCACCTTGGTAACGCCGCGGCAGACCTCGCAAAGAATCCGCCGCGGCTTCATGAGCTTAAGCTGCAGTAGGAACCTTCTGAGCGTCCTTCACAAACGTCAGCAGGTCTGCGTTGATCTTATCCTGATGCGTGGCGGTGAGTCCGTGCGGCGCACCCGGATAGTAGATTTCCTTTGCACCCTTGATGAGCCTCGCTGATTTTTTCGCTGAGTCCTTCACGGGAACGATCTGGTCGTCCTCGCCATGCAGAACGAGGGTTGGGACATCGAACTTCTTGAGGTCCTCCGTGAAATCCGTTTCGGAGAAAGCCTTGATGCTCTCATAGGCGTTCAAGAGGCCCGCTTGCATGCTCCACAGCCAGAACTGATCCAGCGTTCCCTGCGGAACGTTCGAACCCGTTCTGTTGGCCCCATAGAAAGGTGTCGCCAAGTCCTTGTAAAATTGCGATTGGTTTTTCGTGAGGTCACTGCGCAGCTTGTCGAACACTTCGATCGGCAGGCCCTCCGGATTCGCCGCGGTTTTCAGCATGAGCGGCGGCACGGCGGCGACGAGCACGGCTGCCGCCACCCGCTTCGTCCCGTGACGACCAATGTAGCGCGCAACTTCCCCTCCTCCGGTGGAGTGGCCTACCAGCGTCGCGTTTCTTAGATCCAGCGCCTCGATCACAGCAGCAAGATCATCCGCATATCCGTTCATGTCGTTTCCAGAAGAAGGTTGACTCGACCGGCCATGGCCGCGCCGATCAACCGCGACGCAGCGAAACCCGCGTTGCACAAGAAACAGCATCTGACCATCCCAGGCGTCGGAGTTAAGGGGCCAACCGTGCGAGAATGTTACGACTGGGCCAGTGCCCCAGTCCTTGTAGTAGATTTGCGTCCCGTCTTTTGTGGTAATGGTGCTCATGAAGTCCTCCTCAGATTCTCGGTTGCGGAAAGTGAAACTGTGGTGGCCGACGACCTACGAAGCAGACACGGTGAGTACGTTATGAGCAGGATGCGACCGAGCGGCAATCACAGGCTGCTCAGTGTGATTTGGAGTTCCCCGGAAACGTCGGGTAGAACCTAGTACCCGTTCGTGCAGTTGTCAAGGCAGGTTGTCAGTTGGCGAGACATCTCTAGGCGAGACATCTCTATTAGGCTCATTGACCGAAAAAAGGCGAACAAACGGGGCAACTTGTGCAATCGCGTGATTACGCCAACCATCCGGTCTGCCGAGGGAGGCACGCTCACGACGCGAGAAGCCTCGCCCACGACAGAAGATCGAGTCGAGTATGCATTGGAGCGAGGCGAAAAATTGACCGTTCGCCACGGCTCAATTGTCTGCCCATCGGGTGTTCTAAGACGCGTTTCATCCGAACTGGTGTTCCTACCAAACTCAAAACCTACCCGCCAAGCATCGGCAGGGATCAATGAGTGTAATCGCCTGTGTTCGTTACCGACTACATCTCCAAGGGAGACAATCGTATTGGTCGATCACGAAAGTTGGCAAGACTAGCTCCTAGCGGCGTTCTCTCAAGAAAGTGGCGCGAAGAAATTCGCTATTAACAGCCCCAAGGAAAAAACGGAAGGGAGCAGCACCAATGCATGCACTGATGTTGACGCGTACCGCGTTCCTCTGTGCGCTGTGCCTGCTCGTGGCGTGCGGCAGTGGGTCGACTGTCGTCTCTTCCGCTAGTAGGAAAGAAAAAACCAATGTTCACGGCTCGCACGACGCGGCGCGTTGCAAAAGCAACTCGGAGTGTCCTTCCGGTCGGCGCTGCGGCTTCACGGGAGCCGAGGAGAGCGGCAGATGCGTCGTGGAGACATCGGGCTCATGTTTCGACCCAGGCGGGCGCTGCGGGTGCGACGGGCAACCTGTCGATCTGTTTTGCGGCAAGGGCTCAACTACCGAATTCGCTTCGGCACCGGTATGTTTCGTAGGGCCTTGTCCGATTCAATGTAGTGAAGGAAGTGGGTGTCCACCTCGTCTCGTTTGCCAAGGCGGTTTCTGCCGACTGCCGCAGGATCGTGGGAAAAACCCAAAGCTGCGACCCTGATTAGGCTGGCGCCATCGGTAAAATACGGGCTGCGCCATTCTGGAATGCTGCGCACCGTGACCTGGGCGGCTTCCACCCCGCAAGAAACGCAGCATCGAGTTTCCTTGCTTCGTGATGTGCCCCAGTCGTCGTCGACTGCCACTCGACTTCTCGAGCGGGACTAATCCCAGATAGCTGGCGATCTGCTTCCCACACTGAAATCGGTCCACGCTTCCAATGATCAGCACGAAGGCCAGAGCGGTTAACGGACCCACTCCGGGATGCGTCATCAGGCGCTGCGCCTCAGGACATTTCTCGACTTCTTGCTCGATGGCCTGGCTCAGCTCCGCAATCGTCGGATTCAGTCGATCCAGTAACTCCAGCAAATCGTGTCGGCGGCGGTTGGCCCAAGGAGCCAAAGGAAACGACTCCAGTTGTGGCCGTCCAGCTTCCCGCCACAACCTCTTCTTGAACCGCAGCCCTTCGTTGAGGGCGACCGCTTGCCATTGATTCATCATGCGGGTTCGCGTCTGCACCATGCGGTGCCGGTGCCACAACCGTTGCCGCACATCCCACTTCTGCTTGCGGAACGCCAAGTCTGCCTTGACAAGCCGACTTGCAAGTGCAACGATAGGCGCCTCGATCTTTCCCCCACAGACTTCATTGTCACGAACGGGCTTCTTTGGCTTGATTTGTGTCTTGGGCCACAAGGGTTGCCGGTCAGGTTGTTCATACCTCCAATTTGCCGACAACAAAAGGAGGACGACGATGAAGGATCAGCACTTCGGTTCTTCGGGAAAAACATTACGTCTGAGCCGACGCACCCTGCTCCGCGGTACGGCGGGTGTCGTGCTGGGTGCAGGCCTGTTTCATCCAGAGTGGGCCTTCGCTGGCGATGATGGGGAAGACAGCGAATCCACGAAATGCGTCGGTCCCAATCCCATTCCAGGGGGCGTTATGGCACTCGCGCCCTATGGGATCTTTGTTCATCACAATCCACTCAATCCAGCCAATCCGTTGGCCAGCATTCACGACCCGTCGCAAATAACTGACTTCGATGGCTTCGTGGGTCTGACCCATATTCGCGGTGGCGGCACGGGAACAGACACTACCACCGGCGCAACTATGCCACTGGCGTATCAAGCGGACATGGGTTTTAGTAAAGGCAAATTTGTCGGTACAGACGGCCGCGTGCATCGAGGCACGCAGGTCTTTGTTTGACTCGATCTGTACACCGGTCCGGTTGGATCGGCTGCGCTCCCAACGCAAATCCACGACTACAACGTACACGTCGACCGCTACGATGTCTTCTGGATGATCCCCACAAAACAGGAAGCCGTGCATGTTGAATTTGACAATGCACAGGCCCGGTTACGAGTTCGCAACATGGACGTCTTCGACGACCACGACCTTGCCAACTCGCTAACGCAGGGTCTGGGACTCCCGGCAACTGTGGTACCTCCAAACGGAATTCCACCGATTTTCCCAGTTCGAGCCAAGGTCTCGTTCGACATCGAGTGGAATGGTGCGATCGACACCGCACAAATCACCAACACCTCCGAACACTTCAAGGGAACATTTTTCTCTACGCAGACCACAATTAAGTGGTCGTCGGAACAGGAGGGGTTTTCGTTCGAGTCGGAACCGCCTAACCCGACGCGAAATCTCCTTTCTGTTCTTGGGCGCGAGCAAAATGGACTGTTCTTCACCTAAGGTCAATTATCCGAGACACAGCCGCATGGTGCCTTGCGGCTGTGTTCGGGTCAGATGCCGTTGGCCCGATGGAGGAACACTTCAAACCGGGTTAACTTGGAAACAGTGGCTGTCGGTCGGCCACTGCCGCATTACACTCAAGACCCGTACATCGAGCGCTATCCCCGTGGTTACAACAGCCGCGCCAGCGGCCCAGCTGCGTCCAAATGGCAGCTGGCGCATCTGAATAGCATCCCGCTTGAGTGATGTCCGAAGCATCGGAGGGCAACTATGTCAGACGCTACTTACAGCCGACCGCAAGTCAACGGAATCCTCGAAACGTCGCTCTACATCGAGCACCCGATGCAATCCGTCGAGTTCTATCGCCGCGTTTTCGGCTTTGAGCCGATCGACACGGATCCGGAAGAAGGCATCACTGATGAGACGCGACTATGTGCGATGCGTGCCGGTGACCGCAGCGTACTTCTACTGTTCAAGAAAGACGCGACAGCAGACACAAATGCAACGGGTGCGATCCACGTCGCCTTCGGCATTTCACGGTCGGAACTACCAGCATGGGAGGCGTGGCTCTCGCAGCAAGGGATTGCGATCGAGCTAAGGAAGACTTGGAAATATGGAGGAGAGGCGCTTTACTTCCGAGACCCCGACGGCCATTTGTTGGAAGTGGTTACACCGGGTGTATGGAGCATCTTCTGAAGTGCCCTTCGGAGAGCTTAAACATTGCGCTCGAACGCCGCTATGTCAACACGGGTCATGCGAAGGAAGTGGATGGGTCGTGCTTATGGACAGGAGGGAAGGACTATTCGTAGCGCAATGCCTCAATCGGATCGAGGCGTGAAGCGCGTATGGCCGGGATCATGCCGCTGATCAATCCCACGAGCGCGAGAATCGCCGTAGAAACCAAGACCGTGCTGGGTGAGATGATCAGCCGGATGTCGCCCGCTTCTCCATGCTGGGCCAGGGCGCTATAGAAGGTAAGCTTCCCCACCGAGAACGAAACAATGTAGGCGAGCACAATGCCGAGCACTCCCCCTGTAACTGCAATCGTCAGGGCCTTAGATCGGAATTGTTCAAAGTTGCGAAAAGTCCTCATTCACGCGGAATCGCAGTGAGATGTTCTCCGAATCCCAGGAAGGGCGAGGCGAGTTGTGCGTCGTGCACCGCTGAGTCAAGCGGCCTTGCCGCTGATGTTAGGCCTTCCGACGTCATAAGAATCGGGCCCAGCGAAATTTCGTGGGCTCTTCCATCGGGACACTCCTTCTTTAAGGAGCCTCAGAATCGTTCGGCGATTCTCGAGAACGACCCGCAGCCACGACGACTTGTTCAACATCGGAAAGTAGATTCCGCGAAAACAAAGACGCGCCAGAAAAATATTGAAGCGATCCCCGACATGCTGATCATCCAGCGCCGCAACCGCCTGTGCGAGCGCTTCCGGGCTGTAGGAGTGAGCCCAGCCATAGTTCAGTTCGGTATGCGCCTCTTCGATCGTCATCTTCAGCGGGGTGTGCGCCATGGTGAACGGAACGAAATCGAGCCAGTGCCGCGGGCGCGTGAGCCGTCCAGAAGCCTCCAGGCGCTTGTATAGAGGGGTTGCCGGTAACGGCGTGAGCAGTCCGAAGATTGGCAGGCCTGGAGGCCATGTGCGGACCTGCTGTAAGGTGCGTTCGGCCACTCCCGGCGTGTCGTTATCCATTCCGAAGATGAAAGAAGTGATCGCGTAGATGTTACGTTTTGCCAGGCGCTCGAGCACAGCGGCATACTCGTCCGGCTTATTGAATCCTTTATTCACGTCCTTCAAATTTGCCGGATCGACCGATTCCATGCCGATAAAGATCCACTTGCATCCGGAGGCAGCCATCAGATCAACAAGCTCTTCGTCGCGCAGAAGATTGGCGCTGATCTGCGCCACCCAGAAGATCTGGGCTTTCGCCGCAATGATGTCACGCAGCAGTGACTTGGTGCGCTTCACATTGATCGCAAAGTTGTCGTCGATGAAGAAAACCGCGATTTGGCCTCCTTCTTTGCGGGCGCGGGCTTTCAGCAGGAGCAGTTCGTTGACGACACTTTCATTCGTGCGGAACCGAATCGAGTCGCCGAAGAATCCGGTGACGGTGCAGAACTCGCAGCCGTAAGGACAGCCTCGTCCTGATTCAACCGGCACGATGCGGAAGGTCCCCCATCCTTCGCGGAAATTCTTGAGCCAAGGGTGCATCAGTTTGGGAACGAGATTGAATTGGCCGAGATCAAGCTTGTCCCATGGAATCGCGGGATAGGGATTCAGGGAAGGCTTGCGCTCCTTGCCCACCTCATCCACCGGTGCGTAGATTTCCTTCAGTTCACCGCGAACAGCATCTTCCACGATTTGCGGCCAAGTCTCATCGGCTTCTCCCAAGGCAACAGCATCGGCGTGGCGCGCGCCACCGTTGCGGCCGAGAGCTTCATCGGCCTCCTCGGTCACGTGCGGCCCTCCCATGACTACCGGAACTCCTGTCGCCCGAATCGCGTCGGCCATGCGATACGCCCTGGCGACCATCCTGGTCATGGCCCCGATGCCAACGAGACCGATGTTCTGGTCACGGACGAATTGTGCAATTTGAAATTCGTCCATTGGTTGAGCATTGCCATCGACGAGCAGGACTTCATGTCCGGGAGGTGTGAGTGCTTGCAAAAGAAACATCCAAAGATGGGGCATGAAGTTGCGGGTGACCCCGTTGTCGGGGTTGTAGAGGAGAATTCGCATGACACCCCCAGTTTAAAAACTTGCGTGGCACGCTGATTCGGTTACGGCGATCCCAAAATGCAAAAAATCTCAGATGCATTTGGCGAAGTTAACGTTGGTGGCTACAGGTATGTTGGGCTCCGGACATCATACAGAAAACCATCAACGTAGGTGGTGTGAACGGATGGTTGGCGTGACATCGCCATCTCACTCATCTGCTACCGAAGGCGTTGTTGATAGCAGGCTCCTGTCACCACCCTTAAGTCGTCCGATGCCTGAGTTCAGCTGCGAACTCTTCGCGTCCGCATTGTTCGCGGCCTTGTGACGAAAAAGGGCGTGAGGAAGTTAGGTGCTGATCTCGCGTCTACGACGTAGCACGCTGCAACTTAGCGACGGCTGCCACCGAGGAGCGAGCCGAGAACACCGCGTACGATTTGCCGACCAACCGAACTTCCCATGGCGCGGGCAGCGCTCTTCATGGCAGCCTCGGCGAGTGAGTCGCCGCGACGGTTGCTTCCACCGCCCAGGATCGTCCCTAGATTTGGCAGCCAACTGGCAGGCGAGGTTGGAGCGGGTTGTCCTGGGCTTCCGGCGGGTGCGACGGGCTGGCCGGCACGTCCCTTGAGAATCTCATAGGCAGACTCGCGGTCCACCGAAGTGTCGTAAACACCGGCGACGACCGACGACTTCATGATCTGCAAACGCTGATCCGGCGTGATCGGTCCGATCTGACTGTGTGGCGGAAGGACATAGGCACGCTCCACGGGAATCGGCGTGCCTTTCTCGTCGAGGAACGACACTAGCGCCTCGCCGACGGCGAGCTCGGTGATGGTCTGTTCGACGTTCAGCTTCGGATTCGCACGGAAGGTTTCAGCCGCAGCACGAACGGCTTTCTGGTCTTTCGGCGTGAATGCGCGCAGCGCGTGCTGCACGCGATTGCCGAGTTGGCCGAGGATTATGTCGGGAATGTCAGTGGGATTTTGCGTGACGAAATAGATGCCGACTCCTTTGGATCGTATGAGGCGCACAACCTGCTCGACTTTCTGCTGAATGCTCGACGGTAGATCGTTGAAGAGAAGATGGGCCTCGTCGAAGAAAAAGACGAGCTTGGGCTTCTCGGGATCGCCGACTTCCGGAAGTTTCTCGAAAAGTTCCGACATCATCCAGAGCAGGAAAGTAGCGTAGAGCGTCGGCGATGTCAGGAGCTTGTCGGCGGCGAGAATGTTAATGACGCCGTGACCGTTGCCGTCGGTCTGGATCAGATCGTCCAGATTAAGGGCGGGTTCGCCCAGGAATTTGTCAGCACCTTGTTGCTGCAGACTCAGCAACCCGCGTTGGATCGCGCCGATACTGGCGGCGGAGATGTTGCCGTACTGAGTCTGGTAGTCGCGGGCCTGATCGCCAACATGCTGCAGCATGGCTTGCAGGTCTTTCAGATCAAGCAGAAGAAGTTGATGGTCGTCAGCAATTTTGAAAGTCAGGGTCAACACGCCCGCTTGTGTGTCGTTGAGATTGAGTAAACGGCTGAAAAGCAGCGGACCCATCTCGGAGGTCGTGGCCCGGACCGGATGACCTTGCTGACCAAAAACGTCCAAGAAAGTGACCGGGTTAGCGAAGAACTGGAAGTCGGTGAGTCTGAGCTGCTTGATGCGCGCGTCGAGCTTGGGATTTGCGGCGCCGGCCTGGCTGATGCCGGAGAGGTCGCCTTTTACATCGGCGGCGAAGACGGGCACGCCGATCCGGCTGAATGCTTCCGCCATAACCTGGAGCGTGACGGTCTTACCGGTGCCCGTCGCACCGGCGATCAAACCGTGCCGGTTTGCCATTCCGGGCAGCAGGACCAAATCTTCTGTACCTTTTGCAATGACGAGGGGCTCAGGCATGAAAGCGACTTCTCCAATAGAAATTGAATCGGCCTAGACGACTAAGATTCCGGGCTCTTGATTTTAGAGGAAGCCTGCGAAGCGGGCCACCGGCACACGGGGATTGCTGCAAATGCCTTGTAGTATCGAAATCGCCGCATCTCTCGATCGCAAGCAGAAGTCGGGAGAGCTCTTACTCTTTGTCGCATGACGTTCGATTTCACACAGATCGTCTCCATTGAGTCCCGCGGAAATAGGCCGCAAGATACGCCTCAACTTGGGGCAAGGCTAAGCCTCCCAAGAAAAATCTGGAGGCACACTAATGAAATCGCGCATTTTGCTTGTTCTTCTAGTACTGGTAGTAGCAGCG
>Ga0126381_100008283_pt1 | contig 11614 bp, 12 predicted proteins | sample PanSoiMetPlot_28_FD_96465 | JGI IMG/M metagenome (GOLD analysis project Ga0126381, IMG submission 96465) | Tropical forest soil microbial communities from Panama - MetaG Plot_28 | ecosystem: Environmental > Terrestrial > Soil > Tropical forest > Bulk soil | place: Panama | collected 2016-02-17 | reverse complement strand
TCAATCGCTTTTTTCTTGTGGGATGGGTTCAGGGAGTTCTTTCCAGCCCTCATGGCTACGCTTGTTGGTGCAATTCCAGCCGCAGTGTGTTCGTGGCTGTCGAGTGAAAAACAAAATGGGAGGCTCAATGAATGGAACTGATTAATTGAATTTGGTTTGCGCGAGGTGTCAGGCAGAGACGGCGCGTTAGCTCGGCCGTTCCGGCCTCATCGCATAAGCCAGATAAGAAGAGGGGCAAGTGCGGCGGCGACGACCACCGCCCAACCGACCATGACTTCCATTCTCTTGGTATTCCCCAAAGCGGGCTCCGAAACTTCAAATCACACCTCAAAACCGACAACAGGATAACGGGTCGCGCAAAATCACTCGGCAACCTGCACCGTCGTAGGTCTAAACCGCAATTGACAGGCCGACGACCTGGAAGTTGGGCACCTCCGCAGGACCGATCAGGATGCTGAGGCAGATCGCCAGAAGGATGACACCGATGGCGATCAAAAACTCATTCCGATTCGTTGGCATCGGGATCTCCTAAATCTGTGACTGAGGAAGACCCTATGCTCATCGCGAGTAGGCGCGTGTGACCTGCGTCACACCGCAAGCAGCTAAGGGACCCAGATTGTCAGCAGATTTGGGCCCATTTAGGCGGCGCGGGGCGCCCAAGGAGCCCCGGCAGGGACTTGTGACAGACCCCCGCCGGGGGCCCCAAGGCACCCCCACTGACCTCACGAGGATGCCGCGAAGCACTATCTGCCACGCGCATAACATTCGATGACCGAATTAATTCGATTTGATTTTGGGGTCCCATTTGGGGAGGCGTGCTCATGACCCATACCGGAAGTCGAGGGGCCGAAATTTGCTGTGATGCACAACACAGCCCTCAACGCGGCGCTGTGGTAGGGTTTCGATAGCACTGGCGGCCTGACCCCTTGGGGGCGAAATGCGGCGGCGCGATTTCATCACTGTTCTTGGCGGCGCAGCGATTTGGCCCATTGCGGCGCGGGCGCAACAGGCGGGACGGAGGCGTATTGGGGTTCTGCTGCCGCTTGCGGAGAACGACCCCGAAATGCAGGTGCGCATCGCCGCGTTCCGGAAAGCGCTTGCACGCCTTGGGTGGACAGAAGGACAGAACATTCACATCGATTATCGCTGGGTGCTCGGAGAAAGCGATCGCACGACTGCCTATGCTGCTGAGCTAGTGAGCCTGGGGCCGGAACTGCTGGTGGCCACCAACCCGCTAACTTTGGTCGCCTTGCGGCAGGCGACGAGCGCGATCCCGATCGTATTCACCAACGTCACCGACCCCCTCAGCACCGGCGTTGTGGACAGCCTGGCGCGGCCCGGGTCGAATAAGGGCCATTTTGTTGCACTGCATGAGTCTCTTCCTGGCCCCGAGCAAAAGTTCGGTCCGCCACGTCCGATGTCCGCTTTCGGGGGTAAAGCGGAAAAGATATGCTCAGTAAGAGGTTTTCCGCTCATGACCCAGAGCGGAAGTCGGGCGGCCGATTTTGCTGTGACGCACAACACACCCCCTAATTGACGATGTGGTAGTCTGTGCCCTGTCAGGAGGGCGCTCATGAACCGGCGCGGCTTCGTTACGTTGCTCGGCGGCACAGTAGCGGCGTGGCCGATCGCAGCGAGGGCGCAGCAGCCGGCGGTGCCGGTGATCGGCCTGCTCATCAGCGAATCGGCCGACGAGTATGCGAGCCGTTTACCGGCGTTCCGCCAGGGACTAAGCGATTCCGGGTATGTCGAAGGCAAGAATGTTGCCATCGAATACCGCTGGGCGGACGGCCGCTACGACCGCCTGCCGGCGCTGGCGGCCGAGCTAGTGCGGCGCCGGGTGACCGTCATTGTGGCGAACACACCTGCCGCCCAAGCCGCCAAGGCTGCTACCGCAACGATCCCGATAGTGTTCTCGTCCGCGGCAGACCCTGTCCAGCTTGGGCTTGTCGGAGGTCTCGCCCGGCCAGGTGGCAACGTCACGGGTGTGACGAATCTGAGTGTGGAGTTGGAACCGAAGCGGCTGGAGTTGCTGCACGAATTGGTACCCGCGGCGGACCCGATCGGCGTTCTCGTCAATCCAACCAACCGCAACGCCGGCAGCTATTCGAGGGGAATCCAGGCGGCAGCGGCGACCCTCGACCTCAAGCTCCACATCCTGCAGGCGAGCACCATCCAGGACATCGATACTGTCTTTGCGGGCCTCACCCAACTGCGCCTCGGCGGGCTGGTGATCGGGACCGATCCCTTCTTCTACGGCCGAAGCGAGCAGCTTGGCGCACTGTCGCTCCGCTATGCGATGCCCGCAATCTACTCGGTTCGTGACTTCGCCACGGCCGGCGGACTGATCAGCTACGGGGATAGTCTTACGACTTCCTATCATCTGGTCGGCATCTACGCGGGTCGCGTTCTTAATGGCGAGAAGCCGGCCGACCTGCCGGTCCAGCAGGCCACGAAAGTCGAGATGACCATCAACCTCAAGACCGCAAAGGCGCTCGGCATCGCAGTGCCCTTGCCACTGCTCGGCCGCGCCGATGAGGTGATCGAGTAATGCACCGCCGTGACTTCATCAGGCTTCTCGGCGGCGCGGCGGCATGGCCGATCACGGCAACGGCGCAGCAGGGCGACCGCGTGCGGCGCATCGGAGCGCTCATGCCGTATGACGAAAGCGATCCTGAGGGGAAGCTTCGCTACTCCGCGTTCGTTCAAGCGCTTGCGGACCTGGGTTGGACCGATGGCCGCAACGTGCGGATGGACCTTCGTTGGACTGGTGGTGACAACAATCCGATACGAGGGCTCGCGCAGGAGTTGGTCGGCCTGCAACCGGACATCATCTTGACAAACGGGGCCGCGCCGACCGTTGCCCTCCAGCGGGAGACGCGGTCGATCCCGATTGTCTTTGCGAACGTGACCGACCCCGTCGCCAGCGGCATCGTCCCACGGCTCAACCAGCCGGGCGGGAACATCACCGGCTTCGCCATCCAGGAAGCCTCGCTGGGAGGCAAGTGGTTTGAGCTGCTGTCGGAGATCGCGCCCGGCCTCAAGCGGGCTGCCATCATGTTCAATCCCGACACCAGCCCCATATCATACATGTCGACTTTAATGCCCTCCTTTGAGGCGGCGGCCCGCTCACTCAATGTCGTGCCGATCATCGCACCCGTTCATAGCGACGTAGACATCGAAACCGCCATCATCGCCCTTGGGCGCGAGCCGCAAAGCGGGCTTGTCGTCATCCCTGAAGTATTCACGGTCGCGCATCGCGCACCGATCATATCGGCGGCGGCCCGAAACAACGTACCGGCGGTCTATGGGGGCTTTGCCCAGGTCAGGGAAGGCGGCTTGCTCTCCTACGGACCCGACCCGGTAGACCTCTTTCGTCGTGCCGCCACCTATGTGGATCGCATTCTACGCGGCGAGAAGCCGGGCGATCTCCCGGTGCAGCTGCCGACGAAATACGAGATGGCCGCGAACCTCAAGACCGCCAAAGCGCTCGGCCTCATGGTGCCGCAAACGCTGCTGGCCATCGCCGACGAGGTCATCGAATGACGGTAAGTCGCCGCGACTTCATCACGCTTCTCGGCGGCGCGGCTGCGGCGTGGCCGGTTGCGACGCGAGCGCAGCAGCTACCCGTGATCGGCTTCCTTTCCCCGGGCACGCCGGCGGAGAGGGCCAGTCGCTTGGTGCCTTTCAACAAGGGCTTGAGCGAGATGGGGTACGTCGAAGGTCGCAACGTTACGATCGAATACCGCTGGGCCCAAAACGATGTGAGCAAGCTGCCTGAATTGGCAACCGACCTCGTTCGTCGGCGGGTGGCCGTGATCGCCTCAAACGGCGGAAATGCGACACTCGTTGTCAAACCTTTGACCAGCACGATCCCGATCGTCTTTCAGTCCGCCGCGGACCCGGTGGAGCTGGGCATTGTTCCAAGCCTCAACCGGCCAGGTGGCAACGTCACCGGGATCGCGACCCTGAATGGAGAAGTTGAACGCAAGCAACTTGGCCTCATGCATGAGCTCCTGCCGCGCGCTACCCGATTCGCCGTGCTCTTGAGTCGGAGCGGGGCAACGTCTGGCACCCTGATCCCGGACCTGCGAGCGGCGGCCCACTCCATTGGAGTGGAAATCGAGGTTCTCTACGCTGGTACCAATGCCGAGATCGACACGGCTTTTGCGGACCTCGTGCAAAAACGAACCGACGCACTGCTGCTGCAAAACGAGTTTTTGTTCCGGGACCGTCGCTCGCAAATCCTCACCTTGGCGGCCCATCATTCGGTTCCCGTCATTTATGGAGGGCGTGCGGACGCGGAGGCCGGCGGCCTGATGAGCTACGGACCGAACAGTTCGGATTCGCAACGACAATTTGGCATCTATACCGGCCGCGTCCTCAAGGGCGAAAAGCCGGCCGACCTGCCGGTCATGCAGTCGACCCGGTTCGAATTTCTGATCAACCTGCAGACCGCCAAGACGCTTGGCATCGCGGTGACGCCGACGCTGCTCGCCATCGCAGACGAGGTGATCGAATAAAGGCTGATTTGCTGCGGTGCATGAAGTCTGCTTATGGCCCCGAGCAGAAGTTCGGTCCGCCACGTCCGATGTCCGCTGTCGGGGGTAAAGCGGACCAGATATGCTCACCGTGAGGTTTTCCGGTCATGACCCCTTGCAGACATCGGGCGCCCGTTTTTGCTGTGACGCACAACACATCCCATAGTTGACGATGTGGTAGGCTGTGCCCCGGCAGGAGGGAGCTCATGAAACGGCGCGGCTTCATCAAGCTCATGGTTGGTGCGGCGGCGGTTTGGCCGTTGGCGGCGAGGGCGCAGCAGACGGCCATCCCTGTCATCGGGGTCCTTAATGGCGTGTCAGAAGCGGAATTTGCCAGACAGATGGCGGCCTTCAGGGCTGGCCTTGGCGAGAGTGGCTTCATCGAGGGCCGCAACGTTGCTATCGAGTATCGATGGGCCGATGGGCACACGGAGCAGCTGCCGGCCATGGCCGCCGATCTTGTCGCGCGCAAAGTCGCGGCCATCTGGGCTGGTGGAAGCCTTCAGGGTGTGCGCGCCGCAATGGCGGCGACCCAGACGATTCCGATTGTATTTACGACAGCCACCGATCCGGTTGCGAGCGGACTTGTCGCCAGCCTCAATCGGCCGGGCGGCAACGTCACTGGGGTCACCGCCCTCGGCAGCGAGCTAGAGCCAAAACGGCTTGAGATGCTTTATGAGATGCTTCCCTCGGCTACCAGATTCGCGGTTCTGGTGAATCCCAATAGTCCGATCACGATGAAGGAGCGAATCGAAGGCGCTCAGACTGCGGCGCAGCGGCTTGGGCTAGAATTGGTGATCCTGAAAGCCGGCACCGCTGCCGAGATAGAGGCCGCCTTCATGGAGACGACCGAGCGGCGGGCCTCTGCGCTTCTTGTTGCCGATGACGCCTACCTCAACAGCCGACGCGACCAGTTCGCGGCGCTGGGTCTGCGCCATCGATTGCCGGTGTCTGTGGGGGCGCGTGACTCTGTGTTGGCCGGCGCGCTGATGAGCTATGGTTCGAACGATTTGGACCGCTATCGCCAAGTCGGTTCCTACGCTGGCCGCATTCTCAAGGGCGAGAAGCCTGGGGACCTGCCGGTCCTTCAGCCGACCAAGTTCGAGCTGGTGATCAACCTCAAGACCGCCAAGGCGCTGGGCCTGACCATTCCGCTCACGCTGCAATACGCCGCCGACGAGGTGATCGAGTAATGCGACGCCGCGACTTCATCACGCTTCTCGGCGGCGCGGCTGCAGCGTGGCCGCTGGCGGCGCGGGCGCAGCAGCCGGCGCTGATTGGGTTTCTCGGAACGGGATCGGCTGATGCGTCCGTGTATCTCCTCCGCTCATTTCGCCAAGGACTAAGCGAGAGCGGCTTCGCGGAAGGCCGATCCGTAACTATCGAATACAGCTGGGCAAACGATCAATTAGATCGTCTCCCGGCACTGGCCGCCGATCTGGTTCGCCGGCGGGTGAGGCTGGTGGTAGCGAGCGCGACTCCGGCGGCGTTCGCCGCAAGGGCTGCGAGCCCGACAATTCCAATTGTCTTCCAGACCGGGGCCGACCCGGTAGGCGCTGGACTTGTCGCCAGCCTTGCCAGACCGGGAGGCAACGTGACCGGCGTGACCTCCTTGGCCGAGGAGTTGGGGCCAAAGCGGCTGGAGCTGCTCCATGAGCTCGTTCCGCAAGCCAAGGTCATTCCGTTTCTGATAAATCCAAGCAACCAGAGCGTGCCGCCGAATCTGCAAGCGGCCGCTCGTTCCCTCGACATTGACTTGCCTGTCCTGCACGCCAGTACCGAGGGTGATTTTGACACAGTATTCGCCGCCTTGCCCCAGCTTGGAGCAGGCGCGCTTCTGATCAACGGTAATTTGTTTTTCAATACGCACAGTGAACATCTTGCCGCCCTGAGCCTCCGTCATGCGGTCCCGGCTGCTTTCCAGTTTCGTGAATACGCGGCAGCCGGAGGCTTGATCAGCTACGGCAGCAGCCTTACGGAGAACTATCGTCTTCTCGGCGAATACGCAGGCCGCATTCTCAAGGGCGAGAAGCCAGCGGATTTGCCGGTGCAGCAGTCCACCAAGGTCGAGCTGATCATCAATCTCAAAACTGCAAAAGCGCTGGGCATCACCGTACCCCTTTCGCTGGTCTACCGTGCCGACGAGGTTATCGAATAATGCGACGCCGCGACTTCATCACGCTTACCGGAGGCGCCGTGCTCGCGGGGCCGGGCTTGGCGCGATCTCAAACTCCAACGGGCTCGGGCAAGCGCCCCGTCATCGGCATTTTGGCCCTTGATGCCTCCGAAAACCAGACCGGCTTGGTCACCGCGTTTCTTGATGCGCTCGCGAAGCTTGGCTACGTCGATGGCAAGACCGCAACCGTCGTCTCGCTCTATGCCGACGGCGAACAGCGAATTTTGCCGATGCTGGCCGGCAATCTCGTTCGCCTGAAGCCGGACGTAATCATGGCCGACACGGCGGCCCCCATCAGAGCCGTCAGGAGCGCGGCGCCGGACATACCGATCGTTGGTGCGATTATGGGATACCCCGTAGAGCAGGGACTGATCGCGAGCTTCTCGCATCCTGGCGGCAACGTGACGGGCCTGGCGGCCTACGTCGAGGGCATGGACAGTAAGGTGCTCGACCTCGGGATGGAGTTGGTTCCAGGCGCCAAGAATATGGGGCTATTGGTCGATCCCGAAGGGTCCGCCGCCCCACTATTTCGAAGCGCCTTTCAGGCCGCGGCAGCAAAGCAGGGCATCGGCTTTCATGCCGCCGAAGCCCATGTTCCAAACGATCTCGACCGGGCGATCCGCCAGCTGGCTGATGCCGGCGCCGCATTCATTTGTATTCCGCCGAGCGGCATGCTCAATCTGAACATGCGCCACATCGCGCAGTCTGCGCTCGCGATGCGTCTGCCGACCATCACGACCCAACCAGAAAAAGCGGCGGGAATCTTGCTGGGCTACGGCATCGACTATCGTGAGAACTATCAGCGCGCCGCCACATTCATCGACAAAATCTTGAAGGGGGCGAAGCCTGCCGATCTACCAGTCGAGTTCCCGACCAAGCTCGAATTGATCGTCAACATGAAGACCGCCAAGGCGCTTGGTCTCACCGTGCCGCCCACGCTGCTCGCCATCGCCGACGAGGTCATCGAATGATTGCGCGCCGCGACTTCATCGCGCTTCTCGGCGGCGCGGCGGCGTGGCCGCTCGCGGCGCGGGCGCAGCAATCGATGCCGGTGGTCGGCTTCGTCAACGGTGCGTCGCCGGTTGCCGGCCGTGCTGATGCGTTCCGTAAGGGTCTAAGCGCGGCTGGCTTCATCGAGGGCCAGAACGTCACGGTCGAGTACCATTGGCTGGACGGCCAGTTTGATCGTCTGCCGTCGCTGATGACCGACCTCGTCCGTCGTCGCGTGGCTGTCATCGCCACGCCTGCGTTCAACCTTGGAGCCCAGGCCGCCAAGGCAGCAACTTCGATGATCCCGATCGTGTTCGGCGTCGGTGACGACCCAGTGAAGTTCGGTCTGGTCGCCAGCCTTGCCCGGCCGGGCGGCAATGCAACCGGCATAAATATTTTCGTCCAGGAGGTCGAAGCCAAACGGCTAGGACTGCTGCACGAACTGGTGCCCAAGGCCGTTCGCATTGCCGTCCTCGTCAACCCAGCCAACCCCCCGGTTGCCGAGTCTACATTGCCAGTCATAACGGCAGCTGCGCGCACCATCGGGTTGCAAATTCAGGCTCTCAAAGCCAGCACCAGCGGCGAGATCGACGCCACCTTCGCCGCCCTTGCGCGCGACCGCGCCGACGCCGTGTTCGTGAGCAGCGACGTATTCTTCTTAGGCCGGCGCGTCCAGTTTGCCACCTTGACGGCGCGAGACAGGATTCCGGCAGCGTATGCGTCTCGCGATTATGTCGAAGCTGGCGGATTGATGAGCTATGGAGCCGATGTTGTCGACAGTTTTCGTCAAGTCGGCGCCTACACCGGTCAAATTCTCAAGGGTACTAAGTCTGCTGACCTCCCGGTCTTGCAGGCAACCAAATTTGAGTTCGTCATCAATTGGCAAACGGCAAGGGCGCTCGGCCTCGAAGTGCCGTCAGGCGTGCTCTCCATCGCCGATGAGGTGATCGAGTAGGCGGGAAAGCCCAAAATTGCTGCGTCGCAATGATTTCCGCTTCTGGCCGATATTGTTGCAAAGGTCGAAAATCTCCAGGCGATAATTTTCCCGCCAAAGGACAATCCGACCGGCGATCATCGATCTTTGTGGCCTCAATCACGTTACCGAGGTCGCCTGTGAGTTTGCCGGCAGGCGATGAGGTCCCCCGAATCTTTACACGAAAGTCGCGTCCACGGCCCGGAGAATTTTTTGATCAGCGGTGCAAAAAGACTTTTGCAACAATATCGGCCCTGAGCGGTCGACTTGCTCGGTGTGTCCTGACTTCCGCTGTTGGGGGCCGACCGGACGTCCGGGGCGAAGGACGGGGACGGGCGGTTTTGACCCGGAGCCGTCACACGTGGATGCGCCACTTCGGCGTTCGCGAGACGGGCTCGTTTTCTGGGTGCGTTCAACAGATAAATCGGGTACCGGGCCAGTCGCCCTCTTTTTGTGGCGAGCCGCTTGAACCGCAGAATGTTATCGGGCGACCAACCGATGTGACACGCGCTCGTCGATGGACCTTCGCTGCCCTGTTTTTGCTCGCCGGTATTGTCCTTGTGATATGGGCGGCCGCGCCGGCTTACCAGGACTTTCGTGACTTTTGGGCCGACCAAGAGGTGTGTGAGGGGACGGGCCCCGATGTCGATGCACAAATTGCTGCCTGTACTCGGCAAATTGAGTCAGACCGGTGGCACGGTCATAGTCTTGCTATCCAACACTACAACCGCGGCATAGCCCGGAAAGCCAAGGGCGACCTCGACGGTGCCATTGCGGACTACACCGAGGCGATCCGGCTCGATCCGAAATATCAGCACGCCTATTACAACCGCGGCGCCGCGTGGTCCCGCAAGGGCGATCTCGACCGTGCCATCGCGGACTATGGCGATGCGATCCGGCTCGATCCGCAAGATGCCGATCCCTACAACAACCGCGGCATAGCCTGGAAAACCAAGGGCGACCTCGACGCTGCCATTGCGGACTACACCGAGGCGATCCGGCTCGATCCGAAATATGAGCACGCCTATTTCAACCGCGGCATAGCCTGGTCCCGCAAGGGCGATCTCGACCGTGCCATCGCGGACTATGGCGATGCGATCCGGCTTGATCCGCAAGATGCCAATCCCTACTACAGCCGCGGCATCGCCTATGAGAGCAAGAAGGACTATGAGCACGCCATCGCCGACTACACCGAGGCGATCCGGCTCGATCCGGCCGATGCCAACAAGTTCAGCTCACGCTGCTGGGCTCGCGCCTTGGGCGGCAAGGACCTGAACGGCGCGCTGGCGGACTGCAACGAGTCGCTGCGGCTGCAGCCCAATGACGGCAATACGCTCAACAGCCGCGGCCTCGTTCAGTGCAAGCTCGGCGCCTTCGATGCCGCCATCGCCGACTACAATGCCGCGGTCGCCCAGAACGCCAATGACGCGGACTCGCTCTACGCTCGCGGCGTGGCGAAACTGAAGAAAGGCGACACCGCCGGCGGTAACGGAGATACCGCCGCCGCCAAGGCGATCAAGCCCGATATTGCGGCTGTATCCGCCGGCTATGGCATCACGGTCGATGCGGCCGGCGCGAACGCGGCGCTCGAGCACAAATGACGCACCGAACCGGAGCGAGGACCGACTTCAGCTATTGGCCCCGAGCAGAAGTTCTGTCCGGCCAGTTCCGACTTCTGCTTTCGGGGGCAAAGCGGACCAGATATGCTCACGGTAAGGTTTTCCGCTCATGACCCAGAGCGGAAGTCGAGCGGCGAAATTTGCTGTGACGCACAACACAGCCCTCAATTCCGCGATGTGTTACGTTTCCGGGTCTAAGCCGGTCTGACCCCTTGGGGGCAAAATGCGACGGCGGGATTTCGTTACACTTCTCGGTGGCGCGGCTGCGGGTTGGCCCCTGGCGGCGCGGGCGCAGCAGCGGCCGATGCCCGTGGTCGGGTATCTCAGCGGCCGTTCGCGCGAGGCAGAAACACCAATGCTCGCCGGTTTCCGCAAGGGCCTCGCTGAAACCGGCTACGTTGAGAACCGCAATGTGGAGATTGATTTCCGGTTTGCCGATGGTGAGCTAAATCGCCTTCCCGCTTTGGCGACTGATCTGGTGCGGCGCAAACTCGCGGTCATCGTCGCGGTCGGCGCTAATGACGGGCCAAATGCGGCACGGGCAGCGGACCCGAGCGTGCCGATTGTTTTCAACTCAGGGACTGATCCCGTTGAGCAGGGTTTCGTCGCCAGCTTTAACCGTCCTGGCGGCAATATGACGGGCATCTACAGTTTCGCGGTTGAATTGACACCGAAGATGCTCGGGTTGCTGCACGACCTTGCCCCCAACGCGAGGGTGATTGCGACGTTGTTCGGCCCCGGCATTCCGGCTCAGCAAGCCCAAGTCATAAAACTCGCTGAGGACGCGGCAGCGACGCTGGGATTGCAAATCCGCGTGGTGCGCGCGAGCACCGAAAGTGCCCTCGATGAGGCGTTTGCGAGTCTGATTGCGCAGCCCCCCGACGCTTTGCTCGTTCCGACAAATCCATTGCTCCTCAGCCATGCGCAACAACTCGCGTTGCTCGCCGCTCGCCTCCGTGTGCCGGCGATCTACGGCCGGCGGAATTTTGCCGCCGCCGGCGGGTTGATGAGCTATGGGGACAACGTTGAGGAAAACTATCGCTACACCGGAATTTATGTCGGCCGTATCCTCAAGGGTGAAAAGCCGGCCGATCTGCCGGTTTATCAGACGAATAAACTCGAATTCGTCATCAACCTGGGGACTGCCAAGGCGCTCAGTTTCACCATCCCGCCTGGCCTGCTCGCCATCGCCGACGAGGTTATCGAGCAATGAAACGCCGCGACTTCATCACGCTTCTCGGTGGCGCGGCGGCGACATGGCCGATGGCGGCGCGGGCGCAGCATCAGGTGGCAAGCCCAGTCATCGGATACTTGG
>Ga0126381_100008282_pt1 | contig 11615 bp, 9 predicted proteins | sample PanSoiMetPlot_28_FD_96465 | JGI IMG/M metagenome (GOLD analysis project Ga0126381, IMG submission 96465) | Tropical forest soil microbial communities from Panama - MetaG Plot_28 | ecosystem: Environmental > Terrestrial > Soil > Tropical forest > Bulk soil | place: Panama | collected 2016-02-17 | reverse complement strand
GACGCCGGCCTCGCGCGCCGCCTTGATGTAGGGCGAATCGGGCGGCACGCCGGCCGCCTTGATGACCATGTCGGTGTGCTGGAAATCCTCGATGCGGTGTTTGCAGAGCACGCACTGGACATTCGCGAAGCCGGCGAGCTGCGCCAGCGAGGCGGCAAGCTCAGCTTCGCCCTTGCGGTCGGTGACGAGCAAATGCGCGCCGAGCCCGGCCAGAAACGCCGCATCGCCGACGCCGCGGCCGAGCAGGCCGAGGCCCATCAGCGTCACCCGCTTGCCGGCGAAGAAATCCTTATAGGCCGTCATCGCTCTGCGACCGCGCGACATTCCGTAAAAGCAGCTACGCCCGCCATTTGCGGCGCATTAATGCCCTTTAAACCATGCGGGTGCCAAGTGTAGCGCGGGGCTTTCTGTGTGGGACGGCCGATGGGCTCGCGCGCGCAACGCACCGCGTTTAACGAATGGTGGTGGACCGTCGACCGGCTGACCTTGGCGGCGCTCGGCGCCCTGATGCTGGGCGGCATCGTGTTGTGCCTGGCGGCGAGCCCGCCGGTGGCGGCGCGCATCGGGCTTGATCCGTTCCATTTCGTCAACCGCCAGGTGCTGTTCCTCATTCCCGCCGCCATCGTGCTCCTCGCCACCTCGTTTCTGTCGCCGCGCGAGGTGCGCCAGGTCTCGCTTGTGATCTTCCTCGTCAGTCTCGTTCTGGTAGCGGCGACGCCGCATTTCGGCGCCGAGATCAAAGGCGCGCGGCGCTGGCTGGTCATCCTCGGCGTCAACGTGCAGCCGTCGGAGTTTTTGAAGCCGGCTTTCGTCATCCTGATCGCCTGGCTGTTCGGCGAATCGGCGAAGCGGCCGGAAATGCCGACCAACCTGATTGCGCTGGCGCTGCTCTTCACGGTGGCGGCGCTGTTGGTGATGCAGCCCGATTTCGGCCAGACCATGCTGATCGCGCTGGTCTGGGGCGCGCTGTTCTATATGGCGGGGATGCGCTTCATCTGGGTGATCGGGCTTGCCGCCACCGCCGGCATTGGCCTCGTCACCGCGTTCTATACGGTGCCGCACGTGGCGCAACGGATCCGCGGCTTTCTCGATCCGGCCTCCGGCGACACCTTCAACGTCGATATCGCCACCGAATCGTTCATCCGCGGCGGCTGGTTCGGCCGCGGCCCGGGCGAGGGCACGATCAAGCGCATCCTGCCGGAGGGCCATACCGACTTCGTGTTCGCGGTCGCCGCCGAAGAGTTCGGCATCGTGCTCTGCCTTATTCTGGTCGCGCTGTTTGCCTTCATCGTTATCCGCGCGCTGGCCAAGGCCATGCGCAACGAAGATCCGTTCTGCCGCTTCGCCGCGGCGGGGCTCGCCATCCTGTTCGGGCTGCAATCGACCATCAACATGGCCGTCAACCTGCACCTGATGCCTGCCAAGGGAATGACGCTGCCGTTCATCTCGTACGGCGGCTCGTCGCTGATTTCGCTGGCCTACGGTATGGGCATGCTGGTGGCGCTCACGCGCGAGCGGCCGCGGGCACGCCTGCCCGGCGAGATCGTGATCGCCGGGAGCCGCGTCTGATGCAGGCGCCGAGCCCGGCGCCGGTCCTGGTCGCGGCGGGCGGAACGGGCGGCCATCTGTTTCCGGCCGAAGCGCTGGCCGCGGCACTGGGAAAGCGCGGCATTCCGGTTCACCTCGCCACCGACCGGCGTGCGGCACGTTACGGCGGCGCGTTTGCCGAGGACGCGATCCATGTCGTTGCGAGCGCGACATGGCGCGGCCGCAATCCGGTTGCGGTGGCGAAAACCCTGACGGCCCTCGGCCTCGGCGTTTATCAGGCCAAAGCTTTGATCGGCCGGCTCAAGCCGGCCGCGGTGATCGGCTTCGGCGGCTATCCGACTATTCCGCCGGTTCTCGCCGCGGCCTGGCGCGGCGTGCCGAGCCTGATCCACGAAGCCAACGCGGTCGCCGGCCGCGCCAACCGCTTTTTGGCGCCGCGCGTCACCGCGATTGCCACAACGTTTCCGGATTTATTCGCGAATGCGCCGGTTTTGGCGGCGAAGGCGACGCTCACAGGCAATCCGGTTCGACCGGCGGTCGCGGCCGCCGCGGCGATGCCGTATCGGGTGGCGGACGGGACGCTGCGCTTGCTTGTGTTCGGCGGCAGTCAGGGGGCGCGCATTCTGGCTGACATCGTTCCGTCGGCGATCGCGATACTGCCAACCGACCTGCGCGCGCGCCTCGCCATCGTGCAGCAGGCGCGCGACGAAGACCTGGCGCGCGTACGTAGGGCCTATGCGGAGGCAAGAGTCGCCGCCGAGGTGGCGCCGTTCTTCGCCGATCTGCCGGCGCGCATGGCCGCGGGTCATTTGGTGGTGTCGCGCTCCGGCGCCTCCACCGTTGCCGAACTCGCGGCGATCGGCCGGCCGTCGATCCTGGTGCCGTTGCCGCACGCGCTCGACCAGGACCAATTCGCCAATGCGGGCGTATTGGAACAAGCCGGCGGCGCTGTCCGCATCGTGCAGGACGCGTTCACGCCGCAGCGGCTCGCCGAAGAGATTGCGGCGCTCGCCGCAGCGCCGCAGCGCCTCGGTTCCATGGCAAGCGCGGCCCGGTCGCTCGGCCGCCTCGACGCCGCCGACCGCCTTGCCGACCTCGTCTTGGCGGTGGCGAGGGCCGGCGCGACCAAGTAGGTTGCCGCCGTTCTGAACGGGAGTAGCCATGAGGCTGCCGCGCGACATCGGGCCGGTGCATTTCGTCGGCATCGGCGGTATCGGCATGAGCGGCATCGCCGAGGTGCTGGTCAATCTCGGCTACCTGGTGCAGGGCTCCGACCAGTCCGAGAGCGCCAACGTCAAGCGCCTGCGCGATCTTGGCGTGCTGGTCGCCATCGGCCATGCCGCGGAGAACTTGCCCAGCGCCGGGGTGGTGGTCGTGTCGTCGGCGATCAGGCGCGACAATCCGGAACTCGTGGCCGCGCGCACCCGGCGCCTGCCGGTGGTGCGCCGCGCCGAGATGCTGGCCGAACTGATGCGGCTCAAGAGCTGCGTCGCCATTGCCGGCACCCACGGCAAGACCACGACCACCTCGATGGTGGCGGCGCTGCTTGACGCAGGGGGGTTCGACCCAACCGTCATCAACGGCGGCATCATCAACGCTTACGGCACCAATGCCCGGCTCGGCGCCGGCGACTGGATGGTGGTCGAGGCCGACGAATCCGACGGCACGTTCCTCAAGCTGCCGGCCGACATCGCCATCGTCACCAATGTCGATCCCGAACACCTCGACTATTTCCAAACGTTCGACGCAGTGCAGGAAGCATTTCGCGGCTTTGTCGAGAACGTGCCGTTCTACGGCTATTCGGTCATGTGCACCGATCATCCGGTGGTGCAGAGCCTGGTCGGCCGCATCGAGGACCGCCGCGTCGTCACCTATGGCGAGAACCCGCAGGCCGACGTGCGGCTGGTCGACATCTCGCATGCCGGCGGCACCTCGCTGTTCACCATCCTGTTCCGCGACCGCGCCGGACAAGCGGTCCATGAGCTGAAAAACCTGGCGCTGCCGATGCCGGGCCGACACAACGCGCTCAACGCTACCGCCGCGATCGCGGTGGCGCGCGAGCTTGGTGTCGGCGACGACGTAATCAGGACCGCGCTCGCCAATTTCGCCGGCGTGCGCCGTCGCTTCACCCGCACCGGCATCTGGAACGGCGTCATCATCGTCGACGATTACGGTCATCATCCGGTCGAGATCGCCGCCGTGCTGCGCGCCGCGCGCGAGTCGACCAAGGGGCAGGTGATCGCCGTGATGCAGCCGCATCGCTATACGCGGCTTCATACGTTGTTCGAGCAGTTCTGCACCTGCTTCAACGATGCCGATGTAGTGATCGTCGCCAACGTCTATGCGGCCGGCGAGGCGCCGATCGCTGGTGCCGACCGCGACGCGCTGGTGCAGGGCTTGCGCACCCACGGCCATCGCAACGTGGTGGCGCTCGAGAGTCCGGAACGCCTGGCGTCGCTGGTCGCCGGCATGGGGCAGTCGGGCGACTACGTGGTCTGCCTCGGTGCCGGCTCGATCACGCAATGGGCCTACGCGCTGCCGGGCGAACTTGCAGTGCTCACCAAGTGAGCCGCGCGTGATGACCAAGAGCTGCCTCGCGGTTCGCCACGTCGCTTTCGAGGATCTCGGACTTTTAGGTCCGCTGGTCGGCGCGCGCGGCTATGACGTCCGTTATCACGATGCCGGCATCGATGTGTTTGAGACCGATACGCTTGTCGCGCCCGATCTCGTCATCGTGCTGGGCGGGCCGATCGGCGTTTACGAGACTGACGCGTATCCATTCATTCCCGGCGAAATTGCCGCCGTCGCAGCGCGACTCGCAGCGGACAAACCGACGCTCGGCATTTGTCTCGGTGCGCAGATGATGGCGAGCGCCCTGGGTGCGCGGGTTGCGCCCGGGCCGGCCAAGGAGATCGGCTGGGCGCCGGTGATCTTGAGCGAAGCAGGCCGAAACTCGGTGCTGGCGCCGCTTGGCACTTCGCCGGTGCTGCATTGGCATGGCGACAATTGCGAGCTGCCACCGGGCTGCCGCGGCCTGGCCGCCACGACGCATTGCCCCGTGCAGGCTTTCGAGCGCATGCCGTCGCAACTGGCGCTGCAATTTCATCTGGAGACCGAGGCCGCGCGCTTCGAGGCGTGGCTGGTCGGTCATACCGTCGAGCTGGCCAAAGCCGGCCTCGATCCGCGCGATCTGCGGAAGCAGGCGCGCACCGTCGGGCCGTCAGTGCGCGAGCTTGGGCGCGGCGTACTGGCCGCATGGCTCGATTCGGTTTCGGACATGGCCGCATGAGCTCTACCGACATCGTTGCCGATCTGAAATCGACAATGCCGCAGCTGCGCGGCCGGCTACTGGCAAATCAATCGCTCGCCGAACTGACTTGGTTTCGGGTCGGCGGCCCGGCGCAAGTTTTGTTCATGCCGGAGGATGAAACGGACCTGTCGTACTTTTTGGCCCATCTGCCCGCCGAGGTGGCGGTGACCGTCGTCGGGCTCGGCTCCAACCTGATCGTGCGCGACGGCGGCGTGCCCGGCGTAACGATCCGGCTCGGCCGCGGCTTCAACGAGATCGCGGTCGACGGGCTCAACATTCGCGCCGGCACCGCGGCGCCCGACATCAGGGTCGCGCGCGCCGCGCAGGAGGCCGGCATTGCCGGCCTGGCGTTCATGTGCGGCATTCCGGGCGGCGTCGGTGGCGCGCTACGCATGAACGGCGGCGCCTATGGGCGGGAGACCAAGGATGCGCTGGTCGAAGCGCACGCGGTCGATCGTGCCGGCCGCGTCCACGTTCTCAAGAACGCCGATATGCATTACGCCTACCGGCATTGCGGCGCACCGGAAGATTACATTTTCACCCAAGCCGTGTTCGCCGGCGAGCGCGGCGATCCGGCCGCAATCGCCGCCGACATGGAACGGATCACCACATCGCGCGGTGAAACCCAGCCGGTGAAAAGCCGCACCGGCGGCTCGACCTTCAAGAACCCGCCGGGACAGAAGGCGTGGCAATTGATCGATGCCGCCGGCTGCCGCGGGCTTCGCATCGGCGACGCCCAGGTTTCGCCGATGCATTGCAATTTTCTGATCAATCTCGGCGACGCTAAAGCGGCCGACATCGAGACGCTCGGCGAAACGGTGCGCCGGCGCGTCAAAGACAATTCCGGCATCGAGCTGGAATGGGAGATCAAGCGGATCGGCGTCGTCAAGACGTAACGACTCAGTTCGTGACCAGGACTGGGACGTCCACTCGTAAGCGCAAGCAGTCCGGATATCCGCTTACGAGGAGAGCGTATCACCGACATCGCGCGGATGCGCAGAATCGGTCGAAAGTGACCCATCGGCGACGTCGTCGCTCCGCGCGCTCGATATCTGGCGCGATTAGAGCGGTGTATGCGCTTATGGAGTAGCGCCCCTTTAGTTTCCGGGGAAAATTTACACAAGCATTGCTGGCCAAGCATGCAGTTTCCATGGCGCGCGCCGGCAAGGTGCATGATTCATCCCGCCGGAAGGAAACAACAATGAGCGAAGATCGATCAGGCAATAAATCCGCCGTTTCAACGGCCGCGAGCAACGTCCGAATAAGCCGTCGCCATTTGCTGGGTTCCAGTTCGCTGATCGCGGCATCTGCCGTTGCGGCGACAGCACTCCCACGCGCTTCGGCAGCCCAGACGCCGAGGGTTTTGCCGCCGCCGGAGCCGCCGTTCGAAGGGCATATCGAACGCACGCTGAAGGGCTCGACGCCCGACTTTCCCAAAGGCATCGAGGCGCCGGCTGGCGCTCCCAACGTTCTGCTGATCCTGACCGATGACGTCGGCTTCGGCGCAAGCAGCACCTTCGGTGGGCCGATCCAAACGCCGAACTTCCAGCGCGTCGCCGACAACGGGCTGCGCTACAACATGTATCACACAACCGCATTGTGCTCGCCAACCCGCGCCGCGCTGATCACCGGGCGAAACCACCATTCGGTTGCCAGCGGCGACATCACCGAATTCGCGACCGGTTATCCGGGCTACAATTCCCTCGTCCCAAAGAGTGCCGGTTCGGTCGGGGCGGTCCTCAAGGAGAACGGCTACAACACCGCATGGTTCGGCAAGATGCACAATGTGCCGGACTGGATGTCGAGCCAGGCCGGCCCGTTCGATCTTTGGCCGAATGGACTTGGATTTGAGCATTTCTACGGTTTCCTCGGCGGTGACAGCGATCAATGGCATCCGGCGCTGTACGAGAATATGACTCCGATTGAGCCGTATGTCGGCAAACCCGATTACATTCTGGATGTCGATCTTGCCGATAAAGCGATCACCTGGATGCGGATGCAGCACGCACTCGCACCCAACAAGCCCTGGCTCCTCTACTACGCAACGGGCACCGCGCACGCACCGCATCATGCGCCGCAGGATTGGATCGCAAAGTACAAAGGCAAGTTCGACCAGGGCTGGGACAAGGTCCGTGAGGAGACGCTCGCCCGCCAGATCAAGCTCGGCGTCGTGCCGGCAAATACGAAGTTGACCGAGCGTCCTGAACAGGTCCCGGCGTGGAATAGTCTGTCGGCCGACCAGAAACGGCTGTATGCGCGCATGATGGAGGTTTACGCCGGTGCGTTATCGCACGCCGATTACAACATCGGTCGCGTGCTCGATGCCGTCGAGGAGTCTGGCCAGTTGGACAACACGCTGATCATTTTCATGATGGGCGATAATGGCGCCAGCGCCGAAGGCAGCTTGCAGGGCACGACCAATGAGGTTGCGGTCAATGCCAACAGCGTCAAAGAGGACCTGCCGTTTCTGCTCTCGATGATGGACGAACTTGGCGGGCCGCGAACCTACAACCACTATCCGGTCGGCTGGGCGCACGCCATGGACACGCCGATGCAGTGGACCAAACAGGTCGCGTCGCATTTCGGCGGCACCCGCAACGGCATGGTGATCTCGTGGCCGACCCGTATCAAAAACAAGGGCGGTCTGCGCTCGCAGTTCTGCCACGTCATCGATATCACGCCGACCATCTACGAGGCCTGCAGCATCACGCCTCCGGACATGCTCAATGGCGTGAAGCAGAAGCCCCTTGACGGCACTAGCCTGGTTTACACCTTTGACAATGCCACGGTGCCAACCAAGCACGGCACCCAGTATTTCGAGATGATGGGAAACCGGGCGATCTACAAAGACGGCTGGATGGCGAGCACGACGCCGTTGCGGCTACCCTGGATCAACACCGGATACGAGCCAAATCCCGACGAATTCAAATGGGAACTGTACAACATCAGCCAGGACTTCAGCCAAGCGAACAACCTGATCGATAAATACCCCGACAAGCTGAAGGAGCTTCAGGACGCCTTCGATATCGAGGCGAAGAAATTCAATGTCTACCCGCTCGACTCCAGCATGGCGTCGCGAGCCGACCCGGCCATTCGGCCGAGCCTGACGCGCGGCCGCAACGAGTTCACCTATTTCCCCGGCATGATCCGCATCCCGGAAGGCTCATCGCCGGACTTCAAGAACAAGTCATGGACGGCCGCCGCGGAGGTGACGATTCCGCAGGGCGGCGCCAATGGGGTTCTTGGCACGATCGGTGGCCGCTACGGCGGCTGGGCCTTGCTGCTGATGGACGGCAAACCGATGTTTGCTTATGCACTGTCGAACCAGCCGCAGCACAAGTATCGCGTCGCCTCCGATCAACCGCTGACGCCCGGCAATCACATCGTTCGTGTCAAATTCGACTATGACGGAGGCGGCATCGGCAAAGGCGCAACCGCGACGCTATTCGTAGACGAAAAGCAGGTCGCGCAGGGCAAAATCCCACAGACCATTGGCGTTCGCTTCTCGCTCGACGAGACCTTCGACGTCGGCGAGGACACCGGTACCCCGGTGCTGGAGGAGTACGAAAGCAAGATGCCGTTCCGTTTCACCGGGACGTTGGCAAAATTTGTCGTGGTTCTGGAGCCGCAAAAACTCAGCGAGGACGAACAAGGCCGATTGCACCAGGAGTTGGCGAAAGCGCTGATGGCGGTCCAATAATCGGAGTTGCGATATCAAGATTTCCGACGAGTGAAGTCGCCTATCCGCGAGGCTTATGCGCGAACGACGAATAATCTGGCGGCGATCACGGACAGCTAGATCGGGCAACAGACGTGAAAGGGCACAAGCTGCTCGGTACGATTCCGACCGCAGGAGGCGGGATTGCAAGAGCCGCCTATCGGCGTGCGGTACGCATGCGGTTGCCGATCGAGACGCTGGTGAGGCGCTCAGGTTTGACCAGCAGCCAGCTAAGCGATCCCAACAACAGGATCACGGTGAACCAGCAAATCAAATTGCTGAACGATATCGCCAAAAGCTTGCCGGACGAATCGCTTGGATTCCACGTCGCGCCGGACATAGAGCTTCGCGAACTCGGCCTGTTGTACTACGTCCAAGCGTCGTCGGAGTCGCTCGGCGAGGCCCTTCAGCGGGTCACGAGATACTGCTCAATACAAAACGAAGGTGTGCGGCTAAGCTATCGGCGGGGCGAGGACGTCACCCTTGCGCTCAAGTATGAGAACGTTCGCAGGCTAAGCGACCGCCATCAGATGGAATGTTTCGTGACAGTCGCTGTGCGGCTGTGTCGCCAGCTCACCGGACGCCATTTACTGCCAAACCGGATCGACCTTATGCACCGGCGGTCTGTGGTGCCAAGCGAAATGAGCCAGTATTTTGGCTGCGAGGTCGTGTTCGGTGCCGACGCGGACGAAATCCATTTTTCGTTTGATGCAGCGCATCTGCCGATAGCGAGCGCCGATATGCATCTGAATAAACTTCTGATCAAATACTGCGAGGAGGCGCTGTCCAAGCGACGCCTTGAAGTCAAGAATTGGAGATTGTGTGTCGAAAATTTGCTTGCACAGCTATTGCCGCACGGACAGGCCACGATCTGCGAGGTGTCACGCCGACTTGGCATCAGTGAACGCACGCTAATGCGGCGGCTGGAAACGGAGGGGGTGACATTTTCGGTAGTCTTGGATGACCTGCGCTTCGATCTCGCCAAACGTTATCTGAAGGAGCCGCAGTTATCGATTTCCCGGACAGCTTGGCTGGTCGGTTATAGCGATCCCAGCGCGTTCTGCCACGCGTTCAAGCGGCGGAGCGGTCGGTCTCCCCGGCAAATCCGCGAATAGAGGAACTCGCTACGATGGCGACCCTAGGGCGACTGTCACTAGGCGCTGACTGCGATGGATTCGCGGTGTGGGTCACGCGTTGCTCGCATGTCGCTTGCTCGCACCGAGCCGACCTCGCGCGATGTCCGTTGTTCGGTCGCTTTCCAGGGCAAAGCCGACATCAAGCCGGGTTTATGAGTACACGCGCTAGCGCCTTTCCTCGGGAGTCCTCAAGATCAAATTCCGCTCCTTCAGCCACGGATCGATGGCGAGCGCGCGTTTGAGCGGCGCCTGCGCCTCGTCGATCTTGCCCTGCTGGTAGAGGATGATGCCTTCGCCGGCGAGCGCGGCGTAGTGCAGCGGTTCGAGCGCGAGCACGTGGGCGATCGACCCGAGCGACTCGTCGTATTTGCCGGCCAGGAAATAGACGTAGCCGAGCTGGTTCCAGCCTTCGGCGAATTGCGGGGCGTGCTTGACCAGCGCCTTCATGTAGACGAGCGCCTCGTCGTAATCGAAGCGCAACTGCGCCTGGCGCGACGCTTCAAGGAGCTCGCGCGACTGCGCGTCGGCAAAGCCGCGCCAGAACGTCCAGATGCGCTCCTCGACGGCGCGCGCCTCGGCATCGTTCTTCGTCGCGGCAAGCTCGGCAAACAGTGCCGTGCGCTCTTTGGCTTCGGCCGCGCTCAAGCCGATCGCGGGCGGCAGCGGCACCGGTTCGGCGGCCTGCACGGCGCTTCCGGCCGCAAGGAGCAGGATCGCCGCTGCGACCGCGCGCGTTCTCATCTGGCGAGCGCCCCACAAAGGTCGGACAGGTAACAATGATAGCCGCAGCGGTGCCACTCTCAAGCGCGCCGCCACTCGACGTTTTGCCATTTGTCGATTCTATTGGGGCAGGCGCGAATCAGTCGCCCCCGAAAGGTGACGATTTGGTATGGCCAAGCATGTCGCGGTTCTGATGGGAGGCTGGTCGGCCGAGCGCGAAGTCTCGCTGCGCTCGGGGGCCGCCTGTGCCGCCGCGCTCACGCGGCTTGGCTATCGGGTCACCAGCATCGACGTGACGCCGCAGGTCGCCGCGGCGCTCATCGCCGCGAAGCCCGACGTCGCGCTCAACATGCTGCACGGCCGCCCCGGCGAGGATGGCACGCTGCAGGGCCAGTTGGAAATTCTCGACATTCCCTACAGCCATTCCGGCGTGCTGGCCTCGGCGCTGGCCATGCGCAAGGATTTTACCAAGACGCTGTTCCGGGCCGCTGGCGTACCGGTCGCCGACGGACTGCTCGCCGCGCGGGCCGAGGCCGCGCAACGGCACCTGCTGCCGCCGCCTTATGTGATCAAGCCGATCGCCGAGGGCTCAAGCGTCGGGGTCTTCATCGTCACGCCGGAGCATCCGCACCCGCCCCAGGAGCTTTACCGCGACGACTGGCCGTTCGGCGAAACGGTGATGCTCGAGCGCTACGTGCCCGGCAAGGAATTGACCTGCGCGGTGCTCGGCGACCGCGCGCTCGACGTCATCGAGATCGTGCCGGCGACGCGGTTCTACGATTACGAGGCAAAATATGCCGCCGGCGGCTCCAAACACCTGCTGCCGGCGCCAATTTCACCAAATGTTAACCAGGAAGTCCGCAGACTCACGCTGGCCGCCCATAACGCGCTCGGCTGCCGCGGCGTCAGCCGCGCGGACTTTCGTTACGACGATCGGGGGACGGGTGAGCTCGTGTGTCTTGAAGTCAACACGCAGCCGGGCATGACCGAAACCTCGCTCGTGCCCGAGCTCGCGGCGTATGCCGGCATCGCGTTCGACGAACTGGTGCGTTGGATGGTGGAGGACGCCTCGACCAATCGCTGATGCGGTCGGGGGCAATCGGCTGGGGGCATTCGCTGGGGACGCGATGAGCGCGGCGGGGCAGGGGACTGGGCAAGGGCGAGCGGGCCGCATGCGGCGGCG
>Ga0126381_100008281_pt1 | contig 11616 bp, 8 predicted proteins | sample PanSoiMetPlot_28_FD_96465 | JGI IMG/M metagenome (GOLD analysis project Ga0126381, IMG submission 96465) | Tropical forest soil microbial communities from Panama - MetaG Plot_28 | ecosystem: Environmental > Terrestrial > Soil > Tropical forest > Bulk soil | place: Panama | collected 2016-02-17 | reverse complement strand
GGCCGCGCATTCACAAAGCAAGACGATTCACCTGGCACACCCGAAACCGTCATCTTGACGTACGGCTACTGGCGCCGCAAATTTGGCGCCGACTCGTCCGTCATCGGGCGAACGCTCTTGGTCGACGGCAAGGGACGCCAGATCATCGGTGTGTTACCGCGGACCTTTCATTTCTTGGACTGGGAAGACCCCGCTATGGTCCTGCCCTTCCGCTTTGACCGCAACAAGACATTCGTCGGCAACTTCAGCTATCAAGGCATCGCCCGGCTCAACCCGGGAGTCACCATCGCCCAACTGAACGCGGATATGGCGCGAATGCTCCCCATCGTTTTGAGCAGTTTTCCCGCTCCTCCCGGCTTCAGCATGAAACTGTTTGAAGACGCCCGCATCGGCCCCAACGCCCGGCCTCTAAAGCAGATTGTCGTAGGGGATGTGGGCAACACCCTGTGGGTCTTGATGGGTTCTGTCGCCATGGTCCTGCTCATAGCGTGCGCCAACGTCGCGAACCTTTTGCTCGTCAGAGTAGAGGGCCGGCGGCAGGAACTCGCTTTGCGCGCGGCGCTGGGTGCCGGTTGGGGACGCATCGCTGGCGAATTAATGCTAGAGAGCCTCTCGCTTGCCGCCTTTGGCGGCGCGCTCGGTCTTGCTTTGGCGTATGGCACGATACGCATCCTGCGGGCCATTGCTCCCTCAGGGCTTCCTCGCATCCATGAAATCGGGATTGATCCCCCCGTCCTCCTATTTACTTTGCTCGTGATGCTCCTGGCGAGTTTGCTGGTCTGCTGCGTTCCCATTTTCAAATATGCCGGAGTACATCTCACCACCGGCATTCGCGAAGGCGGGCGCGGCGTCAGCCAAACCAGAGAGCAGCATCGTGCGCGGAGCGTGCTCGTCGTCGTGCAAGTGGCGCTGGCGCTGATTCTCCTAATCTGCTCCGGTTTGATGATTCGAACCTTCCGGGCGCTTACCAAAGTAAATGTCGGATTTACTGGCGCAGCGGAACTGCAAACTTTCCGCATCTTCATCCCCGACACCCAGGTTAAAGAACCCGAGAGTGTGGTTCGTATGGAAGAGGAAATCCAACACAGGCTCGCTGCGATTCCCGGAGTTTCTTCGGCCGGCATCGGCACAGTGATTCCCATGAGTGGAGGTGGATGGCACGACCCCATTTTCGTAGAAGGCCATTCGTATGCCGAGGGCCAGCTTCCCCCGATAAGCTGGCAAAAGTTTGTTTCGCCGGGCTTTCTCGCCACTCTAGGAACTCCGCTGATGGTCGGGCGTGATCTGACTTGGACGGACACTTATAACAGGGTTCCCGTCGTCCTGGTCTCCGAAAACTTCGCTCGGCAGTATTGGGGCAGTCCTTCCGACGCGCTCGGCAAGCGCATTCGCATCGGTGGGAAGGACGATTGGCGGGAGATTGTCGGCGTCGTGAAAGATATTTACGACGACGGAGTGAATCAGAAGGCATCAACCGCTGCTTACTGGCCTCTCATTTTGAACAACTTCGAAAGCGACGACGTTTCCGTCCGTCGCGGAGTCTCCTACGTCATCCGAAGTCCGCGGGCGGGCTCAGAAAACTTTCTGAAGAGTGTTCGAGAAGCAGTGTGGTCCGTCAATGCCAACCTTCCCCTGGCAGACGCCCACACCGTGCAGTATTACTACGGAAAATCGCTCGCCCGCACTTCGTTCACTCTCATCATGCTCGGTGTCGCCGGAAGCATGGCCTTGCTTTTGGGTGTCGTCGGCATCTACGGCGTGATTGCCTACTCCGTGTCGCAACGCACCAGAGAAATCGGCATTCGCATGGCCCTGGGAGCGCAGCAGCCGACGCTCACCGGCATGTTCGTGCTTCACGGGCTAGGGCTGACTGGTATTGGCGTCGGGCTCGGCCTGATTGGCGCGGCCGTTTCGATGCGGCTGCTGTCGTCCCTTCTTTTCAACGTTAAGCCACTCGACCCGATAACTTACGCTGCAGCCTCGATCGGGCTTCTGGCGACGGCTTGGCTTGCGAGCTACCTGCCCTCTCGCCGCGCTGCCGCGGTCGACCCCGTCGAAGCCCTGCGCGCCGAGTGATCCTTCCGCTCACTTCGCGAGGGTCCAAGAAACTAAATTCAGGGAGGTATGGCGTCGCGCTCCGGGTATGGGGACCGAAACGCGGCGCTCCCAGGAAGGCTTCCAACCAGTGCGATGATTTTCGTGCGCCTGCTCCAGCCCGACGGCGAGCGCGCATTTCCGGTGGCGTGTGCAACCGAAGCGTTGTCAGATGCTTCGGAGAGAACCGAACAATTCCAGATTACGCGCGCCGTTCCCCGCGTCCCGGCGGATAACGGGTAGTCACAAACTGGGGAAGGTTGGGCAAGTGCTTTTGCGCCCGTTCCGCGATGGTGCCCGTACTGCACCTTCAGAAACTGGTTTTTTTGCTCTTTCTGCTTCTTCCCACGACCCACCAGCCACTAGCCACGAACCACTGCCGTTTTCAGAAATGGCTGCGCAGGAGAATCCCCATGGCAAAGGCTTCAATCGGACGGTAAATATATTGGAAGCCAAACAGCACCAGAACTAAACCGAGGATGCCGTATTGATTGCTGCGGAGCCAGTCCAGGTAGCGTTGTGCGCGGTATTCGGGCATGAACAGCATGATGGCCGAGCTGCCGTCCAGCGGCTGCACCGGGAGCAGGTTGAATACTCCGAGCAAAAGGTTGAGCGAGAGCATGTCCCAGACCAGCATCTCCAGAAAGGAATCGTGGTGCACCCATCCCTGGCTCCATCCCATTCGCAAGACAATCGCCGCGATGAGCATCAGCGTGAAGTTCGTCGCGGGACCCGCCAGGGCCATCCACGCCGCGCGGTGCGGATGCCGCCGCGCCCAGTCGGGGTCGTAAGGCGCGCTGGCCCATCCTATGATCGACCGGGTAAAGATCAGCATCAGGACGGGGATCACCACCATGCCCCAGGGTTCGCGCTGGATGTGCGGGACGGGGTTGAGCGTCACCTGTCCGCCCCGTGAAGCTGTTTCGTCTCCGCCAATTTTCGCCGCCAGCGCGTGCGCCGCTTCGTGGCACGTCGTGGAAAAAAGAAAGACTACGAACAAGATGAAGTCGCCGGCCAGTGCTTCCGGTGAAAGATCGGGCATCAAGTGTGCTTTTCCTTGTAGTGGCGGGTCTTTAGACCCGTGCTTTTGACTTTTTCTTCCTTTAACCTTCTGTTTTCTACTATTCGTCTTCTACGTTCTACTTTCTACTTTCTGCCTTTATGTCGAGTAGGGTAGATGGAGCGAGACAGGTTTGCAAGCGGCCGGGGACCGGTGCGGACGAATAGCCGCCAAATCTAGCTAAAAGCCGTCTCACAAATGTGGTGTTGGGGGTCGGAGCTTTAGCTCCGACATGGAAAGGTCATGAAAGACGGGCTTTAGCCCCTGAAGTAATTGGTTCTCATCCTCCGATTCCCGTTGGTGCGATAACTTCTAGCTATGATGTGAGAATCCTGCTACCAGATGCGGCAGAAGTTGTGGTGCTGTCCTTCGCGGCAGCCGAAGGCCTGCTGGAACTCCGGCATGAATCCGCTTTTCGTGGCACGGGCTTTAGCCTGTGCGCTTATTCCGATGCTTTAGGCCGTTTTTTGCTGGCCTCTTTCCTTCGGAGGTTTCTAATCGTGTTGCGACAACGCACTCCCCAGCTTTCAGTTCGCGAATCCAGATATTGCGGTAGCGCTGGGGAGTCAGGCCCATGGCTGCTCTTCGTGCCAGTGCAGCCACGGTGCCATAGCTTCTTCCTTCAAAAAATATTCGAGCGCGCGCAGGGCCTCGCCCGTGGTTATATTCCAGGACGCGGGATATTCGTCGCGCTGGCCGTTAGAGAGGTAGTATTCGATAACCGCTTTGGGAGGGCCTGTATAGTCGAGATTGCGTGTGGAGAAACCTGCGTCGCCCTCAAAGCGAAGGAACATCAGCCAGGCGGCCTCTCCGTTGATCAAGGTGCAAATCGCTGGCCAGCTGCCGGTATGCTGCATCCAAACTTCCGAAAACTGGTTGCGGCGAACCTGCGCAAGGCACAACGCAAGCTCTCCCGGCTCGCTGACTTCATAAAGGAGCTTGTTGATCTTCAGCTCCATACGCGGCCATTCTACTCTCTGCTTGTTCGTCGTTCGTCTTCAATTCGCCGATCCGGATGTTACGTTAGCCCTCGATTGCCGCGATCTACCCCTTGAATTTGCGATATAGCTTTCCCAATCGCCTCTCGAGATTGTCCATGAGGATTGTAAGGTGTGCTGACCCGCCGCTCCATTCCGGAGTGTAGTAGCCACGAACTTCGCTCAGAGTGACTCTGCGGTGACGTCCCCAGGTTTTTCGGGCCCGTTCGCTGCGCGAAAGGGCCTCTACGTTAGTGAGTACCATTGTGTGTAAACCCGAGAGGTGTTTGGGAGGCACGATTTGCAGCATGCGGCGAATGGACTTTTCCGCATCGAATGGCGGTGTGTAATCCTGGAAGGCCAGAACAATCCGGGGGCCGGATTGCGAATCTTCCGCCATCACTCCGTGGACTTCAATTCGCGAATCCAGATGTTGCGGTAGCGCACGGGATGATTGTGATCCTGGAGCGCCAGCGGAAGCTTATCCGGCCCGGGCTTGTACGGGGGACGCACGTGATGCCCCGTTGGGCCGGTGAGTTCGACATTGTCCTGTACGAGCACGCCATTGTGAAAAACAGTTTCGCGTGCGGGCCGCGTCAGCTTTCCCGAAGCATCAAAGCGCGGGCCATGAAAAATGATGTCGTAAGTCTGCCACTGCCCCGGCGGCCGCGAGGCGTTCACCAGCGGAGGATATTGTCCATAAATCGCCGAGGCTTGGCCGTCGGCATAGGTCTTGCTTTGATACGAGTCGAGGACTTGCGTTTCGTAGAGTCCTTGCAGGAAAACGCCGCTGTTGCCGCGGTCCTGGTCTTCGCCTTTCGCGGGAGAAGGCTCCCGAAACTCCACGTGCAACTGACAATCGCCAAACGATTCGCGCGTCTGCATATCCCCGGTTTTTGGCACGACCTCGAAGTAGCCGCTCTCGACTTTCCATTTCGCGGCGCTGCCATCTTTTTTCTGGACCCACTGCGAAAGGTCTTTGCCGTCAAAGAGCACCACCGCATCCGAAGGTGGACGCCCAGCAGCGTCCTGCGTACTCGCAGTGCCGGGATCCATCACCGGCGGATTTGGCCGGTTGCGATCGTGGATTTCCCACCGCGTATCCACCTGGGCTTGGCAAATTGCAGGAGCGCTTACTGAAACGGCCGCACAAACACAAAGCAAACCAATTTTTCTCATCGTTTGGTCCTCATTGGCTGAAGCGCAAGGATTCTACCGCAGGTGAAGAAAATGTGGCATCAGGTGACTTCGTCATCCAACATCTGCACAGACGGCCGGTCGCGGAACCAACCAATTCGTGACCTTCGCGAAATTCCATCGTCTATGTAGTGGGCGCGTTTCAGACTGTATTCATTCACTCCCCGGAGGTGCCAACCCTATGGAAAGGAACCGATTCCGTGCCTGCATCCTTTTCGGGCTCCCGATTTTTTGCTGGAGCCCATCCCTTCACGGGCGGCAGAACGGGGCTCAGGCCGCCTCGCCCCGCCCCATGAACGATAGTTGGCCCGTCGCCTCCGCTTTGTCGGCGGGATTGTCCATCGAGCGCCTGCAAGCCATGGAAACCGCCATTGCGCGGCGGCGAATTCAAAAAAATCGGCAGCATACTAATTGCGCGCCACGGCAAGCTGGTCTATGAGAATTATTTCGATGGCTCAGATCCTACGACCCTCCGCGATACGCGCTCTGCCACGAAATCCGTAACCGACATTCTGGTCGGCATCGCTATCGAGAAAGGGTTGCTCTCCGGCGTGGACGCGCCCATCCTGCCGTTTTTCCCGGACCAGCAGCCGTTGCAGAATCCGGATCCACGCAAGTCGAAGATTACCGTAGAAGACTTCCTCACCATGAGTTCGCTCCTCGAATGCGACGATTCGAATAACTTTTCGCGCGGCAACGAAGAACGTATGTACATTATGGAGGACTGGATTCGCTTCACGCTGGATTTGCCGATTAAGGGATTCGCACCGTGGCAGAAAAAACCGAACGAGTCTCCCTACGGCCGCAGCTTTAGCTATTGCACGGCAGGTGTGACGACGCTCGGCGGCGTCCTCGATCGTGCCACAAAAACGCCGGTGCCTGAATTTGCAATGAAGAATCTGTTCGCCCCTCTCGGCATTGAAAAAGTGGCTTGGGCATATTCATCGCAGGGCTTGGCGCAGACCGGTGGCGGTTTGGGTTTTCAGAGCCGCGATCTACTGAAGCTCGGCCAGCTTTATCTGAACGGCGGAGCATGGAACGGTTCGCGGATTGTGTCGGAGCGCTGGGTGAAGACCTCGACGGAGCCGCATGTACGGGTCGAGAATCAGCCCGACACCGAATACGGATACCTCTGGTGGCTCAAGAGCTTTAAAGCCGGAGAAAAATCTTGCCCCGCATTTTTCATGAGCGGCAACGGCGGGAACAAAGTCGCAGTTTTCCCGGGGCTGGACATGGTCGTTGTGCTCACCAGCACGAACTACAAAACGCCCGGCATGCACGAACAGACCGAGAAGCTCCTTACCGATTACATCCTTACTTCTTTGACCCAGTAGCGGGCCTTGCTCTCGAGTACAGGCGCAGCACGCTGAGATCCTACAAAAGAATCTTTTGCAAAGAGAAATAGGGCGGTCGAATCGACCGCCCCATTGCTCTTCTCTGGGTCCCTTTTTTGAAAACTGTCAACTCTGAACTGTCGACTGTCAACTCGCTCCAATGCGGCTTCACCTTTGATGTGCGTGCCAGAACGACTTGTAGACAAACAAGAGCGTATCGACTCGCCAGCAGTGGCTGTGCTCCAGTGCTATTTTTTCTCGTAGACCATCACGATCGCGGGACTCGATCCGCGGATCGACTCAACGGTCAAGATCTTCCCGTCCGGAGAAAGCGACCACGTTTCCTTGCGCACTACTTTTGGGCCCCCCGCAACCGCACTTTCCCCGGTCCACGTGGTCACCAATTTGCCGCCTTCCCATTTGCTGACGGTTTCACTGGGACCGCCCATCGGCGATTCGTTCGTGGCCGTTTTTCCAGTCAGGTCGTAGTGCGTTCGGCTTTCATCGTCTTTGCCCATGTAAAAGGCGTGGGAGGTTACGTCCAATGACGAATTGGTCTGCACGATAGTTTCAGTGATCTTCATTTGTCCCATCATGCCGACGTTACTGCTTTTATCAGCAACGAACTGCCAGGTTCCGGAAAAGTTGCTGGGTTTTTGAGCCAGCGCCGTTGTTGCCATTAAGCACAGCACGAAAATAAAGCATTTTCCTTTCATAATTCCTCCTTGTTTTAATCCTTTGGCTGAGTTCGTCCTTCCACGTACAGGGCCACACGCCAGGCATCCTCTTCCGGCAGCCATGAGAAGGCGGGCATGCCCGTCCACCGCACCCCATGGCGGACCACTTCCACGTCCCTCCATGTAGGGCCTCGCGCAGGCTGGATCACAAACTGCGGAGGTCGCGGCGAGAACGAGTCCGCGTACGGACCTTTGTGGCCTCGCATGGTCCCATGACAGTAAGCGCATTGCTTGATGTAAAGGTCGCTTCCTCTCTCCAAGTCTGACTCATGGACAACAAAGGGCGGTGTTCTTGCGGCCGGCCGGAAGCGCAGTTTCAGATGCAGGGCACTGGAAGCAATGCGGCTTTCGAGCCAGGACGGCTCTGCCTCGGCGGTTACGTCCAAGAGCAGGAACGCTGTCGTTCCCAGCGCGGCCCCAAGAAAACCGGCGGCTACCAGGCTCTTAAGAAATTTGCGCGATGACCCCATTTTGGAATCTCCCAACTCACGCCGTTCTTGCGAGTTTCCCTCGGCGCGGCAATTCTGAGGTCTACACCAAGGTATAGGGTCAAGAGGAAAATTTGGATGGTCACTTCAGCTGAGCGGCGGGGAAGGACAGATCCTGGGGGCGCCGCCACCGTCAGCGGGCCTCGAGGAGGAGGTCGCCTCTTGGATTCAGCGCTTCGGGCAACCAGGCGCGTCGACAGATTCTCGGGCGACAGGACAGGCTTTTTCGACAGAGGTCTGCAAGTGTTTAAGCATTTGGACAAGGTCCCGGCGCACTTGCCGGAGCAGGCGGCTCTTTTCCTCAATGGCTTGTAGCTTCGTTCTCGTGAGCGCGATCATTCTATGAACGCCGCGCGGCTCGGACTGCTTGTCCGCGACGCACTTGCTGGTGGTGCGGTGCAGGTCAATTAATTCTTTGATTTCCCGGAGCGTGAAGCCCAGTTCCTGCAATTGCCGGATCCCTCGGATCACGTTGACGTCCCGTGGAACAAAGCAACGGTAACCGGAAGGAGTTCGCGGAGGTGCTTTCAGGAGTCTGCGCCTCTCGTAAAAGCGAATGGTACCGACGCGCACACCAGCCCGCTTGGATAATTCTCCGATTTTCATGGGCTTAGTATACGACCCCAGGCTTGTCCGTGCTACGCGGCTTCGCCTTTGATGCGCATGCCGTAGAACGACTTGTAGACGAAGAAGAGCGAGACGATGAAGAACGCCGTGGCCAGAATGTGCGCCAGCGAGCGGCCCTGGCTAGCGGTCAAGCTTACGGCCAGTTGCACCGCAAGCAAGCCAAAGAGGGTCGTGAATTTGATAATCGGGTTCAGCGCAACGGAAGAAGTGTCCTTGAAGGGATCGCCGACCGTGTCGCCGACGACGGTAGCGTCGTGCAGCGGCGTGCCCTTTTGTTTTAGCTCGACTTCGACAATTTTCTTGGCGTTGTCCCAGGCTCCGCCGGCGTTGGCCATGAAAATCGCCTGATACAAGCCGAACGTGGCGATGGAGATGAGGTAGCCGATGAAAAAGAAAGGCTCAACGAACGCAAACGCCAGCGTGGCAAAGAACACGGAAATGAAGATGTTGAGCATGCCCTTTTGCGCATAGCGCGTGCAGATTTCCACGACCTTCTTGCTGTCGGTGATGCTGGCCTTTTCCACGCCTTCGAGCTTGATGTTGGCCTTGATGAATTCCACCGCGCGATAGGCGCCAGTGGTGACGGCCTGCGTGCTCGCCCCGGTGAACCAGTAAATCACCGCGCCCCCGGTGATGAGTCCGAGAACGAACGGCGCATGAAGAAGCGAAAGCTTGTCCACGTTGGCGGCGAGTCCGTTGGTCAGCGCCATGATAATGGAAAAAATCATCGTGGTGGCTCCGACGACAGCTGTACCGATGAGCACGGGTTTCGCGGTAGCTTTAAATGTGTTACCTGCGCCATCGTTCGCTTCAAGCAAATGTTTGGCGCGTTCGAAATTCACGTCGACATTAAAATCCTTTTTCAGTTCTTGTTTGATTCCGGGAATTTGTTCGATGAGCGAAAGCTCAAAAACCGACTGCGCGTTGTCCGTCACCGGGCCGTAAGAATCCACCGCGATGGTCACCGGGCCCATGCCAAGAAAGCCGAACGCTACAAGACCGAACGCGAAAACTGGCTCGGCGACCATCAAGCCGTGGAGCCCGCCCTGCGACATCAGGTAGCCGATGGACATCAGCAGCACCATGGAAAGGCCGAGATAGTAGCCGGAGAAATTTCCCGCGACGAAGCCGGACAAAATTCCGAGCGATGGCCCGCCTTCCTGCGCCGAAGTCACAATTTCCTTGGTGTGGCGCGACTCGGTGGAAGTGAAAACTTTCACTAACTCCGGAATAATGGCGCCGGCCAGCGTCCCGCACGTGATGATGGTTGCGAGCTTCCACCACTGCGTGTCATCGCCGCCAAGACTCGGAATGATGAGCCACGAAGCGAGATACGTCAGCGCGATGGAAACGACAGATGTGATCCATACGAGGGAAGTGAGCGGTGTCTCAAAATTCATTTCATCGGCGTTTCCGTATTTCGCTTTGGCGATCGCGCCGTTGATGAAATATGCGGCCGCGCTCGCCACCAGCATGATGATGCGCATCACAAAAATCCAAACCAGCAACTGCACTTGCACGACAGGATTCTTTACTGCCAGCAAAATGAAAGTGATGAGCGCGACGCCGGTCACGCCGTAAGTTTCAAATCCGTCCGCCGTCGGCCCCACCGAATCCCCGGCATTGTCCCCAGTGCAATCGGCGATGACGCCGGGGTTGCGGGCGTCGTCTTCCTTGATTTTGAAGACGATTTTCATGAGGTCTGAGCCGATGTCAGCGATTTTCGTGAAGATGCCGCCGGCGATGCGCAGCGCGGCGGCGCCAAGAGATTCGCCAATGGCGAAGCCGATGAAGCATGGGCCGGCGTAATCGCCGGGGATGAAAAGGAGGATTATCAGCATCATTAAAAGCTCGACGGAGATGAGCATCATGCCGACGCTCATGCCCGCTTCGAGGGGAATGTGATTAATAGGGAAGGGCTTGCCGCGGAGACCGGCGAAGGCCGTGCGGGAATTCGCGAAGGTGTTCACGCGGATGCCGAACCACGCGACGGCGTAGCTTCCGCCCATGCCCAGGAGGCTGAAAAGCAGAATGATGGGGACGGCCACGGCGATGGGCTTGCCCGGCACGGGGGCGAGCCAGCCGAAGTACAACAGGATGACGATGGCGATGAAGGCCCAGAGCAGCAAGAGGAATTTGCCTTGCGTCTGGAGATAAGTTTTGCAGGTTTCGTAGATGAGTTCGGAGACGTCCAGCATGGATTTGTGGACAGGGAGGTTTTTGAGACGCGTGTAAATCCACAATCCGAAAGCAAGGCCGAAAAGACAGAAAAGAATGCCGAAGAGGAGAAGCTTGTGGCCGTCCATGCCGAGGAAGTTGACCTGGGAAAGGTCGGGGAGCTTCAAGTTGGCTTCGCCGCCCGCTTCGTCGGCGCGGGCGGCGGATGCGGCGAGCAGCGCAACGGCGGAAACTGCCCCCAATTTGGCAAGTCTGTTGAGGAGCGCAAAACACCTATGAGCCCGAGCTGACGGAAAAGCGGCAGCGGGGCTGCCGCACTCCAAAGGGCTTGGTCGCGAGATTTTGCGCGACTCAGTAAAACACTGGGACCAGGCATTCGTTAGCCAGGTGCGCATTCAGAATCCTCCATCATCCTTGCGAGATTTGCGGAGCGAGCGAATCTGTGAAAATTCCGGTAAAGGGCCGCTGACTGCCACACTTCTTCGGCCACGCGCTTTCCGGCGCAGGCCGCGCATCGGATTTTGTATCATTCCACCGGCAAGAGGCCGCCGCGCGCCGGTCCGAGTTACCCCTCGATACCGCCGGCGAGGCGCCTGCAAGACTGGGCGCCAGGGCAAGCACAAGTCGCAGATTTATAACATTTTGGGGCAGACGGGTCAAACTGCTCGCCCTGCGGCGGTTTTCGTCTCAGTCCTTGGGGTGTAGAAGTTTGTCGGTCTAACTTCTTAGTGATGGCTCGGTATAATAGGGAGAATGTTTCCGGGAGTGGACCAAGGTTGCGCGTACTTAAACTATGTGGCGCTTGCCTTCTGGTGAGTTTGGTTTGGCCCGTAGGATGTTTTAAGAATAGCGGGACTCGCCCACCCGTGACTTCTGCTATACAAGCAACCGCGTCCCCTCATCTGTCTTCCGACCCGAGAATGG
>Ga0126381_100008278_pt1 | contig 11617 bp, 11 predicted proteins | sample PanSoiMetPlot_28_FD_96465 | JGI IMG/M metagenome (GOLD analysis project Ga0126381, IMG submission 96465) | Tropical forest soil microbial communities from Panama - MetaG Plot_28 | ecosystem: Environmental > Terrestrial > Soil > Tropical forest > Bulk soil | place: Panama | collected 2016-02-17 | reverse complement strand
TGGCTGCGAACCTCTTCCGAGGCGAGTTGCTCCTTCAGGAGCACTGCCTGATGCTGCAGCGCCGTTCGCACACTGGCATCGAGAGTGCCGCCACCCTCCAGCGACTGGCGGTAGTCTACGGTGAAGAGAGGATCACCGGGAGCTACTGTGGCACCATTCGCTACAAACATCTCAGTCAGTACGCCGGCGCGCGGTGCTGCTACTCGTACCGTTCCGGTGTCCGGCACCAACGCGCCGGTGGTCGTTTGCTTGCGCGCATAATTGGCAGTCGCTGCGAAAGCGATCGCCGCGACGATCGACAAGCCGAGAAACGCCGTCAGCACCGACCAGCGTGGCGAGCGCAGAGGGTCGGCACCTATCATGGTGCCGGCGTGGGGAGTGATCGCCCGGAAGAGGAAATGGGTCATGATGAGAAGCTCCGCGCAGAGACGCCTGCCGCCAGGCGGAAGGGTTCGGCGCCGCTGGCGCCGAACCCATATTGCGGACGGGAGTGTGGGTCAAAATGCGCCCACCACCCTTTGCTCAGAGCACCAGCAGGGCGATCCCGCCTCCCACGCCGAGCCCGAGGACGAAACCGGCAGCAACCCCGACCACAACCCATCCGGTGGCCGAGGGGCCGCCGCCGGCCTCGCCCAATTCGTCAATCGACAGCTCACGGATTTCGTGGACATCGCTAATAACTGCACTGGTCATATCAGTCTCTCCTTCATCACTGATTTCCCACTGGCCACCACGGCCTGTGGTGAGAGTGAATCTGGAGACGGAATGTTTCTGTGCGATGTCGCTATCCGGGTGGGCGAGTAACAGTTGTTTCGCCGCGGGTTGGCTCCCAAGGGCATAAAAAAGCTCAGCGCGATAACCGCGCCGAGCTTTTGTCTTTCGTCCTGGTGAACAAGGCTCGATGCCTGTCGCGCGTCGAACCCTGTTGCAGTGAGGCCGCGTCGGGCTGGTTACGCCAGAAGGGCCCCGAGCGCGAGCCCGCCGCCAAAGCTGGCAAGGCCGACAAAAAACACGACGAGCCCGATCTTAGCGGCCGTCGACAATCCGCCGCCGGCCTGATCGATCTCGTCGATCGTCAGTTCGCGGATTTCATCGACATCGCTGACAACTGCACTGGTCATTTCAGTCACTCCTTCATCACTGTTTCCCACTGGCCACCACGGCCTGTGGTGAAGGCGAATCTAGAGCGGGATGTTTCTGCGCGATGTCGCTGTGAGCTTGGCCGAGTAACAGTTGCTTCGCGAAACGCAAAGCAGGGAAATTCGAACTAAAAGTAGGAGGGCTCGGCACGTTGAACATGCCGAGCCCCCGTTCTAGCGTGATCGGGCACAGTGTTGGACGCCGATCCGCGCTGCTCGATGGCAGAGTCAGCTAGCCCTGGACGATGACACCCGCGGCGTGGAACACACCGACATCCACGGTCGGGCCAGGCGGGAACATTCCGCCCCCGGCCTGGTCGAGCTCGTCGATCGTCAGCTCGCAGATTTCGTCACCATCCCTCACCGCTGCACTGGTCATATTCAGTCTCTCCTTCATCACTCGGTTTCCACGGACCACCACGGCCCGCGGTGATGATGAATTTGGCGACGGGATGTTTCTGCGCGATGTCACCACGCGGGTGGCCGGGTAACAATTGTTTCGTCGGAGACGGCTCTCAGTGGCACAAAAAAAGCTCGGCGCGGTTACCGCGCCGAGCTCATCCATCGTGACCTCGCGTACTTCATCGGCGTCGGTCATTACCATTTCAGACATTTCAGGCTTCCTTCATTACTGAGTTCCCACCGGCCATCACGGCCGGCGGTAATACTGTATCTGACGCTGTCATGTTTCTCGGCGATGTCGTGACGCGATTGGTTGAGCAACACTTGTTTCGCACCCCACTGTCCAACAGAAGTGGTCAAAAGGAACGCGGGCTCAGCCGGACCCACCTACTGAGCCCTCATTTCCGTATCAAGGACGGCACCAAAGTCCCAGATCGCGATCATGGGAGCCAGTAGAACAGCCTCCCCACTTCTACTATTTGCTTCTCCCGCGTGAGCCCAATGTCGGCGAGCAGGTGATCGTTGAACTGGGCTAGCCTCTCACGCTGGAGCACACGCGAATGCCATTCTGCGAGGACCATGCAGGCGCGGCGCCACAGCCTGAGTAAGCGTGCAATGAGGCTGTGCGCCCTCTTCTTCCGCTCGTTAACTGTCGTTTCGGGAATTTTACTGGGGTAGGTGAACGCAAGGTTAGCCATCTCTGCCTCTCCGTCATCATTCAGTTCCACTCGCCGCGATGGCCTGTGGTGAGGGTGAATCTGGAGGCGGGATGTTTCTCGGAGATGTCGCCACGCGTTGGGGGGAGTAACAGTTGTTTCACGCCGTGCTATCCAACGGAATTTGTGCGAAAAGAACGAGGACTCAGCCGGGTGATCGCGCTGAGCCTTCACTCTCAAAGGGCCGGTGCAGAGCGTGCGCCTCACCATGCCGATCAGCAGCCGGCGCGGTTCAGCGTCATTTAGGCGGGTTCGACACGCTTGCTCCGCCGCCTAACGGCCCGGCTCGCTGTTAATGCGCGATCGCTTCGCAAGGCGTCGTCGCGCAGTCGAGCAAATATCCCGATATTGTCGCGCTCGAGTTGGAGTCCAGCATGGCGTCGGCAATAGCGACCAGGACGGGCACAGACCCGGCATCGATATATTGCAGAACCGGTTGATCAAACAGGCTCTCACCCAGGAATGGGGGTGGAGCGATAAAAGCGGAAAAAGCACCATTTGCTCCACCGTTCAAAGTCACCTGCACACCGCTGCCACCGCCGGCAGCAAACGCCAGGAAGCCAGAGACATGCTGGACGACGAGCCGATGATTTTTGGGCACTGCGGGGAAATCGAAAGAACAGGCGGTTGAATCCAGGAGGCACACCGCCCTGCTTTGAAAAGCGATGCGTCCAGGATCGTCGACGTTCCTCGTCAGTGCGGGATTGGTCGCAGGATTGACCACATCGACCTGGACCGTAGGCGAGGCGGCGAATGCGCTACCAACGGGACAGCCAAGAATAGCCAGGCTCGCGGCAAAGGCGACGGCAATCCCTGTCACCCCCACCCGCTGCCCGGCCGCCCGGTCCAATTTCTTTGGATTCTGCGGCGAAATTTCGCCGGAATTCGGCAACATAGAACTATGCATGTCTGTCTTCTTCATCCGAGGTCCCCACTGGACACCACGACCCGTGGTGAGGGTGAATCTGGACGCGCGGTGTTTCTGCGCGATGTTGCGACGTGGCGGTGACGGTTTCAGTTGTTTCCGTCCACGTTCAACAGCTGACCGCCCGGCGCCAGCGCAGATTTGAGCGCCTCGTGATAGTGTTGCAGTGCGGGCTCGTTGCGCCCGAACACGACGTTTTCCTGGGCGCCGGAATAAAACCCTCGTTGGATGCCTTCCGACACGGGGAAATCCTGATTCTCGACAGTAGCCATCAACAAATCGAAATTGTTGTTCCAATGCCGTCTGGCACTCTCGGTCAAGGCCGGCTCGGGCGTGTAGAGCGAAACATACATCCGTGCTTCATCGACCCCGTTGCCCGCCGGGAAGATGTGCCACATTTGGAGATGATCCTGGACCATCACCAGGACCGTGTTTGGGAACAGTAAATAAACGACTATCGTTTGGCCGATCAGATCCCACTGATCCTCGGGAACGCCGCGCAGCTCACCGATCGTCCGGCGCGGAAGAGCCCAGCGGAGGTTGCGGCCAAACCCATCAAAAGTGCCGCGGTTGGAGTAGTAGAGCGGACCGATCGTGTCGTGATGCAGCACGCCGATGTGATAGGATTCGAGAAACGTATCGACAGCCAGCTTCCAATTGATCTGGCGCTGAAGAACCCGCGTCTCGTAGTGGTGGAAGTTGTCGAAACCATACACCGTGAAGTCAGCTGCGAGGTCGCCCAATAGGCCATCGACATCGAAGGTTGCTGCCGGCGTCGGGCAGACCCAGACCATGCCGTATTTCTCGACGACCGGCATTGTGCGCAAGCCGCAGGTCGAGCGCTCAAGCGTCGCGAAGGAGCGCTCGTCCGGTCGAGCTATCAGTTTCCCGTCGAGGCCATAGGTCCAGCCGTGATAAGGGCAGGAGAAGCTGCTGGCGCCGTTGCCGTTGCCCTTCGCGACACGCGCTCCGCGGTGCCGACACACATTCAGGGCGGCGCTCAGCGACCCGTCGGGTTGCCGCACCAAAAGGATCGGCACCCCCGTATAGTCGTGCGTCATCCAGTCGCCCGGATTTGGCAGCAGGCAGCCGAGGCCGATATTGATCGGCGCGCAACGAAAGAACACTTCGCGCTCGAGTGCGGCCTGCTGCGGGCAGGTGTAGTCGCTGACCGGCTTGCAATAGATGCTGTCGGCCAGCGCTGTCGTGCGCGTGTCTAGATACGACAAGAGCTTACGGGCCTGAGTGATCTGATCGTGATGGCGCATCACCAATCTCCATATAACGCGACGTCTGCAAGGGACTTATCGGATCGATGTTTCGGGAAGATGTCGCGGACGGTTTCAGTTGTTTCGCGACGCTTGATCGCAGTCCGGCCCCCCGAAGCAATTCGAACATTCGCGTCGTCGCGCGGCATCCGGCCGAAACAATCCCCACTAGACCCGAACCGCTATCAGTGATGGCGAAGCAGCTGGGCCTCCTCCGGCCGTTGTGACGGCCACGGTAGCCGATCGGGTTCCCGGGGGCGCGGCCGCTTCCGATCCCCAACCGCCGACGATGTCCCCATTGTGAGCTCGCGCGACGAGCGATCCCGACGACCGGCGGCATGCAAGCAGTTCTGGTAAATGCAGCTCCTGACGGCGTTGTCCCCGAGGTTGTGTTGGCCTCAATAAAGGTCTTGGATAGCCGTGACCGGTAGCGTGCGCACGTCGACCTGCCACTGGAGTTCCTCGACGGACATCGCGGCGGTCGGCGGCGCGGCCGCGGCCCCGACTGTGGGAAAGATTTTCGGCCTGACGGTGCCGGCAGCAGCTATTGCCACCAAGATCATTACCGCGGTCAGGGCAGTCAGCGCCTTTATCATGGAAACCCTCCTGTTTACTGAGGTGAAGATCGAGGTCCGCGCTACAGAAGAAGTTTGGTCTAGAGCGGTGGCGCATAGGTCGGGCGCGGACCTCGCCGCGTGGCTTGCCTCCAGAACTCGGAGTATTCTGGAATCTCCTTATGCTGCGAGGCGCGCGTCTTCCGCAACGCGCACTGCGCGCACGCGGAAACGGCCGAGCCATGGTGTGTTGGCGGCGGCGGTTGACGGCCGATGTTCGTCAACACCCCTTACCGCCACCATATCGCCCTCGCGATAATGCGCGATAAATTCCCGAGCGACATTGCCTTCTACGGCACAAACTATGGGAGATCGTGCACCGCACTCGATTTTGAACCTGGCACGAGTACCGAACTCCACGAGAGAGAAGATGGCCAGGTTTGCAATGCGACCCGTGAGAGTACGCTCCTGCATGATAATTTTCCTCTGGCAAAGTTGGATCTATCCGTCTGCGCGTTGACGCAGCTTGATATTGGACAATATGGAGAGCCGGTATTTCACGCTGATGTCTCGCAAGGCATAAAGGAGTTTCAGTTGTTTCAACTTCGCCGCTGCTGCCAGTAGCGACGGGTCCGCGGCATCGGTGCCTAGGACCCGGCCACTTTCAAGCCGCAGCCCTCGATCGGCGGGGCAATCGTTTCGCGATGATGCGCTATGACGATGCCAGTCACTGGAGCTCACGTTGCGCCGCATTCAGGCCGGGGGGGGTCTGGGATCAGAGGGTCAACTCAAGGCCGTCGTAGGCCGAGATCACTTCGACCTTTTCGTCGAGCCGGCTGATCGTCTCGAACCGCATAGTATCGGCGAGGACGGCCTCGAGCATCGCGTCGTCTAAGACCGGATCGTGATGGAACAGTGCAAGCCGTTTGACCTGTGCCGCTTGCGCCAGCTCGACCGCTACGACGTTGCTGCAATGGCCCCAATGCTTCTTGACCGATACCGTATCACCGAGCGAGTACATTGCATCGAAGATCAGCAGATCGGTGCTGCGGCAGAACTCTACGAATGGATAGGCCTCGTCCAGGCAATCATATTCGTGCTCACCATCGGTAGAGTAGACGACAGACTTGCCTCCCTTGTAGAAACGATAGGCGTAAGAATCTCCCGTGTGAGGTTGTTTTATCGCGGTCACCGAAAGACCGGCGACCTCGCAAGCCCGGCCGGGTTCGAGGGTCACGAACTCGATCGTCCCGCCGAGCGAGCAAAAATCTATGGGAAACCAGGGAGCCGAGTGCTGGGTGCGTAACGCCTCTTCAAGCCCTTGGTGGCACCCGAAGATGCGAATTCGGTTTCCGGGAATGTAAGCCGGCGCAAAAAACGGGAACCCCATGATGTGATCCCAGTGGGGATGTGACAGAAAGATATTGAAGCAGTGCTCGCGCCCACGGCCATGCTCGCGCAAAACACGATTGCCGAACTCGCGTACACCGCTGCCGAGATCGCACAATACGTATTCATCGCTGCCGGTGATAATCTCGACGCAGCTGGTATTGCCGCCGTAGGTGCCGCGCACCGAAAAGGGCAATGCACGGCCGATGAAGTCGTCGATCGCCTCCGCCGTGTCGAGGGTCCGGCCGCGTGCCGCGAGCAGTGCATCCCGGATCTTGCCGCGTATCGCAGATTCTTGCAGCGGTGCGGGCAGTGAACCCCGAGTGCCCCAGAAGCGCACGCGCAGTGGTGCGTTCGGATCAGGGTTGAGGCTATCGCGCGGCTCGGCTGGCTTCGGCGGCGACGGCCTGTCCCAGGCCGCGCGGGCCTCCTCAACCGTCGGGAAGATCGGGACGAGATGCGCGAACCGGCTGATCGTAAAGATCTCGTGCACGACCGCGTTGAGATGGGCCACGCCGAGCCGCCGGTCTTGCGGTTTCCGGCGAGAGGCGGTCATCAAAGCCTGCAGGCCGCAGCTCGAAACGTATTCGACTTCAGAGAAGTCGATGACGACATCCTCGGTGCAGGAACTGACGGCGACGAGCAGCCGCCTCCGAAACTTGGCGCTCGTGCGGTTGTCGATCCGCCCGACCGGAGCCAAGATCAGGAGGCCCGCTTGGTGCCTCTCACCGATCTGCAAACTGGAGTTTATCGCATTGGCGAGGCGGACCTTTTGACAAACAGAATACTGACGGATGGCGCTCATGGTTTGGGTCCTCGGATCTGGTTGGCGGCTCGCTTGGCCCGGATAGTCAGATCAGGGCCTTCGCGATCATGCTGACACCGGAAACCATCAGCAGGATCAGCACCGCGCGGCGGAAATTGACTTCACTGAGCCGCCGATAAAGTGCGACGCCGGTAGACGTGCCGAGCAGCACCGCAGGAAGCGTCAGTGCCCAAAGCAACCAGAACTGTGTATTGAAGATGGCGGGACGGATGAGCGCGAGGATACTAAGCGAAACCAGCTGCAAGGCTAGAATGTAAGGCTGTGTGATATTGCGGGTCTCAGTCTTGCTCAGGCCGCGCAGCCCCAGATACACCACCGGTATCGATCCAGGGAAAGCGGAAAACCCGCCAACGATGCCTCCGGCGGCGCCCATCGCCACAGCCGGCTTCCAGCCGGATAGGCTGATCCGCAAACTGTCGGGCTTGAGGAGGACAAGCGTGCTGTAAATAATCAAAAAGAGGCCGAGGCCACCGGCGAATATATGCGTCGGCAGAGATTGCAAAAGCCAAAGGCCAATCGGCACGCCGACGAGACCGCCGACGATATAGGCCAACGCGCCTTCGCGCTCCGCGGTGCTGCGCAGCACTACCTCCTTGCGCAACGTGCCGACCGACAGCAGCTGATTGCAGGTGGACAGCAGCATGATCAGCGGCACCGCCTGCAGCGGTGGCAGCAGCCACAGAATGCATGCCGCGACTGCCGAAAATGCGAAACCCGAAAGCCCACTGACGACACCGGCCAGGAATAACACCACTGCCACGGCGCATGCCACAAGCGGGCTGAAACCGGTGCCTATGTGTAGGCTGGAGAAAAGCGGCAAGCCAACATGCAGCAATGCCAAGGCGTGGTCTTTGACCGCCCAAGGTGCGATGGCGATCCCAACAACGGCGAAGCTTGTAACGGCAGTGGCAAGACTAATGATTGGTGCTTGCTTGATAGCAGTGCCTGTCATTTTTCGCTCTTCCTGCAAATTGCGGTGCCCCAGTTGGGCGGGGAGCGGAAAGCTGCAGGCGCCATGTTTCGTGAAGATGTCCCGGACGGTTTCAGTTGTTTCGCGATCCTCGATCGCAGTCTGGCCAAGCCTGAAACAACTGAAACAATCGCGTCGCTGCGCGACATCCGGCTGAAACAATCCCCCGCTAGACCCGACCCCGGGTCGAGCGGAGGACAAGGATGTTTACTTCCACGGCGCAGAGCGCGAGGATCATGCAGGGCATCCCACCGCACCGAGGGGCCGGCGCATCATGGAGCTCTTGCACACCCACCTTCCGTGACATGGCCATTGCGGCTGAAATCCTCGTCGTCGACGACGAGCGCGACCTTCGCGAAATGGTAGCGGAATACCTGGCGCGCCACGGTTTTGGCGTGCGTGCAGCCATGGATGGCGAGAGCATGGTGGCTAGGCTTCAAGAGAAGTCAGCCGATCTTGTCATCCTCGATATCAACATGCCCGGCGAGGACGGGCTGACCCTCGCCCGCCGATTGAGGGAACACAGCGATGTCTGCATCATGATGCTGACCGCCGCGGGCGAAATCGTCGATCGCGTCGTCGGCCTCGAAATGGGCGCCGACGATTACATCGCGAAGCCGTTCGATTTGCGCGAACTGCTCGCGCGCGTGCGTACAGTATTGCGCCGACGGTCAGATGCGGATGCCCGCCGCGCCCCACCCGAGCCGCCGCCCGACACGCTCCGGTTAGGCCGCTGGTTGCTCGATCTCAATGCCCACAAGCTTATTAGCGAAGATGGCCGGGAACTCCGGCTGACCGCTATGGAGTTCGATCTGCTGCATGCCTTCGCCCGACACCCCAACAAGGTGCTGTCCCGCAACCAGTTGCTGGATCTGGCGCACAACAAAGATTGGGAGCCCTTTGACCGCAGCATCGACATTCGTGTGGCCAGGCTCCGCAAGAAAATCGAACGCGACCCGGCAAAGCCTCAGATCATCAAGACGATCCCAGGGGTGGGCTACATGTATGTGAGCGAGGGGCGATGAGCGCAGCACCACACAAGAGCAACGTCGGCCGCTTCCCCGGACTCGACGAGGCCAAGCTCTTGGCGATCCTCGACGCAATTCCGGCGCGTGTCGCCTTCATTGACCGAGATCTCCGCCATCTCTATGCCAATCGTGAATTTGCCGAATCAATCGGGATGCCGGCTGAGGAATTCATCGGGAAGACCATCATCGACATCTTTGGCGAGGGGTCATACGAGAGGCTCAAGCCGTTTGGAGATCGTGCGCTTGCGGGTGAGAGCCTTGAATGGGAGGGCTGGCTTCATCACCCGCGGCTTGGCGACCGCTATGCGCGGCGCATCTATAAGCCCTATGTCCAGCCTGATGGGGCAATCGAGGGCTATTTTGTTTTTGTCCGAGACCGCACCGACGAGAGGTTGAAACAGGAAGCGCTCGACCGTGAGCGACTCCGCCTGCTCGACGCTGTCGAGAGCTTTTCCGAGGGCTTCGCCTTGTGGGACGCCGGGGATCGTCTCATCATGTGCAACTCGCGTTACCGCAAAATGCACGCGCCCGCCGTTTGGAAAAACCTGGAGCCGGGCATCAGTTACCGGGACCACTTGATGGCGCTGCTGCGCAGCGGCACCACACAGGTGCGCCCCGAGGACGTCGAAGATCACCTGCGAGAGCGGCTTGCTCAGCGGCAAAACCCGGGACCACCAAACGACTTTCGACGCGACCATGGACACTGGGTCCGGGTGATCGATCGCAGGACCAGCGAAGGCGGCACGGTCTCGATCCGGATCGACGTGACCGACATCAAGCGTCGAGAAGCAATCCTTTCGCTCGTCAATGCTGCCGCCTCGCAGGTTTTGATAAATGGCGGCTGGCGCCCGCCCGTGGAAGATTTGCTGAGCCGACTTGGGCCGGTAATGGGCGTGAGCCGGGTATTGCTGATGCAGAACTCCGTTTCTCCGACCGGAGAGTACTTGCAGGACGATCTCTTCGAATGGGATGCGCCGGGAATTCGCCGCCGGATGGGTGACGAGACCTTGGCGGGATTCCCTGTCAAGGATGATGCATTCCAAGAGGTCCGAGCGCGGCGCTCACGCGGCGAGGCAACGTATGCTAGGGTGAGTGACCTTCCAAAAGATCAGCGTGACTGGCTGACGATGGAAGGCGTGAAGTCTTACATGCGCGTTCCGATCATGGCCGGCGGCACCTGGTGGGGGACTGTCGGCTTCGACGACTGCATCGAGGAGCGCTCTTGGCAACCTCTCGACGTGGAAACATTACGCGCGACGGCGGGGTTGATCGGAGTCGCGATTGCGCATGACCAAACAGTCTCCGCACTGCGCGACAGCGAGCGGCGCTTTCGCGGCATTCTCGAGAGTGCCCTCGACGGCATCGTTACCACTGACGATCAGGGCGTCATTCTCGAGTTCAACCCTGCGGCCGAGGCCATGTTCGGGCTGGCGCGCCAACGCGCCGTCGGTGCGAAGATCCGCGACGTCATCATCCCAGACAGGCTGCGCGCGGCGCATGACGCCGGCATGGCGCACTACCTCGACACCGGGGAGAGCCGCATCCTCAACCGGCGGATCGAGGTCACGGCGCTGCGTGGTGAAGACGAGTTCCCCGCCGAGCTGACGGTTACCTCGACCCAGGTTGCGGGACGCACACTCTTTACGGCGCATGTACGAGATCTGACGCAGCAGAAGGAGGCGGAGCTTGAAATCACCCGCCAGCGCGACCGGCTGTACCAAAGCGAAAAAATGAGCGCTCTCGGATCGCTGTTGGCCGGGGTCGCGCACGAGCTCAACAACCCGTTATCGATCGTCGTTGGCCAGGCATTGTTGCTCGAGGAAGATGGCGGTGGCGAGCTGGCGCAACGCGCCGCGAGAATCCGGACCGCGGCGGAGCGTTGCGGCCGCATCGTCAAGAGTTTTCTCGCCATGGCACGCCAGCGCGGTCCCGAGAAGAAGCCAGTAGACCTGAACCAGATCGTTCGCGCGGCACTTGAACTCGTCGCGTATGGAATCCGCTCGGCCGGCATCAGAGTGACTGCCGACCTCGCCCCCGACCTGCCGATGTTCAGCGCCGATCCCGACCAGCTCAGCCAGGTCGTCACCAACCTGATTCTCAATGCACAGCATGCGCTGAAGGACATACCTCAGCCGCGCCGGCTCAGTGTGCGCACGTGTTACAAGCCCGCGCACACCCAGCTCCGGCTCGTTATCGGTGACAATGGACCGGGTATCGAGCCCGACTTGCGCTCGCGCGTGTTCGAGCCGTTCTTTACAACCAAGCCCGTTGGCAGCGGAACGGGCATCGGCCTGTCGATCTGCCATGCTTTTGTTGGCGCTCATGGCGGTTCGATCGAGATCGAGGAGACACCGGGCGGCGGCGCGACGTTCAAGATCCGATTGCCAGTCGTGGCCGTCG
>Ga0126381_100008277_pt1 | contig 11618 bp, 5 predicted proteins | sample PanSoiMetPlot_28_FD_96465 | JGI IMG/M metagenome (GOLD analysis project Ga0126381, IMG submission 96465) | Tropical forest soil microbial communities from Panama - MetaG Plot_28 | ecosystem: Environmental > Terrestrial > Soil > Tropical forest > Bulk soil | place: Panama | collected 2016-02-17 | reverse complement strand
GTTGGCAACGTAGATATCTTGTCTACCGTCTCCGTCCGCGTCGAGCCAACAGACGCTCATGCCCGCGCCAACGTCTTCTACGCCGGCGTCGGTTGCAACCGACGAGAATCTTCCATCACCATTATTGCGATACAGGTTGTTCCTGCCGAAATCGTTGGCCACGTATAGATCGGGCCAGCCGTCACCGTTCGCATCGCCCCAAGCGCAGGCGAAACTGTAGCGATTATTGTCAACGTTCAGGCCAGCAGCGAGAGTAACGTCTTGGAAGTTCCAGCCTCCGATATTGCGAAAAAGAAAATTCGGTGGACCGTTGCGCGCGTCGAAGTACGGAGATGGATAACGATATTGGTCGAGCCCGGCATAGTAGTTGTACAGGCAGAAATAGACGTCCAGGCGACCATCGCGGTCGCAGTCGGCGACGGCTGCGTGGGTAAAACTGCCTTGAGGCGGATTCGCGAACTTAAAAGCCTCGGCTTTGAGCGCAAACTTTCCTTTGCCATCATTCGCGAAAAGCAAGGGCCCGCTGCTGGTTACAACCAGCAAGTCTTGCGCCCCGCGATTCTCAAAATCCGCAAAAATCGCACAGGAGGTCGCATCGAGCAGGGCAAGCCCAGACGCTTCGGTAACGTCGTCAAAGGTGCCGTCGCCGCGATTGCGATACAGCCTATTTGGCAAGCCCGAGGGTTGGCAGACGTAGATGTCGTCGAAGCCGTCATTGTCATAATCTCCGACAGCGATGCCCTGATTGCCATACACGTCGATGCCGGATGCGCCATCAAGCACGCTACGCCAGTGGTCGCATCCATGCAGCATCTGCTCCCGGTAGGAGGCGAGGTGTCCCATCGCCTGCGCGGTTATATCCGTAAAGATCGGAGTCTGTGCCTGGCAGATCGTCTCTTCCAGGGTCAACCACCGGTGTGCGCGCCACGGACCGTCGGCGGCACATGTCCACTGCGTTCGCCAGCGCCCAATGCGCTGTTCACGACCGCCACCACTCCGCTCACCCACGAACGTATAGAGAATTTCCGCCTCGACTGCGATGGGAGAGGGTGCAAGTTCGCGAATGGAAACTACTTGAAATTCCGCAATCGAGATTCGTGTGAACGAATTCAAGTATTTGCGAAATTCATCAAGAAAATTTTCGCGCCCGAGCTTGACCTCGGCGGAACAGCTTTGTCGAGAGGCCCGGATCCCGTAGCGGCTGTACCCGTCAGTCGCCGGGCTGGTCAGAGGAGAGGCGGCTAACAGGGAGCTATCAAACCAACTCGGGAGCATCTCGTTTCGAGCGCCCAACCTTAGAGCTCGTCCCCAATGCTGGAGAGCCTCTTCGATTCCGGATGCATAAGCTTCCGTGGTGTAGCGATCTGAGCCCGAAGGTACCAGCTGGAGCATGGCATCGAGAGGAGAGCCAGCCGGATAGTGCGGAGTGACTTGAATTTCGGCAAAAGCAAAGGGGGAAAGGTTTTTTCGGTTGACTAAGGCCCGCAACGGTGCAGGCACCCAGAGTAAGGGAGCGTACTCGAGAGTTTTGAGAAACGCGCGGCGCGTGAAGTGAGCGGGGAAGTTACGGTGCTCCGACATCGAGGTTGCGCGACGAGAGCCGCTTCTCTGAGGAGTGTATCAAAGCTAGGCAGGTGGAACCGGTCCGGTGGACGCGCCGATCACAAGTTCGGCATTGATTCGATATTCTTTGCCATGCGAATTGGCCGAACTGGAAAGTTCGTGCAGAGCGTCGGCGGCCATGCAGCCGAGCAGATCGCGATGGATGTCTACGGTCGTCAGCGAGGGGTTGCTGTATTCGGCGAGCCGGGTCTTGTCAAAACCTGTGACCGAAATATCCTCCGGCACGCGGCAGCCCGACTGCAGCAAGGCTTTGATGACTCCGATTGCCGTCAAATCATTGATGGCCACTACCGCGGTAGGCCGCGGGCGCAAGCTGGCTACGGCGAAGCCCGCTGCGAGTCCGCCGTCGAATCGTAAGTTCCCCGGCAACACCGGGCCTGGCTGCAATCCCAGTTCGTGCATGCACTTCTCGTAGGCTTGGAGGCGAAAGGTATTGGACTTGAGCCCGGCCCTTCCGGCCACGAATGCGATGCGCTTGTGACCGTTACCGTTGAGATAGCGGACGATCTGCTCAATGCCGGATCCGTAATCGATCCGCAGATTGCTCATGTAATCGCGCACCGGCGCAAGGTCGAGAAAGGTAACCGCGATCTTGCGTCGCGCCAATTCATGCACAAGCTTCATGCTGATCTCCGATGTCATGATGGCCACGCCCCTCACCTTGTGTTCCATCATGCGCTCTGCGGCTTTCTGCGTACGCTGCGGATCGTAGTTCGTGTCGCTGAGAATGGCGTCATAACCGAGTTGTTGCGCGCGCGTTTCGAAACTCTTGATCACTTCCGGAAAGAAAGGATTCTCGATATCGGAGACGATGATGCCGAGAGTTGTACTTTCATTGGATGCCAGCCTGCGGGCGTGCACGTCCGGAACATAACCGAGACGCTTGACCGTGGAGAGCACATGGCGCTGCGTCTTGGCGCCTACTTTACCGGTGTGGTTCAGGACGTTTGAAACCGTGGCAGTGGAAACGCCGGCGGCTTGCGCGACATCTCGAATGGTAATAGCCATAGTTCACGGCTCGAACAAGCTGCCGAAGAGCGCATGTGGAATCAAAAACCGTCAGGACTGAGCGGAGTTTAGCATACGCACCGAGAAATTCTGCTTGACAAGCTGGGAAATATCGTGCTACCAACACAGAAGGTTAAACGGTTAAGTAAGTAGCTGATCTTTACCATGCTCATCGGCTCTCGTGGGGTCGGCGAGCAAAGCTTGTAGAACTTCAACGGAGGTGGCTGTCCATCGCACGTTCGTGCGTTTTCAGCCCGAAAACTGAGCTTCACGCGTAGCCTGTAGCTTGGGCTTGCGTGCCGGCTCGTTCCCCCCAATTCCTCTCGCAGGGGCAAGTGTAACGTCTGCGGCATTAGTGTCGGCATGAGCCGACGCTCGGCCGAACTTGTGTCCTGTTTAACCAGCGAGGAAAAAGATGACACCAACGCAGAGAGTCCCGCGAATGCTTAGGGCTTTGTTGACCATGTTAGTCCTGGTTTCATTTGCAGTTACACTGCGTGCGCAGGTCGACACCGGTTCGATCACTGGCACAGTGACTGATCAATCCGGAGCGGTTGTCACCGGCGCGAAGATTACCCTGACCAACGAAGGCACTGGTGCCTCACTGACGACCACGACCGGTGCGGATGGTGTTTACAAATTTTCGCCCGTACGAGTGGGAAGCTACAAACTCGAGAGCACAGCCCAGGGCTTTCAAACCATGACGCAGCCGGGCGTGAAAGTCGACATCGGCTCGAACGTGGGGCTGAATTTTTCACTTAAACCCGGCAGCGAGACACAAACGGTCGAGGTGACCGCGGCCACCCCGGTGCTGCAAACCCAGGATGCGTCCGTAGGCCAGGTTGTCGACCAGCGCGCTATAAATGATCTGCCGCTCAATGGCCGCAACTTTACCTTCCTCGCACAGTTAGTCCAAGGGGTTAACTCGCCTCAATCCGATACGCGCGGCAATGCCGCTACCGGTGCTTTTGCCGCCAATGGTTTTCGCCCCGCGCAGAACAACTACATGCTCGATGGAATCGACAACAATTCCGACACCGTCGACTTCCTCAACGGCACCAACTTTGTCGTACTTCCACCCGTCGACGCGATTCAGGAGTTCAAAGTTCAGACCACGAATTTCAGCGCCGAGTACGGTCGCTCCGGCGCTGCCGTGCTCAACGCGACTCTGAAATCCGGTACCAATCAATTTCACGGTACTCTCTGGGAGTTTTTCCGCAACGACGTGCTGGATGCACGGGATTTCTTCGAGCACAACTGCAATGCGGGTGTGTGCACGCCTGCGAAAAAAGGCGAACTCCGCTGGAACCAGTACGGCGGAACCCTTGGCGGCCCCGTGATCAGAAACAAGGTTTTCTTCTTCGGGGATTTCCAGGCTTGGCCGCTGCGACAAGGCCAGCCGCAGATCGGCTCCGTTCCCACGGCGGCTGAGCGAGCTAGCAACTACACGAATCTGCAGGATTTGATTCAGAACGGAACCACGCAAACAGCCGACGCCCTGGGCAGAATATTTCCTGTAGGAACGGTTTTTGACCCTGCCACAACCAGGGCAGTCGGCTCGACATTCGTTCGCGACCCGTTCGGCTTTTCTGCGGCGTGCGGCCCCGGACCTTCGTACACGTTAAGTAACTGCCCCACTATGAACATGCTTCCGGCCACCGGACGCATAGACCCAGCTGCGGTTACGTTGCTGGACCTCTACCCAAACCCAACGAACGGCAGCATAGTCAACAACTATACCAACTCACCCAGCCTCGTACAGAATCAGAAACAGTTCGACGTTCGTTTGGACTTAGACTTCACGCAAAAGGATCAGCTGTACTACAGCTTCAGTTATGATGACAAACCCCAGTTGATCCCAAGTATTTTCGGGGGAATTGCTGATGGCGGGGGGTTCTTTCAGGGCAATCAGACGGCACTCTCTCAACACAACGCTTTGGTGTGGAATCACATGTTCTCACCGACCACCATTAACGTTGCTCGTCTCGGGCTCAACTATTTGCACACCACGCGCAACATCCCGGAAGCCAACAATCTGAAAGGCACCAGCGGGAATGGCATTCCCGCCGACTACGGCATTCTCGGTATTCCTCAGCAGAAGGAGAACGGAGGTTTGCCGGCGTTCAGCATCGGAGGATTACAAACCCTCGGAGGCAACGCCTTCCTGCCATCGGATGAAGTCACCTCTACCATCCAAGTCACTGACGACTTCACGAAAATTTACGGAAAGCATACGTTCAAGCTGGGTTTTGAGCAACAGCACGTGAAGTTCTCCACGCTCCAGCCACCCTGGTCTCGCGGTCAGTTCGACTTTAACGGCGCTTACACTGAAATCCCGACTATAGGCGATACCACCACAGGTCGTGCACAGTTCCTGCTCCTTCCGACCACTTCATCTGTCGGTGGCCTGAACTATGTAGGAGGTCCCGACCAGGTTTACGCCTCGAATATCGCTCTGACCGACAATGGAAAGAACTACTGGGGTGCCTACGTTCAGGACGATTGGAAGGTTTCTCCTAAACTGACATTGAACCTTGGCCTGCGGTGGGATTTCTTCACCCTGGTCTATGAACATCACGGTGCACAGGCGAACTTCGTTCCCTTCGGTCCCCCTACGGGTTCGGCGATGTATATCATTCCGGTGAGTCAGACCGTTCCAAACACGAACTCGAGCCTTCTATCCCCGGGCTTTACCAGCCTACTGCCTGCCGACGGCATTAATCTTGCAGTTACGAACCGATACGGCAAGGGATTGGGCAACTCGCAAAGCAACAATTTTGCCCCGCGCTTCGGCTTCGCCTATCAAGTGACGCCGAAGTTTGTTGCACGAGGCGGGTTCGGAATTTTTTATAACGGATTTGAAAACCGTGGATATTCGCCGAATCTGGGAGAAAACTATCCCTTCCAATTCTCCTTCGACTTCAACCGTCCAAACGACTGGACACCAGTGATCTATAGCGCGCCCTGTCCTTCAGGGTCGGCTACTCCGATCAATAGTGCGAAGCTGACAACGGGCTTCGCGTGCATACCACTAACGCCCTCGCAAGTAAATGCACAAGGTCTACAGCTTCGAGGCATTCAATTCGATTACAAGACTCCGTACTCGATGGGAGGGAATTTCACGTTGCAGTACGAACTGAGGCCTTCGTTGGCCGTTCAAGCCGCATATGTGACTACCCTTGCCAGGCATTTGGAAGTGTTCCCCGGGTCGAATGAGCCGTCAGCTATATTTGCCCCGGGTACAACATTGACGAAGTCAACGCCTTCCAGTTCCGTTCCGCTGTTCTCCGCGGGCGGGCTGCCTTTCCCGGACTTTGCTCAAGGCGCGAGTTATGCCACCAACTGGGGAAGCAGTTACTACCATGGGCTGCAAACGAGCGCGCAGAAGAAGTTCCATAGCGGGCTTAGCTTCCTCGCTGCGTATACTTGGTCGAAGGTTCGTTCCGACGCCTTCGACTTGCTTAACGGATTCTCCGCCGGCGGCTATCGAGCGCCTTATATCCCGGGAGTCGGAATCCATGCGGATTACGGCCTGGCGAATTTCGATATCCGAAACGTCTTCCATTTCAGTGGAGGTTATGAACTACCCTTTGGCAAAGGCAAGCAGTTCGCGGCCAACGCCAGTGGCGCCAAGAACGCAGTTGTCGGTGGCTGGGCCTTGCAGTGGGTTGTTACCTTGCAGGGCGGTCAGCCCTTCCTGATCAGTTGCCCGACCGGAACCGCTGCCGGAGTTGGCTGCTTTGCGTTCGTTCTTCCCGGCCAGAACCCAAGAACTTCCATTCACATCATGCCAAATGGCAATCCTGCCATGTTGAATGCGTCGGCATTCAATCAACCCTGCCAATTCGGCAAGCCGGGAACGCCCGCCGGGTGCATTGTTGAAACCACGAATGCCGGAATCCTTGGAGGCAATCAGCCGTCGATGATTGAAGGCCCGCCGTTCGACCGCTGGGATCTGTCTCTGTTCAAGACCTTCCAGCTGACAGAACGTGTGCGACTAGAGTTCAGGTCGGAGTTCTTCAACATCCTGAATCACCCCAACTTCAACTATCCCGGGTTCGGCGGCAACGGAGTGAATGCCGTATCGGGCTCGACGAACTTCAGTGGAGGCGCCACAACCTTCGGCCAGATTGGCTCTACTCGCGACAATCCACTCGATCCGCGAGAGATCCAATTCGCTCTCAAGCTGTACTTTTGACCCGATGGCCCGGTGCGGCACAGCATGCCGCGCCGGGTCCTCATGCTCGAGCTTGGGTTGAGCTCAACAGTTTGTTGATGTGCAGTGATCCGGTGCTAACATTTGGGTGCTGTGATTTCTCCAATCCGGTCGATCTTGCTGTTGAATTTCGTTGTGCTGGCCTATGCGTTCGTTTTTGGCGCCGAGATAGATCGCAAGCAGCAAAATCAGCAGGAGTTCGAGAGCGCGTTGGCGCAATATCAATCCGGCCACTTGGATCAGGCAGCGACCTCGTTAGAGTCGCTCGTAGAAAAGCTCCCCCAGAGTTTTGACGTCCATGAACTCCTCGGAATGGTCTACTCTGCGCAGGGCCACAAGCAGCAGGCAAGCGGGCATTTCGAGAAAGCGGTCCGCCTGAATCCGAATTCCGCAGCCGCGCGAACGAACTTGGCCACCAACCTGGTCGAGACAGGAAAGCTCGGCCTGGCAGAAGCGGAATTCAAACGCGCGCTTACGCTCGATCCTCACAGTTACGATACCAATCACAATCTAGGCGAGTTCTACGTAACCGAGGGAAAAATCCCGCTCGCTGTCAGCTTTCTCGAAACCGCCCAAAAGCTCAAGCCCGATGCTTACGACAACGGCTACGACCTCGCGCTCGCCTACATAGAAACGGACAAGAATACCCAAGCCCAACGTGCCGTAGTGGCTCTGCTGAAGCAGAAAGACACCTCGGAACTCCACAGCTTGCTCGGCGAAATCGAGGAAAAGAAGCGCAACTTTGTGGCCGCCGAGCACGAATACGAAACTGCGGCGCACATGGATCCGAGCGAGAGCAATCTGTTCGACTGGGGAAGCGAGCTGCTGTTGCACCGCACGCTCGATCCCGCTGTGGAGGTGTTTCAGCGCGGCACGGAGCGCTACCCGCAATCGCAGCGGCTGGCAATTGGACTCGGCATGGCCTTATATTCGCGGGGAAACTACGACGATGCGGTGAAAGCGCTGCTTAACGCGGCGGACTTGAATCCCTCAGACCCTCGCTGCTACTACTTTCTCTCCAAAGCCTATGACAGTTCTCCCGCACAGGCAGACGACGTAATTCAACGCTTCCGGCGCTTCGCCAAGCTTGCGCCGCAGAACCCGCACGCTCTTTATTATTATGCGATGAGTTTGTGGAAAGGACGGCGCGCGCAAGACGCAGACGCCAATTTCCAGCAGGTCGAATCGTTGTTGAAGAACAGTATCCAGCTGGATTCCAAATTTCCCGAAGCTCACTTGCAATTGGGAAATCTCTACTCGGATCAGAAGAGATATGACCTCGCCATGCCTCAGTATGAGCGGGCGCTGGGTCTGAATGCGGATCTTCCGGACGCTCACTACCGCCTGGCACAGGCATTCGTGCACACCGGAAAAAAAGAAAGCGCGCAGCGGGAGCTCGAAATTTATCAGCAACAGCGCGCGCAACACCTCGCCGAGCTCGAAAAACAACGATCAGAAATTCGGCAGTTCGTTTATTCGGCCAAAGGAGCGCCAGCCGGCAACTGAGAAAAGAATTCATGCAATCTTGGGACGAGATCGCTCACGCTGTAGGTCGCACTCGCCGTGAATTCCTGCGTGATGCCGCCAAGGTGACCGTAGGAAGCACTCTGCTACGATCAGGGTTCGCGCGCGCCGCGGCCTTGCCGAAACAAAAGAAGGTTGTGGTTATCACCTTCGGCGGAGGAGCCCGCGATCAGGAGACGTTGGCTCCTGAGGGGCAGGAAAATGTACCCAACCTGTTGCGCGAACTGATCCCGCGGGCTACGTTTTTCACCCAAGTCGTCAATCGTGGGATCCTCGGCCACTATGTGGCAACCGCAAGCCTGGCGACGGGTGCGTACGAAACCATCAATAACTTCGCCGCCCTGCCTCCCCAAAATCCTACGGTCTTTGAGTACTACCGCAAGGAGTTGAAGCGACCGTCTTCTGACGCCTGGGTGGTCGCGCCCAGCAATGGATTTAATCACATTGGGGAAAGCAGCTCTCGGTCCTTTGGTCCGGGACTCGGAGCTCGCGTCATTTTGCCGAAGCACCTATTGAGGGCGGCAATTTCCAGCGGCAACGCCGATTATGCGCACCTGCTGCGGGACAACTACGAGACTCCGTACTTCACGCCGGAACTTTCGGGTAGCGATTTTGAGCTGGAACAGCTTGAACACCTGCTGAAGCTTTCGGTCGACGATTTCAAGATGCATGCCAGGACGCTATCGAGCCCGGATGAGCTTTCCGTCTACATCACCAAGCAGTTGATGCGTCAGGTGGCTCCCAGTCTGCTCTGGATCACCATGCACGATATCGACATCGCTCATGCGGGAACTTACTCCCTGTATGTGGAGGGAATCCGCCGGACCGATCGACTGTGTGCGGAAATATGGAAGACCATTGAAAGCCAGCCGGAATACGCAGGTAAAACCACACTATTGATCCTGCCCGATTTCGGCCGCGATGCCGACAACGATGCCGGCGGCAATGGTTTTCAGCACCATCGCACGGGCGATGCACTCTCGCGAACCACCTGGCTTATCGCCATGGGTCCCGGCATCCGCGAAGGCGTCGTGTATGACCGTGCCGTCGATTCACTCGACCTTGTGCCGACCATTGGCGCGAGGATGGGTTTCTCCGCTCTGCTCTCAAAGGGCAGGCCGATCACGGAAATTGTCTAATGCTCCCGAACGAACTCAAACCCGAGATGTTCAGCTCATACCCTCCGGAAGCGAAATCTCTGGTGATCGAGAATCTCGGAGTTTTGCGCGAACTGCCGTTGAGTTTCGAGTCTGGTCTGCTGCGCGAAGTCATCGATTTCGACTACAAGTTTCCCTCCGAGCGCAGGTCGCTCCAGAGGGAGCTCACGAACTTATCGCATCTTTCGCCAGCCGAAAAAGCGGAGTGGCTGCAGGGCTTTTCGGCAATCACGCTCTCTACCAAACTGGAACACTTGGATTGGGTAAACTCCCCGGCGCAATTTACAGAACAGCTGTCCGCGCACTTGTGGACCACGAATCAACTGGATGCGTTTCGTCTTGCGGCAAATGCTTATGGCGACCGTCTGGGCGCAGCCCTACCGGTCGAAGTTCCGGCGGTGCCGCGGCTAGGAATCACCGTAATTGGCGAAGGCATCCCATTTTATAGCGGACAGTTGTTTCGGAAGCTGCGCCCGCATGGGGCGTATTTTTCGAACGTTTTGCCCGATGAGGGGCTACCAACGTTACTGGCGACGGTCGCCGCGCGAGCCAAGCAGCATCACGCGCCGTATGCGCATTGGTACATCGATGGCGGCGAAGCCGCCGGGCACGACGCTTCGCTGGCCTTTGTTTCCTATGGCGCTCTGGAATCCGTGCGCATGGCATTACTACGGAAAATCCATTCCGAAACTGAGAAGCCAGGCATGGGGCCGGAGATGCTGCGAACGTTGATGGCGGAGCTGCGGCCGACCGATCTCGACATGAAGGAACCAGGGGATCAGGTGTTGGATCGCTTTCAGGTAAAGCTGCTCACCGAGGGGTCGGGTACGCAGATTTTCAGCACGAGCTTTACCCAATGGGCCGCTCGGGAAGCCCTGCGCCGCTCCGAACCGGTGACATTGCTGGTGAGGTTCGCGCCGCGGCAGCGGCAAAAGCCGATGAACGAGCTTTTGTCGCCCCAAGCCGAGCAACCCGACCTCGACCCGCTGGGTTCGTTGATCGACGGGGATATGGGCGCGTACTATAACTGGCTCAATCAGCAGCGCCTGCCCGGCGCCGAGAATGCTGCATTTCTGGCATGGTTCGAGAGGCACAACCAAGCCGTCGTGATTGGTCCCGCCGTGCCGCGCGGCACCGAATCGGCCAATGCCATCAACATGGAGCAGTTGCTTTCCTGGATTGTGTAGTTCATCTGTACAACGCAGTGATTCTCAGCACGGAACCTTTGTGCCTGGAAGGACGCCGTAATGCACAGACGCCATTTTATTCTTACAACCGGAGCACTGTTAGCCGGAGCAAGACTCGCATCCCGAACTCTCGGAGAGACAGCCACAAACAGCGCCTCGGGGCGTTTCGTGCTTCCCATCAACCGCAATTGGAGATTCAGTCCAAAGCCCGTGGACCGCGGGCATGAGAGGGATTTCGACGACTCCAGCTTCGAGCCTGTAGTCGTGCCGCATACCAACGTGCGTCTGCCGTGGCACGGATTTGATGAGAAGCAGTATGAGTTTGTATCGCTTTATCGCAGGCGCTTTCGATTGCCGCAAGAGGCACATGGAAAACGGGTCTTCGTGGATTTTGAGGGAGTGATGACTGCATCTAGGGTTTGGATCAACGGCGAGAGCCTGGGCGAGTACAAGGGCGGATATACGCCATTCTCATTTGAACTGACGCCGCACGTCGATTGGAATGGGGAAAACATCCTGGCTGTCGATGTGGACTCGACGGAGCGTTCGGATATTCCTCCCTTCGGCTACGAGATCGACTATCTCACTTTTGGGGGCATGTACCGCGAGGTAGCGCTCAGGATCGTGCCGGAAAGCTTTATCGAAAATATTTTTGTTCGGCCGAAAGAGGTTCTTAGCGGAAAACCCTCAGTCGAGGTCCAGTGCTTCCTTGAGAATCCCACCGCTTCTCCTCAACCTCTCTCCATAGAAGTCGAGCTGCGGGATGGTGAGCAGATAATCGTCAAAGAGTCGCAGCGCATATCGATGGCCGGGCAGGGAAGCCGAGATTCGGAGCCTCCGTCCGAGACGACACATTTCGAGAAGCTTCCGAATATCAAGCTGTGGAACCTCGACAACCGCCAT
>Ga0126381_100008276_pt1 | contig 11618 bp, 10 predicted proteins | sample PanSoiMetPlot_28_FD_96465 | JGI IMG/M metagenome (GOLD analysis project Ga0126381, IMG submission 96465) | Tropical forest soil microbial communities from Panama - MetaG Plot_28 | ecosystem: Environmental > Terrestrial > Soil > Tropical forest > Bulk soil | place: Panama | collected 2016-02-17 | reverse complement strand
GAGATCGAGAACGGCTGCAGGTCCGACGCCGAGACCAGCCGGCCCGGCCGGAACTGATCGAGCGCGGTTACCGTATTGCCGAATGACTGCCCAGCCACCAGCAGACGGTCCGCCTTGTAGCCAAACAGGCCGCCCATGCCGACGGCGACAAGCAGCGCCAGCAGCGCGAGGTGGAACAGCAGGTTGCCGGCCTCCCGCAGGTAGCCCTTTTCCGCCGAGATCCAGTCGTCGCCGGTGCGCACCCGGAACCGCTTGCCCGCCAGCACCGCCGCCGAAGTGACCAGCGCGGCGTCGGCGGCCAGCGGGGATGCTATCGTGCTCAGCAGCGGCAGCCGGGACAGGTTCCGCGGTGCCCGGGGCGGCTGCTGACGCGCGGCGCCTGCCAGCCGGAACGTCCGCGGCACCACGCACCCGGCGAGGGAAAGGAACAGCAGCAGGTAGATCGCCGCGAACCAGGGCGCCCCGAACACGTTGAACAGCGAGAACCTGGCCAGCCAGGGGGCCAGAGCGGGATGCGCGGCGTAGTACTGCTGCACCGCCAGCGGGTTGATGCCCTGCTGCGGCAGCACCGACCCCGGCACGCTGCCCAGTGCCAGCAAGAAAAGCAGGATCAGCGCGGTGCGCATCGAGGTGAGCTGGCGCCACCCCCACCTGGCCCATTGCATTGTGCCGAACGGACCCGGCAGGGCTGGCCCGCGCCGTTGCGAACCGGGGCCCGGGGACTTCGGGCGCTGCCCGCCCGCGGCTTCCTCAGGGCGCCCGGTGGCCGGGACGCGGACCTCGGTCACCGGGCCGCCTCCCGCCGTGCGGGCGTCACCGGATCACCGCCGATGGGCCGGGTCATGACGGTGCCGCCATGGCGTGGGTGATCAGCCCGTGCAGGCCCGAGTAGGACACCGTGCCGATGACGCGGGCGGCGATCCGCCCGTCGCGCCCGATGACCAGCGTGGTGGGGATGCCCGCGGGCGGGACGGTGTCGCGGAAGTTGAGCGCGATCACGTCGCCCGGGTCGTTCAGGCTGGGGTAGCTGATGCCGAAGCGGCGCTGGAACGCTTCGGCGGTGGCCGGGCTGTCCCTGATGTCCACGCCGAGGAACCGGACGCCACGCGGGGTGAAGCGCCTGGCCAGCTGGGACAGGAACGGCGCCTCGGCGCGGCACGGGGTGCACCAGGATCCCCAGAAGTTCAGCACGACGACGCGGCCGCGGTACTGGGCCAGGGTGAACTTGCTGCCGGACAGCAGGGTTCCGGTGACCCGCGGCACGGCCGGGCCCGAGGCGGTGCCGTACACGGTGGTTCCGGGACTGCCGGAGACGAAGCTCTGCCCGTTGCCCCCCGGGCCGCTCTGCCCGATCGCCCCGCTCTCGCAGGCGGCCAACGCCGTCACGGCGCCCAGCGCGAGCGCGGCCGCGCGGGCAGCGGTCCAGGCAGCCGCGCGGGCGGAGGTGGGAGCGCGCGGGCGCACTGGCGCGGGCCGGGAGGGGATGCCCGCGTGTCGGCTGAGAAATCGCGGCGGACGGGACAGAATGATCTCCTACAAGCGGTAGTGCCGCGCCCCATTGTGCCGGATCCCACTCTGGCCCGTGAATCCGGGGCTGTCTGGCACCCAGAGCAACCCTGACACCACTTCCCGGATCTCCGTACAGGGCTGGCCTGGCGCACCCACGCTGAGCCCGGTACGTGGTTCGACTGGGGTCAGGCGCCGTGGGCCCCGCCGCGTCCGCCGACGGACGGTTCGGCGTAGCTGACGGCGATGATCTTGCCGTCGGTGTAGGTGAAGCTGGTCACGCTGCCCAGGGCGCACTCGCGGCGGCCCGGGTGGTGCCACAGCCGGCGCTCCTCGGCCGCCCGGCGGGCCACCCAGATGGGCAGCTGATGGCTGACGCAGACCGCCTCGTGCCCGCGGGCCTCCTCGGCGGCGTCGTCCATGACGGACAGCATCCTGGCCGCGATGCTCGCGTACGGTTCGCCCCACGACGGGCGGAACGGGTTGGCCAGGCGCGGCCAGTTGGCGGGCCGGCGCAGCGCGGGGAACCCGACGTCGAACCGCTCCCCCTCGAAGTGGTTCCACGGCTCGATCAGCCGGACGTCCACCCGCACCTCGAGGCCGAACTGCGCGGCAACCGGGGCGGCGGTTTCCAGTGCCCGTTCCAGCGGCGAGGACAGCAGCAGCTTGACGTCCCGGCCGGCCAGGAACGCGGCGGCGGCCTTGGCCATGTGCTCGCCCTCGGGCGAGAGGTGGTAGCCGGGCAGACGGCCGTAGAGAACTCCGCGGGGATTGCTGACCTCGCCGTGGCGGAGCAGGTGAACCACCGTGGTGTCGGGCATGGCGCGCCCAGCCTACCGGGGGTCAGGCCAAAGCCGCGGCGGCGGCCCGCGCCGCGCCGGGCAGCGCCGCGGCGATGCGCTCCACCGCCTCGTCGTCGTGAGCGGCCGAGACGAACCATGCCTCATACGGCGAAGGCGGCAGGTAGATGCCGGCGGCCAGCATGGCGTGGAAGAAGGCCGCATACGCGGCGCTGGACTGGCGGCGGGCGCCATCGAAATCCCGGACCTGACCGGTGTTTCCCAGGAATACCGAAAACAGGTTCCCGGCTTCCTGGAGCCGGAACGGCACGCCCGCGGCGCCCAGGGCCTCGGCGGCGAGCTTGGCCACCTCGGCGGCCACCGCGTCGACCCGCGCGTACACCTCGGGCGTGCAGGCGCGCAGCGTGGCCAGGCCCGCGGCGGTGGCCAGGGGGTTCCCCGACAGCGTGCCCGCCTGGTAGACGGGCCCCAGCGGGGCGAGCAGGTCCATGATCTCGGACCGCCCGCCGAACGCGGCCGCGGGCAGCCCGCCGCCCATCACCTTGCCGAACGTCATCAGGTCCCCGGCCACGCCCTCCCGGCCGTACCAGCCGGACCTGGTGACCCGGAACCCGGTGAGCACCTCATCCATGATGAGCAGCGAGCCGTGCTCGGCGGCGAGTGCCGCGAGCACGTCGTTGAACCCCGGCTCGGGCGGCACCACGCCCATGTTCGCCGGGCACGCCTCGGTGATCAGGCACGCGATCCGCGGGCCGTGCGCCGCGAACACCCCGGCCACCGCGGCGGTGTCGTTGTACGGCAGCACCAGCGTGTCGGCGGCCGCGGCGCCGGTGACCCCGGGGCTGTCCGGCAGGGCCAACGTGGCCACCCCGGATCCCGCCGCGGCCAGCAGCGCGTCCACGTGCCCGTGGTAGCAGCCGGCGAACTTCACCACCAGGCTCCTGCCGGTGAACGCGCGGGCCAGCCGCACCGCGGACATCGTCGCCTCGGTACCGGAATTGACCAGCCGGACCTTGTCCACCGGGGCCCGCGCCGCGATCTCCTCGGCAAGCTCGACCTCGGCGAGGGTGGCGGCACCGAACGAAGTACCCCGGCCCGCCGCCGCGGTGACCGCGGCCACCACTGCGGGATGCGCGTGGCCGAGGATCATCGGGCCCCACGAGCAGACCAGGTCCACGTACTGCTTGCCGCCGGTGTCGGTGAGGTAGGGGCCGCTGCCCGAGGCGATGAACACCGGCTCACCGCCGACCGCCCCGAACGCGCGCACCGGTGAGTTGACCCCGCCTGGGATGATCGCGCAGGCCCGCTCGTACAAGCCGGGGGAATCCGGTACCTGGCTCAGCTCAGTACCTCCTCGCAGGCGTCGGCAAGGAACTCCAGCAACCGCAGGCCGTCCGGCAGGCCGTGCTCCCGGGGATCCCGGATCCAGTGTGCCCCGGGCCCGCGGCCGGTGCGGGTGGGGGCCACCACGTAACTGTCCCGGCAGTGCCACCGCAGCCCGGCCACGGGGGCGAAGCCGTCCGGCTCGCAGTCCAGGTGACAGGACCACCACTCGTCTTCGTCGGCGGGCGCGCCGCGGGTGGTGGCAAAAAACAGGGCCCGGTCATCCGCGCTGAGCGCGACCGGGCCCGTGGCTGCTGGCGAGCGGCTGATTCGCTCGAGGGCCAGCAGGCCGGCCCTGGCCGGGACGTCGAGGACGTCGAACATCCGCCCGGTGATCAGGATGATGCTTGCGCCTGGCCGGTCCCGCCACCACCGGGCCACCTCGGCCGGGTCGCTGGACGCCTCGATCTGCCAGGCCGCGGAGATCGGGTGGGCCCCGGGCGCCGGGCAGCCGATCCGGTCACAGGAACATGCACGCCCGCTGCCGCGCGGCCGGCCGCGCGCGGCCAGCGCGGGCACCCGGTTACGGCTGGAGCCCGCGTGCAGCCGGACCGCGCCCGGGCACACCGGCCAGCCCAGCTGCGCGTACTCGGCCGCGGCGGCCGCCTGCCTGCCCGCGTCCGCACGGCGCCCGCGCCGCGGCAATACCTCAACCATCGGTGACCCCACTCCCCTTCCCCTTACACCGATGATGCCGCGTGTGCGGCGGGCATGCCGGTGACCTCGCTGAGTAAGGCCCAGAAGATACCTAACGGTGACATCCGGGGCCCCCGGACGGGGTCAGCCTGGATTCGCGCGTTAACCCAGTGGGATCAGGGTCACCCCGGGAACCAGTCAGCGGACGCGGCGGGCTACCTCGGCGGCCCAGTAGGTGAGGATGATCCCCGCCCCGGCGCGCTTGATCCCGGTCAGCGTCTCCACGATCGCCCGGTCCCGGTCGAGCCAGCCCTGCGCGGCGGCCGCCTCGATCATCGCGTACTCCCCGCTGACCTGGTAGGCCGCCACCGGAACCGGGGCGGCCGCCGCGACCTGCGCGACGATGTCCAGGTACGGCAGGGCCGGCTTGACGATCAGGATGTCGGCGCCCTCCGCCACGTCGAGCATGGCCTCCCGGAGGGCATCGCCGGCGGACGGGTCCTGCTGGTAGGACGCCCGGTCGCCGAACCGGGGCGCTCCCTCGGCGGCGTCGCGGAACGGCCCGTAGAAGCACGAGGCGTACTTGATCGCGTAGGCGCAGATCGCAACGTCCGGCTCCCCGGCCTCGTCGAGGGCGCGCCTGATCGCGGCCACCTGCCCGTCCATCATCCCGCTCGGGGCGACGACGTGCGCTCCCGCACGGGCCTGCGCCACCGCGGTCGCGGCGTACCGCTCCAGCGTGGCGTCGTTGTCCACGGCACCCGAGGGAGTCAGCACGCCGCAGTGGCCGTGGTCGGTGTACTCGCACAGGCACAGGTCCGCCATGATCACAACGTCGTCGCCGACCTCTGCGGCCACGTCACGCAGTGCTGCCTGGATGATGCCGTCCGGGTCGTCGGCGGCCGAGCCACGGCCGTCCTTGACGGCCGGGATGCCGAACAGGATCAGGCCGCCCACGCCGGCCGCGGCCGCGTCGGCCGCCGCCTTGCGCAGGCTGTCCCTGGTGTGCTGCACCACGCCGGGCATGGAGGCTACCGGCACGGGCTCCGGGATTCCTTCCTTGACGAACAACGGAAGGACCAGGTCGGCACCGCGGACGCTCGTCTGCGCCACGAGGCGCCGCAGCGCGGCCGTGCGGCGCAGCCTGCGCGGCCGTATCTCGGGGAACGTGCCAGCCACGACTACCTCCTTCAGCGCACCGGTACCGCGGGCGTTCCCGGCTTACCGGATCCGACGGCGGGCGCCGCGGCGGCGCTCGCTGGGGCGGCGCACCGGCTCGCCCGCGGCCAGCGCGGCGTCGCGCAGCCGGGCGCCATGCTCGGCCAGCGCGTCCACCAGTGCCGTCGCCGACGCCCGGGGCGCGATGACGTCGACCCGCAGCCCGTACTCCGCGGCGGTCTGCGCGGTCTGCGGGCCGATCGCCGCCACCGCGGTCACCGCGTGCGGCTTCCCGGCGATGCCGATGAGGTTCCGCACGGTGGAGGAGGAGGTGAACAGGACGGCGTCGAAGCCACCGCCCTTGATCGCCTCCCGGATCGCGGCTGGCGGCGGCGCGGCGCGCACCGTCCGGTACGCGGTCACGTCCTCGGTTTCCCAGCCCAGGTCGGTCAGCCGCGCGACCAGGGTTTCCGTGGCGATGTCCGCGCGGGGCAGCAGCACCCGGTTAATCGGATCGAGCACGTCATCGTAGGGCGGCCAGGCGGCCGCCAGGCCCTCGCTCGACTGCTCGGCCTCCGGCACCAGGTCGGGCTTGATGCCGAAGTCGCCGAGCGCCGCGGCGGTCTGCTCGCCTACGGCGGCCACCTTGATCCCGGCGAAGGCCCGCGCGTCCAGGCCGTACTCTTCGAGCTTCTCCCGCACCGCCCGGACCGCGTTTGCCGAGGTGAAGGCGATCCACTGGTATCGCCCTGTGACCAGGCCCTTGATGGCGCGCTCCATCTGCTGCGGGGCCCGCGGCGGCTCGACCGCGATGGTCGGGACCACCTGCGGCACCGCACCGTAGGAGCGCAACCGCTCCGATACCGACGCGGCCTGCTCCTTGGTGCGCGGCACGAGCACCCGCCAGCCGAACAGCGGCTTGCTCTCGAACCAGGAGAGCCCCCGGTGCGCCGCGGCGTCACCGACGACCGCGATCGCGGGGCCGTCTTCGGTCAGCACGCTCACCCCGGCCGCCTTGAGGTCGGCCGCCACCGAGGACAGCTTGGTGAGCACCGTGTGCTGGTCGGTCGTGGTGCCGTTCCAGGTGATCGCCATCGGGGTGGTGTCGGCCCAGCCGGCGGCCATCAGCATCTTCGCGATATCGACCGGCCCGGCCTCGGCGCCCAGGATGACCAGGCTGCCCGCTGCGGCGGAGTCCGCCGGCGCACGGCTCAGCTCAGACGCTTGCAGTATCCGCAGGTCCGGGGTGGCATCGCTGGTCAGCGGCAGGCCGGTATAGGCGGGCACGGCCGTGGCGGCCGGTATCCCCGGCACAATCTCCAGCCGCACCGCGGCCTTGGCGCACGCGTCGGCCTCGGCTGCCGCCTCGCCGAACAGCAGCGGGTCGCCCGGGCACAGCCGGATCACCAGCTGGCCCTCTTGCGCGGCGGCGATCAGCGTCGCCGGGTCCGCGCCGGCCTGGCCAGCGTCGATTACCGTGGCTGCTTCGGGCAGCAGGTGGGCAACCCGGCGGGTCAGCTCGGGGCCGCCGATCACCAGGTTGGCCTGGCCGAGCAGTTCGGCGGCCCGCAAGGTGAGCAGGCCGGTGTCACCGGGACCGGTCCCGGTGAAGGCCACCAGTCCGGGCTTCGGCTGCGACGTACCGGCGGCCGTCGGCACGGCCCCGGCCGCGTCCTCGGTCTTCTGCATCACGGGTGTGGGATTCACTGCGCATCGTCCCCGTTACCTAGCTCACCCGGCGACACCGCCGGGTGCAGCGCCCTCTTGCCGGGCGCCGCCACGACGTACGGGCCCGCCACGATCGTTCCTGCCCCCTGCGCCAGCAGTTCTGCGGCCACGTCACGGCCGAGCCGTGCCGCCTGCGCGGCCGGGCCGGTCATCGACACCCGCACCGCCTGCCTGCCATCGACCGCCACGACGGCGGCCGTGAGCTGCAGTATTCCGGTACCGGCAGCGAAGGCGCCAAGCGGTGCGCTGCATCCGGCCGCGAGCTCGGCGAGCACGGTGCGCTCCGCCGTCACGGCGGCCCGGCTGGCCGGGTCGTCCACCGTCGCGATGAGTTCCGCCAGTTCCGGCGAATCGGCGCGGCACTCCACCGCCAGCGCGCCCTGCCCGGGCGCGGGAATCATCGCATCCGCCTCGAACACCTCGCTGACCAGGTCCAGCTGGCCGATGCGGGCCAGCCCGGCGTAGGCGAGCACCACGGCGTCCAGTTCTCCCGACGTCACCTTGTTCAGCCTGGTCCCGGCGTTGCCGCGGACCGGCACCGGGCGGATGTCCGGCCGCATGAGCCGCAACTGGGCGGCCCGGCGCGGCGAGCCGGTGCCGATCACCGCGCCCGGGGGGAGATCGGCCAGCTTGGCGCAGTCCCGGCCCACCAGCGCGTCCCTCGGGTCATCCCGGGCGGGCACGGCGGCGAGCAAGATGCCGGGCATCTCTGCCGTGGGCAGGTCCTTGAGCGAGTGCACTGCCAGGTCGACCTCGCCGTGCCGGAGGCTCTCCCGCAGCGCGCCGACGAAGACGCCGGTCCCGCCGATTTCGGGCAGGTGGGCCCGGGTGATGTCACCGAAGGAGGTGAGCCCGACGAGTTCGACCTGCGCCCCGGTCCGGGCGGTGAGGAGCTCCGCCACCTGGCCAGACTGGGCCATGGCCATGGGGCTCTTGCGGGTGCCGAGCCGCAGCACCGACGTGCTCACTTCATTGCCTCCCTCGCGGGACGTCGTGCCGGAGGCGCGCCAGCAAGCACATCGCTGGCTTCGGGAGGCCCACCGGGGGCTCCGGGGGTGTCCCCCGGGCCAGCAGAGTCTCGCCGCCGGGACACCGCAACGGCGCCTGGGGCGGCGTCGTGCCGAAGGCGCGCCGACTAGCACCGTGCGGCGCTCGGCCCGGCGGCTGCAGCGTGACACTGGCTGTAGCTGACAGAAGGTGTCTCACCTGCCATCCTGCTCGGGCGGCGCGGCAGGCTGGGGGCCGTCCGCCACAAGCCCGGTATCGGCCCTGGTCACCGCCTCGACCGCCTCGGGGTCGAGATCAAAAAGCACCCGCAGCGCGGTCTCGTAGGAATCGCCACCCGGGGATCCGGCCAGCTCCTTGACTCGCACTGTCGGCGCATGAAGCAGCTTATCCATGACACGGTGCATGGCCTGGGCGATCTCGGCACGCGTGCGGTCGTCAATCGCACCGAGCTTGCCGGCCAGCCGGGCCAGTTCCGCCTCGACCACCTCGACCGCCTTGGCCCGCAATGCGACCACGGTGGGCGCTACCCGGGCCGCGTGCCGAGCGGACACCCGCGCGGCGAGTTCCTCGGTAACGATGGCCCGCACCGCGGCGACGTCCTCGGCATGGGAGGCGGTGAGGCCCGCCCCCGTGTCCTGCAGCGACTGAAGGCCGATCACGCTCACGCCGGGCAGGTCACCCACGCCGGCGTCCACATCGCGCGGCAGCGCGAGATCGAGGAAGACGAGCGGCCGGTCCGCGGCGCCCGCGGCCGCCCGCGCGCGCAGCGCCCCGGCGACCGTGTCCGCGGTGATCACCAGCCCCGCCGCGCCGGTGCACGAGATGACCAGGTCGGCCGCGGCCAGGGCCGTACCGAGGTCATGCAAGTCGGCCGTGGTGCCAGAGACCGACGCCGCCAATCGTTCCGCACGATCTTTAGTGCGGTTCGCCACGACGATGCCGGCCGCGCCGAGCCGGGCCGCGGTGGCGACCGCGAGCGCGCTCATCGAGCCGGCGCCGACGACGAGCACGCTGCGCCCGCGCAGCGGCCCGGCCGGGTCGGGCGCGGCGCTCAGCCGTGCCGCGGCCAGCCCCACGCCCACCGTCACCAGGTTCGCGCCCGCGCGGTCGATGCCGGTCTCTGCGTGCGCCCGCTTCGCCGTGCGCAGCGCGAGCATGCCGAGGTCGTCCAGGGTGCGGCCGAGCGCCTGGTGCTTGCGCGCGAGGGCGAGGTTGCGGCGCACCTGGCCGAGGATCTGGCTCTCGCCCACCACCATGGATTCCAGGCCGCAGGTCATCGACAGCAGGTGCTGCACCGCGCGGTCCTCGTAGTGCACGTAGAGGTGGGGCGCGAGCCCGGGCAGTTCGATGCCGGTGTGCCTGGCGAGCATCTCGCAGATCGCCGCCACGCCCGCGTGGAACTTATCGACCTCGGCGTAGACTTCGACCCGGTTGCAGGTGGATACGGCGAAGGTGCCGGCCACGTGCTCGGAGTGGAATACGTCGCGCAGCAGCTTGCCCAGCGCGTCGCCGCTGATCGCGGCGCGCTCCAGGATCGCGACCGGGGCGCTGCGATGGCTAAGCCCCACCACCAGGACGCTCACGGGGCGGTCACCGACTCCCCGGCGCTGCCTGCCAGGGCGGCCAGCCCGACCCCGCCCCGGTAGTGGCGCTTTCCGGCGGGAGAAGCGCGCACGTCCGACCTCCGTTGCGCGTGGAAGGCGAGGATCTGCAACTCGATCGACAGGTCGACCTTACGCACGTCCACGCCCGCTGGCACGCTGAGCACGACCGGCGCGAAGTTGAGGATGCTGGTCACACCGGCGGCCACCAGCCGGTCGCAGACCCCCTGCGCGGCCGCGGCCGGGGTGGCGATCACGCCGATGGACACGCCGCGCTCGGCCACGACGTCCTCGATCGCGTCACTGCTCCCGACCACCTGCCCCACGGCGATCTCGGTGCCCACGACGATGGGATCGGCGTCGAGCACCGCGGCGATGCGGAAGCCGCGGGAGGCGAACCCGCCGTAGTTGGCCAGCGCCCGCCCGAGGTTGCCGGCCCCGACGATGACGACCGGCCAGTCCTGGGTCAGGCCGAGCTCACGGGACACCTGGTAGACGAGGTAGTCCACGTCATAACCCACTCCCCTGGTGCCGTAGGAGCCCAGGTGGGAGAGGTCTTTGCGGAGTTTCGCCGAGTTGACGCCGGCGGCGGCCGCCAGTTCTTCGCTGGATACGGTCGCGATGCCCTGCTCGGCGCAGGTGTACAGAACCCGCAGGTACACCGGCAGGCGAGCGATCGTCGCTTCGGGAATGCCCTGGTTCCCAGGGGCTGCGTTCGGGCGGCGCGACATTCGCCGGTGCTCCTGAAGATCGGGGCCCGAAGCCACCCAGGCCGCGCCCGAGCCGCCACAGGACCAGTTTCAACTTCACGGTACGCTCTTGTGAACGTATGCACAAAGTCTGCTGCGTCACGCCCGCCCGGTGCCGGGTGCACCGGCCGGCGCCGGCGATGACGGGGTGCGCCGGGCGGTGCCGGGTGCCCGGGCGGCGTCGCGTCAGGCCGGGCCCGCGGTTCCGGCGGCGGTCAGGGCGGCCCGCAGCCGCCGCTCGCTCACGTGCCAGAAGTCGTGCTGCACGCCGTTGATCAACGTCACCGGGATCATCTCCCAGTAGGCCTGCAGGTCGCGTTCTGACCGGGTGATGTCCCGTTCTTCCCAGGGCACGCCGAGGTCGGCGGCGACCCGGGCGATGACCGCGCGGGCGTCGTCGCACAGGTGGCAACCGGGGCGGCTGAGCAGAGTGATCGTCGCCGCGGCCGGGCCGCGAGGAGCGATGTCGTGGGGGCCGGCGCTCCGGCGGGCGGGGTGACCGGCGGCGGGCTCGGGCGAGGCGGGGTCAGCGGGCACTGTTGCCCCGCGCGCTGCCGCGCGCACTGCCGCGCGCACTGTTGCCCTGCGCGCTGTTGCCCCGCCCGCTGTTGCCCCGCGGCCGTCCCTTCCGCATGCGCGGCTGGCGCTGCGGTGCCGCGGGCGGGGTGAACTTCGCGTGCCGGACGCCCAGCTCGATCACGTTGGTCGCCAGGACGTAGGGCTCCCGCTCCTCTTCGAACTGCCGGATGTAGGGCTGGCGCTCATGCCGGTCGAAGGCCGCCTCGTCCCGGTAGACCGCGTACAGGATGCGCTGCATCGGCGCCGCGGGAACCTCGTGCATGACGTAGACCAGGGTGTCCGGCTCCCTGACCCGCACCTGCTCCACAACCTCGGAGGCAAGCCGCTCGAACTCTTCCGCGGCCTCATCGAGCAGGGTGTAGATGGCTATCTGCCCGTAGAGCCGCGAGGTGTCCTCGGCGGAAACCGACTCCGGCGACGGCTGGTACTCCCTCAGGGCCGGCAGCACATCCCCCGTCTCCACGAAACCG
>Ga0126381_100008275_pt1 | contig 11619 bp, 14 predicted proteins | sample PanSoiMetPlot_28_FD_96465 | JGI IMG/M metagenome (GOLD analysis project Ga0126381, IMG submission 96465) | Tropical forest soil microbial communities from Panama - MetaG Plot_28 | ecosystem: Environmental > Terrestrial > Soil > Tropical forest > Bulk soil | place: Panama | collected 2016-02-17 | reverse complement strand
TGCGCCAGCAAGTGGCGGCGAGCTATTTAGGCACAACCTTTGGCGGCCCACCCTCAGCGGGCAATGTTCAGAGTTATTTAGATCTTTACAACCAGATCGATCCGACCGGATTAGCCGGACGGCAGCAACTGGGGCAAGACCTAGCAGCGCAAGAAGCTTTAGGCACCCAGCTTGACCCGGTTACCCAGCGTCAGATTGAACAATCTGTCCGGACTGCTCAGGCTGCACGTGGCAACGTGTACGGCACGCCGCAACTGGTCCAAGAAGCGATGACTACGGGGCAAGCGGGACTTGCTTTACAACAGCAGCGCCAAGCGGCATTACAAGGATTTTACCAGAGCGGCCAAGACGTCGGCAACGTCGCGCAAAGCCTTTACCAGACAGGATTATCCAATCGGCTTGCGCAACAACAGGCCGCTTTAGGATACCTTGGATCCGGCCAGACACCCTACCAAGCGGGTGCGAGCTACCTTAACACGGCTGAACAGCGGGCGGCCGCCGCAGCTCAAGGCGGTGCAGCTTACATGCCGCAGGGGCCGAGCGGATATTACACTGGAGCTGGCACCTCGAGTTTTCCGCAGTACGGGCTTGATGTCAGCCAGCTAGCCAATCAGTGGCAGCAGAGTATGAACTACGGCCAGTACGCCGGCTACAACGCGCAACTGGCGGCCAGCCAGTCTAAGGGCGGCGGATTCGGCGGCGGAAGCATGGGAGGCGCGGCGAAAGGCGCGATTGGAGGCGCGGCGTCTGGGGCGCTCGCTGGGGCGGCCGCCGGGGGAGTGGGAGCAATTCCTGGGGCGCTAATTGGGGCGATCGGAGGGGGACTCGGGGGTTACTTTTCGGGGTGATAGCAGGAGCGTTAGCCGGAGCAATTGTCGGAGCTTTGGAATATGGCAAAGAATTGGATAGCGGGAGCGATCAAGAAACCCGGAAGTCTGCGTAAGAGTCTAGGCGTAAAAGAAGGCGAGACGATTCCGGCCAAGAAACTGGCGGCAGCAGCGCAGAAAGGCGGAAAGCTGGGCCGGCGCGCACGACTTGCGCAAACCTTGAAAAAACTTCACGGATAACGTTATGCCATCGAAAACTCCTGCTCAACGTAGGCTCATGGGTGCCGCTCTGGCTGCGAAACGCGGCGGCAAAGCTTTTCCTTTGGCACGCAAAATCGCTGGCCAGATGTCGGAGACTCAGCTCGAAGACTTCGCTCGGAAAGGTTCGGCCAAGAAGAAATCCAAAACCTACTACTAGCCTTATGCCGCTCAGATACGCTGCACCCGTTACGCCGCCGTTACCGACCATGGCGATGCCTGCACGTAAGGGGACCGTTCAACAGGGTAGCGGCGGGGGAGGCGGAAACGTCAGCAGTCTGATCAAGACGCTGGCTGGAGGCCAAGGCCAGACTGCCGGAGGCAGTTATCTGCCAATCGATTACGCGAACGCGATTCCGGACGATGTGTTGCCGGAAGATTTGGGAATGAGCGATGCGCAATTCGCTGACGCCATACGCAGTTCGCAAGTAGCCGATGCGTTACAAAGTTTTAATTGGTCAGCAGGAGTTTAGCACTATGCCAGTTACGAACTTGATTCATGGGCATTGTATTGGGGGTAATCGACATCGGTTATATGCGACGTGGCAAATGATGAAACAACGATGCTTGAATCCGAAGAGCAAGAGTTGGAAAAATTATGGCGCAAGAGGCATCAAGATTTGTGAGCGATGGCATAATTCTTTTGAGACATTTTTAGAAGATATGGGAAATCCTCCGACTTCTTTCCATACACTTGATCGCATCGATACAAATGGCGATTACGCGCCAGGAAATTGTCGATGGGCGACAAAGAGCGAACAGCAATGGGGGCGAAGGGATGCCAAACTAGACTCTGATCTGGTTGATTTGATCAAACATTTAAAGAGCATTGGACTTATACAGCAAGAAATAGCTAGCAGGCTTGACATACATCAAAGCGAAGTTTCGCGCGTATTAAGCCAAAAGCGGTGGAAAGGAGTGGTAATCGAGTGCCGTTGAAATACAGAGCTCCTTGGATTCCGCGCATGAACCAGCCGCGGCCTGCCGCCGTCAGGGCGCCTGCTGTTGGGCGCGGGCGCAGAGGCCCGGTCGGTGCCGGAGGAATTGATTTAACGCCAACCGGCAATCCCGGGGTTGACCTGGTCAAAGCAATTAACGCCATGCGGATCCAGGGGCAGCAGAACGCGATTGCCAACCAGATTCTTAATACCCAGAACCCGCCTCGGGCGGGACTGGTAGCGCCTGGAGTCAATCCGGTAACTGGTCAGGCGAACGTGATTCGTCCTGGTACACCCACTCTCGGTACGCCACCGCAAACGGGCGGGGTGGGCGAGTTGGCGATGCGTCAGCAAGTTGCGCAGCAGGATCTGGCCGATCAATTGCAACGGACAAAGATCGCTTCTGAGATCGCGTTGGCCCGGAGCCGGTCAATTGCCTCTCGCGGCAATGCGGTACCTGGCGGGAGCGGTTCGCGTTGGCGGCAATCTTTAGGACCGGGTCAACCCGGACAACCGGTCCAACCGGGACAACCTAGTGCTCGTTCTGGTAAAGCGGGCAAGCCTGCGGGCTACGTGCCTGGGAGCGGCGACGTGGAGAACGATTCATCGACAGACAACTTTTCTCAGATTCGGACTGATTTCGACGCGCAGCACGGCAAAGGCAGTTTTGACGCTTTTACCCGTAACTTGGGCAGTATGCAGGACGACGGCAAAGGCAACTTGGTTTTGCAGGATCAAAACGGCAAAATCCTTTTTTCGCTTCCAAAAACTGACGCACCATACTGGCAGCAGCGTTACAACGCGGCCCGAGCAGCCAGTGGCCAGGGTTATCTGGGCGATCCGCCAGCGGGTCAGAACCCGAACTCCGGCCAACCGGGCGGCAGCCAGGTCAATCCGTTCGTGCCAAAGAGCAATCTGGAAGTGCGTTCGTTGCCGTACGGTACGTACATGATTGATCCGCAGAGCGGGCAATTGACAATCAAGAATCGGCCGCAACAAGGGAATCAGCCGCCGGCAGGGCAATCAGCGCAAGCAGCACCTGTCCAAGCTGCACCCTCGCCAAGTGATGAGCAGGCGACTGAGGAACAGGCGGCACAGGAGGACATCGAAGCCGGTCAGCCGCAGGCGCAAGAGGAGACAAGTGCGGCGAGCGCGGCACAAACCGATCAGGATCAGGAGGAAGCCAGACGCCGGCAAACGATGCTTTCTCTAGCGATGAACCAGCCTGGGGCAGGCACACTGTATCCGGCGCAAGACCTTAACGCTTAGCGCTGTCTTATGGATGCCGATCTGTTGGAGGCGGTGCGCAAACGTCAGATTGCCGATTCGCTTTTAGACGATGGATCGGGCGGTTTCGAAACGGCTCCATATGAAACGATTAGCGATGAAGATCCTTCTTCGGAGACGGGAACAGTCACTGATCAAAGGCTGAGCTCTTATCTGGGCGAATTGGAAGCTTCGGCTTTAGCTCCGAAAGCTACGAATTTGCCTGAGAGATATAGCCCTTCATTTGGGGAACCTGGTTTTTGGCGTTGGCATTTAATGAATGAAGGCATGCCTTCAGCGCAAGAGAGCTCAGAAGCGTTTCCGATTGAAGGTCCTGCGGCATTTGCTCAAGATCAATCTGGGGAGCCGCAGCAAAACTATGTTTTGACCCCGGTTCAAGAGATGGGAAGCTCGATTCCGGCTTCGAGCGATTACCCAGCCAGTGCGCAGGCACGTCCGCCTGAGTCCTTAGAGCCTGAGTATGCGGGTATTGGAGATGGAGAACCGGCACCTGACACATTGACACAGGTCGAGCGTGCCCAACCTGCGGTAGAGCCTGCGCCCGATACGCTAACCCAAGTTGAGCGCGGCGAGCTGGTTCGGCTTCATCCGGTGCCACCCGTCGCAGCAGCGAATCGTGAGTTAGATCTTGCGCCGCCAGCCGAACTGGTCAAGGCACCACAGCCTGCGCCCGGTACGCTCACTCAGGTTGAACGCGCGCAACCGGTCGAGCCTTCGAGACCTGATATAGGGATTCCCGATGACTACGCTGGACTGGATGTAGCTACACCGGCGCAAGCACCGGCTCCTGCGACACAACCTTCTCAACCTTCAGCGCAAAACTATGTCCTGACACCGGTTGACCCGGCGACCGGGCAACCATTGCCGCGATCGGTGCAGCCTGCACAGCCTGCGGCCTCCGCAACGGCTGCCAAAACCACGGAGCCTGCGACCGCGCCACAGACGCAAGAGCCTGATCTGACTGAACCGGCAAGGCCCGGATCGTATCAATCTTACCAAGGGTCCGAGCCTCGTCAGATCCAGGGCGTGATCATGCATTCCAGCGATGGGAGCCTCAAAAGCGATATCAACACCCTGACCGGCGGTGACCCCAGCCACAAGGTCAGCGTCCATTATTATGTCGCTAAAGACGGCACGGTTCATCACTTCGTCAATGACAACGATATTGCTTACGATGTCGGACAGACGAGCGGCCCGCTGGCTCATTTAAACAACGCTACGACGATCGGGATTGAAACGGAGCATGTGGATGGAACGCCTTGGGAAGATTCTCTTATTCGCGGCGAAGCGCGTCTTGCAGCTCAGTTGCTCAAGCGTTATCCGAATCTCTCAATCGATGATTTCCACGGACATAGCGATGTGGCACCGGAACGTAAACAGGATCCGCTCGATTTTCCCTGGGACAAGTTCCGGCAGTACGTGGCGCAGGATATGGGGCAGCAACCTGCAGCTCCACAGGCGCCAGTTGCTCAGCCCGGCAACAAGCTGGCCAACGGCTTTTACCAGAACGAAGATCCGAAAAGCTTTATCAGCGGGCGCGCAACAACGTTTGCGACACCGGATGATGTGGCCAGCGGGCAGGATCCAGGTGTAGGCAGCGCGAAGCTAGGCAAACTGGACACCACCCAGGCCTGGGGTGTCGCGGTGCCGTTGGACGTGCTCACAAGTCAACTGGGCAATAACCCGGCCGCCTGGCGCAAAGCGCGCGGGGACGTGGTCGATCCGCAAACCGGCAAGAGGTTGCGTCTGCCGATTGTCGATGTGGGTCCCTCTAACCCCAATGCGCTTTTCGACATGACGCCTGGGGTCAGCGCCTATTTCGGTGGCGATAAAACTTTGAGCGTCAAGCTGGTTCCCAATGCCGGCCCGGACGTCAACAAAGATCCGGCCAGTTGGGGCGATGAACAAGCCGCTATTCGTCAGGGGTTTGACTCGAGCGCGGTGAGTGTGGTGAAAGTGCAAAAGCCGCAGAATTACCAACTCGTGCCGGCGGCGCCGCCCAGTGCTGAAGTGCTTGCAGCCGATCAAGCCAACCAGAAAAAACAAATTGGCATTTTAACTCAGTTACCCGAGGCGCAAGGGCAATCGTTACCGGATTTAATCAATCGCCTGGATAAACCCGTTGACGGCGTTAATGACGCTTTGCGCAAGAGTTATCAAGACGAAGTCAAGCAACAAGCAACCAAGTTCGCTCAAGAGAATTACGGGATCAAAGATCCGAAGGAAGCTCTTGCCCGGATCATGCAACCGGCTGGACCGCTTGATTACGCAAGCCAGGTCTTTAAGAGCGCTGCCGGCCATATGCTTTCAATGGTGTCCTCCTTCAATGCCAATATGGCGTCCAAGGACGAGGACAACGCCGTTAAGGTTTTAAAGCTGGTCAATCCGGATGCGTCACCGGAACAAATATCGGAGACGATGAAGCATCTGCTCAATCCGGATTTGAGCCATGCCGATCGAGAACGGTTGATTCGTGACGCAATTATGGTGCCGTACAGCCAACTTGATCAGGCGCACCAGAGCACATTCGATTTAGCGGGCGCAATCGAATCGATCCGGCGTCTGGCTGACCCTAAATATGTGGCTGAACGCAACCAGGTCGTAAAGACGCAAGTCGATGCGGTCAACAACCTGCTTAAACCTGATCCGCGACTTAATCCGACTGCAGCTCATATTATAGACGTGGTATCGCAACTTCCTGCGATGGGCGTCCAACTGGCGACTGGGCCGATCGGCGGATCCCTGATGCTTAGTGATATTTACAAAGGGACACTGGACAAACTCAAAGCTGAGCACCCTGAAATGAGCGATGCGCAGAGGCAGGATATGGCGGGCCGCAACGCGCTTGTCCAAGCGGGCATCATGTACGCGTCGGCAGGCAGCGGGCGTTTGTTCGAGGGAATGATCGGCGAGATCGAGAATGCCGTAACCCGCCGCGCAGTCGGAGCCGGAGCCCATATTGCAGCGGGCAGCGCTACCCTGGTCGCGGCGAAGGCGGCTGAGAATCTGATCACTAAAGCTCCCCTGACGCAGGGGCTTGGGGAAGCGGCGATTACGGGGGCCGGACTTGGGGCGGCAGGAGCGGTTACCGGCGGCAGGGCACCCAGGGAAAATGTTCCGCGTGAAACAATATATGATCAGCGACAAGTGCAAGTGCAGCCAACCGAGGGCGTCCAACCACCGGTGGTGCCTGGGGTGCAAGGCCCGGTACATGCGCCAGTGGCGGAAGTCCCATCCGCCCAACGAGGAGCAGCGCCGCAAGAGCAATTGCCGGAGTTACGCCAAGGTATACCTCCGCAGGGGACACCTTCAGGAGGAGCCGTGCCAGGTGTGCGGCCAGAAGGCGCAGAGGCACCATCCGAATTACAGCAAGCCCCTCCAGGTGGTGTGGTTATGCCTGGAACACCACCGGTTGATCCACGCTTCAGCGCCAAAGTTTCCACTGATAACCTCGTCAACGTTCCCGCTAGCGAAGTTGACCAGCGTTGGCAGGCTTCGCCGTTGAACAAGAACTTTTATCTCGAGCCTGGCGGCCAAGGCCCAAACTACATTGCGGACCGTTACCAGCGGGCCCAGGATTTTCTGGAGTCCGGCAAACCGATGCACGCGCCTGAAGTCACGGTGCGCGAGGATGGCACTATCCACTTCGACGATGGCCGACACCGTTTCGCCGCGATGCGCGATTCTGGGATGAGCGATGTGCCGCTGGCGATGGATGCGGAATCGTTGCGCAACCTGCAAAACACCAAAGCCACTTTTGAACCGGTAAAGGTGAGCGAATCCGAACCCATCACTAGCGCTATTGCCAACAGGTATACCGCAGAACGCATGGCTACGGGCGAGCTTGGGCCTATTGAGCCTGGACAAGGCAAATCCACTGAAGAGATGGTGCAACAGGGTTTAGGGATGAGCCGGAACCAAAGGGACGGATTGATTGATGGTTTTATGAAAGGCAAAGGCGGCAACCTTGACCAGCAAGGTGCTGCCATCCGCTCTAAGGAAGCGTTGTTGAGCGAGCAATCACGCGTTGCATCTCGAGCGGCGGCCGCTGATCCGCCTAACGCGGCTTTGCAAGCGCAAGCCAAGGCTGCACTAGATGAGGTGACGGATTTTCACAATGGTCCGATCAAGAAATTTAAAGAGATTTGGAGCAATGCCGGCCGCGGTTTGCAACGGGAAATCCCGCTTGATTACACTACTTTTAACGGGATGAAAGAAGCTTATCTCAAGGGCAACGGTAAAGAGGCACCTTCCATTCTTGATCCGAAACTAAAACAAATGGCTCAAAGGGTAAGTAAAACCGCAGAGGCTGAACGCGCGGCTTTTGATAATTTAGGCAAAGAGATCGACAAACAGACTCGAGGCAAAGCTGTGCCGACTGAGGACCAGATCCGTGCCAAGCTAATGGAAATCATGAAAGATCTGCCCTGCCCAACTTGAGCTTTATGGCTTGCTATTCTGGAACCAATCCGATTGGGAAATTGACTGACCAGGATCGCATGGGGATGTGGAAATGGGTGAAGGAGAACGCCATTGATCACGGGATGCCTTTTGAGCAGGTCCACGAAGCGTTCAACGCCCACTACTTCAGCGGAGCCGGAAGGCCCGAATGGATAAACGAATTTCTGGCTGCGCGCAAAACGCCTTTCAAACGAGCCAGTGACGCGGCTTGGGCCGCACAAGCCAATCGGCGGAATATCCAGACCCAAGCCAAGCACCTGGTCAATGATCGGACTGCGAGCATCTTGGAGCGAGCTGGGAAAGCGGTGATTGCCGCTCCCCGGTACGTCACGGTCGGTGGCGGCGTACACGGTGTGGTGTTTCCCTTCACTCATGGTGGCGCGTTGCTGCTTAATCCCACAAGGTGGGGAGCGTTTGCCAGGATGGTGGTTAACACTTGGAAGAATATCAGTCCTGCCCAGGCCGAAAGACTGCGGGACACAATGACCAGGGATCCGAACTTTACCCTGGCTCAGAGATCCAAACTGGACCTTAGCACGCACGGTATGGAAACAGGCGGCGGCAACGTTTCGGCACGCACCTGGGCGGCATTGCTTGAGACTCGCTTTCAGTTATGGAATAAGGCGATGCAACGGCACATCGACAGCGGGAAATATTCGGCCGAAGATCTTGATTCAATCGGCAAGGAGTTGGCTGTTTGGGCCAATCACGCTACGGGGAGCGGGAAAGGCATCATAAGTGATCCGCGGATTGCTCCGGCATTCTTCGGGCCGAAACTAGCTCAGAGCTATTGGAACCGGTTGGTTGGTGATCCGATCAAAACGGTTAACACCTGGGCTAACTGGAGCCGTGCGACGGCCGGCGAAAAAGTGGTTGCTATGCAGCGACTGCGAGGCGCAATGACTGCGGCAAGCACTTACACGGGGATGTTGTTGGCTAACCAAGCTATCCTTGTGGCAACTGGACAAAAGGATCAGATCAACTGGACTGACCCGTCCCAGAGCGATTGGCTTGGTTTTAAGGGATGGGGGTTCCGATGGAGTTTACCGGGCGCCATGCATAGTGAGATCAAGCTGATTGGGCAGATCATTGCTGCGCAGTCCATGAAACCGGAAGACCTGGCAAAGGTGGGCATCATGGTTCCGCATGGGAGGGTTGCTCCAGATAAATTGCTTTCTCTGCGGGGCGAATATATCGCGCGCCAGCTTCTTCAGTACGCCGAAAGCAAAGCAACGCCGGTTTATGGATTAGCGAAAGAATTGATTACTGGACACGATTTCATGGGGCGTCCCCTACCGTGGGTCACTGAAAAACAAACACCAAAGGAAGCGGCCAAACATCCGCCCATATCCTGGGGCGAATACGCCTGGAGCAAAGCGCCGATTCCGTTAACCGGTGCGGCCAAGTACGTCTATGACGAACTACGTAAAAACGGGGCAAGCGTGACGGATGCTTCGATGTGGATGCGGGCGGCGATGATTGCGGGGGTGTCGGCGACAACGGGTACAGAACCCAAAGAAATCAAGGAACCCGCACAGCACCGGACTCGGTACGGGCATGCGCAAGTCGGGCGTTAAAGCCAACTTGGAGGATCTCTATCTTCATCTTGCGGCGGATCGATTTCATCTCGTTCGGCCTGCAGATTTTCCATCAGATTATCTATTTGCTCGAGTCTTTGTTTAGCTCGCAGTTCTTCTCTTTGCTCTTCCGGAGTCGAAGGTATTGCCTTGGGGCCAAATAACGCACCTAAAGTTATCAAAATGCAAAATCCGACAGGAACAGGAAGATAGCAAAGGCCTTCTTTAATGCGTTCCCAGCGGTGCCATCGGTTTATGCTTAGCTGGCGTTCATGATCGTAAGGTCCATGAATATGTGGTTTGCCGCACAGATGACAAATCGTTTTCGCGTCAGAAAGGGGATCGGTTAAAGCTTGCATGTCAATTGACCTGTAGCCAGTGCCACCTGATTTTCGGATTGTCGCTTTCGGTCCAGACGTATTTGTGCCCGTTGACCGTTTTTGTGATCGGTCCTCGTTTGGCTGGGTTCACCGGGACAAGCTGATAATTGGGCTTAGCCGGACGCGGGTTGACGTAGACGGTTTCCTCTCCCTTGAGATCTTCCAGTGCCGCTTTGATATCGTCTAAGTCGGATTGGATAGCGTCCTTAGACTGGTCCAGGTCGATATTATCAATTTGGGTTTCGATATCATCGATGCCGTCGAGAACTTCTTGCACAGTTGCGGCGTGGATCAAAGAAGGCAATCCGATGGCGAGCAGCAGAATTAAAAAGGTTTTCATATTTTAGAGTGCGCCTCCAGCAAGTGGTCGAGTGCGACCAGAAAAGCTTCCAGGTTGTTCGCGGCGAGCTCGGCTTGGAGCCGTTCAAGAAGTGGGTGGTTCATTGATTGCGTTCCCGGTCCTGGTATTCGGCACTCGTCTCGTCGATTTGCCATTCATTGGGCTCCTCATCGTAGCGGCCGAAGTGTTCCCAATAAGCTTCCTGGTCTTCGTAGTGCGTCCTGAGTGTGTCGATGCGGTTTTGATCATTGATGAGTTTATGCATATTACTCAATCATACGGTAATCGACCTCAATCCTTTAATCCTTTTTCCTGTCGCCGTTCCAGTTCGCTCTTCATCAATTCGGCCAGAAGCGGTTGTTTAAGTTTCTCGAATCTCCGCTCCAGCCTGATCAGTTCTTCTTCGTTGAGCGCTAAGAGCAGCACCCGGAACAGTTCGGCAAACTCGCGCATCTCGCTCACAACCCTAGCCTTTCGATGTCTTTACGAACTAACCAAGAGACGAATGCGCTTCGCGTGCGTCCATTTTCTTGTGCGAGTTGATTTAAATGCGGCAGAAGATTCTTTGGAATAGTAAAGGATGTCCTCTTCACTCCATTAGAGTATATGGATGGGGCTGGATGGGCATCTAAGCTTGATCCTTGCTTATTCCAAATTGGCTGCAGCGTTTCGATCCAGTATCGTTCTACGCGGTCAAGCAGTTCTTTTGGCACAGGCATTATTAGAATACTATCGACACTGCCAAGTGGTTTATCGGCTAGTTGATGTCCGATTCTCGCAATGACATTTTCCGATTTGCCGACGTAAACGACTTCAAGATCTTGGCGGAGAAAATAAATGGCGGAATATTGAAAGCATTGGATCTGGCGACAGTTTTCCAAAGACAGATATTCCAGGGGGAGTTCTTCGTGGGCATTGTCCATATGATTGACTCGCAATGAGAAATTTTCTCGTCAATTCTAGCTGCTTCGAGTAATACGCGGTGGTGTACTAGGTATAGGAGGAACCTCAATTCCGGGAAGGAGCCCGCGTTCAAGATAAAGATGATGCCGCGCCAGCCAGGTGAAAAATTGACTACGGGTCATTCCCATCCGAACCGCGGCTGCATTCAAAGGAGCCTCGATTTCGACTGGAATACTGATTGAGATGGAGACTGTTGTACGCTTTGGTTCATGTTGTTTCGTTTTCATAGTTTCTACTGAGTAGTACGCGATCATATACAATAAATCAAATGAAAAAATTCGTTCGCACCAGCATAACTGTGCCGCAAGAGCTTTTGCCTGAGATAGATAAGGAGGCATTAGCTCAGAGGCGCAACCGATCAAGTTATCTGGTTTGGTTGGTCATGCAGCATCTGAAAACGTTACCGAAGGATGCGCTGAGAAAGGATTAAAGTTGACAGTATGCGATCCGATATGATAGACTCATATGATGAACGATGACAATGGCTTGCCGGAACCGGAACTCGCGCAAGTGCCAAACCCTTTTATTGAGCGCGTTGCGACTGAGGAAAAAAAGGAATCCCAACATGCCTTGGTCCCTTTTGATATT
>Ga0126381_100008274_pt1 | contig 11621 bp, 9 predicted proteins | sample PanSoiMetPlot_28_FD_96465 | JGI IMG/M metagenome (GOLD analysis project Ga0126381, IMG submission 96465) | Tropical forest soil microbial communities from Panama - MetaG Plot_28 | ecosystem: Environmental > Terrestrial > Soil > Tropical forest > Bulk soil | place: Panama | collected 2016-02-17 | reverse complement strand
AGTCCTTTGAGGATTAGCTTTGGCGGCGGAGGCACCGATCTGCCAGCATACTTTGAGAAGTATGGCGGCGCCGTCCTTAGCACAGCAATTAACAAATACACTTATGCGATCATCAACCAGCGCGCGGATGCCTATATTCAGATTATTTCCTCCGATTTGAAAGTTTTTCACCATTGGAACAGTGTCGAGGAAATGAACCTGCAGGCAAATGGGGGTGAGCTGGCAATTCCTGTGGCGGTTCTAAAAAACATGGGAGTTGCCGGCGGAGTCGACGTCTTCCTTGCTTCAGAAGTTTGTCCGGGAACTGGGCTTGGTTCGTCCGCAAGCATTTGTGTGAGCATTCTTCATGCCGTGGCTACGCATCTGGGAATGTCGCTTTCGAAACAAGAACTAGCTTCAATGGCATTCTCTATTGGTAGCCAAGCCGTCGGGACCTCGGTAGGAAAGCAGGATGAATTTGCATCCAGCCTCGGCGGATTGAATTTTTTGAAATTTAATGAAGATGGATCAACCGGCATCGAACCGGTTCACCTTCGGGCGACGGTACTCCGCGCATTAGAGCGCAGGTTGATGCTCTTCTTCACTGGAACAATCCGGAATTCTTGGACCATTTTGAAGGAGAAAGAGTCGTTGATCAACAATGACGGGGAAGGCGTTGTTCAGGCCCTCCATTGGATGCGAGGTGTAGCTCAGGACATGCGGCAGGCATTGCTGCAGGAAGACTTACAGCAATTTGGGCTGTTGCTGCACGAAGCCTGGGAAAATAAAAAGCGCACTGCGAACCATATCTCTACTCCATTTATCGACTATTTATATCGTAGGGCTCGCGAACAAGGGGCGATCGGAGGAAAGATTGCTGGCGCCGGCGGCGGCGGTTTCATGTTGCTTTACTGCGATGAAGGGCGACAAAACGCAGTGAGACAGGCGCTCGCCAGAGAAGGGATTCAAGAGATGCGGTTTGCGTTTGATTTCGTAGGCTCCAGAGTCCTGGCCAATGATCAGCCTGAGGCCCGTCTAATGAGCACGGCGTTCGGTGGTCGAGGCCTCGCTATCGACTAGTTTCAATTCGATCTTGTGCATCAGAAGCCGCGATCAGTCGCACCCGAATCGACACCACGAAATTCCAAGCGTCTAAATTACAACGCCGTTCACGATCTCGATCTCCTGAATATACCCTTTCGCAAGGTAAGCAGGAATCTTGCGGTACTCAGAGATAATTCTTTTCCGGAACTCCGCATCTTCCCACCATCGCTTTTCATCACAGCCGAAATAGTTCACACGGTGGCAGCAAATGTGTCTGATCTCAGGCCACTGCTTCCGAACCGTCATGATATACCGTCGAGCAGAGCTCATTTTCCCAACCAGCAGTATATCTGTCAGGGAAGCATTGCCAATCTTGGATCGAGAGAATACAACATTCTCACAAGTGTTCCTGGCGTGATCCTCCAGGATCATAATGGTTTTGGGTACACCACGTGCAACAAGTTCCTGCGACATGACGGCCGCTTCGGAACAGTCATCCCCGTCAGTAATACCGCCTGATATGATCAGTTGCTTAAAATATCCCCATTCATAAAGTTTTTGAATGTCCTCGCCAAACTGGCGAACACCGTGTCTCGTCCCAAAGACAAGGCCATATGCAGCAGGAAACAGCGTTACGGTGGGGGACACATAAGAAAACATGCGGTCTCTTAGTGCAGATTGGCTCATAGTGATAAAAATCCCTGAAGGATGAGTTCACTATGCCGCCTTGACGGGAATCATCGCCGGATCTAGCTCAATCAATTGATTATTTTTCATGAACATAGGCCACACATCAGATGCCGCACTATCGCAAAAACCGTTCATATAGGTTAAGCGAGTCCTATTACTTATATTTGATCTTGAACCGTGAGCTACTAAGAGGTTCCATACAAGCATATCACCGGGATCCAAATCAAAAACGATCGGCTCAAAATTTGCTTCCAGTATTTTACGCTTTGAATGATCATACTTTCGTAAATTCGAGCGATCGCTCTCCACCAGGTCGAGCAGGCCTGCTTTGTGAGAACCAAGAAAGAATTCAACAGCTCCATTGCTGGCGTCGACCTGGTCTATGGCGACAACTGTTTGAATATAGCTTTTGAGGATCAGATCGCGATTCTGGACCTCCCTGCGAAACATGTAATCCTGGTGTATGTTGAATTCGTCGTCGTCGCCAGGAAGCCGCAGATAAACCTGGTTATTCATTTGGCGCGTGTCACCTCCAAGGAAAGAGCGGATGATCGACACGAACTTGCCATGGTGACGAAACGAGCGTAAATCTTCATTGATAAGAGCTGGCCAGAAAATGATCGCGGGCCATTTCTTCCCCTTAACAGTCCTCCATTGAATGTGGCCGCCTTCCTCGTATTTTCTTTGTTCGTTGGTATGGATCAGGGTCTCAAACACAGCCCTTCGCACATTGCAAATTTCATCATGCGTGAATACGCCTGAAATTTTGACGACCCCGTCCTTATGTAGCTTCGCCTGATATTGGCTGGTCGATTCTTCAAGCTCGTGAGCGGGTGGCGCCACGGTCGCCATCCTTTGTCCTTGACAGTCAGACATACGACAGTCCTCAATTTCGAAAAGTTACGAGCTAGTTCGGCCGGTATCTTGCCGGCGAGCTGCTGACGGATGCCGAGATCACGCTCGAATGTGATCACGCTGTCTCCCGCCGGAAAGGCCGCACTGTGGCCGTGGCTCCTAAGACAGAGGTGTTTGCAATTTCAGATCTAAAGGACCGAAATGATCCTGCCTACGACCCGTCGAGGAGACGGGCCTGATTTGCATAATATTCATCGAACGTTTTGTTCGGCTTGTAGTAGCCTTGTCACGGTAGTTTTTCCGCTAGTAACTCCGAGGGCTGCGCATCGAATCAGTTAAACGGCAACTTTCCTGGCACGACGTGCGGTGTTAACAAAAAATCTTCTGATCGAATTGCACACGTAGTCTACTTCTATGTCCTTCATATCTGGCCTCATGGGAATAGCTAACAATTCCCTGGAGAGCGTCTCAGCGACCGGATACTGCCCGGTTTTCCAGCGCAAATGTACGAAAGCTGGTTGCATATGGATAGGGACAGGATAGCGGACTACTGCATCAATTTGGTCATCACGAAGATGCCGCAGTAATTCATCGCGCGAATCAGTTCGCACTTGAAAAAGATGATAAACGTGATCCTCGCCATACGTCGGCTGCTGAAAAGTCAATGGTAAGTCACACAAGTGTTCGCGGTAGGCGGCGGCAATGGAACGGCGTTTCCGGTTCCATTCGTCCAACTTAGGAAGTTTACTTAATAAAATTGCAGCTTGAACTGCATCCAGCCTGCTGTTAAACCCCAAAGTCACATGGTTATTTTGTTCTTCCTGGCCAAACGCGCGCATCCTGCCTATCGATTTGGCCAACGCATCGGAATTCGTCGTAATTGCGCCACCATCACCTGCGGCCGCCAGATTCTTACTTGGATGAAAACTAAAACATCCGAGAATCCCCAGTGCACCCACACGCCTATCGGCCCATCCTGCGCCGTGAGCCTGACACGCGTCCTCGACGATTGCCACCCCATATTTTTCGGAGAGTTCTGAAAGATAGTCCAGGGGCAAAGGCTTACCGTAAAGATGAACCGGGAGAATCACCCGCGTACGGGACGTGAGCGCGGGGCTTAGCTGCGTCTGGTCCATTAAAAACGTTTTATCATCTGCATCGACGAGGACGGGGGTAGCTCCACAGTTGACAATTGCAAGCACCGTCGCGTGGAACGTGTTAGCCTGCGTTATGACCTCGTCGCCTCGTCCAATATTCAGTGCTTTCAGCGCGATGGTCACAGCATCCGTACCACAGTTAACGCCAAGAGCGTGGCGAGCACCAATGAACTCGGCAAAAGCCCGTTCAAACGCGCGCACATGTTCAGAAAGAATATAAGACCCTTCGACCAGTATTGATTGAAGCTTGGGCAACAGTGACGGGAGACAGTCTTCGAATTGATTGTGGTAGTTGTAGCGCTCGACGCGCATATTCTGGTCCGCCACTTCCTTCGTTACCATTCAAGCACCGCCGATGTTAAACCACATCACGCAGTCTCTGCAAGACGATTTTATGATTTATTTTGGGAAAAGTTATCGACGACACCATCGTATATTATTGATGTGTGCCTGAAATGGGACAATAAGTACAAAAGTGAATATCATAACGGAATATGACAGCACGGTGGTGCTCGAGACTCAGTGCGTGGATGAGGCTAAACGATTGTGCAATCGGCTTGCCATCTTCTGAATGCGATAACAGCAATCGCCATCAATTTGAACGCCTGCGCACGCGCCAAGCCAGTCTGGAAGATGTCTTCGGGCAGCTCACCGGGCGTCACCCGCAGGAAACCTGAATGACAATCACGGAAGCTAATGTCGCCGTGCCGGATGAGCGGAAAAATCAACAGCAACAACCATGGAGGGCCCCGCGCCATCACAACGGCCGCTGGTCGGGATTCCGGCATCTGCTTTGGGCCCGCCTCCTCGAGCTGAAGCGCGAACCGGAAGTCGTGTTCTGGGTCTTCCTTGTTCCACTGCTGCTGGCGACAAGCTTGGGCTTAGCCGTTCGCAACAAATCTGCGCCTTCGACATCGGTCGTCGTAATCGACGGAGCCGGCGCTCGGAAAACGCTGGCCGTTCTTGATGACTCAGCTAAGAACTCACCTGCTCTCGTCAAGGTTCAAGCCACCGTGTTGGATCGGGATTCTGCACATAAGGGCTTTCGCTTGGGCAAGTTCGATCTGGCGATCGAGTCCAACTCCGACGGCAGCTACAAGTACTATTATGATCCTGCGCGCCCGGAGAGCGTGCTTTCTCGCGCAGCGATCGACGCTGTCCTCCAAGCCGCTGCCGGGCGTAAAAATATGCTCACTACATCTTCCCAATCCGCGACTGGGCCCGGATCACGCTATATCGATTTCCTCATTCCCGGTTTGCTGGGAATGAGTCTCATGGAGTCAGGCATGTGGGGGGTAGGCTTTGCCCTAGTCGAATTGCGACAACGCAAACTCCTGAGACGCTTCGTAGCTACACCCATGCGACGCATCGATTTCCTTCTGGCTTTAATCAGCAGCCGTCTAATCCTCAACGTGATTGGAGGCGGGCTGCTCTTAAGCTTAGGAGTGTTGGTTTTTCACTTGCGAATGCGAGGACCGATAATTTCGGTTTTCTTGCTAACCGCCGTGGGAGCGCTGGCCTTTGGCGGGATTGGCATCCTGGCGGCTTGCCGCGCGCAGAAGGTCGAAGGCCTTTCTGGACTTATCAACCTTATTACCATGCCGATGTGGATCTTCTCCGGGGTGTTCTTTTCTTACCAGAGGTTTCCCGTCGGCGTCCAACTCCTCATCAAGGCGCTTCCGCTGACTCCGCTCAACGATGCCCTGAGAGCTACGATCACAGATGGCGCTTCTTTGAGCTCACAAACGTGGCGTTTGCTTCTACTCGCAATTTGGGGAGGTATCTCATTCACGATTGCCCTGCGATCTTTCCGCTGGTCGTGAACCGAGGTTTCAGCTTTTGCCGTCAAGGCGACCTCTCGTTAGGAAGATCGCTCTTAACTAGGCTGTTCTAAATCCGTACTAATATATTGAGGACGCTGCGGTTGGGTTGCATTACATGACAGTCATCGACCTTGGTAGCTTATTTTTGCTATCGAGACCATTTTTTCTACGCCGTGGCCGTGTAAGATCAGCGGAAGAACGTCTCCTACCCTTTTCGCCTAGAAGGGGGACATCATGAACGAGAGTTCCAGCGACTTTTGAAATCTAAAGTCAAGTCGACTTGGTGGTGTTCGAAAGCGCATTGGAGCCTGCAAGGAAGTGCAGTGAAGCGGATGACGATTCGCGACAAAAGTGCTCGGGGCAAGCGCACAAGATCCGCAGCTTTCGATTGGGCCAAGAGGCTGCAGGGAATCGCACAAACTGGGCTCGCGTACGCGAAGGATCAATTCGATCTTGACCGCTACCGGAATGTGCGGCACATTGCGGCAGAAATAATGGCGGCCCACTCCAGAGGGATGTCGTCAACCAAGCTTGTTGATCTATTCGCAAGCGAAGTTGGGCACGCCACTCCCAAGGTCGGTGTTCGCGCCGCGGTGTTTTCTGACAATCGGTTGTTGCTCGTTAGGGAACGTGGCGATGGCGCTTGGACTCTTCCCGGTGGGTGGGCGGATATTGGCGTAAGCCCCAGTGTGGCTGCCATGCGTGAAGTGAAAGAGGAATCGGGTTATGATGTCATAGCTCGAAAACTTGCTGCAGTCTATGATCAGGATCACGATCGGCACGGGCACCCGCCTATGCCCTTTCACATCTATACCCTTGTATTCTTATGCGAACTCGTTGGCGGAATTGCGAAAACAAGCATCGAAACGGACGCGGTCGCGTTCTTCACCGAGGATCGCATTCCACGCCTGTCTTTGCCAAGAGTGACACCTCAGCAGATTTCACATCTTTTTGGACACTATCGACATCCCGAGTGGCCTACGTCATTCGACTGAACGGTCAAACGGCCTGGAACGTCCATGCCGGCCCGCGAGGCTGACACCGCTTCTTCCGGCGTCAAAAGTGCTTTACGTCTACACGGCGCCATTACCCTCCCTGTATCACACCGACATCTATCACCGCCTATGCCGCTGCCCCAAGTGGATCCAGGGATTGGTGGTTGAAGATCCCACGTAAAGATCTGTGGACTCGAAAGGCGCTCTGGCAGTTGTGCCAGTAGGCGCAAGCTCACAGTATTTCTAACATCAATTGCAAGGCGGCGGGGTTACTGGTCCGATGTCTTGTCCCAGCCGGCATCGCGGCAGGTTTTTTAGTGGCGCAAGGCCGATGTCGGCGATCCCCAAAGCGGATTGGTTTCCCCGCAGCCGCATTGTGAGTGCTTATTTGCGAGCCAGTCACAATGTCCCGCGAAAATGTGCAAGACCCATTTTGAACTCGCAGGACAATAGAGCTCCGTTGATGAGGACTCAAACCAAATAACAGAAACGGAAAACTGTCTTGTCGGATTGATTCATGGCAGGCGATCAAGACAGTTCTCCTGGTAAGGCCGTCTGCAGCAGGGCAGGCGGCCTTTTCTGCAGCCTGCTTTCGCAAGTGGCGGAGTAAAAAGGGATGACTCGATGGCCGGCACATGGCCGCTGGACTTTAGCAGCTATCGCCGCTTTGGTTGCGTTAATTTGCCGGTTCAGCAGCTCTGCTCAGGATGACCCGCTGAAACAACAAATCACCCAGGTCAGCAGGACCGCGGCCGATAACAAGCTGGCGCTTCTCGATTATGCGTGGCAGGAGCAAGAGACCATCAGCCTCAAAGACAGAATTGAGGACCAGCAGTGGTTTCAAGTTGAATTCGGGCCTGATGGCAAGTTGCAGAGAACACCGCTGGGCCTGTCAGAAGAAAACTCCTCCTCCAGCAAAGGAAACCCGGGAATGCAGGATTGGTTGGCGCGAAGGAAAAAGCGCGCGCTGCAAGCTTACTCCCATGAGATCAAAGAAGTGGCTCAGGCCTACACTGAGTTTGAAGGCGATTCACTCCGGCTTGCTTATGAAAGACATGATGTAACAACTGAACCTGTCAGTCCCGACGGCGGCGCAAGATTAGTGGTCCACAATTACGTGAAGACGGGCGACTCAGTGACTCTAGTTTTCGACCTGAAGAGCAGCGAACTGCAACGCGTTGAGGCTTCGTCCTACCATGCTACTGCGAGCGACCCAGTGACGATTACTGCCTTATTCTCCAGACTTGGCGATGAACCCAACCACGTCGACCAAATTACTGTTGTAGCCAGGAAAAGAAATCTCTCAATCTCGCTAACAAACCTTGCTTACCACCGCAGATCCTCAAACGCTTCTCCTGAGAACCTCCGTTCCAAAAATAGTTTGCAAACTGCCACTATTGCCAGTCTCTGAGGAAAACGGAAGCTTGCTACTGTGAGAGGCACCGGTTTGTGCAGCACTGGTCAGGCGTGGTCCCAAATGGCAGTATCGGGAAAACAATTCGCCGTATCTGATGCGCGCAGGCTTTGCCGTGCGCTTTTAGATGCAATCAACGACGTCGTTCTCGTTTTCGATCCAGGGAGCTATCGCGTCGTCGATGCAAACCGATCTGCCGCAAAGACTTATGGCTATACGAAGAAGGAGCTAATAGGGAAGGAACTGCGGCAACTGACCCATGAGCGCACGGACTATTCGCATGTGCTCCGCTCCGGTCGCTCATTCGAGAGGACAGACTTAAACAGGCGAGGCGAGAAGATCGAATTTCTCGTGTGTCTCTCAGTCATCGACTACTGGGGCCGGCGAGCGATCCTGAGCATCAATCGTGACATTGGCGAACGCAAGCGCATCGAGGCGGTGATCGCGGCCAGCGAGAAGAAAGCGCGATTGCTGATCCACGGGATTTCGGAGATCGTAGCGCTGCTGGACGGATCGGGCCTGATTGGTTTTGTCAGCCCCCAGGTGGAGCGCGTGCTCGGGATTCCTGTGTCTGAGGTTACGGGTCGCAATGTGTTTGACTTTCTTCATCCCGATGATCGCCCGAGGGCAGCCGCAGAGTTTGCCAAGACGGTCAGTGAACCGGGTGGGGCCGTGCCATCAGTTGTGCGATTGAAGAGCCACCAGGGACACTGGGTGCCTTTTGAAGTGATTGCCAACAATCAATTGATGGATCCGGACATAAACGGCGTGATCTTTACGGCACGCGACTTGCGTTTTCGGATAGAAGCCGAACAGGCAATCAGGCGGGCAAGCGCCGGCCTTGATCGCCAGGTCGAACAGCGCACCATAGATCTGGCGAAAGCCAATGCTGCGTTGCGAATCGAAAACCAGGAACGGCGCTACGCCCAGACGCAGCTCGAGCATTCCCTGTCGCTCTTGAACGCGACCCTGGAATCGACTGCGGATGGCATTCTGGTAATTTCCACTGACCGGAGAGTCAGCAGTTGCAACCTTAAATTTCTTGATATGTGGCACATTCCACGCATCGCGGTTGCCGGCCTGCGGAGCAAAGATCTGCTTTCCTCAGTGGCGCCGCAAATGGAAGTTCCGCAGGAATTTCTGGGCGACCTGGAAAATATGCAAAACAGGCCGGATACAGTCGGATTTAAGCTACTTAAGCTCAAAGATGGGCGAATTTTTGAATGTTACTCCCAGCCACAACGCGTGGACGACGCCATCATGGGACGTGTATGGAGTTTTCGCGATGTGACTCAGGCCCGCAGGTTGGAGGAGGAACTCCATCAATCGCAGAAGATGGAAGCTGTAGGCCGGCTGGCCGGCGGCGTCGCGCACGATTTCAACAATGTGTTGATGATCATTTCGGGATATGCGAACCAGCTCCTGAACGATCCCGACCTTCCCGAAATTGACAGGGGTTATTGCGAACATCTGGTCGAGGCAACGAAAAGGGCTACAACGTTTACACGGCAGTTGCTGGCGTTCAGCCGGAAGCATCCAGCGCAACCCCAGACGGTGGACCTCAATATCCTTGTCACGGAAATGGCCAAGATGCTGCAACCGCTGCTTTCTGCCCGCATTCAATTGGTGGTGACTCGCAGAGACCAGAATCTCTTGGTTTATGCAGACCCTTCTCAACTCGAACTGGTGATCATGAATCTTGTGCTGAACGCGCGGGATGCGATGCCGGACGGAGGAGTTCTCTCCCTGACGACGGCTGCCGAGACGCTGGCGGGAAATCAGATCATTCCTGGCACGCCCAGCAAGTTTGTTGTGCTCGAAATCAACGATACCGGTGTTGGCATGCCTCCCGAGATCAAGCAGCATATTTTCGAGCCGTTTTTCAGCACAAAGGAAGTAGGCAAGGGCACCGGTTTGGGCTTATCGATGGTTTACGGGATTGTAGAGCAGGCCAATGGTCATATCACGGTGGAGAGCGAGCCTAATCACGGCACAACCTTCCGCGTCTATCTTCCTTTCTCCTTCCAGGGAATTGTGCAGAAACCGCCTGCTGTGGTTGAGATGCAATCCAGCGAAGGCACCGGGACACTGCTGCTGGTGGAAGATGAAAGCGGAATCAGGACGATGACCCGCACGTATCTTCAGAGTTTGGGCTATACGGTCCTGGAAGCAGACAATGGCAATGACGCCTTGCGTATCTCCCACGAGCACGATGGGCCAATAGATTTGGTGGTCACAGACATTATCATGCCTGGGCTCAGGGGTGACCATCTCATCCGCGAAATACGAAGAGAAAGACCCAATACGCCTGCTATCTTTATTTCTGGTTATGTGGACGCAGGGCAAATGGACCAGGATACTTCGATTCTGGAAAAACCATTCCCGTTTCCGGAACTCGGCCGGCGGGTGAAACAGGCGCTTATCGGCGCGGCAAGAACTGCAGACATGCCCGAGAACTCGGCGGCGGCAAGCTGAGTGCGCCATAGGGGACAGTTCATCGTCTTCCTCCTCGCGTTAAAAGACTGTCTGGCACTTTTGGCAGTTCGTGTGAAGCACTTGCTAAGAGTAGTTTTCAAGCATGTGGAAGGGCACTCTGCAGGCCAGCCAGCCAACCACTCGCAGGTTGAAGGTCCGGACCCCACTATCATGGTGTCGCACTCTGGCGAAGTGGCGGCCATTGCCATCTCTGGCTCTGGCGGCGTTTGCCCTGCTTGAGGCCGGCAACTCCAGTGCGCAAAAGGAAACGCCGCAGGGCAAAATTCTGGAGATCGAGAACAAAGCCGCGGCAGCACTTACGGTCCACGTTGACGAAGTGGACTTGTCATTTGCTGTCAGGGACAAACATCATCGCTGGATAAACGACCTTTCTCAGGACGAGATCCGTTTGCGCGATAACGGTCAACCTCCAGAGTCGATTCGAATGTTCCAAAGCGAAGCGAACCTGCCCTTGCGCATCGGGCTTCTAGTAGACACCAGCGATTCTATCTCGCAACAGTTTGATTTCGAAAAACGCGCCGCAGGGTTGTTCATCAGCCAGATCGTGGATTCGAGTAAGGACCTTGCTTTTGTTATGGGCTTCAATACCGAGCCTTATCTGATCCAGGACTTGACAGCGGACACGCAAGCCCTTGCCTCCGGAGTAAAAGAACTTGATCTGGGCGGGGGTACGGCCGTTTACGACGCTATCGATTTTGCCTATCACAGATTGCTGCAACAGGGAGAAAAGTCTTCAATCCGGCGTGTGCTTATTCTTCTGACTGACGGCGAAGACAACAGCAGCCATTCACAACCAGAACAAATCATTAAAGACGCACTCCAGTACAACATCGTTGTCATTGTGCTGGACACCCAAGTCGACCCGGACCCTGAGACGCCACAATACAAAATCCTTCAGAAACTGGCAAAGGAGACAGGTGGCCAGCTACTGCCCGCCGGCAAAAAAAAGGACATGGAAAGGACTTTCAAGGAGTTGAGCACGCAGTTAAGAAGCTATTACCGGCTGGCCTACCGTCCAGCACAATTTATCCGGGACGGCACGTTCCGAAAAATTCAATTGAAGACAACACGGCGAGGAGCCCACATCATTTGCCGGCGTGGTTATTACGCAACTGCTGGCGCAGACGAAAGATAAGGCGCCATCCACCTTCCGCTTGAGATCGGCCTT
>Ga0126381_100008273_pt1 | contig 11622 bp, 5 predicted proteins | sample PanSoiMetPlot_28_FD_96465 | JGI IMG/M metagenome (GOLD analysis project Ga0126381, IMG submission 96465) | Tropical forest soil microbial communities from Panama - MetaG Plot_28 | ecosystem: Environmental > Terrestrial > Soil > Tropical forest > Bulk soil | place: Panama | collected 2016-02-17 | reverse complement strand
TGAAAGCCTGCTGCCATCGGGGATGCATATGGGCGTCGATCTCATCGATAAGCAGCAAGGTCCGGTCACTGCGGGAGATCCCCGCTTCATCCATCCGCTCAAGAAGCGTTCCGATCCAGCTCATCACAGAGCCTGTGCCTTGGCTCACGGCCGCTAACGGCACCACCCCGCCGTCGGTCCTTACCCAGATTTCCTTTGTGTCCCGGTTGACCTCCTCCAGTTCGATCCGCAGGCCCGGGGTCAGCTTCTGAAGAACTTCGAAAAACTGTGAGACCACTTCGTTTCGGCCGCTGTAATCCAGGTTTACGATCCATTGTTTTAGGTTCGCTACGCGACCGTCCGGCGCTCCGCGAAGAAGCGGAGAAAGGTCCTCGCTGTTGGGATCTTTGGTTTCGGTCTCTTTCGGCCCCGCGGGATTTTCCCACGGGACGCTGCGAAGGCTCGGTACTCCGATCGCGAGCCAGCGGTCTTCCAAGACCGGAGAGAGCTTCGGAGCTATTATTTGCACCTTGCGGTCCCGATCGCGGCTCAACTCCACCGTGTAGTCACGGTTGTCGACGGTCAGCCGAATGGTTCCGGAATCGGCGCCAGACTTCAAGAGTCTGGCGACTGCGATAGAGTCCGCCTGTTCGCCGGATAACGCCGCCGCGATGGCCCGCAGGATAACGGTCTTGCCCTTTCCGTTGTCGCCCAGGATGACGTTCCACCCCGCAGTGAGATCGAGATCGAGAGAATCGAACGGGCCGATGTTTCGGAGCTTGACTGCGCGCAGCGCCTTTGATGGAGCATCACGTTGCTGGGTCGAAACTCTTTTGCGCACCGCCGCAGATAGCTGTGAGAGGTACTCCGGAAGGCCTGCATAATTGAAGCCGGATTGATAGGCTACCAGCTTTACGTTGTAGGTGCGTTCGAGGAAGCGTACTTTCACGGGGTCCATTTGACCTTCGTCAGCGACGAGAATGTAATGAACCACGTCAGGCTGGCGCGTCAGATCGAGTGCGTCCAGAAAACCCTTTACGCCGTCCAGACTGGAGCCCACGAATAGCGCATGGTACTTGAAAAAGAGCGTTTCCAAAAACTGTTTGAGCTGCCGGTTCGCGGCGAGTGCGCTCCGGAATTGCCTGGCGCTGAGTACCGGCGCTTGTATTGATCCGTTGAGATTGGCGACGAAAGAAGTCTTTTGCTGAAGCGCTGAGACCAGGGCGTTGGACCCGGTTGGGAGCAGCATCGGCTCTCGGAAGGCCTTTGCAAGCACGGCGTCCAGGCTCGTGTTGAGGACGCCCGCGAACGGCATTTCTCCAAGGACGCGGTGGGCGGAAGAAGGCGGCGTATTTTCGGGCAGCAATTTCGCCAGGAATTCTTCCATCAGGACCGGGGGAACTTTGTGAATGAGCTCGTCGCCCGCCTCATCGAGCTGGCCGTTCGAAATCGACGAAGCGAGTTCCTTCGCGGCTGAGGCGTCGAAAATCTGCCGCTCCCTTGCCAGGCGAAGGATCCCTTCAAACAGCGCCGCCCAGCCAGGAAGCCCCGCTTGCGCCGCCAATCCAATGCCGCCGCAGAGGATGCAATCTCGCGACGCAATGACGTCCACGAGGTCAGGCGGAATCTCGATCGGCACACGCGATTCTCGGTCGAGGACGAGGTCCGGCCGAAGTTTGCGGCGGATGCTGCTGAGAATCTGCGGAACAGGAACCGATTTCCAGTTCCCTCCGGGGCTCGCTTCGTCAACCAGGGATGTAACGGTACGCATGCCCAAAAGGAGATAACTTTCCGCAGCCGCCTCGCTGATTTCACGCGCCTTCCCTATCGTGTTGGGAAACTCAGGATGGCTGCGAGAGTACTGGTTTAGATCTGTCGTCTCGTCAGGAGTTATAGAGGGCTTGAGATAAAGCAGCAGTCCCGTTTCGCCGTTTGAATAACGAATTGTTCCCAGCTCATAGTGCTTTGATGCGACGCCATTGGTCGGGATGACCGATAGCAACGGGATATCAATGGCTACGCCTAAATCCGCGCGGCACTTTCGAATCACATCCCCAAGGGCTTCAAAGGAAATGTTAGGATCGTCCGTCGCGTCGCAAGCGATGATAAAACTGCATTGCCTGCGGACCAGTTCATAGATGGCTGTTTTGTCAGATTGCGCCCCGCCCCGGAAACCGTAAATCGGGTGGGAATCCGACAAATTCAGCACGCGATCTAAAATATCCGGCCTCTTTGGTGGAAGTCCGGAGATGACCACCACTTCCGCAGTAGTGAGAGGGGTCGTTCTTTGGTAGTAGGATTGGTTGTATCCCCAAAATAGCGGTGTCAGCGCCATTCCGTAGTTCGCTCCGAAAATTGGATATGGCCCGACGTGGCCAATCTTGTCGAGATCTACGTCGCCATTTAAGCGACTGGCCATTTGGGTTCTAAGGGAAGCGAAATCGGTTCGGTTTTTACCATGCGCAAACCAAATCGCGACGATTCCAAGGGCCAGTGGAATCACCATCCATACAAAACTAACCGGAGCGCCGTTCCACGCGAGACGGCCAGCGGCGAGCGCAAAAAGAATAAGAAGCCCGCCTATGAGATGGAGGCCGATGTTGCGCAACCAGACATGGAGGACTGACGGCGGCCGACGAGGCCAGTCGGGAGCCTTCCCCGCTATCTTGCTCAATACGGTCTCGAAATCTGCGCGAGCGAACTCAGCGGACAGCCATCCCGCCGCACTCGCGCCTGCTTCTACCGACGAGACATAGTCAACTGCCTTCAAGAGTCCGGTTTGTGCGAGGCCCCGGACGACGCCCAACCCAAAAAACTCGGCGCGAAGGCTGCCACTTGAGAGAGCTAAGCCGACCAGTGCGGATGGTTTGGAACTCTGCCGGTCATCCCCACGAGCCTTTCGTGAGACCTGGACTCTCTCCCATTCGCGATTCAGCACTTCCTGAAAATCAGCCAAACTTTGAGAGTTCCTTTCTTAGCATCGAACGCAAACAACAGTCATGTTAAAACAACGCGTGGGCGGCAGAATCTCTTGAGGCGGGTGGCTTGTCCCACTCCTGCGGAGCCAAAGCTGTTCCGCTACGGGTGACGACCGAATTCAAATTCCATTCTGGACTTCCAAATTACCCGGCTGCCGCTATCCTTAAGTCCGAATCCCAAGCCCAAATTCCAGGTGACATGTTTCGTCAAATGCAAGTCGGCGCCTGGGTAAATCTGATGAACGGGCTGGTTTGAAAATAGGCCATAGTATTCGAAGCTCGGCGTAATCAATTCGTTGGCTTCCCAGCCCAATCGCGCTGCAGGCTCGAAACTCCATCCGCTATGATGCTGGAATCTGTGGGTCATAACTGGGTTCGTATCTATTTGAAGACGCCCGATGTGCTTTTCAAGAATAGGGCGTAGTTCTATATGGCGGGGAAGATTTCGTTCGAATCCGAACTCTGCTACGAAGCCGGCACTGAATGGTAGCCCCCACGAGGACGGCGCGTAGAAGTGTGGGAGGACATGGAAGCCGTCATAATGCAGATTGTCGGAGGTCAGCGCAACCGCCGCGATTCGAAATTGTTCCGTGATTCCTGCGGTTAGTTCTGAGCTGAATTGGAAACGATTGCTGTAGTTTGTGTGCGCTTCGTAAGTGAATGCGCCGAACGGCAAGGGCTCATATTCATATACATGGATTTCGTAGGCTGCTTGCGCGGACGTAATAGCCGCGCAAAGCACGTATAAATACAGCAAACGCATGCGTGCTCCTGTTCACGAGGCCAAAGCTTTTGTTGGAATGAACTTGAATCAGGAACGAGGAGGGTGAAGGAGTGCGAGAGAGTGGTCGTCAGGAAACCAGAGGGGTGCGGTAGGGGCCAAAGATTCGGCGAGCGCCTGAGGGGGGACGCTCGCCGGTGTAGACATGGCGACGGCCTGACCACAACAAACGCAGCCGTCATTGTCTGAAATCGAGCACGCGCAGTGGCTCGTGCATGCGGCGATCTGGAAAGCGAAGATCGCCAGGAGCAACAGACCTAAAACGCGTGGAATCATTCTTTTGCTTCTTGTGAACCTAGGGTTTGTCGGGCTCCAGCACAATGTCCAGGCGCACCTTATCATCTACGTGGATCACGACCTTGTGAGCGGACGGCTTATAGCCAGGAGCTTCCACTTTGAGCTCGTATTGGCCAACAGCCAATGCCGGAAACCTGTAAGCGCCCTTTGCGTCGGTGCTGGCTTTCGTCTGTAGCCCCTGAGAGGCGCTCACGGCGACCACGCGAGCCCCCTTTATGGGGTCTCCAGTGGCTCCAGTGACAGAGCCCGAAAGAGATCCGCCAACGACGGCCCAAACCATCGTCGAAAACAAAAATAGAAAGGTTGCTAGCTTCCCCTTCATGCTCAGAAAGTGAATTTGAGCGCCAACTGCATCACACGAGCGTCGGCCGTCTTTACAACCTGGCCGAATAATGGACTGTCGAGGTTGCCCTGCACAGCGCCCGGTCCAAAGAACTGAGTGTGATTAAACGTGTTGAAGCTCTCCACGCGCAATTGCAGGAATTTGGATTCCGTAATGTTGAAATTCTTGAGCAACGAGATATTGAAATTCAGTGCGCCAGGCCCATAGAAGGAGCGGCGCGAGGCATTCCCGAGAGTTCCCAAGTCGGCTTGTGTAAAGGCTGCCGGATTGAAATAGGGAAGACCATTGCGCGGATCGCTGTTCAGCATCAGAGGTGCTCCAGTGTATTGGCCGATGTCCAGGCTATAGTTGTTTACGCCGTTGGGAATGCTGCCCTGCAGTGAGTTATCGTCATTGCTTTTGAGCGTAACGGGGAAGCCTGTGCTCGCGCGTGTGATACCTGAAATGTCCCAACCCTGCGTCAGCGGGCGCCATCTCTTCGTGAACCGGTCGAACGGCAACCGATAGTCGTAGCTGACCACGAAATTGTGCCTCAGATCCCAGGCGGAAAGAGCGCGAGTCTGCCTGAAATTAAATGGGTCCGCCGTATCGCCCAGGGACGAAGCCTGATCTATGGACTTGCTATACGTATATCCGAGTTGGACGGTAAGGTCCCTGCTCGAGTGACGCAACGATACCTGAAGGGAATTGTAATTAGAGTTGCCGAATGATCCCTCAAAATCGTCATTCCCTAAGGCTGCTCCGAACGGTCCGCGCGTTCCGTTGTACACGACTCCAGATGCACTCGTGTACGTCCCCGATTCTCCGAATGGACCGCAAGTCGCGGAACCCGGCGCCACTGATTGTGGAGTGCTCAAGGCAAGACACAGTGCGGGATTACCGGGGTTTAGGGAGTACGTAAGCAACAGGTGGTGTGCCTGAGAACCGACATAGGAAACGTTAAAGACGGTTCCAGGGTGAAGTTCCCGCTCGATCGAGAAGAAATATTGTTCGTTGTACGGGTAGGTGTTATCGGGATTCGGGCCAGTAGCGCCTTGGATCGGTAGAAAAGCGTCAAAGTTCTGCTGGGGATATGGATTCGATATGGTCGTATCTAGCGGCGGGGTCTTGAAGGGAAATGGATTTCCCGAAAACGATCCGTCAGAGGCGGTGCGGTACGGCTGATCGAACAACGATGGAGCAGGACTCGTATAGCTCAGGCCATAGGGAGGTTGCGGCAGGTTATATGCAAGCGAGGCTCCGGGAACGATCGTATAAAACATTCCGTATCCGGCTCGCACGCTGGTCTTGCCCGGTCCCCCGAGAACCTTGCCAAGAAAGCCGTCGGACTTGCCGGGCGACCAGGCAATCCCGATACGCGGAGCCCATCGATACTTGCTGGGAACGATTGTTGGCAAAACCCCGTTGTCTGTGGGATAAACCACACCGAGCGGCGCCTGAGGATAGACCTCCGATTGCTGGCCCAACCTGAAAGTCGGGAACTGGTTGTATTTTTCGTACCAATATTCCATTCGATCCATACGGACACCATAATTTAGGGTGAGGTTGGAGCGAATCTTCCAGCTATCCTGCGCGAAAAGCGACCAGTACTTGTGACGCTCATAGAAGGCTCCAGATTGGGCCTGGTTGAAATTGCTATTCACACCAATCAGGAAATCCGCGAAATCCAAACCCGTCTCGGTGCCGGCGAAGAGGAAGGAGCCATTTGCAGTCGGGTTCGGGTTTACGTTGACCTGTTCATAGCTGCCCTGGAAACCGAACTTCAAGCTGTGGTTCCCGAGAACCTTGGAAAAGTTATCCGCCAGGCCCCACGTGTTGTTCCATTGCGCCAGGTTCGTGATGGGAACGCCCATGACGAAGGAGTTGAAAATCGTGTTCATCACGCCTTCGATGCTCGGCAACAGCGGCACAATACCAGGCGTTCCGACGCCTGTCACAAATCCCTGCGATGCAAGGGTGGGTCCTACGCCGCCATGAGGCTGTCCAACGGTGTTTGCGCTACGCATAAAGCTGAGGCGAACCTCGTTCACGGTTGTGGGACTCAAGGTTTTCGTATGACCGAGAGTAATGAGCTGACTACGGCCAAAGTTCAAAGCATTGAAGCCAGGCACGCTGGCGCCGCCCTGGCCGGTCGGATAGGGATTGTCGAGATCGTAATTATCTAGGAAATAATACGCGGTCAGAATGCCCATGCGTTCTGAATTCGCGTCGACACGGAAGCTGGTTTTGTCGTCGTTCAGTATTTGAGATTCGGCGCCGGTCGAGAATATGGAATTTCCGAGATTCGGCGCAGGGATATATTGCAACAGATTCTTCGCGGGCGCCGACCATGCGCTGACGGGAATCGTGGCGTTCGGGAAAACGCACCTTGAAGAACTTGTGCAGCCAGGGACATAATAGGGTTCGCCCGCGGTAACGGTATAGCCGAGACGCTGCTGAAGCAAGTTGGCCAAATAGGGACCGCTTACGTCGCCCGTAAGAGAACTCGCCTGATCGGAAAGGTTTCCTCCCCGATCCGCCAGAGAGGGCACGGATATGAGGCCCGAGCTGATTCCTTGAGTTGACCGCGTGCCCTGGTAGTCGCCAAAGAAAAAGACTTTGTTCTTCTTGATCGGTCCGCCAATCGCGCCGCCGAATTGATTCTGCCGGAAAACATCGCGTTCCGGCGAGAAGAAGTCACGCGCATCCAGAACTGTATTTCGCAAAAACTCAAAGCCTGTCCCATGGAGAGCGTTGGACCCGGCCTTCGTCACGGCATTTACAATGCCTCCGCCGTAGTTGCCATATTGCGCGTCAAAGTTATTCGTCAGGACGCGGAATTCATCCAGAGAATCGATATTGGGAATGATGAGCGTGCCACCATTTTGCAGTTCCTTCACGTCCGCGCCGTTCACGAGAAAGCCATTGTCCGATTCTCTCTGTCCCGCGATGGACTGATTGCCAGGGTTCAACGTGCCGGAAGGTTGGATCGCCACCGTCGATCCCGCCATCACGACCGAATCCGGAAGCTGCGTTGACATGGGCACAATGCCAGGCTGCAAGGCCAAGAGGTCGGTATAGCTGCGTCCGTTCAAGGCGATTGCCGTCATCTGACGGGTGGTGACTACTTCGCCGACCTGAGTGCTCTCTGTTTCCACGCGAGCTACGTTCTCCGAGACGGTTACCTCTTCGACCTTCTCCTGCACTTCCAGCGAGAAACTAAACTCTTGAACGCTATCCAGGTCGACGACGATTTTGTCTCGGTTCTTCGGTTTGAAGCCCTGCGCATCGACGACCAAGTTATAACTGCCTACCGCCAGGCTGGGGAAAGTGTAGACGCCCTTCGCGTCCGACATAGTTGTCGTTTTCACGCCCTGCGCGGTGTTCGTTATGGTGACCGATGCGTTTGGAATTACAGCGCCCGTCGCATCCGTGATTGTGCCGGAAATTGACCCAGTGACGGCGGCCCAAGTGACACCCTGTGCAAGCACGCTCGCTACACTCAGCGCGCGAAGTAGAGATCTCATGACCCCACACTAACTTGTGAAGGATTTTTGAAACCACCTATCTTTCGGCTACAGATTTCTAATAAATGTTTGCTGAACGAATAGCGGCTGTAAAATCAGAATGAGCCAGGTGCTCAAAACGTAATGATTCGCAGGATTTTAGAGCGACGACCGGGGACCATGCTTGCGTGGGGAGCGCTGCTTACCGCTACTATTGCCTATGTCGATTGGCAGGTCGAGTTCAACGCAACATTAGGTTTTCTTTATATATTCCCCATGGTTTTGTTGGGCGTCGTGTTGGAGTGGTGGCAATTGATGCTCGCCGCGATCTTCTGCACATTCCTGTCCGACCGCCTTGATCCATTTCCCATGGATTCGGAGTATGCTCGCGACGCGCTGATTTTCCTTTCCCTCACGGTCACAGCGTTTTTGTCGTGGACTGTGACGCGCGGGTATCGTGGGTTGCAGGAAGAAGCCACAGCGCGCCGAGCGGCGGAAGAGCAGCTTGAATTTCTCATCGCGAGCAGTCCCGCCGCTGTCCTGACCATGACCGCGCAGGGCGAAATTCTTCTGGCGAATCCGGCGGCGCATAAGTTGCTGGGGGTCTCTGAAGGCAAGCTCCCCGGGCGCAGGATCGCGCGATACATTCCGGCCTTGGGGTGGGTACCTTCGCTTGCGGAGACCGAAAAGATTTTTCGAACGGAGATGCAGACTCGCGGACAGCGCGAGAGCGGCGAAGTATTTCTGGCCGACGTTTTCTTCTCCACCTACACGACGGCGGCTGGACCCCGACTGGCGGCGCTGGTCGTAGATTCGTCGGAACATCTGAGGGAAAGGGAAGAGGCTAGCCTGGAACAACTGCTCGCGGGCTCGAGAGTACTGGTCGCGGCGGTATCGCATGAAGTCCGGAATGTTTCGGGCGCGATTCGCATGGTGCATGAAAATCTCGCGCGCGGCGGAACGCTCACCGGCAATCATGACTTTGAGGCGCTCGGGACGCTGGTGCAAACGCTCTCCAAGATCGCTTCGCTCGAATTGAAGCAGAGTACTTCGCGCACTCCGATCGCCCAATGCGATCTGCGTGAACTTCTTACGGATTTGCGCATCGTGCTGGAGCCTTCTTGTGAAGAAGCCGACATATCGCTTGCGTGGGATATTCCCGGGGATTTGCCGCTGGTACAGGCGGACCGGCATAGTCTTCTTCAGGTTCTGCTGAATCTCACGAAGAACAGCCAACGCGCTCTCGAAAGCGTGGGTGAAAAAAGAATTCGCATTTCCGTCGTGAATCGCGCCGGGGGTGTTATGATACGCGTCGCCGATAGCGGCCCGGGTATTACGCAAGGCCAGAAGCTATTCCAGCCTTTGCAGAAGGGCGCGGATGCTACAGGGCTTGGGCTTTATCTTTCGCGCGCGTTTATGCGATCCTTCCGAGGTGATTTGCGGCACGATCCGGATCATGCCGGATGCTGTTTCGTGCTTGATCTCGCGGCTGCGGGAACGGGCGAGGATTCAAGCGATACACCTGCTTTAGAACATGCCACCAATCCGGCTCCTATTGCTTGACGATCACGTCCTCTTTCGCGAGGGACTTCGCCGGCTGCTGATTTCGGAGCCCGACTTCGAGACGGTGGCGGAATGCGGCACTCCTGCCGCGGCTCTGACTGTGCTCGCGAAGAACCTCGTTGATGTCGTGCTGCTTGATTACGATCTGGAAGATGATACGGGCACGCGATTCATTTCTTCGGCCCTCGCGGCGGGATATCGAGGAAAGATTCTCATGGTGACGGCAGGGATGAGCGCGCCGGATATTTCGGCGTCTTGGAAATTAGGAATATCCGGGATTTTCTTGAAGCACAGTTCCCCGGCATCGCTGCTTGAAGCGATACGCACGGTGGCGGAAGGCGGGGAATGGACAGATCCCAAGATCTCAGGGGCGAATCGAGGTCATGATACACGGGAGCAGCCCGTTCGCGCGCTCACACCCCGGGAGCAACTCGTATTGCGCAGCGTGTTCGAAGGACTTACGAACAAAGAGATCGCTCACCGGATCGGTGTGTCGCAAAGCTCCGTGAAGTCCACGCTCCAGCAGTTGTTCGAAAAGACAGGCGTGCGCACGCGAGGGCAACTCGTGCGCATTGCGATCGAGCGGTCGCTCGAAAAGGCTGGATAGTCGGCCATCAGCGGCACATGCGTTCACAAGCGCTCAGAAAGCAATTCGTCACGATTGCCCTTTAAAGCGCATCGACGCAAGTGGGGTCCCGGAGACATCGCTACCAAGCCGGAATCCTTTTAGTGACATCGGAGTATTCCACTGAAAAGGCTTGGCAGTCTTTTGATAAAGGCGAATGTAGCGCAGGACCTTGCGTCTGAGGTCGGCGGTTCAGCGAAGAAATGATAAGTCCTACCGCGGCCCCCGCCTCAAGTTCGTGGCTTTGTTCGCAAACCCTTTCGTTTTGAGGATCTTTTAAGAACGCTCTAAACTCGGGCTGAGTACAGACTGGTCTTGCGGTCGATCTTCTACCTCCGCATAGCCTTTTACGGGAGGCTGCCGGAAAACTGAAAGATCCGGTTGCTGACGCGCGCGGTTCTGTGTCGACCCGGCGCGTTTACAAGCCTTACAAAAACCGCCGACCATCAGGGAGCGGCCTGTTCGGGCATTTGTCCGAAACCTCTAACTCAAAGAGTTCCTCCAGGTTCTTTGAGTGGCCTCTCGAGACACTCGATACTTAGCGAGGTGGCGTACCGACAAAGCGGGCTAGGAGGGAGCGGAAATCGAACGAGCATTCGCAGGGGCGGGCTACTCGTGCGTATTGCGATCAAGAGGTCTCTTGGAAATACCGGCTAAATGAACTGTATCCCCTCCGTGTCGCATTAAGCCGAAGCCAGTCCTTGCGCAGACTCTGTAGCTCTGCCTCCATCGCATTTTGATGGTCGGCCGCGAGCCCGCGGAGGTTAAAAACTCTTAAAATCCCAACCTCAAATCTGCTGGTATCATCCGAAGCAGGAATGACTTTCCGTCCAGTGTTAGGCAGTCTTGTGGTCTTAGGCGTTATGGCGGCTGGGCAGTCGCCGAACCTAACGGCCGCGGCTGCTTATGAGAGCCTTTTGAGGTTGCGCACGACCGCGACAGTTCTCCACACAACAGCCCATCCAGACGACGAAGATGGCGGACTGCTCACCTGGCTGGCGCGGGGGCAAGGAGTTCGCACTGGACTCCTCACATTCACTCGCGGCGAGGGCGGCGCCGACCTGGCTGGTCCCGAGCTTTTCGACGCGCTCGGAATCGTACGCACAGAAGAGTTACTGGCATCCGATCATTACTATGGAGTGGAGCAATTCTTTACGCGTGCCGCTGACTTCGGTTTTTCGAAGCGTGCAGAGGAGACACTCAGTCACTGGGGCAGGGAAGAAGTTCTTCGTGATGCGGTGCGAGTTCTCCGGCTCTATCGTCCGGAGGTTGTGGTTTCGCGCTTTTACGGGGATGAGGGCGACGGACACGGCAATCATCAGGCGGCGGGCGTTCTTACGATGGAAGCAATCGCCGCTGCTGCCGATCCGAAGCGGTTTCCGGAGCAGTTCACTGAAGGCATACGTGCCTGGCAAGTAAAAAAGGTTTACCGCAATGCGCGCGACGTTGAGAGAGCACAGCTGAAAATTGATACAGGAACCTACGATGCGCTTCTGGGAACATCCTACCGCGAATTCGCAGGAGAAGGTCTAAAGTTGCAGCGTTCCCAGGGCGCAGGTGTGGAGATGGTT
>Ga0126381_100008272_pt1 | contig 11622 bp, 15 predicted proteins | sample PanSoiMetPlot_28_FD_96465 | JGI IMG/M metagenome (GOLD analysis project Ga0126381, IMG submission 96465) | Tropical forest soil microbial communities from Panama - MetaG Plot_28 | ecosystem: Environmental > Terrestrial > Soil > Tropical forest > Bulk soil | place: Panama | collected 2016-02-17 | reverse complement strand
GCAGCGGTGGCCTGACCGAGGCGTTGAACGAGCGTCGCGCGCAGGCCTTCTGCGACGAGTTGAACGCCTGGGACCGCGAGCACGGGATCGTGACGTGACGCTGTCGCCGTTCGACAGCCCGATGGTCAGGGGCGTCGCCGGGCCGGACTACAAGGTCGGGCCGCGCTGCGCCAACCCGGCCTGCAGGCGCTGGACAGACCATGCCCATCACATCTTCCGGCGCTCCCAGCTCGGCGGCGTCTTCGCCTGGGTCGAGATCAAGGGCGTCGCCTACCAGAACCTTTGCGGCCTCTGCGCGAGCTGTCACGATGACGTGACGGGCCGGGTAGGCGGTCACCGGGCGGCGATTCGCCTGCTCGGCCCCGACTACGACTGGACTTGGGCCTGGTGCGTCGTCCACGACGGCGAGGTCAAGCCAGCCGGGCCGATCGACCCTCAGCCTCTGGCTCTGGAAATGTTCGCCTCGTCGCAGGCGTCTGGTCAACCAGAGCTGGAAACGTGCCCGACCTGTGGGCATGTCAAACGCGCCCGGTCCGCCCGCACCCAGGGCCGGGCGCGCAAGTCTTGGACGATCCTCGTCCCCGCTGACGCCGAGAACGGCGCCGACATCCTCGACACGCTCGTCGACGACATGGCGCTGATCCTCGGGGTCGAGTCGAACCAGACCGGGCGCTACTTCGTGGTGATGCCGTGCCTCTACTACGCGCACCAGGAGAAGAGCCGCTTCGTCGAGAGCCTGAAGGGAGTCGGCGGATGAGCGCTGACCCTTGGCAGGAGTTCGCGGCAGCGATTCTGGCGATCGAATACCCGAACCGCTCGATGCTGCGAGCCGCGAGTCGCAACGACATCTTCCTGGCGGGCTACTGGACGGGACGCGCCACGGGACGCCGCGATGGAGCACGAGAGCAAAGCGACCAGACACTGATCGCCGCCAACGAGCGCGAGTCCGGCATCCGCTTCTGTCCCGACGCGCTGCGCAGGACGCACGCATGAGCCTCTCGGGCGCAGGCAGGCGCGCCAAGGGCGTGAAGGGCGAGCTGGAGGTCAAGCAGCTCTTCGGCGCCCACGGCTTCGCTGTGCGCGGCCTGGAGGGCGAGGGCGATCACATCGCCACCAGGAAGACCGACGAGGGCTTCATCGCCTTCCACCTGGAGGTCAAGCGCCAGGAGCGCCTGCGTATCCCCGAGTGGTACGCACAGGCGTCGAGCGAGGCGCCCGAGGGCTTCGTGCCCCAGGTCTGCTTCCGGCGCTCACAGGAGCCGTGGATGAGCGTGCTGGAGACCGCGCGCCTACTGGAGCTGCTGCGGTGATCTACGACCCACACGCCGGGTACGACAGGATCGAGCTGCTGCAGCGCATCGCCGACCTGGAGCTGCGCCTGCGGCGCGCTCAGGGACGCTGCGCGCGCCAGAAGGCCCGCGCCGAGCTGTGGCGACATCGCGCCCGGATTCTGCAGAAGGCAGTCGGCTGGTGAGACGCCAGATCGAGATCGTCATTCTGCGCTCCTCGCCGCGCCCGGTCGACAGCGCACCTCCGCTCGACGCCACACCCGAGATCGCAGCCGCCTGGAGGGAGCTGCAGCTCTACTGGCTGCGTACCGTGCCAGGCCTGCGCGAGGAGCTGCGCATGCGCATCAACGACAAGCTGCTCGCAGGCGCGAAGCAGCGCCGCCGACAAGTCGACCTCGGCGTCGAGAACGATCCGCCATCACGCTCGCTCGAACGCGAACAGCAGCGCCGCGTCCAACGCGGCCTGCGCGACCTACTGGCGAGTTGTAAAGACGCGCCAGTCCAGTCAGGACGACCAAAGGCAAGACTGAAGTGGGATGAGCTGTGAAGGAAAACAGACATAAAAACTGAGGAACGAGAGCGCCCCCGGTTGTAGACCTGGCGCGTGCCCTTCAGGGAGGGCCGGGGAACCTCGCTCAGACCATGAAGTTGAACTTCAGACTTGGACGGCTAAGTCGACGCCGCTGACCCCGCAAGGAGAGCACGATGACGAAGATGAACTGGGATAAGGCCAAACGCTCCCAGATGCCCATCGAGCCATACAAGGGGCGAAGCGTCCAGACGCAGAAGCAGCGCAAGATGGCTGCCTTTGTGCGGAAGCACGCCCTAACGTGCTTCCGCTGTGGCACGAGTACGCCTCTCGCCTGGGCAAAGACGGGAACGAATAGACGCGGGCCGTGGGCTATCTGCGCGGACTGCGTTGGATGGCCCAAGGTCTCGACCAAAACCCTCACCGAGGGGTTTAGGGCTGCCGCCAAGGAGCGCGACTACAAGGACGGCCTCGGCAATGAGGTCGCGCGGCGACTGCGAGACGATCGCAATGCTTGAACTCGAAGACCTCGGCCTGATGAGCTTCCAGCTCGCCGAGATCGAGCAGGAGGCGGACGACCTGGTCAGCGCTTGGCTGCGCGCTGCCAGCGAGCCTGGCGTCAGGAGTCCCAGCGGCTTCTTCCTGGCGGGCGTGCGCTCAGGGGCCATGCCCCTCGGGCATGGCACGGCCCCCAGCACCGAGGAGCGGCGCGCGCAGAAGGTGTTGCGCGCGGAGCGCTGGGTCAGCCAGGTGGGGATCTTCTTCGATCGTCCGAGCGAGATCGAGGCCGAACTCTTCGATGGCCCCAACAGCATGCTGCGCGACCTGCGCGACGACGAGACGCTGCGCAAGCGCATGGTCAAGCTGTGGGCGCAGGAGCGCCCGCGCGGGATCGAGATCGAGGAGCAGGCCGAAGAGCACGCCGCGCGCCAGCGCGAGGCGTACCGGCTGCTGAAGGGCGGCAAGAAGTGAGTCTCGACGAGGAGCTGCGCGAGCTGATCCGCGAGGTCGTGCGGGAGGAGCTGGCCGATCAGGCTGAGGCTGCCGTGCGCGCGGAGATCATGCGTCTCGAAAAGCCGCGTCGTTGGCTGACGGTCGCCCAGGCTGCGGAGCGTCTCGGCCTCAGCCAGGGCGGTGTGCGACAGCGAATCAAGCGCGGCCAGCTCGACTCGCGCATGCTCGACGGACGACGGTACGTCGACATGGAAGCCCTGCAGCGTCGTCTGAGCGCCCTGCTACCTTGATGTCCCCAACCTACAAAAGCGCCCCGGCAACGACGACCGTTCCGGGGCATGGACACAAGGAGGTGTGACTCCTGATGCCAGCATCAGACTACGTGGTCGAGAAGACCACCTTGGCGACAGGTCTACAGGAATGGCGGTTTGAGAATGGAACCGTCGCCTTCCGCAGCACCATCTACTACAACGACAGGCAGAGCCTGGAGACGTGGCGCGACCTCACTCGCACCGAGGCGAAGAAGCGTCACCTCTTGCGCCAGGGGAAGGTCGCCGAGGGCGTCAAGCCTTCTGAGCGGCTCTCTCTCGCCGACGTGATGATCGAGGCGTATGCCCACCTCGACGACCTGGCGAGGCGCAACGACGGCTCCGAGGGCACCGTCTCCAACTACCGGACGGCCTGGGCCAAGCGGATCGAGACCCAGCCAATCAGCAGGATGCGGCTCAACCAAATCGACCGCGCCGCCTGCCTGCGCTTCCTGCGCGAGCTGCGCAAGAGCGAGGTCAGCGAGTCGACGCAGAACGGCACCGTGAGCGCCCTGCGCACCGTGCTGCGCTACGCCCGTGACATGAACTACATGACGGGCGACCCGTTCGCGGGGATCTCCCGCAAGGAGTTCCCGTCCCAGACGAAGAAAAGCGAGACCGGCAAGCCGAGCCGCGCGCTCGACAACGCCGAGGGCCAGCGGCTGATCGAGGCGGCGAAGTCGGAGGCGTTCAAGGCCCAGACCGACACGCTCTACACGAACATGCTGATCGTCGCCCGCTGCCAGGGACCGCGCAGCGGCGAGGTCTGCGGGCTGCGCTGGCGGGACATCGACCTGCTCGCCGAGCAGATCGGATTCACCGGCCAGCTTCGGCGCGGCCAGCGGGTCGGCGAGCCGATCGAGATCGTGCCGCCGAAGAACAGGGAAGAGGGCAAGCGCAAGCCGCGCATGTTCGCCGAGACCTGGGAGGCGCTCAACGACCAGCTCGCCCACGAGCAGGGCAAGGGCCTCGGCCGACCTGACGACCTCGTCTTCACGACGATCGTCGGCGGGCCGATCACCCAGCGCGGGTTGCTCAGGGCCGTCAAGCGTGCCGCCACGCTCGCGGGCCTCGGCCGGGTCGTCCCCAAGGACCTGCGCACGAGCTGGGTCACGGCGGCTGTCCATTCGGGGATCGCGCCGGTCGAGATCTCGACCATGACCGGCCACACGGCAGCCGTGGTCGAGCGCTTCTACGCGAAGCCGATCCGCACCGCCGACCAGGAGAAGCAGAACATCGACCGCATGGTCGCCAGCGGCTTCAGCACGCACATCGAGAGGGCAGCCTGATGCGTGGCTGGGGCTTCTACCTCTCGCAGCTCCCGGTCGTGCTGCTGGTGCTCTTCTGGCTGGCCGTGGGGATCGCCCTGATCGTGGCGGTCGGCTGGGCGATCCTCAACGCTGTCGTCCACTAGACTGCCCGGAACGGGTGGAACGAGAGGCGCTCTTCGGGGCGCCTCTTTTTTTTGGTCCCGAGACTCTGCCCTGACCCTGCCCTGACCCTGGGAGCCTCGTGTCGCGCAAACCCAGAGCGGGTGCCGGGAATCGAACCCGGATCCTCAGCTTGGAAGATCGCTCGAATCGCATAACTGAGCCAAACTGGGCGTGACAGCCTGACCCCGAAATGGCTCTGTTACGCCATGTCATTCCCAGTGCCTGATCCCTGCCCTGACCCTTCCCTGACCCTCTGACCCCTTTCTGACCCCGCCAGCCCGGTTGATAGGCTCTCAGCTTCAGGGGTCGGAAGGAGAAGAACGTATGAACCGAGAAGCACAGACCCACCTCAGCCAAGCTCGGGCGTACCTCGGGCGCGGCGAGGAGTTCTATCGCAAAGCTGCTGAAGAGATCCTCGCTGCGAAGCAGGCCGACGAATCGCTGACGCTTCGGGAGATCGACCGACAGCTCGACCAATACAACGGCTGGGCGGGCAAGCTCCTGACCTGGCATGAGAGTGGAGGAAATATCTCCACGCCCTACGCGGGGCAGTACGCGAAGGTGAAGGCCAACCTGACGCGCTCGACGTTGCGGGACGCGCCGATGGAAGAGGTCGAGCGGGTGATCAGCGAGCTGCCGCGCGAGCGCCAGCAGCAGATCGCCGCTGCGGCCGGGAGCGGCTATCACAAGGCTCGCGTCGAGTTCAACGAGCGCGAGCGCAACCTGACGCCCGCCGAGCGCTCGGAACGCGAGGCGGCGGCTGAGTCGCTCATGCAGCCGGTACGTCAGGCGACGGCGGGCTTCGCCGCGCTGGGGATCGTCGGACACTTGGAACAGGCGCACGAGGAGATCCACGAGCTTGTCGCCGACAACTCGCTCTCGCGTCAGCTCGTCCGCCAGATCGACCGGGCGCTTGAAGCGATCCAGGCAGAGATGCAGGTCGCCCGTGCGCTCGTCGGCATCGAGGCCGACGATGCGTGAGGCGACGAAGTGGGAGCGACTAGAGGAGTGGATCTTCGACCACGACACCGAGACGTTCACCTCGCGGGATGTCGCTGATGCCCTCGGTGTCTCCTCGCCCGAGGCGTCTCAGTTCATCCAGGCGTACCTGGAGGCACAGCGGCAGGACGACTCGACCACGCTCTACGTGTTGAAGCGCGAGGGGCGCACGACTCGCGCCGTTTGGTCGGTCGGGCAGCGCGTAGCGGATGCCCGCGTGATCGGCGGCACGCTGTTTGAGGACGTGGCCTGCAAGGTGCACAGGGCTTTCGAGCCTGACCTGCGGCGTCTCGCCGAGCGCAACCCACGCGCCGCGCGTTACACCGAGCGCAAGCTCGAAGCTGTCGTCGACGGAGCGCTAAAGGTGCTCGCCGCTTCGGTCGATCGTTACGACGACGACTGATCGGGACCACGGCGAAGCAGGCCCCCCGGTGCGGCACCGGAGGGCCTGCGCTGTGTCCTCGCCTTTGACGGGAGGCCGAGGACTAGCTGTAGGAACGGGCGCCTACGTAGTCGGAGCGCCCAGCGAGCTGGGAGACGCGCACGTCGGCGCCCGTGTGTGGCGCCTCGACGAACTTGCCGCCGCCGATATACATGCCGACGTGGCCGGGTAGGTCGCCGTGCGGGTCGGAGCCGGTGAAGAAGACGGCGTCGCCGGGCTGCAGGTTCTTCTTCGCTACCGGCGTGCCCGCTTGCCACTGGTCGTAGGTCGTGCGCGGGATGTCGACGCCCTGCTTGCCCCAGACGTACTGGAGCAGGCCCGAGCAGTCGAAGCCACTCTTCGGGGTCGAGCCTCCCCACTGGTAGGGCGTGCCGATGAAGTGCTCGGCGAGCATGACGGCGGCTGCGTCACGCGGCTGCGGCTTGCCCTGCACCTCGACCTGCGTGCCGTTGGGCGTGACGCCCGACTCGACCTTGGGCGCGCTCGCCTGCTGTGCGGGCGTCGAGTTCGGATCGGGCGCGGTCAGCGCCTCGCCGAGGATCGAGTTGACCATGCTGCTCCCGGCGCCGCCTGGGTTGAGACCGAGCAGCGTCGAGACCGTGCCCGTCTGCCCGCCTGGCAGGCTCATGCCGATCGCCGCCTGGCTGATCGGGTTGAGACCGGCGAGCGGCGGCAGCATGGACGTACCGGCGCCCGCTCCTGCGGGCGGCGCCGCGCTCGGCAGGCCCGTGCGCGGGACGGGCGAGCTGAGCAGCGGGGCCGAGGGCACCTGTCCCTTGGCCTGCGTGCTCGGGACGCCGCCGCCACCGAGCACGTTCACGACGCCCTGGCCGGTGCCCCAGGGCGAGTTGGCGATCGCCTGGGCGGTCGTCATCGGGCTGGCGCCCGAACGGAGCGCGCTCAGGATGTTGCCGTAGTTGCCGTTTTGCAGCGTCTGGATCGTGGCGTTGATGCCCTGCTGGGGGCTGGCGAAGTTCTGGACGCCGACGCTGTTGTAGGAGGTCGACCCCGGCATCTGCTGGGTCGTGTTGAAGGGGTTGTTGGCGGCGGTGCCGCCCTCGGCCTGCGCCCAGGCGTTCATGAGCTGCAGGTTCTCGGGCGTGACCGGCGCGCCGACCCCGCCGAGGATCTGGCCCTGCCAGCCCGCCAGTGTCGGGACGGTCATGCCGCCAGCGCGTTCGGGTGGAGGCCGCGCGCCACCGCCTGCTGGTGGGCGATCAGGCCGAGCATCATGCGCGTGAAGTCGGCCTTGGAGATCGCGCTGATGTTCCCGACCGCGCCCAGGTTCCTGTCCATCAGCGTGTTGGTCTGGCTGCCAGGCGCAGGCGTATTGATCAGGATGCGCGGGCCGCTCGGCCCTGGCGGTGGCCTGTTGATGACGATGCGCGGCCCGCTCGGGGTCGGCAGCGGCTCGTTGATCAGGCTGCCGTTGTTGGGCGAGGGCAGCGGTCGGTTGATCAGGATGCGCGGGCCTGTCGGCTCACCGATCGGTTCCTTGTTGCCGATCAGCTCGGCCCTGTTGCCGTAGGCGTTCTCCAGGTACTTGGTCAGCGTGGGCGCGTCGAACTGGCCGATCTTGTCGCTGAGGAACTTCATCGTGTCGACCGGGTTGTCCATCACCACGCGCGGGTCGACGGTGCTGGGCTGAGGCGTCTGCTCCTGGGCAGGGTTCTGGTTGGCGTAGCGCGGCGCCAGGTAGGTCTTCGGGAAGCCGCTGGGATCGTTGAAGAGGCCGGGGTCCTTCTCGTAGCGCTGATAGGCCATCTTCAGGAAGTCCTCGATCTGGTCGGCCTCGCTGTTTGACGGCGTGGTCGGGGCAGGCGGCTTGGCGGCGACCCGCTGGGGGTTGTCGTCGCCCTTGGATGTGGCCATTGGGCCTCCTTACTGTCCGGCTGCTGCGCGCTCGGCTGCGACCTGCGGGTTGACTTCCTTGATCGGCGCGCCGAGCCACGCTTCCAGCGCGCTCTCGCGCGGGCCGATGATCGGGATCGAGCCTCGGCCTCGGTTCGGGTAGAGCGACGAGGGACCGGCCGGGAAGAGCTGGGCCATCGGCGGCAGCCCCTGGATGATGTTGCCGAGCATGGCCGTGATCAACTTGCCGGGCGCCACGGGCACGGCGCCCGAGCGGCCAGGCGCGTTGGCGAGCTGCTGGTAGGTCTGCATCAGACCCTGCACGAAGGGGTCGACGCCGAGTTGCGTCCAGTCGTGCGTCAAGCCCTGGCTGAGCTGGCCGAGCGTGGCCCAGGGGTTGAGCGACTGGGTGTAGAGCAGTCGCTTGGTCTGGTTGGGTCCGCCGCCGAGCGGGATCGAGCCTGCCAGGTAGCTCGGAAGCTGCATGCCGCCTGCGGCTGCCTCGCCGCCGATCTGCCCGAGCTTGAAGAGCGCCTGGGCGCGCAGCGGGTTGTCGAGCGCCAAGTGCATCGTCGTCGTGAGGATCGCCCTGTACCAGGAATAGAAGGGCAGGATCGTGCGCATGACGTTGCGCTCGAAGGGGCTGAGGTGGGTGTAGTTGCCGATCGAGCGGTCGACCTGCTCGGAGATCATCTTCTGGTAGAGCACGCCGGTCTTGCCCTCGTGCAGGATGCGCTCGGCGTTCTCAAACTTGCGCGCATCGCGCGGCAGCGAGCGGTAGACGGTCTTGAACTCGGGCGAGTTGCGAATGAAGTTGTGGATGAAGCCGCGCCGTGGCACCTCCTCGGCGACAAACGAGGTGAAGTGCGGCAGCCAGCTCGTGCCCGTCTGGAAGGCTCGCCCGGCCTTGGAGTGGTAGCCGCGCAGCAGGCCCTCGGTCGAGGGCGACTGGGTCGAGCCGAAGGTGCCCGCAGTCATCTGCTCGGGATAGCGCCGGTAGGTCTCGCTCATCAGTGCGGCCCGCTGCTCGGCCGTGAGCGCAGGGTCGTTCAAGAGCTTCATGGCGACGCGGTCGCCGTGCATCTCGCGGATGGCGCTGAAGAGGTCGCGCACTGCGCCCTTACCGCCCGTCTTCATCAGGTACATGAGCGTGTTGCCGATCAGGTTGTTGACCAGGAAGGCCGGGCGGGTGCCCAGAAGCAGCGAGCGCCAGATGCGCACCGGCTGTCGGCCGAAGCGGTACATGAAGTCGGACATGCGCGTGAACTCGCCCGTTGCCGCCTTGGATATGGCGTCGGGCACGAGGAAGTAGCGGCCCTGGTTGTCGACGGCGGCGTCGTGGATGTTCTGGGTCGTGAAGCCGTGCTCGCTGACGACCGAGTGCTGGAGGTCGAGCGGGTCGGGCATCGCCATGACGTGCTGGCCCTCGCCTCGGATCGAGTAGGGGATCTTCTGCTTCTCCATGCCGATGAACTGGTCGGGCTTCTCGCCGAGCACGTAGGGCGCGTGCCGGGCGTAGAGATCCTTCAGTTGGTCCGCGATCTCGGGACTCGGCCTGCGCTCCTGAATCCGCTCCAGGCGCGTGATGCGCGAGAGCAGTCGGCCGCTCTCGGTCTGCGGGACGCTGGCGCGCAGGAAGCCCCAGCCCTTCGGCGCGCGTCCCGTCCCGCTCATGGCGTGCAGCTCGTCCCAGCTCATGCGCAGGGCGCCGCGCTTCAGGCCGTTGTGGATGCCCCAGAACTTCAGCCACTTGACGCGGCGGGCGAACTCGGGGCCGAGCACATCGTTGTGCAGATCGAGCTTGCCCGAGCGGAACAGCTCGCCGAGGTTGGCCTTGGTCGAGCCGGGCAGCTTCGGCTCGGCCCTGCCGCCGCCCTGGAAGTTCATCGGGTGCGACCCCTTGACTGGCTCGGTGACGTGCGGCACGTAGTAGGGGTTGCCGTGGATCTGGATCTCCTCGGGCGTCTTGCCGGTCATCTCGGCGACCTGCTCCTTGAAGCGGCCGGGCCGTGACAGCTCGGCCTCTTCGCTGAGCGCGCCGCGCTCCTTCAGCAGCTCGGCGCCGCTCTCGGAGAGCGCGCGCCAAACGGGTTCGGCCTTGACCATCTTCTTGCTGGGATTGAGGGCAAGCTGGCGCACCTCGGGCGTGAGCTGCTTGCCGTTGTCGGTGCCGTCCCAGACGGCGTCGTGGAGCACGTCGGGGTTGATGTCCATCGAGCGCACCGTCATGGCCGCGCGCTCGTCGTTGGAGAGGCCCCTGGTCAGCTTCGTGTACGCCTGCGATGCCTGCATCCGCGTCAGCGCCTTGATGTCCTCGGTGCGGTTGATCGCCTTGCCGTAGGCCCGATTCTCAAACGGGCGCACGCCCTTGTGCGTCTGGGCGAAGTCGTCAAACGCCTTCGTCATCCGGTTGAGCGCGAGCTGACGCATCTTCGTGATCGGCCTCGTGCTCGAATAACGCTCGGCGACCGGGCCTCGGGGACCCGTCGGCGTCAAGCCGCGCTCGACGAGCGTGTCGTGCCCGATCGCTTGCGGCGAGCGCACCTCGAAACGGCTGCGCTCGCCCAGCGAGGCGATCTTGGAGGCGACGCTGCCCGCTTCACCGGCCTCGCCGAGCACGCGCGCCGCCTGGACGCCAGCGGTCGAGCCGAGGTCGAGCACGGTCAGGCCGTCGAGGATCGGCTGGAGCGGGTGCTGGTAGAGGTGGCTGAGGACGTTGTGGCCGTAGTAGTTCTCGTACTGCTTCAGCACGCCCTCGGCGAGCGCGGGGAGCTGGCCGGGGTGCTCGACGATCGTCTTGCCCAGCGTGTAGAGACCGACCGGGAGCTGGATCGCGGCGTTGCCGATGTCGGAGGCGAGGTGCTCGACGGGGTCGATCGTGACGGCGGCAACGTCGTGAGCGAGTCCACCGAGGAAGCTGGAGCCGCCCTTCAGCGGCGCGCCGCCGCCGCTCGCCGACGAGCCACCGAAGCCGCCGAGACTGCCACCGCTGCTGCTGAAGCCGCCGAGGTTGCTCACTTACCGCGTCCCCCGAGCCGTTGGGACGCCTCCAGCCCGCTGGATGTTCTTGGCGATGCTGCCCGCGCCCCTGCCAGCCGAAGGCGGAATGTAGGTGCTCGGTGGCTGTGCTTGCGCTGGCGCGGCGCCGGGGTGCAAGCCGACATAGCTGTTGGTCGTGCCCGGCCCGAACATGTCCTGGCCGGTCGCCATGACCGTCATTACGTCCTGCGGTGTGACCGTCTGGCCGAGCGCGTGGCTGTAGGCAGAGCTGAGCGCGGTGATGGCTGCGTTGGCCTGCCAGGGCGTCGAGAACCAGCCCTTCGCCTGGAGCTGCTGAATAGCGTTGCTCATCGTGATCGCAGGCACGGCGGCTGCCTTCGCGGTCGCCGGGATGCCGTTGGCCCACTGCTCGACGCCCGTACCCATCGCGCCAACCAGGTTGACCTTCTCGTTGGCGGTCATCGGGGTCGGAGCCTTCTTGGGCGCCGTGTAGGGGACGGGCTTGCCATCGGGGCCGAGGATCGAGTTGCCGCTGGCGTCGACCGCGTGGCCCATCTGGGCTGAGAGACCGGCGTTGTATTTGCCGGGCGCGGTCGCCAGGAACGCCTTGGTCTGGGCGTTCTGGGCAGAGATGTTGTTCTTCTGCGTCCAGATGTCCATCCAGTCCTGCTGGTGACCAGCGAAGGCGTTGGCCCTGATCATCGCCGCCGTGCCCATCGTCTTCTGGTACTGGCCGGTCTGGATGTCCTTGATCGGCGCGACCTCGGTGTGACCCGTGTTGGGTACCCAGCCGTAGCCGCCGAGCGGCTGGCCGGTG
>Ga0126381_100008271_pt1 | contig 11623 bp, 11 predicted proteins | sample PanSoiMetPlot_28_FD_96465 | JGI IMG/M metagenome (GOLD analysis project Ga0126381, IMG submission 96465) | Tropical forest soil microbial communities from Panama - MetaG Plot_28 | ecosystem: Environmental > Terrestrial > Soil > Tropical forest > Bulk soil | place: Panama | collected 2016-02-17 | reverse complement strand
GTTCGATTTTCTTGATGCACCGGTTTCCGGCGGCCAGGCGGGCGCGGTCAATGGCAAGCTCACTATCATGTGCGGCGGAAGTAATGGCGCCTATGCCAAGGCTGAGCCCGTGATAGCCTGTTACGCGCGCCAATCACGGCTTCTCGGTCCCGCCGGTTCGGGGCAACTCACCAAGATGGTCAACCAGATCTGCATCGCTGGCATCCTGCAGGGACTTGCCGAAGGCTTCAGCCTGGCTCGAGCGTCCGGGCTCGAAATTGAAGCAGTGGAAGAGGTGATTTCCAAAGGCGCGGCACAAAGCTGGCAGATGGAGAATCGCTATAAGACCATGGCGGCCGGTCACTACGATCACGGCTTCGCGGTGGAGTGGATGCGCAAGGATTTGGGAATCTGCCTAGACGAGTCGCGCCAGGCAGGGTTGAGTCTGCCGCTCACCGCGCTGGTGGATCAATTTTACGCAGATGTAGAGAATTTTGGCGGCAAGCGCTGGGACACGTCCAGTCTGTTCGCCCGTCAAGAAAAAATGCGCCGCGGAACAAAGAAGGACGAGCCATGAACAACGAACAATACGCCGCCGAAACCAAAACGGCCGGAAAAACGGCGGAGCAGCAACGACCGTATCATCACGGCGATTTGCGCAACGGCCTCCTGGAAGCGGCAAGGGCCATATTGGAGGAACGGTCACTTTCGGCGCTCACCTTGCGCGCGGTAGCGCGCCGCGCCGGCGTCAGCCATGCTGCGCCCTATCGCCATTTCCCCAATCATGAAGCCTTATTGGTGGAACTGGGTATTGAAGGCTTCCAGGAACTGCGCCAGTTCATCGCGGACGCTGCCAAGGTGCCGGGCCCAGAATCAGACCGTGTCGCCAACATCGGTGCCGCCTATATGCGCTTTGTCGCAAAGCGCCCCGCTGTGTCGCGGCTTATGTTTGGCTCACAGCTCCCCAATCGCCATAAATTCCCGGCGCTGGGGCATGCCGCTGACGCGATCGGCGACGAGATGGGCACGGCACTGCACGATTCCGCCTTGGGATTGGCGGTGTGGTCCGCGGTGCATGGTTTGGCCATGCTGGTACTGGAAAATGTGGTGGATTTGGGCCAGCGCCGCTCCGGCTTGCACGTCCTGCCCAGCCGGGCCGAGATTCTTCTCAGGAGCTTGTTTTCTACAAAACGGGACTAGTTTTTCTTTTTCCCTATCCGGCTTTGACGGGCTTGCTTTGGCGCTTCGGCTCTCCCCTACGTGGCGGCAAGCGTTGATATAGCCTACTCCCCGTCATGGCTTCGCCAATGAGAGGGGATCGTCACGACCAGGCTTCAAAGAGCGCTGAAGCGCTGGAGCTGCATTTATTTCAAAAGTTTTGCCGCTTCCACAGCAAAATAAGTTAATACGCCGCTTGCTCCAGCGCGCTTGAAGCCGGTCAACGTCTCGATCACGGCCCGCTCTCGCTCGAGCCAGCCATTCTCGAATGCCGCACAGAGCATGGAATATTCGCCTGACACTTGGTAGGCGAAGGTCGGCACGCCAAACCGCTCCTTTACCCGGCGCACCAGATCCAAATAGGGCATGCCCGGCTTTACCATCACCATGTCGGCGCCTTCTTCCAGGTCCAGCGCCACTTCCCGAAGGGCTTCGTCGCCATTGGCTGGATCCATCTGATAGCTGCGCTTGTCGCCCGCCTTCAGGTCGGTGCTTTTCACTTGTGACGATCCAACAGCGTCGCGGAACGGACCATAAAAAGCCGAGGCATATTTTGCGGCATAGGCCATGATCAAGGTGTTGTGGTGGCCGTGCTTCTCAAGCGCGGCGCGGATGGCGCCCACACGACCATCCATCATGTCGGACGGGGCGATGATATCGGCGCCTGCCTCGGTCTGCACAAGGGCCTGGCGCACCAAGACTTCGACAGTAGAATCATTGTGCACATCACCGTCGCGGATAAGCCCGTCATGGCCGTGGCTGGTATAGGGATCCAGCGCCACGTCGCACAGAACTCCGATTTCCGGCACCGCTTTCTTGATCGCGCGCACTGAACGGCAGACGAGATTATCTTTGTTGACGGCCTCGCGCCCATCCTCACTTTTCAGTTTGGGATCGGTAGAGGGAAACAAAGCGACTACCGGAATGCCCAGGCTGGCCGCTTCTTTCGCAGCTTCGACAGCAAGGTCCGCCGACAGGCGATCGACGCCTGGCATGGATGTTACAGTTTCGCGCTTCTTTTCGCCTTCGACTACGAAGATGGGCCAGATCAAGTCGGACGCAGTGAGCCGGTTCTCGGCCACCAACTGGCGCGTCCAATCATGGCGGCGGAGGCGGCGCATTCGTGTTTGGGGATAGCTCATGTGAACCGCCTCGGCTTCTCGATACCGGCCGCTCGCGCCGGGTGCGGATGCGTCCCGTTATTCTTGCCACCTCCAGCACCTCTTGGAAAACCGGAAGACAGCTTTTCCTGGCCGGCGCACCGGCGTCTGCGAAGCGGATAGGCGCTCATGGCGATGTCTTGCCAATTCGGCATCAGTCATGCAACTCCGTGTCTTGTGACCCTCAATTCTCCGGTTAATCTCCAGCCATGCAAGAGGCCGAGCCCGAAATTCTGTTCGAGACACGTGGCGCCCTGGGGCTCATCACTCTGAACCGGCCCAAAGCACTCAATTCGCTCACCCACGGCATGTGCATCGGCATGCACAAGGCGCTCAGAGAATGGGAGAAGGATGATGCCGTTCGCGCCGTCGCGATCAGGGGCCTGGGCTCGCGCGCCTTTTGCGCCGGAGGCGACATCCGCGCGATGGCGCACAGCAGCATCGACAAGACATCGGCTGCGGCGGAATTCCTGCGGGACGAATATCGCGTGAATGCGCTGATCGGCGCTTTTTCCAAACCTTATATCGCTCTCACCCATGGGATCGTGATGGGCGGCGGCGCTGGTGTTTCGGTGCATGGGCAAATTCGCCTCGCCGATACGGATCTGGTCTTTGCCATGCCGGAAACCGGCATTGGTTTCGTGCCCGACATCGGCGCCAGCTATTTTCTATCCCGCTGTCCCGGCCAGACCGGCATGTATCTTGGCCTCACGGGCGCGCGCATCGGCCTGGGTGATGCACTTGCGCTAGGCCTGATGACCCACAGCGTCGCCGCCTCCGATCACGAAGTCATAATCCGCCGGCTGGCGGAAGGTGATGCACCAGAGAAGGCCGTCGCCGCTGTCGTGCGAGCGTCGCCTCCACCACCTATGCGCGAACATCGGGCGCTCATTGATCTTGCTTTCGCCGCCCAATCGGTCGAATCGGTGCTGGAGCGGCTGGATCGCGACGGCGGCATATTCGCGACGGAAACGGCGCGCGTCATCCGTAGCCGCTCGCCCACCTCGCTGAAGCTCGCCTTTGAGCTGGTTCGGCGGGGAAAAGAGCTGCCGCTCAGCGAATGTCTCAACATGGAATATCGTGCGGGCGTTCGCACCGTAATGGGACATGATTTCCGCGAAGGTGTGCGCGCGCTCTTGCGCGACAAGGATGGGCGGCCACGTTGGCGGCCTTCAACGCTTGCTGCCGTGACGGACGAGGAAACCAAGGGATATTTCTCGCCGCTTGGCGCGTTTGAGCTCGGAATTCGCGACAATGCGGATGGATAAGTTTACGGACTCTTTTCTATATCGGTACACATAAGCAGGATCCGCGCCGCGTCCTTCGAATTTTACGCGCTCTTAATCACTACAGGCTATCTTGCGGATACCAACAGTTTCGTGCTCCGCGATATGCGGAGGGGGTGTCCAAAATGACAACAGCAATGGTCAAACCGAAAGTTGCGTCTGCGCTGGACGGCGTATCGTCTTTGCGCAAGCATTACCTGGAAACGCTCAATCTGGTCGAGCGTCTGCATCGTCAGTTGCTCGACGTGATCAAGGACGAACTGGACCGGCGCGATGAGCGCGAGATCAACTCCGTCCAGGCACTGCTTCTGTTCAATGTGGGCGATCAGGAATTGACGGCGGGCGAATTGCGCACGCGGGGCCATTATCTGGGTTCCAACGTCTCCTATAATCTCAAGAAGCTGGTGGAAACTGGCTATATCCATCACGAACGTTCGGAAGCCGACCGCCGCTCGGTCCTGGTGCGGTTGACAGAGAAGGGCGAGCTGGTGAGAAACATGGTCGCCGAGTTGTTCGACCGCCATTTGGGCTCGCTTGAAGCGGTAGGCAATGTGGGACAGTCCGATTTCAACTCGATCAACATGACGCTGCGCCGTCTTGAACGTTTCTGGATCGACCAAGTTAGATTCCGCCTTTGAGCCTGCGGGCCAAACGCGTGCATGTCGAGGCCGCCCGGTCGAACTGCGAAAGCACCTGAACGCCGCAAGCCTGGGTGAGCGGCGAAGTTCCGAGCCGCAAAATTCCCCGCGCCATTGTGGTCCAGCGAAGCCCGACTCAGTTAGTTTGGCGGCATGCCCAGACGCCTGATCGTGGCGTTCCGCCGCCATTTCCGTTTCTATATTGCGTTGATCTGCGGCATCGCCGGGGTCCTCGCTGCACAAGTAGCGGACTTGCCGGCGCCGTTCCTGATCGGCGGCGACGTATTCTACCTCGTCTTCCTCACACTCATCCTGGTGATGATCGCCGGCATGCCGGCGCGCGAGTTGCGGAGGCGCGCCCGAAGAACGGACGAGGGGATCGCAGTCGTGATCATGATCATCGTCGCCACCATGCTCGTCTTCTTCACAGCAGTGTTTGAGGCGCTGAGCAGGAAGCATGGGATCCAGTGGGTGCCGCTGGCCCTCGCCGGAATTGGGGCACCCTTGGGCTGGCTTGTGCTTCATACGGTGATGGCGTTTCACTACGCGAATCTGCACTATTTTGATGATCCCGAGACGGTTGACGACGACGAGCGCGATCTGGAATTTCCCGGGAGCGGCCAGCCCAGTCCTTGGGATTTTCTTTATTTCTCTTTTGTCATAGGCATGACCTGCCAGGTTTCGGATGTGCAGGTGAAGACGACAGTGATGCGCCGCGCCGTGCTATGGCACGGACTGGTCTCGTTTTTCTTCAATACGGTCTTCATCGCGATGACCGTCAACGCGGCGGTGGCCATGGCGAGTTAAGAATTACTCGCAACAACTGATGCAGCCTAAGTGCGCGGAGGGACCCGCTCATGTGACAAATTGCGTAGAATCAAACACTTCTTATGGGATATCTTCCAACTTCTGCCGGGGAATTTGATACAGGCCCTCAAGTAGCGAAACCTGGGGCATCAAAAAGGCATTCGGTCATGGCATTTCCATACCAGTCCAGCTTCAAGGATGCCTTGGCCGCGATTCGGCGGGAAGGCCGCTATCGCGTCTTTGCCGACATCATGCGCCAGTGCGGCGGCTATCCTAAGGCCGATTTCATCAGCAACGCGCCCGGTTCCAATGGCGGCGAGCGGCCGATCACCGTGTGGTGCTCCAACGATTATCTGAATATGGGCCAACATCCCAAAGTGCTGGCCGCAATGCATGAAGCGATTGATGCGGTGGGCGCCGGCTCGGGCGGTACGCGCAATATTTCCGGCACCTCGCATTATCACGTCGAACTGGAACAGGAACTGGCTGACCTTCACGGCAAGGAAGCCGGCCTTCTGTTCACCTCGGGCTTCGTCTCCAATGACGCGACATTGGCTACACTCGCCAAGATCTTGCCCGGCCTGATCATTTTCTCCGACGAATTCAACCATGCCTCGATGATCGAAGGCATTCGCCATGGCGGCACGGCCAAATATGTATTCCGCCATAACGACATGGCCCATCTCGAGGAGTTGCTGAAAGCGGCTAATCCGGCTTCGCCAAAATTGATCGCCTTCGAAGGCGTCTATTCCATGGACGGCGATTTCGCGCCCACTAGCGCGATTTGCGAACTCGCCGAGAAATATGGTGCGCTCACTTATATCGACGAAGTCCATGGCGTAGGCCTCTATGGTCCGCGTGGCGCCGGTGTGGCCGCCCGCGACGGCACGATGGATCGCATCGATATAGTGGAAGGCACCCTCGCCAAGGCGTTCGGCGTGATGGGAGGCTATATCGCCACTTCGGCCGAGATTGTGGACTGCATCCGCTCTTTCGCGCCCGGTTTCATCTTTACGACCTCCCTAGCGCCGGCGTTGGCGGCTGCGATCCTGGCATCAATTCGCCACTTGAAAGCCAGCGACGCGGAGCGCGAGCGCTTGCATGATCGCGCGGCGCTCCTTAAACGCCGGCTGGCAGAGGCCGGCTTGCCGGTGATGGACAGCGTCAGCCATATCGTGCCGGTGTTTGTTGGAGACGCGACTCTCTGCAAAGCGGTTACGGACGCTCTGCTGAAAGAGCATGGTATCTACGTCCAGCCCATCAATTATCCCACCGTTCCGCGCGGCACAGAGCGTCTGAGACTCACGCCCTCGCCTGCCCACACCGATGAGATGATCGAGGAGTTGATTGCAGCCCTCAATATCGTGTGGGACGCGCATAAACTCTCACGCGCGGCTTGAGGAGCGGTAGCCAAGAGCCGGTATCACCCGCGTACCGGCGGGAGTGTGCGAAGCACGCAAGTCGGTTTTCCCGTCTGGCTGCGCGCCCATTCGAAGTGAGCAACCACGAGTCCGAAATTTTCGTTGAGCGTGTGGCGCATGGAAATATCGTCAAGGCGACAGCGATCGATTCCGCCACTGGTGGCGAAGCCAGCATCGTCGACCCCGCCCAGGCCGGGCGCGAGGCTTTGGCGCAAAGCTGCACGGCGCAAGCTGAAAAAGAAAGGTGGCGCCTGATCTAGCCGCGCTTCCTCTGAGGCTTGCCCAGTCCAATTTGCTTGGCGAATTCGCTTCGGCGCGCCGCATAATTTGGGGCAGTCATGGGATAATCCGCCGGCAGATTCCATTTGGCGCGATAGGCTTCCGGCGTGAGCCCATATTGAGCGCGCAGATAGCGTTTGAGCATTTTCAGCTTTTTGCCGTCTTCCAGACAGACAATGTGGTCGGGCGTCACCGATTTTTTTACAGGCACGGCCGGCGCGCGCACCAGCGTTCCCGCCTCCGCGCCCTGGATGCCGCCCAGTGTCGCATGCACGCTCTTGATTACGTTGGGCAGATCCTCAGCCGCAACCGCGTTGCGGCTCACATAGGCGGTGACGATCTCGGTCACCAACTTGAGAATGTCGTCATCATTGCGATTGTCGTCAGGCATCAAATATTCCCATCCGCCATTACTAGAGTCGCCAAGTCTATACTGAAATTCGAAAATATAGACTGTTGTACTACTATGCCATTACGGCGCAATTCTGGGGAATTCCCGGAATTCTGCCTTTTTTTACCGCTCCAAGGCCCGGTTGGGGAAAGCGGCAAAGGCGCGCTAGATTTGGTGCCAGGGGCAGGGTAAATCCGCGAGCCCTGCCGGACCCATCTAAATCGGGCCGGCCTCAAGATTGGCAATTAAGGTGGTGGCATGTCGGCTGTGGCCCATTCCGTTCCGGAAACTTCCTCTTTTTTCACCCGCAGCTTGGCCGAAACCGATCCCGAAGTGGCGGGCGTCATCGCCCAGGAATTATGGCGCCAACGTGAAAAGATCGAGCTGATCGCCTCTGAGAACATCGTTTCCAAGGCGGTGCTGGATGCCCAGGGCACCGTGCTGACCAACAAATATGCAGAAGGGTACCCCGGCAAACGCTACTACGGCGGTTGCGAATATGTGGACGTAATCGAGACGCTGGCGATTGAACGCGCCAAGAAACTGTTCAATTGCGGCTTCGCCAATGTCCAGGCCAATTCCGGCAGCCAGATGAACCAGGCCGTGTTCCTGGCCTTGCTCAATCCCGGCGACAGCTTCATGGGGCTCGACTTGGCCGCGGGCGGTCATCTCACTCATGGCTCGCCCGTCAATATGAGCGGCAAATGGTTCAAGCCGGTTTCCTACGGCGTGCGCCGCGACGACAATTTGCTCGACATGGACGAGATTGCTCGGATTGCGCGGGAGCACAAGCCCAAGCTGATCATCGCGGGTGGCACGGCTTATTCACGTATCTGGGACTTCAAGCGCTTCCGCGAGATTGCCGACGAGGTGGACGCCTATCTCATGGTGGATATGGCGCATTTCGCAGGCCTTGTGGCAGGCGGCGCCCATCCATCGCCTCTGCCTTATGCGCATGTGGTGACCTCGACCACGCACAAATCGTTGCGAGGCCCGCGTGGCGGCCTGATCCTCACCAACGACGAGGCGATGGCAAAGAAGATCAATTCCGCCATCTTCCCGGGCTTGCAGGGCGGCCCCCTGATGCATGTGATCGCCGCCAAGGCAGTGGCCTTCCATGAGGCGTTGCAGCCTAGCTTTAAGGTCTACGCGAATCGTGTGGTTGAGAACGCCCGCGCCCTGGCCGAGACGGTAAAGGAGAAGGGGCTCGACATCGTTTCTGGCGGTACCGACAATCATCTGATGCTGGTGGATCTGAGGCCCAAAAAGGCCACAGGCAAGGCGGCGGAAAAGGCGCTCGACCGCGCCTTCATCACCTGCAACAAGAATGCCATCCCCTTCGACCCGGAAAGGCCATTCGTCACCTCGGGCATCAGGCTCGGAACGCCGGCCGGCACGACGCGCGGTTTCGGCCCGGCTGAATTCCGCGAGATCGGCAAACTGATCGTGGAAGTGGTCGACGGGCTGGCCGACAAAAATCATGAAAACGGCGATGCGGAGGTCGAAGCTGGCGTGCGCGCTCGCGTGGCCGACCTTTGCCGCCGCTTCCCGATCTATTGAGAGGCCGAAGATGCGCTGCCCCTTTTGTGGACATGACGACAGCCAGGTGAAGGATAGCCGTCCTTCCGAAGACAATTCAGCCATCCGCCGCCGGCGCCACTGCCCGGAATGCGGCGGCCGTTTCACCACCTTCGAGCGGGTGCAACTGCGCGAATTGATCGTGGTGAAGAAGAATGGGCGCCGCGAAGCGTTCGACCGCGACAAGTTGGAACGCTCGATCAATCACGCGCTGAGGAAGCGCCCGGTCGAGCGCGAGCGGGTGGACCGGATGATCACGGGCATCGTGCGGCGCCTGGAGTCAATGGGCGAGAACGAAATTCCCGCCAACATGATCGGCGAATTGGTGATGCAGGCGCTGGCCAGCCTCGACAAGGTCGCCTATGTACGCTTTGCCTCGGTTTATCGGAATTTTCGCGAGACCAGGGATTTCGAGAATCTGATTGGAGAACTTGAAGGCGACAAGGAATAACGTGATTCACGATTCCGATGCACGTCATGGCGCTCGTCTGGCTGCTGTGCAAGCCTTGTATCAGATGGAACTGGCTGGCGGCGGCGCGGAAGAGGTGGCCGAAGAGTTCATCGCCCATCGTTTCGGCGAGACGCCCACTGACGAGGTTTTCTTCAAAAGCATTCTGGAAGGAGTGCCGGCCCGTCAGGGCGAGATCGACAAGGCTATTGCCGCCTGCCTGACCGAAAGCTGGACCCTGGCTCGGGTGGATTCCATTCTGCGGGCTATACTGCGGGCGGCGGCCCTCGAACTCGTAGCCCGGCGCGACGTGCCCGCCAGGGTCGTGATCGACGAATATGTCGGCATCGCCCATGATTTCTTCGCCGGCGATGAACCGGGCTTCGTCAACGCCGCATTGGATCGCATGGCGCGGCGAAAGCGGGCCAAAGAGTTCGGCCTTCCCACGCCGGATGATGAGCTGGATTTCTGACGGGGATGGATGAATTCGACATCATCGCCCGCTACTTCGCGCCGCTTGCGAAGGACCCCGGTGCGCTGAGTCTTAAAGACGATGCCGCCTTCATTCCGCCGCGTCCCGGCTTCGATCTCGTGATTACCACCGATCAGATCACGGAGGACACGGATTTCTTTGCCACCGACCCTCCGGAGATGATCGCACAGAAGGGTCTCCGCGTGAGCCTCTCCGATCTGGCAGCCAAGGGGGCGGCGCCGGCTTTCTACCTTCTGAACCTCACTTTGCCGCAGGGTGTGTCTGAGGATTGGCTCGCCGCTTTCGCATCGGGCCTGAGGCGCGACCAAGCGGAGTTCGACATTTCGCTCCTCGGTGGCGATATGGGGGCAGGGCGTTTGGCCATTGCCGTCACCGGCTTTGGTTTCGTGCCCAAGGGCCGGATGGTGAAGCGAAGCGGTGCGAAGGTGGGTGACGCGGTCTATGTCACCGGCACCATTGGCGATTCGAGCGGCGGCCTCGCGCTTCTCAAAGGCCGAGCAGTCGGCCTAGGGGAAGCAGAACGCGCCTATCTCGTGAACCGCTATCGTGTGCCCCAGCCGCCGGTGGCGTTTGGGAAAAATCTGTACGACACCGCACATGCCAGCGTGGATGTCTCCGACGGACTGATCGCCGATTTAGGCCATGTCGCTTCGGCTTCCGGTGTACGCATCGTCGTGGAGAGCGAGCGGGTGCCTCTTTCGCCGGAGTTTAAGGCATTGTGGGGCCCTGACGCATTCGCGCGCGCGGTTGCCGCGGGCGATGATTATCAGATCGCCTTCACGGCTTCGCCTGATTCGACCGGACCGTTCACCCGCATCGGCCATGTCGTAGCGGGCGATGGGGTCAGTCTTACCGTTAAGGGCGAACTGGTCGCGATCCCCAGCCCAGGTTATCGGCATTTTTGAGAATGTTTCCATTGTCAGCGTCAATTTGCTGAGCTATTTATTGCGAACAAAGGCAGAACTCGGGCCGTGGGGGCATGATGACCAAATTATTGATGACCGGTGCACTGGCTTGGGCATTGGCGTCGGCGCCCGCATTTGGGCAGGATTCACAGGAGACATCTGCCGGCACACCAAATCCTGCAGCGGAAAATTCGGTGAAACTCGTCGCGGTGATTGTCGCGCTTCCGGTCGGCGCGCCTTGGCTGTCATTAAGCTACGGCGCGCTTTGTATGGGCGGCCCGTCAGTCAGCACCTGGACGGGCGGCCGAGTTCCGGAAGCACTGCCGCCTTTTGCGACAGCGTTCAAGACGGAATTGGAGCGGGCCGGATACAAAGTTATCACCCCCGGCGAAGACAATTTGTTCGATCCGGAATCCGGCGCGGCGGACTATGAAGCGGCCGCGGTGATCACTGCTGAAAGACTTGATGGCTGCCGCAAGTTGGTGACTGTCTTCAGCCGGGCGGGCGATGTCAGAGGCGACAGCTCGATGACAATAGACTGGCAAGTCTACTCGCGGCTCAAAAAACAGGTGGTCGCGCATGTGAGCACCACCGGCAAATCCCATCTGGAGAACAGTATCCCCGGGGGTGAGCAGCGGCTGCTTGTTGATTCTTTTGCCAGCAATGTGGGTGAACTTGCTTCCAACGCCGATTTTCGCGCGGCCATGGCGGCGCCCAGGGGGCTCACGGCAGGCGTTCAGGCGCCCGGCCAGCAGAGCAAGATCGTTCTCAGCGGCAGCCTCAAGGCCGGGCCTCGCAAGATCGCCGACGCGGTAGGAAGCGTGGTGACGATCATGGACGACCTCGGCAGCGGATCGGGCGTCCTTGTGTCTTCGGACGGTTATGTGCTGACCGACGCCCATGTCGTGGGTGACAGCAAACAAGCCCGGGTGCGCTGGTCTGATGGCATCGAGACGCTGGGACAGGTCGTGCGGGTCTCGAAGAATCGCGACGTCGCCCTGATCAAGACCAATCCCAGGG
>Ga0126381_100008269_pt1 | contig 11626 bp, 2 predicted proteins | sample PanSoiMetPlot_28_FD_96465 | JGI IMG/M metagenome (GOLD analysis project Ga0126381, IMG submission 96465) | Tropical forest soil microbial communities from Panama - MetaG Plot_28 | ecosystem: Environmental > Terrestrial > Soil > Tropical forest > Bulk soil | place: Panama | collected 2016-02-17 | reverse complement strand
GTTCGTGCAGCCCTGGCAGGTGCTGAAGTTCAAGAATCCGGCCGGCACCAAGGTGATGGTGCTGGTGGCGGACGTGTACCCGGGAGCGGACGCCGTCAGCGTCACCGTCCCCGTCGAGCTTCCCATATTCTGGACGTATACCGGCGTGTTGCTCGTGCTTGAGCCCGCGAAAACAATCAAGCTCACGCTATTCACACCGTTCACGATGGTTCCGAGAGCAGTTGGACTCGTGGACAACAGAACTTTGGTCGGGTCGCCGCTGGTGACCGTAATCGTTTCGTTTCCAGCTGGAGCAGCGACGGCGAGACTCACGCCGATCGAAGTTTGCAAGTCATAACCAACAGTAGCGTTGCTCATGCTCATGGTGGATTGCGAAACTGTGGCTGTAAATGTCTGGTAAGCATTGGGAATCGAGAATCCTGCTGGCGGCGTGCTGGGGAGACTGATCGTGGTTGTCCCGGCACTGCCAGCTGGATGAAACGCTGTAGCCGGCGTGGAAGCGTTCTGGTTCGTGTTCAGCGTGACCGTCCCAACCGTGATCGTGCCTACCGCTGGATTGCTGCTCGTGAGTGTGAAACTCAGGGGCCCCACATTGGGCCGCAATGGCTGGGGATTCACCGGGCTCATATTGGACGGGTTGAGATAGTACGCCCAAACACCCGCTAATCCGGTATCGGTGGAGAGTGTCGTGGTTGAGAAGTTCGTGCAGCCCTGGCAGGTGCTGAAGAGCAAGAATCCGGCCGGCACCAAGGTGATGGTGCTGGTGGCGGACGTGTACCCGGGTGCCGACACTGTGATCGTCACGGATCCCGATCCGGCCAACGCTTGCACATAAACCGGAGTGGAGCTGGTCGTACCGCCAGCAGACACCGAAATGGAAACACTGTTCACTCCATTGACAACCGTTCCGAGAACGGTCGGATCCGTGGATATCAAGACTTTGGTTGGGTCCCCGCTGGTGATCGTAATCGTACGCCCCGGGGCCGGTGACGCAACTCCTAAGCTCGCGCCGATGGAGGTCTGCAGGTCAAAGCCAACGGTCGCGCTGGACACGCTCATCGAGGGCCCTGTAACCGTGATGACGAGAGATTGATACTGGCTGGGGGTGCTGAACCCCGCAGGGGTGTTGATACTGATGTTAGAAGTGCCCACGTTAACGGGCTGGAAAGTTGTCGAAGCGGAACTCTGGTTGGTATTGAACGCAACTGGGCTGGTGGTGATCGTCCCGGTGGCCGTAGTACCGCTCGTCACGGCCACGTCTACTGGCCCGACCCCTGGACGCAAGGGCTGGCTCGTTACATAGGCAAGGGAAGAATTGAGAACAGCCGTCGAAACGGATAGCCCCGACGGAGACGAGAAGCTCGTTGTGCTGAAGTTCCCACAGCCAAGGCACTGGCCGATGAGGACAAATCCAGACGACGCAAGTGTAATGGCACTTGTGCCATTGGCATATCCGGTTGCTTGGGCCGTGATCGTGGCCGTACCTGTCGCGGTGAAGCCCTGAACATAGACCGCTGGAATGCTAGTGGACCCAGCAGCCACCTGAACTGTAATGCTAGGCGCACCGGGAGTAACCGCATCGGGAGAGAGCAAAACGCTGCTGGGAGCAGAGCTCGTGAGAGTCACGTTGAGATTGCCTGCAGGTGCAGCGACAGCCAAACTCCCGGAAATGCTAGTTTCCAAATTATTTCCGAGAGTCACACCGGTTGTGAGTGTCATCGCCGGTGCAGGATTCACCGTAATCGCTGCATCGCCCTCGGTCACATTTGTGGCCCTCGCGCGCAGGGTAGTTGTACCGGGTGCGACGCCTGTAATAGTGACCGTCTGAGAGGCGGATCCGGCCGGGAAAAAGACGGTCGCCGGAACCGTGGCCTTCGTCGTGTCGTCCATGCTCAGATTCGCGTTAAAACCTCCTGTTGCCGCCGGTGCTGAGAGGCTCAAGGTAAGGTTCGCGGTATTGAATGTCAGAACCGACTGAGAAGTGGGCGAAAAGGCAAGCGTCAGGGTGACGTTTACATTGCGCGTGTCCGGAGCGAACCCGGGCGCACTGGCAGCAACCGTGGTCTTGCCGAGCGCAACGCCGGTAATTTGCGCCGGTGTTGGAGGAGTGGTCTGGCCGGCAGGAATCGTGACCGTTGAGCTCACCATGGTTGCAATAGTGGTATCCGCCGGTGTCAGCGTCACCGTAACGCCCCCAGTCGGCGCTGCCTGAGACAAATTGACGGGAAGAGTGAGCGTCTGGCCTGGCGCGATAATGACGTCCGACAGGTTCAGTGTGGCTGAAGTTATCGTTACGTTTGCCGCAGCTTGGCTGTAGCCGGTGGCATTCGCTGTGAAGCTAACAGTGTCCGCCAGAATTCCCGTAACTGACACCGGTGTGGACGTTGCCGCCGCAGCCGTGCCGCAGGGAATCGTGATCGTGGTCGGCGTGATCGTCGCGGAACCCTGCTTGCTGCTGGCGAGCGCGACAACGATGCCTGTTGGATTGTTTGTGTTACACGCCGGGGCATTGTCGCTAAATGCGAGCGCGCCCGGTATGGAGCGGCCTACACCGACGAACGGTGACGACAGGGACAGCGTCATGGTACGTGCGGACACACTGAGTCCGGCAGTGCCGTTTTGGAATCCATTCGCAAAACCCGTAATCGTTGCTCCGCCGCTGTTGCTGCCAGTCGATGCCGTAAACGGTGCGTCCTGTGCGCCTGAAGCTATGGTGACAGACGTGGGGACAGTGGCCAGCGTCGCGTCATTGGATGAAAGGTTAATCACTTGTCCCGACGGACCAGCGGGCGAACTGATGTGAACGTTTCCGCTGGTCGAAGAGTACGTTTCTAGGCTGCTCGTCGTAAACGTAAGCGTGATGATGTTCGGGTAGACGGCGGTGACCATCACCGTCGTCGGGGCGCTGTTCTGTACGCCATCGTTGACAATGAGCTGGGCGACGTACGCACCGGGCTGATCCGGCACAAACGTTGGATGCTGGGTGGTGGCACCGATCAAGGCGGCATTGCTTCCAGAAGGAAGAGACAGCAGCACCCAACTGTAGGTAATGGGTTCGCCATCGGGATCGTAGGAGCCGCTCCCGTCGAGAGTCACCGTGCTGCCAACAAACACCCCAGTCTGATTCGGACCGGCATTCGCGATAGGAGGAGTTTGGGGCGTGATGGCCACCGTTGAGCTGCTCGTGTAGCCAGCGCTATCGGTCACAGTGATTTGTGCTACATACGTTCCGAGGACGTCCGCCTTGAAAGTAGGATTGAGAATTGTCGGATTGCTGAGCGTCGCGGTGCTGCCGGATGGACGAGTGGTCAGCGCCCACTGGTAACTGAGGGTGTCGCCGTCGGCATCGGAAGCACTTCCATTCAGCTGGATCGTGGTCCCAACACTTGAAAAGCTCTGCGGAGGCCCGGCGTTGACGACGGGGATGGTGTTTTCAGCGATTTGCACCGTTGCAGCGTTGCTGTTCCCCGCGCTATCGGTAACCGTCAACTGAATGATGTAGGTACCGAACACGTCAGCGGTGAACGTGGGGTTAACGATTGTGGTGTTGGACACGATGGGATGGCTGCCCGCGGGCGACGATACAACCGCCCAGAGATAGCTCAAGGTATCACCGTCCACGTCGGTCGAGTGGCTGCCATCGAGCTGCACGGGAGAGCCTACGACTACGACCTGCGAGGTACCGGCATTGGCTACCGGCACGGCATTGGGTGACACATTGATCTGAACGCTGTTCGCATTGCCCGCGCTGTCGGTAACCGTCAAACGAATCACGTAGTCGCCAAAGACGTCTGGGGTAAACGTAGTCATGGGCAGGGTCGGATTGTTGATCGTGGCGCCACTGCTCGGCGGAACCGAAGTAAGCGCCCAGGCATAAGTAAGAGTATCTCCATCGGCGTCGGTTGAGCCGGTTCCGTCCAAGGTCACGGGCTTGCCCACCACAGCATTTGAAGAAGCTGTCGCTTTGGCCACCGGGGGCGTGTTGGTTGTACTGATCAACGCGGAGGCTGTAGCACTATTGCCGAAGCTGTCAGTGACCTTAACGGTCGCTGTGTAATTCCCATACACATCCGCAGTGAACTGCGGATTCACGATGTTCGGGTTGTTCAGGGTTGCAACGCTGCCCGCGGGAGCGCTCAACGTCCACGCATAGGTCAGTGTGTCGCCGTCGGGATCTGTTGATTGGCTGGCGTCGAGCTGCACGACCTGGCCGACGTTGACGAGTTGATTGGATCCCGCGCTGGCGCTTGGCGGTGCGGTGGAATTGGTCACCATAAAGCCACCGGTCAGCGTGGCGGTTTCAGAGTTGGTTGTAGCAGTCACATCGCGGTTTCCAATTGTTGCGGCGGGATCGATATTGAGCAATATTGTCGCGGACGTCGGGGAGTTAATCGTCAGGGAAACTACCGTGACTCCCGGGCCAAAGCTCGCTGTCGTTGTGCCTTGGGCGAAGTTTGTATATTGCCCTGTAATCGACACGAGCAGGTTCTGTTGACCCTGCTGCCCACTGTTCGGGGTGACCAGGCTGATGGCGGGTGGCGGAACCAGGTAGGTGAAACCACCAACGAGTTTTCCAAATTGGCCGTCGGGGTTGACGACCTGCACGTCCACCGTACCTGGATTCAGAGCCGGCACCACCGCAGTCAGCTGCGTTCCCGACAACACTGTGGCGGGCGCGGCTTGCGTGGAGCCAAAGAAGACCGCGGCCCCGACCTGGAAGTTCGCACCTGTGATTGATACCGTTTCGCCGCCGGCGGTTGGCCCCGTGTTCGGTGTCACGGACAGGACGACTGGCGGGGGAAGGGGCGTTAGCACAACAAACGCCCCCGGCACAGTCGTCGATTGACCGTCAGGGTTGGTGACCGTCACGCTCATCGCGCCCGCCGACTCGGCCGGCGCCATCACCGTAATGGTCGTCGGTGTTGTGTTTGTGACCGTGGCGGCGACGTTCCCGAATACCACGGTTGGGTTCGCCTGAAAGTACTGCCCATTGATCGTGACCGTTTCGCCGCCGGTAGTCGGACCGGAAGCCGGCGACAGGTTGCTTACTACTGGTGGAGGAACCGCAGTGTAGGCGCCCGGGGCGAGTGCCGTCTGGAGATCGGGATTGATTACCTGCACATCTGTCGGTCCAATCGCCAGCGCTGGCGTGAAAACGAGGATGGTCGACGGCGAAACAACCGTGACTGCAGTGCCTGGGTGGTTCGCAAAGGTGACAGTCGCTCCCTGCAGGAAATTCTGTCCGGTGATCGTCACCTGTATGCCGCCGGCTGTAGGACCCCTGTTCGGGGTCAACGATTGGACGACGGGGGGAGGAACGATTACGGCCCCGTCGCTTGCCGAATTGTTGTTGTTGTTGGTATCGCCCCCGCCAGTTACGAACGCGATGTTTGTTACGTTGCCCGTTGCGGTCGCGTTGACATTCACCTTGATTGTGATTTCGGGGTAGCTCGAGTAGCTTCCGCCGATGGAGTCGTTTCTCGAGCAGGTCAAAGTGGAAAGCAAGCACGTCCAGCCTGCGCCAGCAATCGCCGTGGCAGTCAATCCGTTGGGCAACTGATCGGTAACGGTAACCGTGCTGCCGTCCGTCGGAGAGCCGCCTATATTGGTGACGAGGACGGTATAGGTGATTCCTGTCGCGCCCGGAAAGAATTCCGCACTATGACTCTTTGATATGGTCAAGTCGGGCGGGTTCACCGCGACGATCAACACCGTTGTCGGGGGACCGTCCTGCACACCATCGTTGACGGTGAGTTGCACGACATAAGCGCCAGCTTGATCCGGCACGAAGGTGGGATGCGGCGTAGTGGTGGCTGTCAGAACGGCATTGCTGCCGGCTGGGACCGAGAGCAGAACCCAGTTATAGGTGATCGGATCTCCATCAGGATCGTACGAGGCGCTGCCGTCCAGTGTGACGGTGTTGCCGACGTAGACCCCATTCTGACTGGGGCCCGCATTAGCGATGGGCGGAGTCTGCGGGGTGATGACAACAGTGTTGCTGTTGGTGCTTCCAAACCCATCGTTCACCGTCAATTGCACCACGTAGGTGCCTATCGCATCGGCAACGAAGGTAGGATTGCTAATCGTTGGGCTGCTCAGCGCCGCGTTGCTGCCGTTCGGAATGCTTAGGAAAGCCCACTGGTAAGTAAGGGTATATCCATCGGCATCGCTCGAGCCGCTGCCATCCAATTGAATGGTCGTCGGCACGCTCTTGAAACTCTGGGGCGGACCAGCATTGGCTACGGGAATCGTCTTCTCGGTAATTTCGAGCGTGGCGCTGTTGCTGTTTCCTGCAGGGTCGGCAACCGTTAGCTGGATAACGTAGGTGCCGAACAGGTCGGTCGTGAACAAGGGGTTGACGATGTTGGGATCGGACAACGAGGGATGGCTGCTGGCAGGGGCAGAGAGGACGGCCCATTGATAGGTGAGCGGGTCTCCATCGGCATTCGTCGACTTGCTTCCGTCAAGTTGCGCGGGGGAACCGACGGTTATCACTTGCGCCGGTCCCGCGTTGGCAACAGGAACACTGTCCGGCGAGACCATGATCGTCGTGCTACTGGCGAAGCCGGCGCTGTCGGTCACTGTCAGTTGGATCGTATAACTTCCAAACACATCCGGGGTGAAGCTGGCCAAGGGAGACTGCGCATTGCTAATGCCGGCCGTGCTGCTCGGCGGGGCAGCTAGCATAACCCATTGGTAAGAAAGTGTGTCTCCATCTGCATCCGTCGAGCCGGCACCGTTCAACTCGACGGGCGTGCCAACCACGGCATTCTGCGAAGCGGTCGCCACGGCGGCGGGAGGAGTGTTGTTGGTGTTGACAACGGTAGACGCCATGGAGGAGGCGCCGTGTCCGTCGCCTACGGTGAGCGTGGCGGTATAGGAACCGAAGACGTCGGCAGTGAATTGCGGATTCACGATGTTCGGGTTGTTCAGCGCTGCGGTGCTTCCCGCGGGAGGCGTGAGGGCCCAGAAATAGGTCAGTGCATCTCCGTCGGGGTCGATGGACTGGCTGCCATCGACCTGTACAAGCTGCCCAACATTGACCATTTGTGGTGGACCGGCATTGGCCACAGGGGCCGAATTTGCCGTGATCATGAAGCCGCCTGCCAGCATGACGACTTCAGAGCCGGTGGTCACGGTGACATCTCGTGCGCCCACCGCTGCCGCCGGGTCGATGTTCAGCACTGCGGTGGCAGCCGTCAGGGAATTCACGGCCAGAGAAGTTGTAACGCCCTCGCCAAACGTGATCGTGGTAGTTCCCTGAGCGAAATGGGTCAGTTGACCGTTGATCGTGACGGACAGATTCTGCTGGCCTTCTTCAGCGGAGTTCGGTGACACACTGATCGTCGGTGTCCCCACTGCCGCCGTCACCACGAATCCGTTCACCAAAGTGACTAGCTCCTTGCCCGTTTGAACCGACACGGTTCGTGGACCGGCTGACGCCGTTGGCGCAATGGTCAGATTCGCCTTCAGCAAGGTATCCGATGTTACGGTCACCCCGGAAACGGATATGCCGGTCCCGAAACTAACCACCGGAGTTGCTGCCGAGAAATGTGTGCTTTGGCCGGTAACTTGGACCGTCAACTGCGTGCCGAGGAGTCCTGCCCCGGGCACAATACTTTGCAGGCTCGGCGGGGGGTTGATCCCGGTCCCTTTGAGTGCCACCGTCTGGGGGCTATTGCTGGCGTTGTCATTGACTTGAAACGACCCATTTTGCAACCCCGTTGTCTGCGGCTTGAAGGCGACTTTATAGGCGCACGTCTTCCCAGGTTGCAGTGAAGCACCACAAGTGGTGGCAGTCTGCGCAAAGTTTCCCGTAATGGTGGGCGCGGTGAGAGTGAGAGGGGTCGTCTGAAAATTTGCAACCGTAATGGTTTTGGAACTGCTCTCGGTCGATACGATTTGATTCCCAAAGGAGAGGCTGGCTGGAGCTGCCGTAGCGGGGGGCTTGCCGGTTCCGACGAGAGGTACTGTAAATGCAATATTACCGGCGGTTGTGGAGGTTAGCGCGATGTTGAGCGAACTCGACCGAGCGCCAAGGGCCGCAGGGGTGAAAGTGAATTTATAGGTGCAACTGCTATTTGCACCGAGCGAGGTTCCACAGGTTCCACCCGCGGTCAGCGCGAATTCGCCCGAGGGAGGCAGAAAAACAATTCCGAGTGCCGTTGATTGATAGTTGAATAAAGTCAACGTTTTAGGATTGCTGGTGTTACCGACAGCCAGATTGCCGAAATTCAGAGAGACAGGAACAACCGCAGCGGGCGGCTCGCCCGTCCCCTTCAGCGACACGGTTTGAGCGCCGTTGCTCGCGCTCGTAGTGACGCTGAGGGAAGCGCTCTGCGACCCCATTATGGTTGGAGTAAAAGTTACTTTGTATGTACAGCTTGAGTTCGCAGCCAAAGACGTCGTGCATGTTCCACCCGAGGCTAAGGCAAACTGGCCGCTGGGCGGTGGCGGCGCCGTGATCGTGACGGCAGAAGATTGATAGTTAAATTGAGTGACGGTTGCAGCCTTGGTCGTGTTGTTCAGCGCTTCCGGGCCGAAATTAATGGAAGCAGGGGCTACCGCGGTCGGCGGCGTTCCGGTGCCCGAAAGATTCACCGCCGGTGGATTTGCGCCACCCGAAATATTTGTTGTGAATGTGCCGGTCCGGGGGCCAAGGGCCGTCGGTGTAAAGGCAAGCACATAGGTGCATGATTTGTTTGAAGCGAGGGAAGTTATTGTTGCGCATGTGCCGGCCCCTGTGCTCGAAAAGCCAAAATCCCCCGCAATAGTCGGATTTCCAATCGTAATGGAGGTTGTCAGGTTATTCGTTAGCGTAAGCGTTTTTGAGGGAGAAGTGTTGGTGACGGCTTCATTACCGAAGTTCACGGCACTGGGAGTTAAGGTCTGACTAAAAGCGAGGGGTGAAGCGAGCAGTGCGATTACAACCAGAGGAACGATGTGACCGGCGCATCTTTTGTAAGTCATAGTTCCCCCTGGTTGCCAGACGTACGCAGCTGTTTCATCGGCCCAACCTGCAGCGGTTGCCGGCACTACTGGCCCCCATCGATCACCATGACGGTGTGCGTTCGTTCTAGATCACGGGTGATAGGAAGCACCTGGAATGCTCGGGGCCGCCGTCAATCGGTTGCGTGGGAAACTAGGCCAAGTTGCTGCAAGGCAGCAAGGGACAGATGTGGCCAAGGGCAAAATGACCGCATTTGGCCTTTCGAGTACCTCTCCGTAACACGATTGCCATCCTCAGGCTGGTGGGTTAGAATGCGCCCACTCTGACGGTCCCCCAGCCGCCCGCATGAGCAAACAAGTCGAGGCCCCACAAGACAAGGCCCCCCGGCCGTCACCCCACGAGCGTCTGGACTCTTGGAAGGAAATTGCCGCGTATTTGAAGTGCAGCGAGCGAACGGTGCGCCGCTGGGAAGAGGAAGGCCTGCCTGTCCACCGCCACACCCACAAAAAGAAGCCCGGCATTTACGCTTACAAAACCGAAATTGACGTTTGGTGGCGCAACGGTCATGAGCGTTTGGGGCAAATCGAGGACGCGCCGGAGCAACCGTCCGCCGTTTTTCGTTGGCGCAGCCCGCGGCTAGCGGCAGGATTGGCTCTAAGTGTCCTGCTGGTGGCCCTCGTTACCTTTGCAGTGTTCCAAGAACACCAACAGACTCTACACAACGCGCCGGCACCGCACATTCAGTCATTAGCGGTGCTCCCCTTGGAGAACCTTTCGCCGGACCCGGAACAAGAATATTTCGCCGACGGCATGACCGACACTTTGATTACCGATCTTGCGCAGATTAGCTCTCTCAAGGTGATTTCCCGTACTTCGTCCATGCGGTACAAGGGAGCGAGGAAATCGCTTCCCCAAATCGCTCAGGAGCTCAGTGTCGATGGCATCGTCGAGGGTACCGTGCAACGCTCCGGTGACCACGTGCGTATCACAGCGCAGCTCATCCACGGGCCGTCCGACAAGCACCTTTGGGCTCACAGCTATGACGGTGAGGTTCGAGACATTCTGACAATTCAGAGCGAAGTTGCTCGCTCCATCGCGAGACAAATCGAAATCCAATTGACTCCATCGCAACACTCCCGTCTAGCAAGCGCATTGCCGATCAATCGTGATGCATACGAGCTCTATCTGAAAGGTCGCTTCTTCTGGAACAAAAGGGATCCAGAATCATTGAACAAAGCTCTTGAATACTTCCAACAATCTACTGAGAAAGAGCCCGGCTACGCTCCTTCGTATACGGGTCTTGCCGATACGTACAGTCTGCTAAGTGCTGCAGGATACGATGTGTTGCCCAGAGCAGAGGCTATGGAGAAGGCGCGTGCGGCCGCGGGCAGGGCTCTTGGGATCGATGATGGGCTGGCGGAGGCACATGCTTCACTTGGCTATGTGATGTTCAGTTTTGATTGGGACTGGCCGGCGGCTGAAAAACAGTTTCAGACTGCTATTGCTCTTAATCCGAACTACTCGACAGCGCATCAATGGTATTCCGATTTCCTGAGTGATCAGGGACGAACCGAGCAAGCGCTCGCCGAGGCTCAGAGTGCCGTTGCGCTGGATCCGCTGTCACTGCTGGCGAATCACTATGTAGCGCGTGCCCAGTATTTCGGGCGGCAATTTGATCAGGCCCTCGAGACTTCCCAGAGGATTCTTGGTATGGATCCTAACTTCGCCATTGCGCATCTGCGGCTCGGAAGAGCCTACGCAGCAAAGGGTATGTATCATCAAGCCATCCCGGAATTCGAGGAATTTGCGAGGCTTTCCGGGGATTCCCCTTTGGCGGTCGCGTCGATTGGAAACGCGCTCGCTCGATCCGGCGACCGGGATGGGGCAATCCGCATTCTCAAAGAACTCGCAATCCGGTCTCGCGAGAAGCGTGTTCCTCCAATGTGCTTTGCGTTAGTCCATATCGGCTTAGGGGATAAAGATAAAGCCATGGCCTGGTTGGAAAAGGCCTACAAAGAGCGAACGGATTTTCTTCTCGTTTTGAAGGTTGATACGCTTTTCGACCCGTTGCGTTCCGACCCTCGTTTTGCTGACCTGCTGCGTCGGATCCATCTTCCCGCAGATTCCACGAACGGCCTCACCTCCCACTACTAAAAGACCGCCGTTAGATTCACTGCGTCGAACTCTCCGGTGCTCGTACGGAAGCAAGAGACTGATGGGGCCAGGAGCAAAATGACCGCATCTGGCCTTTCGAGTACCTACGGGCAGTCGTTTCGTAACATTGATGCCTAGCAGAGTGCGATTCCCCTGATTCGGCGCCGTTCTTTGCCGACACTTGACCTTTCTTGGCAGCCATCCTTTTTTCGCATTCGTCACACTGGGTTGCATTTCAAGGTGAAGATCACACCCAAAGGCCCCCCTCGCCTCTCGTTTGCGCCAGCGTAAGTTTGCGCTCCTCCGCCAGTATCCCATCCCTGATGGTCTTCTCCCCGGTTCCTTAGTCCTCAGCTACACCCTCTGTGGGAAGCCCACTTGCCATTGTGCTAAAGACAAAGGCCATGCGGCATGGTCCTTGACGTTCATGGCCGGCGGGAAACAACACGTCCAGCGCATCCCCAAAGAATGGGTCGAGGAAGTGCAAAAGCGGGTCGATGCCGGCCGTAAATTTCAGGATGC
>Ga0126381_100008268_pt1 | contig 11626 bp, 8 predicted proteins | sample PanSoiMetPlot_28_FD_96465 | JGI IMG/M metagenome (GOLD analysis project Ga0126381, IMG submission 96465) | Tropical forest soil microbial communities from Panama - MetaG Plot_28 | ecosystem: Environmental > Terrestrial > Soil > Tropical forest > Bulk soil | place: Panama | collected 2016-02-17 | reverse complement strand
GGGCTGCGCGGCACCATGGGCCTCTCGCGCCACGGGTTTGGGCCCGTGTGCCCGCACAGGACTGCGGTGAATGGCCCATTGACCTCACAAGTTGAGTGCAGGGGGTCATTCAGCTCGAAAATCCGCCGATTTAACTGGCCGACTCATCCCCGCTAAATTCATTTGTCTTGCTTAGGCCGTCGCCTATATGTTGATATCTGTTCGTTCAGCACGATCTCTGTCCTTTTCATGATCCTTTTTGAGTGATGCCGGTTAGGCGGCCAGCCAGGCAGGGAGCACGGTGCTCGAGGTAACCAACCTGACTCGGTCCTTCGGGTCCAACCAGGCGATCGCGGACGTCACATTGCGGCTGGCCGATGGCGAGCTAGTGACGATCGTCGGGCCGTCCGGCTGCGGCAAGTCAACCCTGCTGCGCTGCGTCGCCGGCCTGCTGCGGCCCACGGCCGGGCAGATCGTCCTGGACGGCATGCTCGTGACCAGGGTCCCGGATCGGCTCGCGGTGGTGTTCCAGGACTACAGCCGCTCGCTGTATCCCTGGCTGAGCGTCGCCGACAACGTGGCGCTGCCGCTGCGCCGGACGCGACGACGCCGCTTGCCGCGCAGGGAAGCGGCACTGACCGCGCTGAATTCGGTCGGGCTCGCCGACTTCGCGGGCAGGTACCCGTGGCAGCTTTCCGGTGGCATGCAGCAGCGGGTCGCCATCGCCCGCGCGCTCGCCTGCGACCCGGTCCTGCTGCTGATGGACGAGCCGTTCGGCTCGGTTGACGCGCAGATCAGGGAGGACCTGGAGGACCTGGTGCTGCGGGTGCGTGCCGAGCGCGGCATCACGATCCTGCTCGTCACGCACGACATCGACGAGAGCGTCTACACCGGCGACCGGGTCATCGTGCTGACTGGGGGTCCGGGCCGGGTGCGGGCGGAGGTGCCGGTTGACCTGCCCGCGCCACGGGACCAGATCACGACCAGGGAGCTACGCGAGTTCGCGCACCTGCGTGCGGAGGTGAGCCGCCTCGTGCGCGGCACGGCGCGCCAGACAGAAGGGGAGGTGGCATGACCACCGAATATCGCGCCGAGCATGTGGGCAGCCTGTTGCGCCCGCCATGGCTGCTCGAGGCGCGCGAAGCGCGGCATAAGGGCACGCTGACCACCCGGCAACTGAGCGAGACCGAAGACCGCGCCATCCTCGCGCACCTCACCATGCAGGAGGACGTTGGCCTGCGTGTCTTCACCGACGGCGAGGCGCGCAGGGAGTCCTGGCGGGCCGGCCTCATGGAGTCGCTCGACGGGCTGGTCCCAGCCGTCAGGCCGATGACGTGGTACCGCGACGGCAGGCAACTGCCGCTGGAAGAGGTACCTGCCGAGGGCGCGGCGGCCAGCGCCCGGGTGACGCGCAAACAGGACCTCACCGGCGTGGAGGCCGCGTTCATGGCCAGGCACGCCCCCGGCGCTTTCAAGATCACCATGGTCAGCGCGTCGATGGGCGGGATGATCTGGAACCCGCAGATCAGCGCCGCGGTCTACCCGACACCTGCCAGCCTGATCGAAGACCTCGCGGAGCTCCAGATCGCCGAGATAGCGGGCCTCATCGACCGGGGTGTCCGGTGGATCCAGCTGGACTCGCTGGCCTATAACCGCGTGTTTGACCCCGCCAAGTCTGACAACGTCCGCGGCGGCCTCACCCCGGAGCAGTTGCTAGACGCGACAGTCACCGTCGACGCGCGGATCGTCGGCGCCATCAAGAGCAAACACCCCGACGTCACGATGGCGATGCACATCTGCCGCGGCAACTTCCGCAGCGCGTGGGGAGGTGAGGGCAGCTACGAGCCGGTGGCCGAGCGCCTGTTCAACGAGGTCCCCGTCGACAGGTTTCTCCTCGAATACGACACAGAACGCGCGGGCGGGTTCGAGCCGCTGCGGTTCGTGCCCCAGGGACCCACCGTGGTGCTCGGCCTGGTCAGCACCAAGGTCCCGCAGGTTGAAGACGCCGACGAGCTGTGCCGGCGCATCGAAGCGGCGGCCAGGTACCTGCCGGCCGGGAACCTGGCGATAAGCCCGCAGTGCGGCTTCGCGTCGGGCCTGGCTGGCAATCTCATCACGCCCGACGATCAGCGCCGCAAGCTCGAGCTTGTCGTCGCCACCGCTAACCGGGTCTGGGAATAAACAATTAAGGAAGGTAATGCGAAGCCCACATATTCGTCGGCTGTGGCCGGCGCTCGCGACCGCCCTTGCGATAATGCTCGCCGCTGGCGCTACCGCGTGCAGCTCGGGCACCAGCGGTAACAGCAGCAATTCGTCGGGCGCCGCGCCGGAACTCGGCAATGTCACGGTCGGCATACTGACCGCCTCGGACGACGTGACCGTGCAGATCGCCCAGGACGAGGGCCTTTTCCGGCAGGAAGGCCTGAATGTCAAGGTCGTCAGAATGAATTCGACGAACGATGCCTCGACCGGCCTGCTCAGCCACACCCTGGACTTCACCACGGAGAACTATGTCGGCATGTTCACCGAGGAGAAACTGGTCCCCAACCTGAACCTGCGCATCGTGGCGGACAACACCCAGGCCTCGCCCGACCTGTACGTGCTGATGGTGCCGAAGACGTCGAAGCTCAGTTCCCTGGCGCAGCTCAAGGGCAGGAAAGTCGCCTTCCCCGCGCTTGGCTTCAACTTCGGCTCCATGTCCGCCGACCTGCTGATGGCGCCGTATCACCTGACGTCCAGCGCCTTCACCACCGTCCCGCTGCCTTTCTCCGACGCCCAGCAGGCGCTGGCCAGGGGCGAGGTCGACGCCGCGTTCACCACCGAGCCTTTCATCACGATCTCGGAGGAGAGCTCGGGGGACCGGGTGCTCGAGGACATGCTCAGCGGCCCGCTGGCCGGCTTCCCCGTGTCGTGCTGGGCGACCACGGCCTCGTTCCTGCAGAAAAACCCGAAGACGGTGGCCGCGTTCCAGCGCGCGATGGTGAAGGCGGTGCGGCTCGCGGCATCTAACGCCACGCTCGTCCGGCAGGAGTTGCCCAAGTTCATCCTCACGATGAAGCCGGCGATCGCCAAGGTCATCACTTTGCCCACCTTCAATACGACCCTCACGCTCGCGCGCATGCAGCGCGTCGCCGACGTGATGATACGGCTGGGCGCGCTCCCCGCCGGGTTCGACGTCAAGTCGATGTTCTTCCCGCCGCCCGCGGGATCATGACCGCTGCCCTGCGGAGGGCATGCCTCGGGGCGGCCGGGCTGGTGCTGTTGTTCGGCGCCGCCCAGCTGGCGCTGTGGGCAGGCGGTGTCAGCCCGGCGACGTTCCCGCTGCCGTCGTCGATCCTTAGCAGCGCCGCCGACCTGGCCAGGAACGGCTCGTTCCTGGCCAGCGTCGGCTCGACGATGGAGATCTGGGCGGAGGCGATGGCCGTCACGGTCATCCTCGCCGTGCCCGCCGGCCTGCTGCTCGGCTCGCTGGCGCTGGTCGAGTCCGCGACGCGGCCGCTGATCGAGTTCGTCCGGCCTGTCCCCGCGGTGGTCCTCGTCCCGCTGGTCCTGCTCATTGTGCAGGACGACGTGCGGACCGAGGTCGTGGTCGTCGTGCTGGCGTCGGTATGGCCAGTGCTGATCAACACGGTTTACGGGGTCAGGAACGTCGAGCCGCTGGCCAAGGAGACGCTGCGCGCCTTCGGCTTCGGTCCGCTGTCCGTGGCGATCCGGGTGTCGCTGCCGAGCACGGCGCCGTTCATCGCCACTGGCGTGCGGATCGCCGCGTCGTTCGCGTTCGTGGTCGCCGTCGCCGTCGAACTGATCGGCACCGGGATGCCAGGCATCGGGGCCTTCGCCGCCCAGGAGCAGAACGGGACAGGGAACATGGCAGTGATGATCGCCGTGGCGCTCTGGTCCGGGCTGATCGGGCTCGCCGTCAACGGCATGTTCGCCGCGACCGAGCGTCAGCTGTTCGGCTGGCACTTCGCACTGACCGGCACCGCCGGCGGGCAGCCGTGAAGCGCCGCCTGGCGCTGCTGGCGACCCGGCTGCTAGTGCTCGCGGCCGCCGTCGAGGGCTGGCAGCTCGGCACTGAGGCGGCGAACAGCCCGTACTTCCTGCCGCCTTCGGCGATCGTGTCAGCGATGTACCATCAGTGGTTCTCCGGTCCCGCCAGCCACCTGTGGCTCACCCCCGACGCGACGGCGAACCTGCTGCCAAGCCTGGCCCGCGTGCTCGGCGGCTGGGCCATCGCCAGCATCGCCGGGGTCGCAATCGGCGTCGCCATCGGCCGGCTGCCGCTGCTCGCTGACCTAACCGAACCCCTAGTCCACTTTGCCAGAGCGGTGCCACCGCCAGCGCTGGTGCCGGTGTTCCTGTTCGTGTTCAACATCGGCACGCCCATGGAGGTCGCGACGATCATTTTCGGCGTCATCTGGCCGGTGCTGATCAACGCGATCGACGGCGCGCGGCACGTGCACCCCGGCCACCTGGAGACGGCACGCGCGTTCCGCATCTCGGCCAGCCAGCGGCTGCTTCGCATCATCTTGCCGAGCGCGGCGCCGAAGATCCTGGCCGGGCTGCGGCTGAGCCTGGCCCTCGCCCTGGTCATGATGATCGTGTCGGAGTTCGCCGGCAGCACCGACGGCATCGGCCGGGAGATGCTCCAGGCGCAGTCCTTGTTCAACGTGCGGATGATGTGGACGATCGTCGTCTTCCTCGGCCTGCTCGGCCTCGCCGCCAACGCACTGTTCGCCCTCGCGGAACGCCGCGTACTCGCCTGGGAACCGCGCTCCCATTCCTGAACGAAGTCAGCTAAGGCGGGCACAGTCGCCACAGTCCGTTCCGGAGCATAGGTATTCTCGTGACATGCCTGTCGAGTCCGTCTACCCGCAGCTTGAGCCCCTGCTGCCGCTTGTCCGCAAGCCGGTGCAGTATGTCGGGGGTGAGGTGAACTCTACCGTTAAGGTGTGGGACGAGACCGATGTCCGGTGGGCGCTGCTCTACCCCGACGCTTATGAGGTGGGGCTGCCCAACCAGGGCATCGCGATCCTTTACGAAGTGCTCAACGAGCAGCCTTGTGTGCTCGCTGAGCGGACCTACAGCGTGTGGCCCGACATGGAGCAGCTCATGCGCTCCCATGGCGTACCGCAGTTCACCGTTGACGCGCATCGCCCGGTTGCCGCGTTCGACGTGCTCGGCGTGAGCTTCCCGACCGAGCTTGGCTATGTCAACATGCTGACCACGCTCGACCTGGCCGGCATCCCGTTCCTTTCCGCGCGGCGGACCGATGCGCATCCCCTGGTCATCGCCGGGGGTCACGCCGCGTTCAACCCCGAGCCGATAGCCGACTTCCTCGACGCCGTGGTGCTCGGCGACGGTGAGGAAGCGGTCTTGGCCGTGACCGAGCTGATCCGGGCGTGGAAGCGCGCTGGGCGGCCCGGCGGCAGGGACGGGCTGCTCGCGTCCCTGGCGGCCACCGGCGCCGTGTACGTGCCGCGGTTCTTCGACGTGCGGTACCTGCCCGATGGCCGGATCGAGTCGGTGCGGCCGAACCGGCCGGGCGTCCCGGCGTCGGTGCGCAAGCACACGCTGCTCGACCTGGATGCCTGGCCGTACCCGAAGGCGCCGGTGGTGCCCGTCGCCGAGACCGTGCACGAGCGGTACAGCGTGGAGATCTTCCGCGGCTGCACGCGCGGCTGCCGGTTCTGCCAGGCCGGAATGATCACCCGGCCGGTGCGGGAGCGGTCGATCACCACGATCGGGAAGATGGTGGAGTCCGGCGTGGCCGCCACCGGCTTTTCCGAAGTCGGCCTGCTCTCGCTGTCAAGCGCCGACCACAGCGAGATCAACGAGATCGCTGTCGACCTGGCCGACTGCTATGAGGGGACCAACACCGGCCTGTCGCTGCCCTCCACGCGGGTTGACGCGTTCAACGTCACGCTCGCCGACGAGCTGAGCAGGAACGGACGGCGCTCCGGGCTTACGTTCGCACCCGAAGGCGGCTCGGAGCGGATGCGCAAGGTGATCAACAAGATGGTCACAGAGGAAGACCTGATCCGCACCGTGACCACCGCGTACGCCAGCGGCTGGCGGCAGGTGAAGCTGTACTTCATGTGCGGGCTGCCGACCGAGACCGACTCCGACGTGCTCGCCATCGCCGACCTGGCGCGGAAGGTGATCGCCGCCGGGCGGCAGGCCACCGGACGGCGGGACATCCGTTGCACGGTCTCGATCGGCGGGTTCGTGCCCAAGCCGCACACGCCGTTCCAGTGGGCGGCGCAGTGCCCGACGGAAGTGGTTGACGCCCGGCTTGCCAAGCTCGGGTCGGCGCTGCGATCAGATCGCGCGTACGGCAAGTCGATCGGCTACCGGTATCACGACGGGCCGCCTTCGCTGATCGAGGGGCTGCTGTCGCGCGGCGACCGCAGGGTGGCACAAGTGATCCTGGCGGCTTGGCAGGACGGGGCGCGGTTTGACGGCTGGAGCGAGTACTTTTCGTTCACCCGGTGGGTGCAGGCCGCGGCGCGGGCGCTCGCGGACGAGCCCGTTGACCTCGACTGGTACACGACGCGTGAGCGCGAGTACGGTGAGGTCCTGCCGTGGGACCACTTGGATTCGGGACTCGACCGGGACTGGCTGTGGCAGGACTGGCTCGCCGCAGTAGCTCCCGAGGGTGCCGAAGAGGTGGAAGACTGCCGGTGGACCCCGTGTTATGAGTGTGGAGTGTGCCCAGCCATGGGTACAGAGATCCAAACGGGTCCGACAGGAGAGCGGCTCGATGGCCGGCGCTCGCTTCCCGTGCTTGCGAATGGCGGGAGATAGGCGTGCCCAAGCCCATACCGACCGGCGACACGCCGTTGCCAGCCGTGCAGCACATGCTGGTCCGGTATGCTAAACGGGGAAAGATGCGTTTTGCCAGCCACTTGGATGTGGCGCGTGCCTTCGAGCGGGGCGTGCGGCGGGCGGGATTGCCCGTGGCGTACTCGGCAGGGTTCACGCCGCATCCGAAGATCTCCTACGCAGGAGGTGCCCCGACCGGGGTCGCGAGCGAGGCGGAGTACCTGAGCCTCGGGCTGACCAGCAGGAACGGGGCAGAAGACGTGCGGGAGCGGCTGAACGCAGCGCTGCCTGATGGGATAGACGTGATCGATGTCACCGAGGATGCCGGTGGGCTGCCGGCCAGCCGCCTCACCGCGTCCGAGTGGCAGGTAATCCTTCCTGGACTGACGCCGGACAGCGTAGCTCCGGCGGTGCAGCAGTTCCTCGCCCTTGAGCACGTTCCGGTGGAACGTCTCACTAACAAGGGCATGCGGCGCATGGACGCCAGGTCCGCCGTTGTCACGCTAGACGTGCATAGTGCCGACGGCGCTGGTGACGACACTGCGCTGCGAATGATCGTGAGGCACACCGTCCCGGCCGTGCGGCCGGACGATGTGCTTACCGCGCTACGCGAGGTTTCCGGTGTGACCCCTGCAGCCCCGCCGCTCATGACGCGGCTTGCGCAGGGGTCTCTCGGCGAGTCCGGGGTGGTCGAGCCATGACCGCCGCGGAGATCAGCAATGCAAACATGTCTGGGCGCCACTCGAGCGGCCCCGCGCGTGCCCGTTTCCCGCGCGGCGGCGACGTCAGAGACGTCAGCGGCGTCGGCGTTCCAGGCGAACGAACACTACGAGCTTCCGTGCGGCGCGCCGCTCCATCGCGTGCGGTCGCGCCCGGAGGCCTGACTGGAGATTGCCCGTATGCTCGACAGCGAGCTGAACAGCCACGATTCAGACAATAGCCCGGCTGGTTCGCACCAAAATGAAAGTCCGGCTGGTTTGCGCCAACAGGAAGGTGAGGCCAAGGGACGCGCCAACGGCGGGCAAGAATCCGCCTCCGTCCCGGCCGCGCCTGTAGTGCCGGCGGCGCTTTTCCAGGCGCCGCAGGTTCTGTTCCAGCCGCCCGCACCCGCGGCGGCCCCGCCAGTTGGCAGCCGTGACACAGGCAGCCGTGACACGGGCGGCCGTGACACAGGCGGCCGTGACACAGGCAGCCGTGACACAGGCGGCCGTGACGCTGGCGAAGGTGCCGGCGGCGAGTCCGGCGCGGACTCCGACACCGGTCGGCCGCCCGCCCGTCGGCAGACCCGTACCGCGCGCGGTACCCGCTCTCGCGGCGCCCGGTCCAGCGGCGGTAGCGGCGGTAGCGGCACGGACGATGAGGATCTGTTCACCGTCGGCCAGGCTGACGCCGCTGAAAGCGCCGATTCCGGACAGGACGCCGACGCGGCGGGTCCCGCCGTCACCACCGAAGACGCGGACGAGGGGCCGGCTAGCCGCCGTCGTCGTCGCCGCAGCAGAAGCCGCGGCCGCGCCGAGTCTGTAGAAGGCGCGGACGCCGCCGCAGCCGATGACGCCGCCGACGCGTCCGGCGACGCCGACGACGCCGACGGGGAGACCGGTGAGGAGAGCGACGGCGCGGGCGGCGGAGCAGCCGAATCCACGCTCGCCGGGCGTCGCCGTCGCCGCAAGCGGCGCCGTGGTTCCTCGGACGCGGATGTGAGCTCGCCTGACGACCCACCGGACACCGTGGTGCACGTCCGCGAACCGCACAACCTAGCGGACGACGTGCGTGCGATCAAGGGCTCCACCCGCCTGGAGGCGAAGAAGCAGCGCAGGCGCGAAGGCCGCGAGTCCGGTCGGCGCCGCCCGCCAGTTATCACGGAGTCGGAGTTCCTGGCCCGCAGGGAATCGGTCGAGCGGACCATGGTCGTCCGGCAGCGCGGCGACCGCACCCAGATCGCCGTGCTTGAGGATGGCGTGCTAGTCGAGCATTACGTCAACCGGACGACGCACCAGTCGTACGTGGGCAACGTGTACCTCGGCAAGGTGCAGAACGTGCTGCCCTCGATGGAGGCGGCTTTCGTCGACATCGGCAAGGGCAGGAACGCCGTGCTCTACGCCGGCGAGGTCAATTTCGACGCCAGCGGGCTGGAGGGCCAGCCGAAGCGCATCGAGTCCGCGCTGAAGCCGGGCCAGTCGGTGATCGTGCAGGTCACGAAGGATCCGGTGGGCCATAAGGGTGCCCGGCTGACCAGCCAGGTCAGCCTCCCCGGCCGGTACCTCGTCTACGTGCCTGGCGCGTCGATGACGGGGATCAGCCGCAAGCTGCCCGACACGGAACGGAACCGGCTCAAGCACATCCTCAAGAAGGTGACCCCGGAGAACGCCGGGGTGATCGTGCGTACCGCGGCAGAGGGAGCAGCCGAGGCCGAACTCGACCGCGACGTGACCAGGCTCGCGGCCCAGTGGGAGAACATCGAGAAGAAGGCGAAGACCGCCACCGCCCCCGCCTTGCTTTATGGCGAGCCCGACTTGACGATCCGCGTGGTCAGGGACGTCTTCAACGAGGACTTCAGCAAGCTGATCGTGTCCGGCGATGATGGCTGGGACACCATCGACGAGTACGTGCGGTACGTCGCGCCGCACCTCGCCGACCGGCTCGACCGATGGGACGACGCGCCCGACGGCGACGACGACGTCTTCGGCGCCTACCGCATCGACGAGCAGCTCGCCAAGGCGCTTGAGCGCAAGGTGTGGCTGCCGAGCGGCGGCTCGCTGGTGATCGACAGGACCGAGGCGATGACGGTCGTCGACGTGAACACCGGCAAGTTCACCGGGCAGGGCGGGAACCTCGAAGAGACCGTCACGAGGAACAACCTGGAGGCGGCCGAAGAGATCGTCCGGCAGCTCCGGCTGCGCGACGTCGGCGGCATCGTCGTGATCGACTTCATCGACATGGTGCTCGAGTCGAACAGGGAACTCGTCCTGCGCCGGCTGCTCGAGTGCCTGGCCAGGGACCGGACCAAGCACCAGGTCGCCGAGGTCACCTCACTCGGGCTGGTGCAGATGACCCGCAAGAGGGTCGGCGCGGGCCTGCTCGAGGCCTTCTCCCAGCCGTGCGAGTGCTGCAACGGCCGCGGCGTGATCGTCACCCTCGATCAGCAGGAGCCCAGCCACCGCTCATCGGCCGGGCACACGCGCCGTCCTGGGCCCGCCGGCAACGGCGGGGGCATCCCGCAGCCTGTCCGGCCAGCTCAGGAGCGCTCCTGGCCGGAGCGCAGCGGGCCGGACACCACACCGCGGGACGAGGAACGCCCGGCAGCCCGGCGCGGACGGCGTGACGGCCGCACCAACGGCGGAACGGCGTCGGCTTCGGCGGTGGAGGTAGTTGAGGCCGCTCCCGCCGCGACCGTCGCCGTCGTCGTGGACGACGTGCCTCGCGTGGCGCCGCCGGTCCCGAGCGTGGCCCCGGCCGCGGATCCAGCGGTCCCAGCCCGCCGCACACGCGCGGGCTCGGCGATGGCCCGCGTATCCGTCACCACCGAGGAGGCGCCGCCCGTCGTAACGGCGACCGTCCCATCAGCGGCACCAGCATCCGTCGCGGACGAGGCCGCTCCCATGGCCGATGCCGCACTCGTCACCGAGGCAGCCGCAGACGAAGCACCCGTTACGGATGCCACTTCCGTCACGGACGCCGCCCCCGTCGCAGACGTGGTACCCGATGAGCCCGCTCATCCCGCATACGAGGTGACTCCGGCCGGAGACGTGACTCCAATCCAGGACGCATCTCCGGTCGAGGACGCATCTCCGGCCGAGGATGCGCCTCCGGTTGAGGATGCGCCTCCGGTTGAGGACGCGCCTCCGGTTGAGGACGCGGCTCCGGTCGAGGACGCGGCTCCGGTCGAGGACGCATCTCCGGTTGAGGACGCGCCTCCGGTTGAGGACGCGCCTATGGTTGAGGACGCATCTCCGGTTGAGGACGCGCCTATGGTTGAGGACGCATCTCCGGTCGAGGATGCGGCTCGGGTCGAGGACGCGCCTCCGGTCGAGGATGCGGCTCGGGTCGAGGAAGTGCCTCCGGTCGAGGACGCCGCCCCTGCGGAGAGTCTGCCGCTAGCCGAGGATGTGGCTCCTGTCGCGGAGGTGGCTCCGGTCACAGAGGCGGCTCCCGCCGACGACACCACGCCCGCCGACGTCACTGCGGCTGCCGACGACGCCACGCCCACTACCGAGGACGTCGCGTCCGCTCACGTGAGCGACGCCGCGGCTGATGCAGCTCCCGTCACCGATGCCTCGCCTATCGCGGATGCGGCTCCCGTCACGGAAGCCGCGCCCGTCGCGGACGAGGCACCTGCCGCGGACGAAGCGCCCGTGGCGGGCGATTCGTCCGAGGGACAGGAGGCGCCAGGAGTAGCAGGCGCGTCCTGGTCCGACCCCGGAACGCCAGCCGACGCCGAGGCGTCGCCCCAGGCGCCGACGCCGGAGCCGGAAGCCGCCCCCACCCCGGACAACGACCAGCCCGAAGCCTGAATACAACAGCTAAGCGTCAAGCTTCGTTTAAATGTTCGTCTTAACTGTCGTCCAGGCGACAGTTAAGACGAACATTTCCAAAAGAATTCGTGATAGGTGAGGATTGAGAGGCGCTAGGCGCTGGTGCGCCGCCGTTTCGGGGCGAGCCGGGCGTTAGTCGCTGAAATGTTTGGCGTTTCCGGTGTCAGAGCACAATGCCGCTTAGCTTAAGTTGATCTTGGTGAGGTGGGGGCTTCGCCTCGGCACCGGCGGAACGGCCCGCGCCCTTGACCCGTCAGCCACGGCGCCGCACCGGTAACATCATTCCCAGC
>Ga0126381_100008267_pt1 | contig 11626 bp, 11 predicted proteins | sample PanSoiMetPlot_28_FD_96465 | JGI IMG/M metagenome (GOLD analysis project Ga0126381, IMG submission 96465) | Tropical forest soil microbial communities from Panama - MetaG Plot_28 | ecosystem: Environmental > Terrestrial > Soil > Tropical forest > Bulk soil | place: Panama | collected 2016-02-17 | reverse complement strand
GCGTCCGAGTTCCCCTTGGTCACCAGTGATCAGCTGGCTCCCAAGGTCGCCGAGGTCGAGAAGTGGGGCGGCAAGACGTTCGTCACGGACGAAGCTCGTGACCGCAACGACACCGCCGGCTTCACCAGGCTGATGCGTCAGTTGGCCAACACGGTCACCCGCAAGCTGAACCAGCGGGCCATCGCTGAGGTCAACGCGGCCATCGCTGACGGCTCCCGGGACGTGGTCGGCAACGACTGGTCGTCCTACAACCCGGAAACCGACCCGCCGCAGATGTCGCCGGCATACGACTTCGGTCGTGCCAACATGCAGGCGGAGACGGAGGAGATGGGCATCGAGTACAACCTGTGGATCGTGAATCCGCAGGAGGCGCTCGCTCTCACCGCCATCTACCCCACCCCGACAGCGCCGGGTATTCCGGCCATCTACTCGACTCCGCGTCAGCCCGCCGGTGAGGCTCTGGCCGTGGCCTCTCAGCAGGTCGGTCAGATGCGGATCGAGAAGCCGCTGGGTACGGAGACCTGGCGTGAGGGAAAGACTGAGCGCACCTGGGTTCAGTCGTCTGTCCGCCCGCTCTGGTTTGTGGACAACAAGTTCGCAATCCTGCGCTTCACGGGACTGGCAGGCTAGCTATGTCTACACGAACGATCCGGTCGGCGCAGTTCATGTTCTACGTGCCGACCGGCCGCACTCGAACCCGACGCGATGGTGCTACGGAGGACATCCTGTCCGTCAGGCACGCCCTCCGCGGTGACACCGTCGACATTCCGCGCGACGAAGACATCGCCCGGGGCGAGCGAAACGGATCATTCGTGGTGCCGAAGGTCGAGGAGGAGAGCGCAGTGGAGGAAGAAGCTGCGCTCGACTTCTCCAGTCATGACACGCTGATGGCCTGGTTCGAAGCCGAGAAGCCTTCGGTGGCCACGGTGGTGGCAGCCGCGGACAACGACGCCGACAAGGCCGAGATGCTCCTCGAAGCCGAGAACACGGCAACGGGTGGCCAGTCCCGAAAGGGCGTGGTCACCGGGCTGAATCGAATCATCGACGAAGCCGAAGACGAGGACTGAGAAGTGGCCCCACCAGTGTTCAATACTCCGCCGGTACTTGACGGTGACACAATCGTCGGCGGTAGCGTGCTCTGTCTCTTCAGTCAAGGCGGAGCAAGTTTGCCGACGCAGTATGCGTGGTCCAACGGTGTCACAGAATCGACCGGAATATTGAACCTGGTGGAGTCGGACGTTGGTGAGATGATCACTTGCACGGTCACTCTTTCCAACGCGGAAGGGTCAGTTGACGCTACTACTGACCCTTGGGGGCCGATCACAGAAGCACCACCTCCTCCGCCACTAGTCACGTGGCCTGCTACGGCTGACGATGTGGCCGCATTGCTTCGAGCTCGTACTCAAGACGATGCTGACATCGAGGTGGGTGAGTGGACTGAGGACACTCGTCCAACGCTCGAAGAAGTCAACCATCTCTTGGCGATGGCCCAGTCCATCGTTCTGGGGCAGACAGGGCCACTGAACGACGAGACACTGATCTGTGCCTCGAAGGACGACATCTACACTCAAGCTGCAACGGTAGTAGCGCTCCTGGCAGCGATGCTAGTCGAGCTGAGCTACTTCCCCGAGCAAGTCCAATCCACGCGATCAGCGTATGAGCAGTACCGGGAACTTTTCTGGGGCGCGGATGGACGGTCCGGGATGATCGGAGAACTCGTGAGCTCCGTCGCTGAGTGTAAGTCCGGCGGCGTCGAGCCCGAGGGCGGAGTAGGCAGACCTTCTTTTGGCTTCCCAGTTGATCGCGGTGGTCTAGTGGGGTGGCAAACACGATGGTGAGTGCAGGGTTCGCTACGTGGCAGGTACGGACCTACAGCCGGCGGCATCTGGGGAGACGCCGTCGGTGCACTCACCAATACTCCGAGCGAGGTTCACCGAATGCCGGGCCGAACATGTGTCATGGCGCTTCTGTGGGCCGCCGTTCTCTGGCTAGCTGTCATAGTCGCTACACTCCTGATCCTAAGGGGGTGCGATGCAACTCGACATCGTAGTGTCCGGCGACACTATTGTGTCACGCAAGCTGGTGCGTTTTGCCGACCGAGCGATGGACTTGAGCCCGGCTTGGCCCCAGGTAAAGAAGCAGCTTCAGACGGCTTTCCAGCGCAATTTCGACCAGCAAGGACCTAGTTGGCCGCACCTAAAAGCGTCCACAATTCGCCAGAGAATCGCGCAGGGATACTCGCCTGGACCTATCCTCAACAAGACAGGTGCCTACAAAAGGGGCTCTACAGCGGGGCTGGTAACACACGGTACAACGAGTGAACTGATCGCCTTAGTGCCGTCTATTCCGGGTGTTTTCCACCAGAAGGGCACTCGTACGCCGATGCCGGCTCGTCCACTCAAGCTACGGGAGAACGAGAAGCGGGAGATCGTCAAAACCGTCCAACGAGTACTGATCGAGGGCTACAGTGAGCACAACTAGTGGAACCCACGTATACGGCGAATACACCGGAGCCCACCACGTCGAAGCGGCGATTCTGAACACGTTGTGGAAGTGGATGCCGTCGTATTGCTACGAGGTTTCCCGGGAGATGGAGTTCCCTCCGGACTTCCTCAACCCGGTGCGATCGTGGCGTGTTGCGACCAACATGGAGCGCTACCCCGAGGACCAATTGCCGGGGGTGATCCTGGTGAATAACGGGGTCCCAGAGCCGCCAATTAAGCACGCAAACGAGACGGGTGGAGACGTCTACTTCGCGTATTGGGCGGTGGAAATTGGCATCCACGTTGTGGCGAAAGGGGTCAAGGAGAAAGCGTCCCCTCGCGCGATGACACTGGCCCGGATGTACGCTTTGGCGATCAGGTTGCTGATGATTCAGCAGCGAGACGATGAGGGGGTAATGGGCATGGTGGACCCCCTAACTGAGGTACCTGGTGTACTGAACGTCGAAGACGATCGGACAACGTGCCTCTCTGTATGTGGATTCAGGGTCGAAACTCCCAACTGGGCTGAGTGGGGAGAAGGTCCAATCGAGCCTGTGTATCCACCCGAAACTGATCCGCCAACTGACCGGCCAGTGTGGCCAGTTGCCCTGTCTCATGAGGGCGAGTATGACAAGCTTCCGTTCACTGCTGAGGTCCAACCACAGGAGGATTGATGCCGAGACCAGGTGTCACAACGCAGGTGCTTGATGACTTCGTTCCGGCGGGTCCGGCACTCAATACAGGGACGGGAATGATCGTCGGTCCCACGGAAAAGGGGCCAGCGAGCACTCCTGTCCAGGTCACTTCGATGCGCGCGTATCAGAACACGTTCGGCGCGCTCGCCGGTGGCCCCGATATGTACAAGGCGGCCTACTGCTTCTTCAACGAGGGCGGGTTGTTCCTCTGGGTCGTCCGAGCAGTGTCCAGCAACGCTGTCGAAGCAACTGGTACGGCTGCAGCGGTCGGCGGCGACTGGCTGGACATCGCCGCGTCAAGCCCTGGTATCTGGGGCAACGACGTCGCGGTGGAGATCACTCCACAAGGCATCACGACGGGTGGTGCACCGGTCATGTACGTCGTTCGAGTTCTCGAGGACGGTGTGGCCAAGGAGTTGTCAGCTCCACTGGCTGCGCCGGATGTTCCCTCGTTCAGGTCTCAGCTCGTCACCATGACCGAGGTCGCCAATCCGAGCTACCCACTGGGCGATGCGCCAGCCATCATGGTGGCTCTGACCGGCGGGGTCAACGGCGGTGATCCAGAGCAAGCAGAGCTGGGAGCTGCACTGGACACTCTGCGCTATGACTTGGGTCCAGCTCAGGTCGCGTTCCCGGGTGACAGCGACCAGACCACTGCGGAGCTCCTCGACGCTCACTGCACCAAGTACCACCGCGTGGCGATCTACGACTGCCCGGACACCGCTGATCCATTGGAGCTCGGTGTTGCCGTTCAGGGGATCTCTGAGATGGCCGGAAAGGGTCGACAGATCCTCTCGATGGGTCAGCGCATCGACTACCCGGGCGAAGTTGCTCCGGCCATCTGGGAGGTTCCGTACAGCGGGATCCAGATGGGCATCATCGCTCGCGTGGACGGACTCAACGATCCCTCCCAGGTCGCAGCCGGCGCGTTGGGGTTCAGTCGTCTCGCCATCGGGCCCAAACGGGACTTCACCGACGACGAGCGGGAGAGCCTCAACTACCAGGGGGTTACTCTCGGCAAGGTCATCCAGAACCAGCTTCGTACCTACGGCTACCGGACAACGGCTGGCCAGGACGAAACTAACTGGGTGTTCTTCCAGGAGAGCAGGGTGGTCATGGCGGTCGCTCATGAGTGCGACGCCGCCTTGGAGGACTTCGTCTTCCAGACCATCGATGGACGCGGCAAGCTGTTCGGCCGGGTCAATGTCGCGCTCACCGGAATCTGTCAGCGGTACTGGCAGGCCAACGCTCTCTTCGGGGAGACGCCTCAGGAAGGGTTCCGGGTGGACACGAGCTACCCAGGGATCAACACAATCGAGACGGTCGGTAAGGGTGAGATCCACGCCCAGGTCCTTCTACGGACTTCCCGCATCGCGGAGTGGGTCGCCCTCGACATCGTCAAGGTCCCGCTGGAGCGGGCGATCGCAGCGTAGGAGGAGGTGAACCATGGCGAACCCGACAAGAGAAGACACCTGGATCGTGTCCCTCAATCTCGATGGAACGGACGAGGGGATCTGGGACAAGAAGGAGGGCGGAGAAGCGGACTCGGAAGAGCTGAAGTATCCGCCCGGTGGCATGGTCGACGAGATCAGCATGGGCGGTCGGAAGACGTACGGAAATGTCACCATCAGCCGCTTCTGCGACTGGGCTCGCGACTGGCCCAAGGTCCCAGGCTGGATGCAGATGGCCGGTGCTGTCCGGGGAACCATCGGCCAACAGCCGGGCGACATCCACAAGAACCCGCAAGGTCGACCGCTCGTCATGAGTGGGACACTCAAGCGCGTTCTTCCACCCGAGCCTGACTCAACCGGGTCCAACGAGGCACGCGTTGAGATGGAGTTCACGATCGACACCATCTCATGAGCACCGGTCGAGTCCAACTACGCACCGCTGAACCTGACGCGGTGGAAACCCCAGCTGCTGCCCCTACTCCGGGGAGCGTTGTTGCCCGACTGCGGGCGAACGCTCAAGCCCAGCAGCGGACCCGTACGAAGGAACTTCCTGTTGGTGGAGAGTTCGGTGACCAGCTCTTCATCAAGTACGGTGTCCTCCAGCCGGACGAGATGGACAGGTTCGTTGCCTCTCGTCAGGGTGTCCGAAACATCGCGGACATCTCGGCTACCTCAGTCACGATGGACATGATGGCCCGGGCGTGCATCTGTCTCATCGGGCGAGTCGACGGCGAGGAAGAAGTGCTACAGGACGACCAGGGTGTCATCAAGCTAGAGGACCGGCTTGCCCGGATGCTCGAGCTTCGGGCTCCTGATGAACCTGTCTTGACCTCGTATGACGTCATCAATCGGCTGTTCGGTCGGAACGGTGCCGCGATCACCAAGCACGGCGATGACCTGACCGAATGGATGGTCAATCCGACATCGGAGGGTGAGAAGAGCCCGGGGGAACCCTCGGACGAAAGTGGGTGAGAACACTTGCCATGTGTGCCCTAGCGGGAGTCGACCCATATGGCGTCATCAACTCCGATGAACAGAGTCGTGAACTACTGATCGAAGTCGCCGAGATGGCCCACAAGCTGGTTGAGGAAGCGAGCAAGAAGAAGAAGTAACCATGGACGTCATCGCAGCAGCCCTACGACTCAGCGGTCAACGCCAGTTCAGTGCCGGTGCCAAGCAGGCGTCGAAGGACGTCGAAGGCATCGGGAAGTCAGCTGAGGACACAAGCCAGAAGACAAAGAAGTCTGGGCTTACGACAGCCAAGGGGTTGCTGCAGGCAGCTGCGGCAGCTGGTGTGACCTACAAGGCATACCAGGGTCTCAAGGATTCAGTCAACATGACGGTCGACTTGGCTAAGGAGACAGCTGGTCTTAGTCGAGTCACTGGGCTCGATGCTAAGTCAGCACAGGCCTGGGTTGTGATGACCAAGGAGCGAGGGATCCAGGCTAGCCAGTTGCAGATGGGGATGGCGTCACTGGGACGGGCACTCGGTGGCTTGGGTGGCCCAACTAAGACATCGGACAAAGCACTAGCTCAGTTGGGATTGACGTCTGCCCAGTTGGCTGCGCTCCCGATGGACATCCGAATGGGCATGATCGCCGACTCGTTCAAGGGGCTCCCCAACGGAGTCAACAAGGCAGCACTGGCTCAGAAGCTCTTCGGACGGTCCGGACGAGCCTTGCTGCCGATTCTGAACCAGGGTTCCAAGGGCATGCAGGAGCAGCTGGATACGGCCAACAAGTTGGTTCCTCCGTTGGGTGCTACAGGGAAGCAGGCGCTCGCGTTGGCCAAGCAACAGCGTGAGCTGAAGACGGCTACGACAGGGGTCAAGGTTGCAGTCGGGATGGCCTTGATCCCAGTCATCACGCAACTGGCCAGAATCGTAGTGCCACTGGTTACCACGTTCTCACAATGGATGACCCACTCGAAGCTCCTGACGTATGCGGTGCTGGCCCTAGTGGCTGCTCTGACCGGGCTAATGATCATCAGCTCGATCGCAGGGATGATCGATGGTCTAACGGCGTCCACCATAGCGAACAAGGTAGCCGACATCGCTACAGCTGGAGCTGCTAAGGCCTGGGCAGCGGCGCAGTGGCTCTTGAATGCGGCCCTGGAAGCTAATCCACTTGTGCTCATCATCAGTCTGGTGGTTGCGCTAGGCGCCGCGTTCGTTGTTGCGTACAACAAGGTGGGTTGGTTCCACAACGCGGTCGACGCGATGGGCCGCGCTTTCGTCGCAGCGATGAACTGGGTCAAGAATGCCGCTATCAACGTGTTCAATTGGATCAAGACGAACTGGCCACTGCTCTTGGGCATTCTGACTGGGCCGTTCGGGATGGCGATCGTCCTGATTATCAAGAACTTCGATAAGATCAAATCGGCTGCATCATCCGTGGTGGGAAGTGTCCGGCGGATCTTCGCTGCCATTCCGGGGATCATTACGGGCATGTTCAAAGGGGCAACGAGCTTCGCAGCTGACATCGGTCGTAGCATCGCGGACTGGCTAAACGCCAACACGCCGTTCGGCGATAAGGTCAACTTCGGTCCGGTGCACTTCACGATTCCAGCTCTCGCTGAAGGTGGCATCATGCGTTTCGGTGGCCCAGCTCTCGTCGGCGAACGAGGACCTGAACTTGTGAACCTTCCACAAGGAGCACAAGTTACACCGCTTCCAGCAGCTGGTACAACTCACGTCACAATCACCACGCCCGTCTACCTTGACCGTCGTCAGATCGGGTTGGCAGTCAACGAGTACAACTCCGACCAAGCCGCTCGAAAGGGTAAGGTAGCATAATGGCCACTATCAACGTTCGCGGCTATGGTGGCCGACAAGCTCAGAAGCTCATTGAGAGCAAACATCTTCATACGTCAGGTCGAGTGCACCTTGTGTGTAACATCCCGCCGATGAACCGCACGGTGTGGTTGGGCCCAGAAGGTTGGAAACAGGCCGACGTTCAGAGCGGTTGGGAAGTCACTGGCCGTCCGCACGCGATTGGCATGACTACGTGGCCTGGCGCTCCGCCTCAAGAGGGTGACCTCAACATCTTGTGGATCAACGATGACGGCGTCGAGCAGTACATCCAGGAGACGATCGACGTGTGCCGGGGAACTGCGAAGGCTGACCCAGGCGTTCTCTTCATCGACGGTCTTCCTGGGTTCCCAACTGACCGTTGGGTCATCGGTTCAATCTCGTTCGGCGATCACATGATTCGCGACCGGTCGATGAAACGAATCCGCCAGGACATGACTCTCCACTTGATCGAGTACTTGCCCCCGACATACGAGACGTTGCGTAAGGGGGCCTTGTCTCAAGCTCGTCCAAAGACAGTGATCTACAAGGTGAAGCGCGGCGACACACCGGCCAAGATTGCTCGTGGGCGAAGGTGCAAGTGGACAGACATTCGAGGCCTGAACAGGAAGGGTGTCATCAAGACTGCCAATCAGAAGCTCAAGGCCGGCATCCAGATCATGGTACCGGTACTGACACCTAAGACGAAGCCCAAGAAGAAGACCAAGTAATGGCCAAGACAACTCCTAAGAACAGGAAGGATGACGAGTTCAAGTGGCGTAATACCACTTGGAAACGTGCACAGCAGTGGAAGATCTGGGAGAACGTCGGGCTCAAGCCGACCATGTCTCTCAACGACTTGGACTTGACTTGGGCAGATCCACGCGTCAGGGGACTGGACATCATCGGGGCCACTGAGAGCGTTGAGATGGAACGTACGATCGATGGGGCGTCGACGTTGACCATCAAGATACGTGACCCGATGAACACCATCTTCAGCCAGGCCGCTGGTCGGTACATCCCGAAGCCACTCACGCCGGCACAACGTCGAGCAAGGAAGACTCAGAAGTTCAAGGCAGCCGAAGTGGACGAGGGTTGGCAGCCCATGCTTCGACCGGAACTCCAAGGCCAGCCGTGCGAGGTCAAACTTTCCGGTGCACGTTTTCGGCTCGTCAAGGTGTCGTACAGTTACGCGGAGGACAGTGCGACACTGGTATTCGAGGACCTGATTATCTACCTTCTCAAGAGGAAACAGGGAGAGCGGCGGGCTAGTCGGCGGAAGGTTACTAGGGCACAGTTTGTCCTTTCGCAGCTCCGTGAGATCAAGACGATCAGGCCACCGTTCATCTGCCCGGAACTTCTCGTCAGACAACCGATTGACAAGGCGAGCAACCCAGCTAGTGCTCCTCCGGTCACCAGTCAGCCGACGACAGGTGGAGGCTCTAGTGGGGATGGTGGATTCAGCCCCAACGCCAAGCTGTACGGAATGGACTTCGAGGGGAACCGGTACCCAATCACAGGTGACTTGAGGCGAAACTGTGAGCGGGTGATGACCGAGATGGACAAACAGACGAGTGTCCAGAAGGCACGTATCGCCTTGGTGGAAGCCTGCAACATTGAGAACCACTGGTCTAATTCTGCGGTACACAACGACGCGGATAGCGAGGGCATTCTCCAAGTAAGGGTCGGAATCCACGGAGCAAACGCTACGAACATCGAGTGGTGTGTGGACCGCTTCCTGAACGGACCGTCCTGGACTGGAGCTCAAGGAGGCAAGGGAGCCATCGCTCTCGCTAAGGCATTTCCGTCTTGGTCCGAAGGGAAGATCGCCCAGACGATTCAGGGCTCAGCGTACCCATCTCGGTACGACAGAACGAGAGCTGGGGCAGTCGAGCTGCTTCGTCAATGGGGTGGGGCAGGTGGTTCGGCGGAGGGCGGGGCATCGTCGTACGATGTGACCTACAGCAAGGCGTATCAGTTTTCCCGGAACAAGAATGAGTCTGCGTACACATCGATTCAACGACTCGCGAGTGAGGTGAACTGGAAGTTCTTCCCGGTAGGCGAAGCCGTGTACTTCATGAGCGAAGAGCAGCTGTTCAACCGGCGTATTCGCTACACGTTCCGGCCGGGCGACAATGCGATCCTCGATCTGACCTTCGACGCTGACTGGGGCAAACCGGTCAGTGAGTGTACGGTCACAGTGTCGCTTGATCGTTGGGGTGCACCTCCCGGATGCGTCGTTGAGCTCCAAGGTTGGGAAGTTCCAGACGGCCGTTGGCTGGTGACCAACATCCGACGCGACTGGTTCAAACCGATTGCAGAGGTCACATTGAGTCAGCCGGGCAAGGCAGCTCTGGAGCCTGCTGAGGAGAAGGCGTCACGGACGATCACAACACCGGGTGGGACACAGAGTGGAGCTGGAAGCCCAGACACTGGCAACAAGGTAGCAGACATGATCGCTTGGGCTAAGAGGTTCACCGGTTCGTACTTGTACGGCGGTGGACATGGCCCATTGCTCTCGTCGCTCAGTGTCAGCCAGAACCTTGACTGCTCAGGCTCAACGTCACTCGCGTTGTACAAAGCGGGAATGTGGCCTGCGGGTTGGACAACCGCTCATGTGTCTGGCGACTTCGTCAACTGGGGTGTAGCTGGAGAAGGGGAAGGCGCGACTGTATGGTACAACGCGGGACATGTGTTCACGATCTTCAGGGGCCAGTTCAGCGGTCGATTCGATACAGGTGGACCTGGTGGAGGCGCCGGTCCTCGGTATCGAAATGAGAGTCGATCCACAGCTGGGTTTATGCCTCGACACTGGCCAGGCACATGAGCATCACTACACCACCAAGACCGTTTGAGATCGATGGAGCTGGGGACCGTCAGGTACTCGAAGGTGTCCTGGCGCATCAGTCTGACGGTTGGTACCTAAGGGTTGATGGGTCGAACTCGCTCTGGGGACCAATCCAGAATGATAGCCCAGCTGCAGCAGGCGACATGGTCTGTGTTGCCATTTCCCAAACGGGTACGCTGTACGTTGTGTGGCCCGGTGCGGTAAGTCAAAACGGTGGCGGGTCAGCGAACGTCGATGCTTCGGCTAGTGCAACATCTCTTCCAGCCGGTTCTGCTGCGACAGCTGTAGTCACTGAACCGTCGCCCAACTTCTTTGACTTCGCGTTCGGGATCCCAAGAGGAGATCAGGGTGTACAGGGCACTCCTGGAACTCCTGGCCAGCAGGGTCCTAAGGGTGATCCCGGACCGTCAGGACCAGGCTATGACGGCAACCCGATTGGAACCGTAGCAACGTTTAGTGGGACAGTCTTGCCAACAGGGTACGCACTAGCTGATGGAGCTCAGTACACACAGGCGCAATACCCGCAAGGGTACGACTTCGCAGTGCAGGAAGTTGGGCACAGCAATCCGTTGTGGACAGTTGACACGACTGCCAAGACCTTCAAGGTGCCGGATCTACGTGACAGGTTCTTGTTGAGCTCAGCTGCCAAGGCGTGGGGTTCAAAGGGCGGCGAGGATGTTCACAAGCTGGTCATAGCGGAGATGCCGGGCCACAACCACGGCGGCGCAACAGGAACCGGTACGACAGGTACTGACTCTCCTGATCACGCGCATGGACCACCTGACGCCAATCAGCAGTTGGTTACAAACTACCCACCGTCAGGGTGGTCTTATAGCTCGAATTACCAGGCCGGGATTTCCAACGTCGCTCTTTACAACCCGGGGAGTACTGGAGGCGCGAACGCTCGTCATGCGCATAGTGTCCCGGCGCTAGGCATCAGTGCCCAAGGCGGTGACGGAAACCACAATAACATGCCTCCGTATGTCGTCATGGCCTACATGGTCAAGCTCGCGGGGATTACGCTTGATGGGAACACCATTGTTGGACCAGCGGGACCTGCGGGTCAATCGATGGATGGTTCAGCGATCGGGACGGTCACTACATTCAGCGGTAAGACGTTCCCGTTTGGCTACGTGCTCGCCGATGGCGCACAGTACACTCAGGGACAATATCCACAGGGCTACGCCTTTGCTGTCAGCGAGGCGGCAGCTGGTAATACTCTGTGGACAGCGGACACCACGGCGAAGACTTTCCACGTTCCTGACCTCAGGGATAAGTTCCTACTCGGTTCGGCAACTAAGGCCTGGGCGTCTAAGGCGGGCGAGGAAACCCATGTCCTCGCGAAGACTGAAATGCCGTCT
>Ga0126381_100008266_pt1 | contig 11627 bp, 7 predicted proteins | sample PanSoiMetPlot_28_FD_96465 | JGI IMG/M metagenome (GOLD analysis project Ga0126381, IMG submission 96465) | Tropical forest soil microbial communities from Panama - MetaG Plot_28 | ecosystem: Environmental > Terrestrial > Soil > Tropical forest > Bulk soil | place: Panama | collected 2016-02-17 | reverse complement strand
TTCCTGGTGCATGCCCCGAAGTTTGATCGCGTCCTGGTTGATGCGCCCTGCACCGGCACCGGGACGCTGAGGGCAAACCCGGAGATCAAATGGCGCTTGAGTCCCGACGATGTGAATCGGATTACCCGGACGCAACTTGAGCTGCTCAGGCAGGGTGCAGAAGTGCTGGAGACCGGCGCCCGACTGGTATATTCAACTTGTTCGATCGAGGCTGAGGAAAACGAGAGGGTCGTGGAGAAGTTTCTGGAAGGAGGAGCGCCTTTCAAGATCATCAAGCCGGAGATGAGCGCGGACTTAATGACCGCAGATGGTTTTATCAGGACATTCCCCCACCGGCACGGCTGCGACGGCTTTTTTGCGGCGGTCCTGGAGAGAAGGTGATGGGCTCAGTCAGCAATGCTCGCAGCTTGCCTTTAGGAGACGCTGCATCTAGCATTATCAATTACTGGCCCACATGGAGCGAGAATGCCTGTAACTCAGGAAAGACTAGACACACTGGTGGATGCGGTACGCAGGATCAGCACGTCGCTAGAGCTTGGAGATGTGCTGGACACGATACTCGATTCGCTGGAAGAGCTGATCAATTACTCGGCCGCGGTTGTCTGTGTAGTCGACTCGAAGACTGGAGCCGTCCATGGACTCAGGGAGCGGGGCTATCCACCGACGGCGGTTGGGGAAAGTTTTCTCAAACCGGGCACAGGCATCATCGGATGGGTCATAAATCATGGGAGAGGACAGATCGTTGGAGACGTCAAGCGAGACAACAGGTATGTGACAGCACGCGCGGAAACCAAGTCGGAAATCGCAGCGCCAATAATACGTTACGATGGGGATGTTATAGGGGCAATTAATCTCGAAGCGGATTGGACCGAGGGCTATGATGAATCAGACCTGAACCTCCTGACGATGTTCGCATCGCTGGCCGCGTCGGCAATCGACCATACGTTGTTGTACAGAAAGGTGTTGCGCCAGCAGCACGCCGAGAGCGAACTGGAGCTAGCCCGGGCTGTAGTGGACACCCTGCTTCCTCGGGCATTTCCGCTGGCAGAAGGGTTGGACATATACGGGATGACGATTCCGGTGCGCGAGGTTGGCGGCGACTACTTCGATTTTATCGACTCGATCACAGACAGGCTGGGCCTGATCATTGCGGACGTCTCGGGCAAAGGACTTGCCGCAGCTTTAATAATGGTTTCGTTCAGGGCTTATATTCACGCAACCGTAATCAACGACCTCGCGATGCGGATTGTCATGAGCAGGGTGAACCGTCTTGTATACGAGAGCACTGACGGGGACCGATTCATCACAACGTTTTACGGGCTTATAGATCCGGAGCACCGGCGGTTACTATACATCAACGCGGGACACAATCCGCCGCTCCTCTTGCGTGCTGATGGGAGCAGCGAGCTCCTGAGGGACGGGGGCGTTCCACTCGGGGTATTTGTGGATTCGCGGTATTCGGAGTCAGTAGTCAACCTCCGATCAGGAGACATTCTCATTCTATACACTGACGGGCTGGTTGAAGCGCGAAATTCGGACGACCAGGATTTCGGCCTGGAGGGACTCGAGCGGGTAGTCAGGGCTAATAGCGGCAAGCGGGCGCACCAGATCTGCGAGAGCGTAGCCGGCAGCGTTCGCGAGTATGCCGCGGACATTGGCGGACTCGAAGACGACCTCACCATCTCGGTTATAAAGGTCAGATGAACCGCCCCTGCGTCTGGGAGGCGAGGGCTTCAGGAGCAAGGGGGAGTCGCGGTAAGGCCGCGCAGCATTGTCCCCCTGCGGGGGCAAGTAGTGCAGGCGGTTACTCTAATAACGGGTTTAGCCGGGAACGGGTAGCCGCGGTCGATGGGAACAACGGGCATCCTCTTATCCTTTCACTGGAGATCGGCTGCGGTGCCTGATAAGCTAAATGGGGTAGGCTTAATCGCATTATGGTAAACCAGCGGGTCCTGATAGTGGATGATGAGGAAAGCGCCAGGCGGGGTCTTTGCGAGTTGCTGGGGAGTTGGGGCTACGAGACGGCCATGGCCGCTGATGGGCTTGAAGCTCTGGATCGGATTTCCGAATTCTCGCCACAGGTTATAATCACAGACATAATAATGCCCAGGTTGGATGGGTTTCAGCTCCTGTCTCATATAAGGGAAGAGTATCCCTCGGCCGCGGTTATTATGCTGACGGGCCAGGGATCGATCGACGCGGCGATTCGATCGGTAAAGGACGAGGGTGCCTTCTATTATTTCGAGAAGCCCATTGACACTCGCAAGCTTCAATTGGTTCTAAAGAGGGCCGCTGAGTACAGCAATGCGCGCCGGGAAAACGAAGTGCTGCGGCGGCAGCTTCACCAGTACGGAGCATTTGGCGATATGGTAGGGAATTCGGCGGCAATGCGCGAGATCTACACGCTAATTGAGCAAGTCGCGCCGAGCTCAGCGTCAGTAATAATCACCGGCGAGTCTGGAACCGGCAAGGAAATGGTCGCCCGGACAATCCACAAGCTGAGTCCCAGATCGGACCAGCCGTTCATCGCCATTAACTGCGCTGCTGTTCCTGAGACGTTGATGGAATCGGAGCTATTCGGCCACGAAAGAGGGGCGTTCACCGGGGCCTCGGAAAGACGGATGGGTTGCTTTGAGCTGGCCGACAAAGGGACGCTGCTCCTGGACGAGATAGCCGAGATGCCATTTGTGCTCCAGGCGAAGTTGTTGAGAGTGTTAGAGGACAAGAGCGTGAGGCGACTCGGGGCGAGCCGCGAAACCAGTGTTGACGTGAGGGTCATAGCCGCAACTAACAAAGATCCGGCCAAGGCAGTGCAGAGCGGAACGCTCAGAGAGGACTTGTTATACAGGCTGAACGTTATTACAATAAAGCTGCCGCCTCTGAGAGAGCGCAGAGACGACGTTCCGTTACTGGCGCAGTACCTCGTCAATGAGCTGAGTCGCCGGCACAATCGAACCGCTCAGCTCATATCGCCAGGCGCGATGGACGTGATGGCCGGGTACCATTGGCCGGGAAATGTTCGAGAGCTGCGAAACTGTATCGAGCGGGCCGTCGTCATATGTACGGGCGAGCAAATCGAAGAACGACATCTTCCTCCCAACATTACGAGCCAGGAACCCTCAGCCCCAATTGACGCGTTAACGATACCGATCGGAATACCTCTGGACGAAGTTGAGAAGAGAGTAATCTTATCGACGCTAGCTCGGACCGAATATAACAAGACACGAGCTGCTGAGGTGTTACGAATCAGTCTCAAGACGCTTCACAACAAACTGAAGGCATATCGCGAATCGGGTGGCGAGCAGCCGGAGTAGTGGCTGCCTTCTCGCGACGATCGAATGTCACGAGGGCAGGCGCGCGCGGCAAGCTCAATTTAGGGAAGACAGAAGTGGTGACGACGGCAGCTGCGAATGAATTGACCCCTGGAAGGGAAAGTAGCGCCCGAGTAATCGATCGCGTTGGTCGTTTGCTGCGCCCCCGACCCGGCGTCCGGACCCGCCAGATAGCCTTGATTACACTGCTGGTAATGCTGGTCGTGACAGCAATTACGGTCGCGGAAGTGATCTACATAACCGGCGAAATCGTCAAACGAACGAGAGACCAGGCGGCAGGGCTTTCACAACAGATAATCTACACACTGAAACAGGAAGCCAGTCATAACAGCAGTGCCGACGATTCGGATGATCCCTACCAGGCTATTGCCAGTGAGCATTCACGGGTGCGCGGGCTGATGGAATCGGCCATAACGGCAAGAGATGGCCCGATAGCGTACCTGTACTTGACCGATCCGACGGGTGAAATCATCACCCGGCAGGGAGGACGGGCGCTGGCCATCAATCAGCACATGATAGATTCCAACCCGTACGACCTGAAGCGGCTTCAAAGCGAAGGCGCCTATCAGCAGCTCGTCCGGGTGTTTCGAGGGCCAGCGACCTATGAATACTATGATGACCTTCCGCCTGAAACCAAGATACCGGGCCGGCTTCACATCGGAGTATCTGCTTCCACGCTGAAGAAGGACCTCGAATCTCCGATAAGAACCAACTTGCTTATCGGTCTGCTCGCAATTATCGGCGGTGCCATAATAGCAATCAGCTCGGCGAATCTGCTGCTGAAGCCACTGGAAGCCATATCGAGCAGCATCGACAAGCTGGGTCTCCCCGGGAACCAGCCGGTGGGGATCGAGCGTCCTCTCCCGCGAGACGAGGTTGTCTCCAGCGTGACGGCGCGCCTGCGCCAACTGGGAGAGCGCATCGCGGGAGACCGCACCGAGCTCGAGATCATGCGAGGAAGGCTGCGGCAAGTCATAAGCCACGTAGAGGAGCGGCTGCTGCTCATCAACAGGGATGGCAGGGTCATCCTGGCAAGTCCGGACGCGGAGCGTTTGATTGGCGCGGCGTCGAGTGAGTTTGCCGGCCTGCCTATCGACGAAACTCTTGGCCGAAGCCATCCTCTGGTGCAAATTGTGGAGGGAGCTTTCAGAGACCGGCGGTCGATCGGTCGAACAATCGTGGAGGTCCCCGGCAAGAGCGGCTCTCGACAATTGATTGCCTCGGTGCAGTACATCGAGGACGCTGGCGACCCTGTCGGCGCTCTGGTCAGCCTGCGCGATTTCGAGTCCTTTCAGAAACTGGAGTCGCAATGGGACTTATCGAAAAAGCTCGCCGACCTTGGTCGGATAACCTCGGGAATCGCCCACGAAGTGAAGAACCCGCTGAATGCCATGGTCATCCACCTGGAGATCCTTCGTTCAAAACTCGATAGCGGCGCCGGAGATCCAGCGCCTCAAATCGAGATTCTCGATTCAGAGATAAAGCGGCTGGACCGGGTAGTTCAGACCTTTCTAAATTTCACGAGGCCGGTTGATCCGCGGCTGGACCCCCTGGATCTGAATTCTCTTGTTGCTCAGGTCGTAGCACTTGCCGCGACTGAAGCCAGCGGTCATGGTGTCGTAATCCAATCAAACCTTCACACCGCGCCGCTGGTCATCAAGGCCGATGCCGATTTGCTGAAACAGGCTCTGCTCAACGTCATCATCAACGGGTGCCAGGCCATGCCAGCGGGAGGGACGCTGGAGGTGGCCACGCGGTCAGATCACGACGGGGTCGCCCATATAGTTATCCGAGATCATGGCATCGGTATAAGCCCGCACGCCAGGAGCCGCATATTCAATCTCTACTACACGACAAAGAAGGGCGGGACCGGCATAGGACTGGCTCAAGCCTTTCGGGCGGTTCAACTCCACAACGGCCACATAGACTTCGCCAGTGAAGAGGGCAAAGGTACGACTTTCGACATCAGCCTTCCTGTTTCGCCCGAGTCATCAGCGATCGGCCGTCAGTAAATCCGACCTCGCGTTGAGCCCTTGTTGAAACCGATCCTGACCCATTCTGTCAACGCTTCAGCCTTCCGGAGCAAGCTCAATAACGAAGAGACCAACGGTCTTTGACCCAATCCCACCCTTGCTCGAGCAAACGGTGTTTGGCACTTTTAGCCACCTTCTGGTAACATTTCTGAGGATCACCTGAAGGGCGCTTAGCTCAGTTGGCAGAGCACTGTGTTCACACCGCAGGGGTCACTGGTTCGAGTCCAGTAGCGCCCATCAGATTAGGTTCCGTTTCTAAACAGGTCTCCCAAATTTCTGGACCGGGAGAAAGCGTTCGCTCAGAGCCTGAATCAGGCCAAGCCGTCACACGATTCGAGACTCGCCGCGTCTTGCTTATTGAAACTTTACGGAATCAAGCACCTGAGTCAATGCCTTCAGGTCGTCTTCGGAGTTGTATGCGATGATGACGCTCAGGGCGTGGCCCTTCACAATTGTTGTGTAGTATCGCTGCCTAACGACCGCGACTCCGAGGTCGAGAGCGACATCGAGCACATCAAAGTCGACACCTCCGAGGTTTTTGGAGTATATCTCTTCACCAAGCGTGGGCTTTACCTGGGCCGCCTGCATCAGGCGTTTGACATGGTACAGGTAATCGCTCCCTCTTTTTATGCCGGGTGCCCCTCCCACATCTTCAATCACCAGGGCGAACGATGGGTTGAACGGAACCGGCGACCCGATAGGGTATCTGAAGACAGCAAGAGGCATCGCGGAGGAAGGCCTTGGGCTCTCGATCAGTGCCTTGAGTTTTTGATCCTCTCCAACGATAAGGCGCCCACCCGCCTTAATAATCCGGTCGCGGCTTTCCTCTCCCTGAATATGCCATCCTTCCGGAATCGGCAGGGAGAAACCGAAGTAAGCGTTTGAGTATAATTGGCCCTCAACTCTGCCGCGCTTCATCAATTCTTCTTTGCTGGGCGCCGCCACCCCATTCTCGCGAGGCTCTGGAGGAGGAGGCATAGGTATTCCGCCCGGCTGCTGTGCTTCAGAAGTACTCTTTGAATCCGCGTCGGGGAAGATAAAGGGAAGATTTCCGACGACCCTGACTGGCACCCCCGACAAGGTTGTGGGTTGGAATTTCCATCCCCGAGCCGCCTCCTCGGCCGCTGCTTTCAGCAGAGGATGGCCGGATACCGCGCTAGCGGTTATGACATCGCCCTGTTCATTGACGGTGACCTCGACCACAACTTGTCCTGACACGTGAGCGGCCCGGGCGAGTGGAGGATACTCCGGGTCGACCCGCTTGACTGCGGTAGCCACGAGGACCTCGCTTGATTTTCGGACGAACCTTGAGCCATTTCCAGTTTCTTGCCCCATGCCAGGCGAGGCTGCAACAAGAAACGCTAGAAACTGTAGAGCTCGTGCAGTAGTGCACCTCTTTCCGGCCAGAAATTGCTTCATCTCTTACCTCTCAAATCCTTCGCATCAGTTTTGGGGCTGGGGCGGTTGTCGTCGCAGTAGAATCTAACCCTTCGGTGCTCGAGAGAAAAGCCACGCGAATGTGAATATTGACTGGTGGCCGTCTTTCCAGGCTACGCCGAGGGCGTAGCGGCCAACGTGATTGACAGATGTTATTTCCGCTCTGATTGCCGAACCCAGCACTGGCAACATCCTTGGGGCTGCGGCCTGGGTTTCCCTCTTTTCTCTTTCATCGCGGCATAGGGCACAGTCGCACATGGAACGCAGGTCGTTAAGCGAGATACTGGTCTTTTGCCCGCTGGCCCATGCGATCTCGAACATTCCGCGTGCGCGAGAGACATCGACCGATATCGGGTCCGGAACGACTGTGGGGCTGCTGCTATCTTGATGCATGTTTCAAACGGGTCTCAGGTTTATCGAAATCAGATGCTGTATGCCTATCAGTGCGATGGCCAGAAGTTAATCACTACGAGCCGAGTACAGTACCTACAGCATAGCCGGGTCGGTGGCTGTCCGATCTTGCCCTAAAGCGACCTTCGGTTAGGGGTTCAACCTCCCAGCTTGATCATCTCTATCTTCTTGCGGGCTTCCGGTTGGTAGCCGCGAGAAGATTGCAATGCCTCGAGGCGTTCATCAGAGAACCGGTCGGTTCTACCGCGCCAGACGGCGGCTATCTGGTCGGTCAGTTCCGTGTCGGAGGCCCCTTGCCGCATCATGGCCTTGAGGTCATGGCCGCTTTCGGAGAAGAGGCAGGTTACCAACTTGCCGTCGGCGGTGAGGCGGGCGCGCGTGCAGCTCGAGCAGAACGGCTGTGTAACCGATGCAATGATCCCAACATCGCCGCTGCCATCGAGAAACTCGAAGTCAACCGACGGCGCAGTGCCTGCGCGCCTGCCGTGTTCGACGATCGGGTACCTGGAACCGATGATGTCGAGTATTTCTCGCCCGGAAACCATGCTCGACGTTTGCCAGTGATTGCTGTTGCCGACATCCATGAACTCGATGAATCGGAGGCCGAGGCCGTTTGTTCTGGCAAATTCGACCAGATCGAGAATTCCGTCGTCGTTGACTCCCCGCTCGATTACTGCGTTGATCTTGATCGGATTCAAGCCGGCGCCTTTCGCGGCAAACACGCCGTCGAGAACACGAGCCAGATCACCTCGCTTGCTCATCCGCTTGAATTTCTCAGGGTCAAGGGTATCAATGCTCACGTTGACACGACTGAGGCCGGCGCTTTTAAGGGCTGTGGCTTTTTCGGCCAGTGAAGAGCCGTTCGTCGTCATTGACAAATCCTTGAGCCCCGGCAGGACCGCGAGTTTGGCTACGAGGTTTTCGATATTCCGTCTGAGAAGGGGCTCCCCTCCAGTCAGTCGAATCTCTTCTGCTCCAAGGTTTATGAATATTGCTGCGAGTCTTTCAATTTCCTCGAAGGTTAATATTTCCGCGCGGTCGATCCAGGCATACTCGTCGAGGGGCATGCAATACGTACACCTGAAGTTGCACCGGTCGGTCACCGATATTCTCAAGTCCTTTATGGGCCTGTTGTATTTGTCGGTTAACATAGGAGATTTTCTAGGGGATTCGCTCCTTACCCTCTAACTGATTATACCCGGCTTGGGGCTGCAATCAAAATCGCCCGAGGTTGGCGATGAGGTTTGGCCGAGCGGTAGCGCCGCCCGCTGCTTTAAGCGCAGCGGCGGCAACCCGCCAGAGTCGACCGGCAGCCAGGTACTCACCGTGGCGTTACTCTTAGAAAGGTGGTCCAAGAGCGAAGGGCAAAATAACAAGGGGCTCATATGGTGCTCGCAGTGTACGATCAGGTAGAATTGCCGACACGACACGGTGACATCTCCATTTACAGTCAACGGCAGAATGACAGCAAGCGCGAGTCCGGGACATCCTATCCATGCCGGCAGGAGGCTGTTGCGATTCACGCTTTTTCTAACGGTGGCAGTCCTTACGCTTGCGCCGCTTGCGCGTTTGGTCTACGTTCTGGCGACGACTGGCGAGAATACTCCATCGAGCGATGATGAGCAATTCATCCCGTTCTTTCTGGACCAGATCATGTCCGGGGGCTACAACTGGGTGCACTTTCCCCGCGATACTTTTCAGAACACACACGTCACAATGATACCGGCGCTGGTCTACGTGGGGTTAGCTTACCTGGACCATCTTAATGTCTATCACGCTCTGTACCTCGGGCTGTTGCTTGCCGGTATCAAGCTGTTGCTGGTTCATGGCGCATTCAGCATATCAATAGAGAAGACACAGCGGGCCATCAGGCTGCTGTTATGGCCGGTGTTATCGTGGCTAATTTTCTCGGTCTGCCAACTGAGTGTTTTCGAACATGCCTTTCAGAGCCTCAAGACCGGGTTCAACGAAGCAGGACTCGCACTGGGCATCTGGGCACTGGTCAGGTTCAAACAGCGATGGACCGCTATTCTGCTGATGGGCCTGGGAGGAATCGTAGCTTCATTCTCTTTTGCCTGCGGGTTAATCTTATGGCCTCTGCTCCTGTCCGGGATGATATTGACCGGGTTTCGCAAGAAGGCCCAATATGGCGCTCTCGCAGTCGCCGCGGCCGTCGCGTTCGCCCCTTATGCAGATCTGCTTTACTTCCGCAAAGTTCCTGGCCGGCAGTCGGCCATTGCTTCCCTGTTCAATCCTGCGCTGCTGATCAATTATCTTGGCCGGCCATTCACGAATGGAAGCGGCGTGAATTATGAGAGGATGGCAGTCTCAGAAGCAGCTGGTTTAATAGGCGTTGTGTTGCTGGCGGCCGGCATCTGGTTCGTTTGGAGCAGACGTCGGAAGGCGACGATTGAACAGGCGACGCCCGCCCTGATCATGACGGCGTTCAGCATCCTGGCCGGCCTGCAGATAATGCTTTACCGGGTGCAGATTGCTCCGTGGTACGTAACGTTCGCGATGGACTTCTGGATCGGGCTGGTCGGCCTCGTAGTTGTCATCTGGTCGTGCAGGTCCCGCTCTGCGTCGGGTGTTGCCGGCGGCTGGAGGCATGATATAGCCGCGAGAGTCTGGAGTATCGCGGTAGTCGCAGCGATCATTGGATTCTATATTCCGGCGAATCGCACGCGATCTGACAAGTCGTTCTTTCTGAGGACGCGGGCGCCGGTTTCTGCGGCGTGCGTTAGAAACTACGGAACGGCGCCGACCTATTGCGAGCAGACACTGGTGCCGTGGGAGGTCGGGTTTTCAGGCTACCTTGCTCACCTGGCGAGACCGCTCGAGAAGCACGACTTATCAGTATTCGCGCCGCACCGGGAATGGACACTGCAAGGCGACTTTATTCTCGATTCGGTCAGGCTGCATGAGGCGGCCGCGTCGCCTGAGATATATTGGTCACCGGATAGGTCGGGTGCAAAAGCCGAGTTCAACGACTACAATCATTTGAATCTGGTACTGGCACCGCCAAACTGGCTCTCCTGGTCGATTTCATTGCCGGCCGGCCTCGAGAGCGCGGTATTTCATTCGGCGGTGTCGCTAGTGGCGGTGGAGAAGCCGGGCGCCACTGACAGCCCAGTGACTCTGTCTGTTGATATCGAAGAATCAGGCGCCCCGGTGCGCCAAGTATTTTCCTTCTCACTCGGCGGAGCGGAGAACGGGTGGCATTCGTTCTCGGTCCCGCTGACTGAGTATGCCGGCAAATCCATAATCCTGAAGCTATCAGCCATCGGCGAAAGCGGCGGAGCGCGCGGGCTGTTGAGATACCCGTACATAGACGTGGCAGTCAGGGATCGAGACGACCGAGTTGCGTCTGCCGAAGTAGTGCGTCCATCCAATACGGAGCTGTCGGCGGCGTTTACGGCCCCGGGTCCATCGGACTTTCACCTGGACATGGCGGATACGAGCAAGTGGAAGGCGGAGGGTTTGGTTGCAGCGCCGTCGGCTGATCCCTCTGCGCAGGCGTGGCTGATCTCAGACCCGAATCCATCACTCGAGTACACTGGGCCGATGGATGTGGATCTTTCGAGTTGCAGCCGGTTCTTCATCAGGATGGCGGCTTCGCCGGAGATCGATCACCGGGCAGTTAGGATCTATTACAAGACAGATCCGAGGCAAGAGTTCAACGAAGGGATGGTATTGGTCATACCGCTGCTGGCCGATGGTGAGATACACACTTACACCTATGATCTGAAGCTGACGGGGATTCGGCGATCGCGGCTAGCGGGGATAAAGATCGTGCCGGTTCGGCCTCCTTCGCTTTCGCCGGCGAACCAGGTGCAGATTGCGGATTTTGGTTTGATTCGTCGCGGGGAGGATGTTCGCTAGGGTTTAGGCGGGTCTCCTTTATCCGTGCAATTTACCTAAGTTTGGGCAAGATTCGCTTCGATTCTTAAACATTGAGTAGTAGTGAGTTTTTTTGAAGAACTGGGCACTGGCCAGGAAGTTGCCGATGCAGAGCGAGCAAGATAGCGCTCGACCTTTAAACATTGAGTGATGGTGAGTTTTGAAGAGCTGCGTACCGGCCAACAGGTTGTGATTCAGAGCGGGCAAGGTTAGCGCTCTAAGTTCAAACATTGAGTAAAATTGATTTTGATTTTTCAAGAAAAAGTTCATAGGCCGGGTTTTTTGACGAGGGCCGCACCCGGGGCGCCCTAAAAAGCTGAGTTCTTGAGGGTAAGCGCTCCTGGGCTTCCTAAAAAGCTGATAAAAGCTGAGTTTTAAGAAGAGTCGCGCCCAGATTTCCTAAAAAGCTGATAAAAGCTGAGTTTTAAGAAGAGTCACGCCCAGGCTTCCTAAAAAGCTGATAAAAGCTGAGTTTTAAGAAGAGTCACGCCCAGGCTTCCTAAAAAGCTGATAA
>Ga0126381_100008265_pt1 | contig 11628 bp, 8 predicted proteins | sample PanSoiMetPlot_28_FD_96465 | JGI IMG/M metagenome (GOLD analysis project Ga0126381, IMG submission 96465) | Tropical forest soil microbial communities from Panama - MetaG Plot_28 | ecosystem: Environmental > Terrestrial > Soil > Tropical forest > Bulk soil | place: Panama | collected 2016-02-17 | reverse complement strand
GTACATGTACGTCTTGGCCAGCGAGGCGGCCACGCCCAGGTCGCCGGAACATCCATTCGACACCGTGACGTGCAGGCCGGGGTTGGCCGGCGGCTGCGCTGTGCTCGACGTGCCGGTGGTGAAGTTCTCGGCCGGCGCGCCGCTCCAGTTGAGCTGTCCTGGCTCGCAGATCGCCCCGGTGGTCGTGTTGACCGTGACGACCGACTCGGCCCACGCTACCCACTTCTTCAAGATCGCCTGGGCCTGGGCGTTACCGGTCTGCTGGTAGTACTCAGCGACCCGTTCCATCGGCCAGGCTTGGTAGCCGAACCACTGGTTGGAGGGCGGGTTGTGGTACACGGGTTCGAAGTCGTAGTACATGCCGTCGAAGGTGGGATCACCGGACGGCGGCTTGCCCGCGTCTCCGTAGTTTCCGCCCCAGTTGTTGGTGACGCCGCCCGCGATCGCGCCCTCGTTCGACTGCAGCCACTGCATCAGGTTGAGCTGGGTGGTCAGGCTGGTCGCCCAGTCAGTCTTGGCCGACGGGGACAGCGGGATCAGGCTGCTGGTGTTGGACAGCGCGAAGGCCGCCAGCGGGTTCTGGTATCCCTCATGGATCTCGGTGCCGCTGATCCGCCAGGACCAGGCGCCGGCGGTGGAGCCGCCGAAGGCGTAGTACCAGGACAGCAGGTAGGTTGCCTCGTTGGCCTTGGACGTGCCGGCCGCGCAGGCCACCGAGCCGTTCTGGCTGCACGAGGAGCTGATCTGCTTGAAGTACTTGTCGTACATCGAGTACCGCACGAAGTCGCCGAGCTTGGCCGCGTTGGCCATGGTCGACGCGATCTGCGACTGGTTGCCCTGGGCGGTGGCGTACTGTTCGGCCCAGTACGCGGCCTGGACCAGGCGCGCGTCGGCGTCCGGCGCGTCGGTGTACTTGTACTGGGAGGCGAAGCTGCCGCCGCCGTTGTTGAACAGGGCCAGGTAGCCGGATCCGCTCTCGCCCTTGCTCAGGTTGTCCCAGTCAGGCTGGTCGACGGTGTCCCACACCGACTCTTCCGAGCCGCGCTGGAACGTGTTGATGAAGCTGGGCGTGGAGGTGCCGTCTTCCTGCTGGCCGAAGCCGTACCGGTTGTCGGTGTCCATGATCCACATCGGCGCGTAGATGGTGCAGCCGCCGTACGCCGAGTTCAGCTCGCTGTACAGCGGGTCCGAGCCGACGGGGACCGAGGAGCTGAGGGCCACCGGGTAGTTGGCCGGGGATCCTGATTCCGGGCCGTACGTGGCCGGCGAGGACGCGTTGTAGGCGCTGCATCCGGGCTGGTTGGCCGCGTTCGGGATCATGAACTGCTGCATGTTGGACCATGCGTTGTTGAACGCGGTCCAGTCACCGCTGACGCGACCGAAGTCGGCGGCCAGCCACAGCCAGTAGCTGTAGGTCTCCGAGGTGGTCTCGTGGCCGTAGTCCGGGGCCTCGACGATAAGCTGCTCGACCGAGTGGTACGGGATACCCTGCGGGCTGAAGTACCCATTGGCCGTGTTCGTGATGTCGTTGTAGAGGTTGAGGAACCACTGGTCATATCCGGTCGCGGCCGGAGCGGCGGTCACCCCGACCGAGGCATTGCCGAGCCCGGACGCTGACGCGGTGACGGTCGAGTGGCTGCCGGCCTGCTTCGCCGCGGCCACGGTGACCTGCTGCGGCTCGTTCCAGTTCGAAGGCGTGAAGGTGAGCGTCTGGCCCTTGGCGACCGAGGTCCCGGTGCCGGCGTCGCTCAGGTGCACCGTGACAGGGCTGCTGGGCGCCGTGGACAGCGAGACGCCGAACGAGGCGGACTGGCCCTTGTTGATCGTGAGCGCGGACTGGTTAGCCACGACGCTGGGCTTCTCGACCCGGATCGCCTCCGGGCTCGAGCTCGAGCTCGTCTTTCCTGCCTCGTCGGTGGTCACCGCGGTCACTGAGTAGTCGCCCGCCGGCACATTGGCCCACTTCGCCGTCCAGGGCGCCGACGTGGCCACGCCCACGAGCCGGTTGTTAGTCAGGCTGGTGCTCGCGTAGAACTTGACCGAGGACACCGGGCTGCTGCTGAGCCCGTCCTTGATGCTGTCGCTCACCGGGAGGGGAGCCGCCTGCAATGTGATGTTCGAGCCAGGCGTGAACACTTGGCCCGCGACCGGGCTAGTGATCGGCGCGGCGGCAGGCGGCACCTTGGCTGCCTGACTCGCCGTTGACGATGTCCGCGCGGCCCCTGCTGGATGAGCAGGGGATGCCGATGCGCTGCCAGAAGCGGCAAGCAACGCGCCTGACAGCAGGGTGACTGCGGTCAGGACGCTGGCAAGCGTGCGCGAACGAGGTCGATGGTTAGTCATCCGCATCTCCTCGCTGAGAAAGGGGGAACCTGAGGCGGCGGTGAACGCTCGCACGTCAGAATCGCAAGCTAACTCGAAGCGCCTAGAGCGGAAAGCGCGCGGCTGTGACGCTGGGTGAAATCGGTAAGGGCCGCGATGATACCGAGATCCTACGGCAAGAAGCACACGACGCGCATCATTGCCCCTACCTGCACAGATGCTAATAAGACGGGATCAGCCGCGCATGGGTCATTCGCCGGAATTCAGTCACAGCGCGTGCCTGAAACATTTCGTCATTCATGAAACTCTCATGGCGGACGTCCGGCCGACCTGGCGATAAGTGCCAGTGTCCGCTGAGAAACAAGAGGCGTCAGGGAGCTGGCCGCCTGGCCAGTGAAAACAGCATCGGTGTTTTCATGAATAAGGAGTGCTCGCCCCGGGCTCCCGCGTAGCGGACCAGGTCGGAGGCGGTCGCGGTGGCCAGTGACGCATGCAGGTCGTACCTGGGCGGTGTGCCGGACCGGAACGAATCGCTGAACGACTCGACCATCGCCCGGTAGGCGTTCATGCCCTCGAACGTGAGGGGCTGATCCGGCGCCCCGGGCCGGAGCAGCACGCCGGTGGCGGGCCGCTGGCCGGGGTTGAAGGCGTTGTCCAGCCGGACCGTGCCGCGCTCGCCGGACACTTCCAGCGGGGATCGCAGCCAGGGCAGCCGGAACGTCGCGTCCATCAGGCCGACCCGCTCGCCGGGGAACTCGAGCACGGCCGCGCTCAGCTGATCGACACCGCCGCGGTAGCAGGACACCGCGCGGGCCGCGGTCGGCGCCGTGCCGTAGATCAGGCACATCGCGTCGAGCGGGTAGCACCCCACGTCGAGCAGGGCGCCGCCGCCGAGTTCTGGATCGAGGCGGATGTCGGGCGGCTCGCCGATCACGAACCCGATCGAGCCCCTGATGACCCGCACGGTACCGAGTTCGCCGCCCCGCACCAGCTCCAGCAGCCACTGTAGTTGCGGGTGGTACCGGTACATGAAGGCCTCAGCGAGAAGCACCCCGGCCGCGGCGGCGGTCTCGGCCATCCGCTGCACGTCCTCGCGCTTGTCCGCCATCGGCTTCTCGACCAGCACCGCCTTGCCGGCCTGGATCGCCCGCAGGGTCCAGTCCAGGTGCATCGAGTTGGGCAGCGGCACATAGACGCAATCGACGTCCGGGTCGGCCAGCAGTCCGTCGTAGCTACCGTAATGGCACGGGATCCCGAGCGTTCCTGCCAGCTCCGCCGCCCGCTCCTTGGTCCGGCTGGCCAGGGCGGCCACCGCGCAGCCGCGGGCCGCCTCGATCGCGGGGATCACGTGATCGACGGCGATGGCCGCGGTCCCCATGATCCCCCAACTGATGACCCGGCCGTTATCCATGCTCACCGGCCCGCCGCCGCTTCGATGAGCCCCAAGGTCGCGTCGAGATAGCCGCGGGCCGCCCGCAGCCGCGGATGCGGGTCGCCGTCGCCGCAGTATTCCAGGCACACCGCGTCGACTTGCGGCATTCCGGTGATCTTCTCAAGCCAGCGGTAGTTATCGATGATCCCGTCCGCCGTCCCGATCGAGAGGTCGGTGTAGCCATTGCGCAGCAGGCAGTTCTTGAGATGAAAATATGATGCCTTGCCATCCGTGACGGAAAGGACGTCAGGATCCCTGTCCTGCGGATTTATGACCGCCGCGTTGGCGGGATCGATGGTCATGGTGATGTTGTCGTGGTCCGCTAGCTTGATCAGCCGGGCCGTGGTCGCGACCGTATCGTGAATGGTGTTGGGATGCACTTCGATCGCGACTCGCACGCCGCGTTCGGCGCCGAACGCGGCGAGCTGATGGTAAGCGTCGGCCCCGCGCTCGAAGTGTTCCTCGCGGGCCAGCTTGCTGCCGTTGCCTGCCCAGTCGTCGGCGTTGTCGCCCTGGAGCCAGCCGCCGAAGCCATTGACGAGAGACACGCCGCTTTCCGCGCTGGCGTCTATCACGCGCCGGACCCGGTCGATCGCGTCCTGGCGGGCCGCCTGATCCGCGGTGACGAAGTCGCCGTAATAACCGGTGCAGTAGATGGTGACGCCGTGCTGTTTCCCGGCGGCCACCGCCGCGCCGATGTCATGATGCGCGTTGTCCGCGTCGAAATGCCAGCCGGACAGCTCAATAGCGGACCAGCCGTCGAGCTCCGCGAACCGCAGGATATGGTCCAGCGGATAATTACGGAGTGAATAGCTGTGCAGTACGGTCAGCATGTGGGTACCATCCGATCCTGGTCAAAGGATTCGATCCGGGTTATCCCGGAGGCCGCCGCGGCGTTGTCCGCGATCGCATGAAGAATCGCCAGGTCGGCGAGCCCTCGATCGAGGCTGAGCGCCCGGGGCACCTGTTCGCCTGACGAGCACGCCGCCAGGAGGCGGTACTGGCTCAGGTAGGGATCGGCCGGGACGAGCTCGACCGGCCGCCAGCCCGCGGCATCGCACACGGTGAGCGATCCGAGTCCGTTCATCTGCCAGGAGCCGTCCACCTGTATCAGGCCGCGGTCACCGATGACGGTATAGGTGCACACCTCACCGCTTGGCCGCTGCAGATCGATGTCCCCGGGCGGGGCCTTCCGCAGGTCGATCGAGGCGGAGGTCTCGAAATGCAGGTAGCGGTGGTCGTCGAACCAGAGCGTGGCCTGCGCGTAGACGTCGGTCTCTCCCCGGTCCCGCATCGGCCAGCCCGTGGCCTGGCACCGGACCGGGTCGCCGCCGAACACGTCCACGGCCGTGAGGACCGGGTAGATGCCCAGGTCAGCCAAGCCGCCGAGCCCGCTGGTGGCCGGTGCGCGGCGCCAGTCGCCGTCCAGCCGCCGGTAGCCGAGCCTGGCTCCGGTCATGGCGGCAGGAGCGCCGATCGCACCGGCCTCGATCAGCCGCAGAGCTTCACGGTTGTACACGTTGTGCTTGGCCATGTAGCCGATCATCGACACCGGGCCCGCCGCGGAGCGGATCCGCTCACCGGACGCGACGGTGTGCGCCAGCGGCTTCTCGATCAGCGTGGCGAGGTGCCGTTCGAAGGCCCGCAGGGCGAAGTGCTCATGCAGGTAGTTGGGGGTCGCCACGTGGACCGCGTCGAGCGGGGCGGCGAAGAACTCGTCCTCATCACAGGTCAGCAGGACGTCCGGGCCAGCGCCGGCGATCTGCCGCAGTGCCTCCGGCCGGGAGTCGAGCACCGCGGCCAGCCGCAAGTCCCGCGCGCCCATCAGCGCGGGCACGAGAGCATAGCGGGTAAGGAAACCCGCGCCGACGATGCCGATCCGGTAAACCATGATGTCCTCCGAGTGCGGTCTGAGCGAGTACGGCGTGGGCGAGTGGGGCGGGTTCGGATACGGCGGGCTCGGCCGCGGCGGGCTGCCGCGCGCCGTACAGGAAAAACCGCGGCAGCGGCGCCGAGCCAGCCTCGGGGGGCGCAGGGGGGTCGTCCCCCCGCGGGGCAGCTTCGGGGGGTGCAGGGGGGTCGTCCCCCCGCGGGGCAGCCTCGGGGGGTGCAGGGGGGTCGTCCCCCCGCGGGGCAGCACAGTTGTCCAGGCTGCCCGCCACATTGCCGGCTATGTGCCCGATGAGGGCATCCATCCCGTCCCGCAGGCTGGCCCAGCCCCGGCTGCCGAGCGGCGGCAGGTCAGTCCTGGGCCCGCGGGCGACCTGACCCGCGTCAGCGTGCCAGCGGGCCAGCACCCGGCCGAGCAGGCGAGTTCCCTCGGCAACCTGAGCGGCCCGCGCGCCGAACATCTCCGCCGCCACGTCCTGGTCCGCGCAGATCGCGGTCAGCAACTGGTGCGCCAGCCGCAGCTCGGCGGGGTTGATGAGGAATCCAGCGGGCGCGCCCCAGTCAGCGCGCGCCTGCTCCCAGGCGGCACCATCCGGTTGCCAGTCCAGCACGTGCACGCCGCTTTCGAGCAGGTCAGCCTCGGCGAGCGCCTTGGCCAGCCACGCGTGGTCGTATCCCCAGGCGAACTGCTGCCTGCGCGTGGCGCCCGGGGTCCTGCGCGCCTCGTCGGCCACCTCCGCGGCGGGGACCCGCCACAGCTCGCCGAGCCTGGACAGGACCGCCATCACCAGCATGTCCTCGCTGCTGCCGTGGGGCGTGTGCTCGTAGAACAGCGGACCGTTCGCGCGGATCAGGCGCAGCACCGGATCCAGCCGCACGAGCAGCCCGACCACCCGGCCGGTGACCAGGCTGCCGTGCGAGGTCACCGAGAGCAGGTCGTAGCCGCTGCCGGTGAGCGGCCCGGCCAGCCTTCTCGGCTGATCCGCCGCCGGTGCCCGCGCCGTCTGCGCGCGGTCGAGCCAGCCGGCCAGATCTGCCACCGGGATCACCCGCGGGCAGGCCGCGACGGCGTCGTCCGTCGCGTCCAGCGCGGCACGGAGCCTGGCCAGGCTGTGCGGCGCCAGCGCGGTGTCGTCGTCGAGGAACAGCAGGTACCGCTTGAGCAGCTCCGCGCCGTACGGCAGGCCGGCCAGGAACTCGAGGCCGGCGTTGCGGGCCCTGGCCGCCGTATAGCGCTGGTCACCCGAACGCGGCACCGATATGACGCGGTGCGGGCAACCGGTGGCGATCAGCATTTCCCCGACACGGCGCGCCGCCGCGGGGGACAGCCCGTTGTCGATTACGAGGAAGGCGAGCGGCAGGTCGCCCGCCTGGTGCGCCGCCGCGCGCGCGGCGCGCAGGCACAGGGCGAGGCTCGCGCAGCGATCCGCGTCAGCGGGCGTGTAGGTGGGCACGAGGACGGTGATCCCCGGGGGGCCCGCGCTGACCGCACGGGGCCGCGGGTCAGGGCGGATGCTGAGGTAAGCGCGAATGCTCATGGCCCGGCCGCCTCACAGGTACCGGCTGATGAAGCCGCGGCGCCAGAAGACCCGCATCGCGACCGAGGCGAAGCACAGGGCCGCCACGATCAGCGCCGCGGTACCCGCCGCGGCGATGCCGAATTCTCCCCACGGCGTTGCCGCGCCCGAGGCCACGGCCCGGGCCACGTCGAAGGTGCGGGTGGTGGGCAGTACCGCCGACAGCGGCCTGACCGCCGAGGGGAGCGCGGAAACCGGGTAGAGCGCACCGGACAGCGGCAGGATCACGAACAGAAGTCCCCAGGTGAGCGCCTCGGAGCCGGAGCCGAGGAAGAGCACGAGCCCGGCGACGATCACGGCCAGCGCCCAGCCGGTGAGCAGCAGCAAGGCCATCACGGGCACGATGCCCGCGCCGCTGTCGGTGAGGTTGAAGCCGTACAGCACCGCGACCGCGACTGCGACCGCCGTGACGCCGGTCACTACCTTGATCATTCCCTGCAAGGCGGCCCCGAGCAGCCACTCAGCGGGCCGCAGTGGCGTGGCGAACATTGCCGGTAGCTGTCGCGAGTAACTTTCTTCAAAAAAGCTGGTCGAAACGGCGATCTGTGCTTGGTACACGACGTGCCACATGATGATGCCCGAGACGACGAGCAGGGCGAGCCGGCTGGATCCCGCTGAACTGGCGGTCTGATGCATGTACCGGGCGATGGAGCCGTACAAGACGCTGTCGACGACCGGCCAGACGACGATGTCGAAAATGCGGTGCGGGCTCCGCCGGGTGACGTGTCCATGGCGGATCGCCACCGCGAGGATCCGGCGCAGCGCGGAGACCGGAGAATCGGCTGGCAAGGTGATGGCCATGAGGCTCACGCTCCTCGAGATGGCGCGGATTGCGGCTGTGAGTCGCTCAGGTAGAGGTAGGTGTCCTCGAGCGTGCGGTGACCGAACTGGACGGCGATCTCGTCGATGCCGCCGTCAAGCACCACCCGGCCGCCCAGCAGGAAGATCGCGCGCTGGGCGAGCTGCTCGACCTCGGCCATGTTGTGGCTGGTGATCAGCAGTGCCGCGTCGCCCGCGCCGCACAGCTCGAGCAGGCCGCGGCGGGCTCGCCGCGCGACCTCCGGATCGAGCGAGGAGGTCGGCTCGTCGAGGACCAGCAGCGCGGGTGCGTGCATGGTCGCCTTGACAATGCCGACCAGGGTGCGCTGCCCGCTCGACAGCTCGGCGCCCATCCGGCGGGCCAGGTGCTCGATACCGAACCGGCGCAGGCCGGCTAGTGCCTGCTCGCCCGGATCGGCGGCACCGTAGAGTCGGCCGAACAGGGCGAGGTACTCGGCCACGCGCAGGTGCGGCGGCAGCGGAAGCTGGCCCGCGGTGTACCCGACCCGGGCCAGCGCCGCCCGGCGGGCCCGGCGGGTTCTGCTGCCCAGCAGTTCGACCGTGCCCGCGTCGGGCTCGATCATGCCCAGGCACGACATCAGCGTCGTGGTCTTGCCCGCGCCGTTGGGCCCGATCAGGGCGACCCGCTCGCCGGGCGCGATGCTCAGGTCGACGCGGTCGACAGCGGTCCGGCCCCGGTAGGACTTGTGTAGTCCGTGCACGTAGAGCACGGGCTGCGGCGCTGACGTCACTGGCGTCCCTCCTCGTCAAGCAGCAGCTCAGCGGCGTCGGTCAGGCCCGGCACCAGGACGTCGGCCCCGGCCAGCTGTTCCTTCGGGTGGGTGGTGGCCAGCGCCACCACGGCGCATCCCGCGCTCCGCGCCGCCGCGATACCCGCGGGTGCGTCCTCCACCACCACGCACGCGGCCGCCGGGATGCCCAGCATGTCCGCCGCGGCGAGGTAGCCATCAGGAGCGGGCTTGCCGTTCGGCACGTCTTCGCCGAACACCGCCACGGCGGGGAACGGCAGGCCCGCGGCCTGGAAGCAGCGCTGCGTGAACCACCGGCTGCCGGAACTCACCACCGCCCACGGGGTGGGCGCCAGGGCCGACAGCAGCTCGGCCGCTCCGTGCGCGGGCCTGATCTCACGCAGACGGCCGGCCACCGCCTCGTCGAGCAGCCGCCGTTCCTGGACCGGATCGAGGTGCGGTGCGACCTCGCGCAGCGTGTCCTGCGTCCGGCGGCCGTGGGCACGGACCGCGACAAGCTCCGGGTCCAGTGACCGCCTGGCGGCCCAGTCCCGCCAGATCTGTTCGAAAAACGCCCCGGTGTCGAGCAGCACGCCATCCACGTCGAACAGCACGGCTCTATGCTTCATAGCTGGCTCCTGCCGGGGGTAGCTGGACGATGAGGCTGCGGCCGGCCAGCGCCAGGTGAGTCGCGACAGCGATCAGGCGCTGCATCAGGGCTGCCTCCCGCAGCGGCGCGGATTCCTGCGCACTCGCCTCGGCTGGCGCCACGACCAGCAGCACGGCCACCGACTGGTCGGCGTGGACGGCGTGAAACGAATGATGGTTCCAGGCGCTGCCGGCGTGCACCTCGCAGGAGCGGCCGGTCACCGCCGTGAACCGCTCGGCGCCGACGCCGGGTCCCGACTCGTAGCGGACCACGTGCAGCCGGGTCAGCTCGGGGCGGGCGGCCAGCCAGCTCGCCGCGACATCCGGCAAGCCGGCGACGTCCGCCGTGCGGAGGTCATCGGTTCCCCGGCGTGCAACCGACAGCCGTTCCTTATAAGCGGCGACGCGAGAATGCTCGGCAACCGCCAGCCCTGCGCGCAGCGCCAGCGCGCCGGCGAAGATCCCGGCGCCGTAGCAGGCTTCCATCAGCCCGGGCAGGCCGCGCTCTGGCGTCCCGAGGTCGACCAGCACATCGGGGGTGCCCCGGCTGTCGCCGGGGCCGACCACCTCGACCCACGGCCGGAACCGGCTTGATTTTCCGCACACCACCTGCCGGATGAGCTGGAGGAGCCATAGCCGCAGGCCGGTGCCCGCCCACCGCGGGGCTACCAGGTGGATGAGCGGGGCGCCCTCGGTATGCACGCCGGCCGCGCGCTCCGCGGCGGCCGCGCCGATCCGGTCGTGCCGCGCCAGCAGCCGCGCGTAGGCACCGGCCAGCCCGGCCGCGTCCGCGGCGGCGGCAGCGGCCAGGAATGCGGTGGACAGCGGCGCGCCGAGCATGGCTACCTGGTCCGGCACGCCGTGCGGAGACAGGGCGAACGCGGCGGGCGGCGACTGGTCGTCGCGCAGCCAGACCAGGGGCTTGTCAGCGGTGTCCGGCCCCGCGCCGACCACCGCGGCGAGCTGCCGGGTCTCCACCGTGGTGCCCGAGGCGGAGATGGCCAGGAACGCTCCGGGCGCTCCGGCACCGCCGCGCAGCGCGCGCCTGATCATCGCCGGATCGAGGCTGTCCAGCGGGGCGGCCAGCCCGGCCGGCTCCGGCTGGCCGGCCGCCTCGCATATCGCGGCGGCCGCGAAACTCCACCCGCCGGTGGTGAGCGGCAGCAGCCGCGCGGCGGGCAGCCCGCAGGCCGCGTGCACCGCCGCGACGCGCCGTTCCACCGTGGCCCACGGCGGCGGGCAGATCCAGCCGAGCCGCGGCCACGAGCCACTCTCGCACTGGCGAGCCACCGTTCCGGCCAGGCCGTCGCGCGACCCGCTGGCCGCGGCGCACATCAGGGACCAGAGGCTGCCGCCGTCCAGGGCGGCCAGTTTCGCCAGGCTCATCGTGCTCCCGCGATCCGGGGTAGCTGCTCTGCCTGGTCGATCCGCCGGACCACCTGGCCGCGCAGGCGCAGGTCGATCGCCACGCGCATGGCCGGCTCGCCGCCCAGCCAGCCTCCGGCGGCCAGTTCCGCCATGACCGCGGGTGCCGCGTCGAGCGACACCACATGGCTGATCAGCGACGTCAGCTGAGGACCGCCCGGCTCGGCCGTGCCGAACGTGTCCCTGGCGGCCTGAAAATCTTCCGCCTCGGCGCCGCGCGAGCCGACCAGCGTGCACGAACGGCCGCCGGGCAGGGACACCTGGCGCGCCTCACCGCGGCTGCGGATGGGGTGGGCCGCCAGCACCTTGCCGTCCGGCGTGCTGATCGTCGAGTCCGGCGGGAAACCGCCGAACAAGTGGACGGTGGCGTCATCGGCCAGGGACGGCCACAGCGACGCCAAGACCGACGGCCCGGTATTGCCGGAGACCGACACGATGACGCTGTCCAGGCCGGCGCCGTCCGTGGCGGCCGCGATGGACGCGCCCAGGTCGTCGCCGAGCAGCAGGCAGTCCTGCTCGGGCAGCATGCCGCGGGCCACGGCGGCACGCAGCCTCGGCTCGCCCCGGTTGGCCAGCAGCACCAGGTCCGCCTGCCGCTGCCGGGCCAGGAAGACATGCAGCAGGCCGGACACCCCGGCGCCGATCACCAGGACGCGCCGGCCCTTCCAGTCGGGACCCCCGGCCCGCAGCGAGCGGACCGCGCAGGCCAGCGGCTCAAGCAGCACCCACTCCGCCGAGACGTCCGCAGGCACCCCGATGACCTGGC